>Ga0079303_10000341_pt1 | contig 11053 bp, 7 predicted proteins | sample Methanogen_OWC_FD_77073 | JGI IMG/M metagenome (GOLD analysis project Ga0079303, IMG submission 77073) | Enriched soil microbial communities from Old Woman Creek wetland in Ohio, USA - Methanogen_OWC | ecosystem: Environmental > Terrestrial > Soil > Wetlands | place: USA: Ohio | collected...
AGGATGGTTCTTCCCTGTAACCCCACACCGAGAAGTGTGACCTTTTTCATTGTTCCGAACCTCTCGAAAGGATGAAACAGCCGTTTCCCGGACATCCGGGTAGCTCGGACCGGGTTGGAAGCTGATTACTGGCTGTCCTTGGCGGTTAACCGTTAGAGCATATAACGTTGTGCTTGCTTGTCAAACCGTTCTTTTGGTACTTGGTCAACCAGGGACGATTGCTACCCAGGAAGACGGAGTCATAATATCCGTCAGGTGCGCTGCCCAGGGTTTTTTGCTAAGATTGAAAACCGACCGGGAATTTTCCCCGGCGATTCCAAGATCCCCTACGCCCTATTTTGGGATAAGGGGGACACTATTGGGAGGTTCGCCGACAAGAAATCCCTCGGCCACGGGACGAGGAGCGACGAGGAAGGCCTATGGAAAACACGTTAAGACGAAAAACCTCGGTGGCGCTCCTTTCTGTGGTCTCCAATTCCGCTTTGGTCTTGCTCAAGCTCGTTGTCGGGTTTCTGATCGGCTCGATCTCGGTGATCTCCGAGGCGATCCATTCGGCGGTGGATCTCGTGGCCGCACTGATCGCCTTCTTTGCCGTCAGGAAATCCGGCAAGCCTGCCGATGCGGACCACCCATTCGGGCACGGGAAGGTGGAGAACATCTCCGGGACTGTCGAGGCCGTCCTCATCTTCTTAGCGGCCGGCTGGATCATCTTCGAAGCCGTGAAGAAGCTCAGATACCCGGAGCCCCTCGATGAACCTGGGTGGGGCGTCCTGGTCATGTTGTTCTCGGCAGTGATGAACACGGTGGTCTCCCAGCTTCTCTTCAAGGTAGGCAGGGAGACCGATTCGCTCGCGTTGCAGGCGGACGCCTGGCACCTCCGCACCGATGTCTACACCTCGGCCGGAGTCATGGTCGGCCTCGGGCTCATCTGGCTGGGTGAAAGCGCCTTTCCCGGGACGCACTTTCACTGGCTCGACCCGGGCGCGGCCATCTGCGTGGCCCTCCTCATCATCAAGGCGGCCTACGACCTGACGATCAAGTCCGCCCGCGATCTCTTGGACGAGAGCCTTCCCGCAGAGGAACTCGACCTCATCAGGTCTCACATCCGGGAATTCGCCCCCGAGGTGCGGGGCTTTCACCGGTTGCGGACCCGCAAGTCCGGATCGGAGCGATTCGTGGATTTCCACATGCTCGTGGATGCAGACATGTCGGTGGACAGGTCGCACCAGATCTCGGACCGAATCACGGACGCCATCAAGGAGCACTATCGGGATACCACCTTAACCGTCCACATCGAGCCGTGCTACGGCGACTGCCTGCCGGAATGTGTCGACGAGTGCTTGCTCGACGACGATGAGCGGCAGGCAGCGAAGAAGAAGAGTCGCTAAGGGTCCTTTTTTGCCAGTCCTTGTCGCGTCACCTCCCGCAGAGCTCGAAGGTTGACCTTTTGTCCCATGACGTCTATGATTCCTTAACACCTTCCGGTTGGGAGGTCCGCATAGGGTAGACCTCCCAACCGGAATTTTTTCTGAGGAGAAGATATTGATGAAGATTCAACAGCACGCCTACGTTGCAATAGACTACACTCTCACCCTGGACTCCGGCGAGGTAGTGGATCGTTCCGACCCCGGTGAGCCCTTGGGTTTTGTGACTGGATTCGGCCAGATCATCCCCGGACTGGAAAAGGGCCTCAACGGGATGGAGCAAGGCCAGAGCGCCAAGATCACGGTTGAGGCGGAAGACGGCTACGGCGAGAGGCAGCAGGAGCTCTACCGCGAGATCCCCCGCGAGCATTTTCCCGGCGACGCCGAGATCGAGGCGGACATGGTGTTTCAGATGACCGGGCCTCAGGGTGTCGCCCGGTTCCGGGTGGACTCGGTAACTGATAAGGCGGTCGTCGCCGATTTCAACCACCCCCTGGCCGGCGAACGCCTCCATTTTCAGGTGACCATCCAGGAGGTTCGGGAGGCGCGGCCGGAAGACGTGCAGCAGTGCGGACCGCAGGGGTGCGCGAGCTGCTCAGGGGAGTGCGAATCCCATTGACCTATCAGTTGCCCCGCGTGGACTTGAGATTGCCGGGGTCCCTATCATGGGCTCGCATCCCCTAAAGAATTAGCTTACCAATTCTCCCAGATTGCCGTGTCGGGACCGCTCACCGTCTTGCCCGGCTCATGCCTTCCCTCCGCATCAGGCGCTGATTGACGATAGTGGACGCGCGGAATACCATGTGCCTGGAGCCGCACCTAATCTCCCTTTCTCCAATTGCTGTGGGTTTTTCGGCTTCGTCGAATCGAGGAGCGCAGGCTGGCAGCTTGAGGACCCCAACATGCCGTGTCACGACACATGTGCTCTCTTGTAGATTTCATTCTTCTCGCGTCCTTATCTGGTGAGCAGTGCTCGCCGAATGTCTATCCAACACTTTTCCCTGGTCGAGCTATGCATTCTCAGGTTGAGTATCGAGGACAGGCATCATGATCGTTCTCCACGCCGGCTTTCTTGAGGATTGGCTGCTTCTCTGGGGTGAACGCCCGGTGGCGGCGGAGGGGGGCGAGAGCAGAGGGCTGAGAAATACCACTCCGAGACACTACGTTCACGACGCCGGTGCTGCCGCGCTCATGGAGGCGTTGCAGGGAGCAAGAGTGGCCTTCAAGCCGGCGGCGCGTCACATCCAGGAGCTCACGGTCTGGCTGCCCACACGGGGCGAGCACCCCGTCCCATCGAGCGGCCTCATCGGCGAGGAGCCGCCCGAGTGGGCGACTGAGACCACTCTCGCACCATGGAGCATCACCGCCTATCCGCTCCTCCCTGGAGAGGCGGTGGAGCTTCTTTGTCTCTGCGTCGGCAAACGCACCCTAGCGTCGGGAGTCGTGGTCGGTCAAGACCTCGGCTACTGGACGACCGCCCTGCGCTTTGCCGGCTCTTTGGTGGCCCGACAGCAGTACCTACCTGGTCTGACCCGCGAAGAGGACGGGTACCGAGCCCGATGGGAGCCGATCTGGGACGGAGGCGACGGGGAGGCGCTGACCGCGCTGGCCCGGCTGATGCCCCCGGTGGCCCGGGCGCTAGCCGGACCGGACCTCACCGCGCCGCCTTCAATTTCCGCCGTTTCGTGTCTCAGGCGGTTTGTCGCGAGCGCGGTGGACCACCTGGTTCGCTCGACGGCACGGAGGCCGCTCAGGCGGGCTCCCATGGCTGGCAAGAGACAACCTGCCTTTGTCAGCGTCCACGACGCGTGGATGTACGCCCTCAGCTCCCCTGACGGGACCGTCTACGGTGAGCTGGAGGAGCTTGCCCGGTTGGCCGCCCAGATAGATGAGTGGCGGCGACCCCTGGCGGTGAGCGCCACCTCTCCCGTCCGCCTCTGCTTCCGGCTGGAAGAGCCGGAGAAGCAAGTGGCGCCGGTTCCGCAACCGGAGGGCGTGTGGTTCGTCCACTACCTGCTCCAAGCCCGAGACGACCCTAGTTTGCTGATCCCCGTCCAGCAGGTGTGGAAAGGCGGCCGGAAAAGGATTACGGCCCTGGGCGGCGATACCGCCCGGCTCGGCGAATATCTCCTCGCGGCGCTCGGCCAGGCAGCCGGTATCTGCCCGCACGTCGAGGCGAGTCTGAAGGGCGCCCGACCTGCCGGCCATGAGCTAGACACCCGGGGGGCGCACGAGTTTCTCACCGAAAAGGCCATGCTCTTGGAGCAGGCCGGATTCGGCGTGATGCTGCCTTCGTGGTGGACGAAAAAGGGCACGAAGGGCGGGCTTGAGGTTCGGGCCAGGGTCAAGAGCCCGGATATACGCGCGAGTGAGGGGCTTACGCTGGAAACCCTCGTCCAGTTCAACTGGGAGGTAGCCCTGGGCGATGCCGAGCTTACCAAGGAGGAATTGGAGACTCTGGCGCGTCTGAAGGAGCCCCTGGTCAGGCTCCGGGGCCGGTGGGTCGAGGTAAATGCCGAGGAGATCCGGGCGGCCATCGCCCTTCTTGAGAAGAGAGCCTCGGGGACCGTCAGGGACCTCGTGCGCATGACTCTCGGCGGCGTGAGACCGGAATCAGGGCTCAAGCTCTCCGCCGTAAAGGCTGACGGCTGGATCGGGCAGCTCCTCGAGCGCCTGGAGGGTGCCGTCGCCTTCGAGGAGATTGCCATTCCCGAAGGTTTTGCCGGGACGCTGCGACCGTACCAGGTGCGCGGCTATTCCTGGCTCTCTTTCCTACGGCGCCTGGGCCTCGGGGCCTGCCTAGCCGACGACATGGGGCTTGGAAAGACGGTGCAGACCCTGGCGCTCATCCAGCGGGACTGGGAGAGAAACGGCAGGCGCCCCGTTCTCCTGGTGTGCCCGACCTCGGTGATACATAACTGGCGGAAGGAAGCAACTCGGTTCACCCCCCGGCTACCCGTGCTCGTTCACCACGGAATCGGCAGGAGCAAGGGTACGGAATTCACCAGGGCGGCGCACGGGCACGCCGTCGTGGTCTCCAGCTACGCCCTCCTCCAGCGGGACCTCGCGCATCTTCAGGGGTTGGCCTGGGCCGGAGTCGTGGTCGACGAAGCCCAGAACATCAAGAATCCGGAGACCAAGCAGGCCCGGGCCGCGCGCGCCCTGAAAGCGGACTACCGCGTCGCCCTGACCGGCACGCCGGTCGAGAACAACGTCGGCGACCTTTGGTCGATCATGGACTTTCTGAATCCCGGCTTCCTGGGAAGCCGGGCCGAGTTCAAGCGGACCTTCCTCGTGCCCATCCAGGCCGCTCGCGATCCGGAGGCGGCGGCCCGGCTTAAACGGCTGACCGGGCCTTTCCTGCTCCGTCGGCTCAAGACCGATAAGGCCATCATCGCCGATCTCCCCGAGAAGATGGAGATGAAAACCTTTTGCCCTCTTACCAGAGAGCAAGCGTCCCTCTACGCCGCGGTGGTCAGGGATCTGGAGGGGATGCTGGAGTCGGCGGCGGGCATCCGGCGGAAGGGCGCAATCCTCGCCACGCTGTCAAAGCTCAAGCAAGTCTGCAACCATCCGGCCCACTTTCTCGGTGACAACTCAGCTATTCCGGGGCGATCCGGGAAGCTCACTCGTCTGACGGAGATGCTGGAGGAGATCATGGAGGTCGGGGATCGAGCCCTGGTCTTCACCCAGTTTGCCGAGATGGGGAAGATTCTCCAGGGGTATATTCAGGAGACCTTCGGCCGAGAGATCCTCTTTCTTCATGGCGCTGTGCCGCAGCATCAACGCGAGCGACTGGTCGAGCGGTTCCAGCGGGAGGACGGCCCGCCCGTCTTCGTCCTCTCCCTGAAGGCCGGGGGAACGGGATTGAACCTTACCCGGGCAAACCGCGTCTTCCACTTTGATCGGTGGTGGAACCCGGCAGTCGAGAACCAGGCTACCGACCGCGCCTTTCGCATCGGCCAGAGGCGGAACGTCCAGGTCCACAAATTCGTCTGCGCCGGGACCCTGGAGGAGAAGATTGACGAGATGATCGCACGCAAGCAGGAGCTCGCTGAAAAGGTAGTGGGCACAGGCGAGGGCTGGCTCACGGAGCTTTCCAACAAGGAGATCAGCGAGATCTTCACGTTGCGTGAGGAAGCGATAGGGGGGATCTAGCATGAGATTCTGGGACTACTATCGGGGGGGATTCTACCAGCCGTCGCAACCACGTCAGGTCAAGGGCGGAATCAAGGCGCAGACGAGACAGGGTGCTTTTGCCAAGAGCTGGTGGGCCAAACGCTGGATCGCGGTCCTGGAGAGTTTCAACATCGGCGCTCGCCTCGGCCGCGGCAAGCGGTATGCCCGAGAGGGCCAGGTGGTCGCCATCGAGATCGAGAAAGGCCTGATAACCGCCGTGGTGCAGGGTTCCAGGGCCGAACCGTACCGGGTGGAGATCGGGGTCAGGACCCTCTCCGGGAGAGACTGGAAGAGACTGGCCGAAGCCCTCGGCAAGCAAGCCATCTTCACCGCCAGGCTCCTTGCCGGTGAAATGCCGGAGAACATCGAAGAGGCGTTCCAGTCGGTCGGGCTCTCTCTCTTCCCCCACCGCCGCGCCGATCTCAAGACCGAGTGCTCCTGTCCCGACTGGTCCAACCCCTGCAAACACATTGCGGCCGTATACTACCTTGTCGGCGAGGAGTTCGACCGCGACCCGTTCCTCATGTTCAAGCTTCGCGGCATGGAGCGAGAGCAACTCGTGGCCCTCGTGAGCGGGCAGCGATCCAGGAAAGGGGGCAGTGGAGGGCGGGTAGCGACTCGAGCGCCTCGGGTCGAGTCGGTCGAGGCACCTGCAAGCGGCCCTGAGCTTCTCGCCTCGGAGCCCCGGGCGTTCTGGGGTGAGCCGAGGGGTATCGATCCTGGCGGGGCAGATGTCCGGATTCCTGCTGTTTCCGCGGCGCTCCCCAGGAGGCTGGGAAATTTCCCATTCTGGCGTGGCGAAGAGGGCTTTCTTACTTCTCTCGAGGTGATTTACCGGCAGGCCTCTCCGATCGGGCTCAGGATCTTTCTCGGTGATTCGGGCGAAGAGTGAAAGGCTTTTCCCACAGCGGATCTGCGTACGGGAATAGGGGGCCCCAAACGAGAGGAGAACGGCCATGGTGACCAACACTGATATTGCCGGGGCAATGTCCATCAAGCTCACGGATGAATTGCCGAAGCTGCCCGAGTTTGTCCCTGGTATCAGGCGGGCGCCGGACCGCGGCTTCCGGCTTTCCCGGGAGCATACGGAACTCGCCCTGAAGAATGCCCTGCGCTACGTGCCCGAGGGCCTCCACGGGGAACTGGCCCCGGAATTCCTGAACGAGCTGGTCACGAGAGGGCGTATCTACGCCTACCGTTACCGCCCTCCGGGAGCGATCAGGGCAAAGCCGGTTCATGAGTACAACGGCCGGTGCCTGGCGGGAAAGGCCCTTCAGGTCATGATTGATAACAACCTGGATTTCGAGGTCGCCCTCTATCCCTATGAGCTCGTGACCTACGGCGAGACCGGCCAGGTCTGCCAGAACTGGATGCAGTATCAGTTGATCAGGAACTACCTGGAAGCGATGACGGAAGAGCAGACCCTGGTAGTCGCCTCCGGGCATCCCCTCGGCCTCTTCGCATCCCGTCCCGATTCACCGCGGGTGATCCTGACCAACGGCCTCATGGTGGGGATGTACGACAACCAGGAGGACTGGGAGGTCGCGGCCCAGCTCGGAGTCGCTAACTACGGCCAGATGACGGCCGGCGGCTGGATGTACATCGGCCCCCAGGGAATCGTCCACGGGACCTATAACACCATCCTCAACGCCGGAAGGCTGAGGCTTGGAACGGGTGATGACGAGGACCTGAGGGGGCACCTCTTTGTCTCCTCAGGCCTTGGCGGAATGAGTGGAGCCCAACCCAAGGCGGCGGAGATCGCCGGTGCCGTCTCCATCATCGCCGAAGTGGATTATTCGCGGATTCAGAGCCGCCATGAGCAGGGCTGGGTACGGCAGGTATCGTCGAACGTGGCCGAGGTGCTCACTCTGGCGAAACGGGCTCTCAGGGCGCGGGAGCCCCTGTCGATCGCGTACTACGGGAACGTCGTCGACCTCCTCGACCAGCTGGTCAGAGCCAACGTGCCCGTCGATCTCCTCTCCGATCAGACCTCGTGCCACGCCCCCTACAGCGGCGGGTACTGTCCCCAGGGGATCACCTTCGAGGAGAGGACGAGGCTCCTCAAGAGCGACCGGATGCGCCTCCGGGAGCTTGTCGACGCCAGCCTCTGGCAGCATTTCTCCCTTATCAAGGCGCTTGTCGAAAGGGGAACCTACTTCTTCGACTACGGGAACTCCTTCATGAAGGCCGTCCTCGACGCCGGGGTGAAGGAGATTGCCAGGAACGGCGTGGATGAGCGTGACGGGTTCATTTTTCCCTCCTATGTCGAAGACATCATGGGACCCTATCTCTTCGATTTCGGCTACGGCCCATTCCGCTGGGTGTGTCTGAGCGGCAAGCACGAAGATCTCGTCAAGACGGACAGGGCTGCCATGGCGTGCATCGATCCGGATCGCCGGGGCCAAGAACGGGACAACTATGTGTGGATCCGGGATGCGGAGAAGAACAGGCTGGTCGTGGGCACTCAGGCGCGAATCCTCTACCAGGACGCCAGCGGCCGGGTCAGGATCGCGCTCGCTTTCAACGACATGGTGAGGAAAGGAGAGGTGGGGCCGATTATGATCGGGAGAGACCACCATGATCCGGGCGGGACTGACTCGCCCTTCCGCGAAACGGCCAACATCAGCGACGGGAGCAGGGTCATGGCGGAGATGGCAACCCACGGCTTCGCCGGGAATGCGGCACGAGGCATGACGCTGGTTGCGCTCCACAACGGCGGCGGGGTGGGGATCGGGAAGGCCATCAACGGCGGCTTCGGCCTGGTTCTGGACGGGAGCGAACGGGTGGATGCCGTGATCCGATCAGGTATCTCTTGGGACGTCATGGGAGGAGTTGCCCGCCGTGCCTGGGCGAGGAACGAGCATTCGATGCTTGTCGCCATTGAGCACAACGAGCAGAACCAAGAGACGGACCACATCACCATTCCGTACGTGGCGGACGATGAACTGGTGAGCCAGGTAGTCGAGGAATGGTTTGAGCAGAAGGAGTGACCGCAACATTGGCTACGCAACTCATTGAGTGTGTCCCGAACTTTAGCGAGGGTCGAAGGAGCGAGGTCATCGCGGCTATCGTGGACCCCTTCCGGCAGAGCCAGGGACGCTTCCTCCTGGATCACCGGGCCGATTGGGACCATAATCGGCTGGTGGTCAGCCTGGTGGGCGAGCCGGGACCGATCCAGGAGGCGCTCCTCGAGGCGACCAAAGCGGCTATCAGGCACATTGACCTTGAACAACACCGGGGCGGCCATCCACGGATAGGGGCGGTGGATGTGATCCCTTTCGTGCCCCTCCGGAACCTCACCATGGAGGGCTGTGTTGAGCTTGCCCGGAGCTTTGGCCGGAGATACCACGAGGAGACCGGTGTCCCCGTCTACTTCTACGAAGAGGCAGCGATACGACCTGAACGACGGGGACTTGAGGTCATCCGCAGAGGGCAGTTCGAGGCTCTCAAGGAAGAGATCACCAGGCCGGAGCGGCATCCCGATGTGGGCGAACCGAGGCTCCATCCGTCAGCGGGGGCAACGGTCATCGGCGCGAGAAAATTCCTGGTCGCCTTCAACGTGAACCTGGGTACGGGAGATCTTGAGGTTGCCCGGCGCATCGCTCGGGCGATGCGGGCATCGAGCGGCGGGCTCGGTTACGTGAAAGGCATCGGCGTTGCACTAACGGAGCGTGGGCTCGTCCAGGTGAGCCTGAACATCGTAGACTACGAGAAGAATGCCCTCTACCGGGTGCTCGAGTTGGTTCGGATGGAGGCGAAGCGGTGGGGCGTGGAGGTCGTTGAGAGCGAGGTTTATGGCATGGTGCCGGCGGCGGCTCTCCTGGAGAGCGCCTCATACTATCTCCAACTCGCCGGTTTCGATCCCGGCCAGGTGATCGAGCTCCGCCTGCTCGAGCTTCTAGGTGACAGGGGATGATCCGAAGGCTCTTCAAGAATGCACGGATCACGACACCCGTGGATCCCGGCCGGCCGCTTGCGGGAAGCAGGCAGGGAGAGGTGCGATCTTTCGACCGGGGGGCCCTTCTCTGCGCCGATGGGGTGATCGAGGCGATGGGGAGTCAGGATGAGGTGCTCCGCAACGCCGGGGAGGTAGCTGAGGAGATCGACTGCAGGGGCCGCTGCCTGGTTCCCGGGTTCGTCGATCCCCACACCCACATGTGTTTCGCTGCCACAAGGGAGGAGGAGTTTTCCCTTCGCCTCGCCGGAGCGGACTACCTGGAGATCCTCCGTCAGGGAGGAGGGATCCTCTCTTCGGTCAGGGCGGTACGGACAGCTTCCGAGGAGGAGCTCTTTTCCACAACAGCAGCTCGCGCCCGCTCCGCTCTTCGCTTCGGCACCACCACCCTCGAGATCAAGAGCGGCTACGGCCTCGACACCGGGGCGGAGTTGAAGATGCTTCGGGTCATCCGCCGCATCGGCGAGGAGACCCCCCTCGATGTGGTGGCGACCTTCCTCGGCGCTCACGCCGTCCCGGAGGAGCATGCCGGGGCTCCCGAGAGGTACGTGGATCTCGTGGTTCAGGAGATGATCCCTGCGGTCTCCCGCCAGGGTATCGCCCGCTTTTGCGATGTGTTCTGCGAAAAGGGCGTGTTCACGCCGGAGCAGAGCCGCCGAATCCTCACAGCGGCCCGCGAGCACGGGCTCGGGCTCAAGATCCACGCCGACGAGATCCACGATCTTGGAGGGGGAGCCCTGGCGGCGGAACTCGGCGCGGTATCGGCGGAGCATCTCCTCGCGGCGAGTGAGGAGAGCCTCCGGGCCATGGCGTCGAAAAACGTGACCGCAATCCTCCTTCCCGGGACCGCCTACAGCTTGAGGAAGCCCTATGCCCGGGCGCGGAAGATGGTGGAGCTGGGCGTGCCGGTCGCCCTGGCGACCGACTGCAACCCCGGGACATGCTACACCGAGTCCATGCCCTTCGTGAGCGGTCTCGCCATTCTTACCATGGGGCTCTCGCCGAACGAGGCCCTGGCGGCCGGAACCCTGAACGCCGCTTACGCCATCGGGATGGCAGGGTCAGTGGGAAGTCTTGATGTGGGCAAGGCCGGGGACTTCCTTTTTCTCGATGGAAAGAGCCCCGCCATCCTCGCCTACCGGGCCGGGATATCTCCGGTGGTCGAGGTGTATAAGCGGGGAGAGAGAGTGGCATAGGACAGAGGACATGGAGCAGAGGGCGTGGCTCCTAACTCTGGCAGGTTGCTGAAAAACCGCGCGACCAGGGCTCATCATGTACAGGTATGCACGGAAGACCTGAGCCGGGCCGGTCGGTTCGGCAAGGCTGCATAGTCGCACCATGAATAAGGTTGTGGTGGTCCGGCCCGCTTGCACAGCCGTGGTGCAAGGTTCGGCAGGCATTCCGACGGGCCAAAGAGTTAAGAGGAGGCTCCAGATGCACCTTGCCTCACCGACCAGCCCGGCTCACGTGGCAGTCTCCTCCGACATCATGAAAA
>Ga0079303_10000342_pt1 | contig 11050 bp, 10 predicted proteins | sample Methanogen_OWC_FD_77073 | JGI IMG/M metagenome (GOLD analysis project Ga0079303, IMG submission 77073) | Enriched soil microbial communities from Old Woman Creek wetland in Ohio, USA - Methanogen_OWC | ecosystem: Environmental > Terrestrial > Soil > Wetlands | place: USA: Ohio | collected...
CGAGAAGCGACTCTTCAAGATCTTCATGGACAAGAGCAACATCGATCAGCCCTATTTTCGGCTCAAGGTTCAGCGGAATCAGCACGTCAGAGAAATCCTGGCGACCCCGGCGTTCTGGCAGGTGTTCAATTCAATTGACGAACAGCCGGTTTTGAGCTTCGATAGTTTAGAGGATCTCAAGGGTGCTGCTGCGAAGCTTCAACTCCAGAGACTGGTGAGACTCTGTGTTGCCCAGGAGCTTTGGAGTGAGAGTCGGCGACGGAAGGAGTTGGGCGTCGTGAACTATCGTGCCGCACTCCAGCGCCCGCTCACCGGAAACGGAGTGGAGAGGCTTGAAGAGTACCTCCAGCGGCCTCAGGAGAGCCCGGGAGTGAGCAGCAGGGTGCCGAAGCGGATTCTCTGGCTTGCCAACGACGCCGGCGAGATCGTGGTGGACCTGAAGATCATTCGGTTTCTCATGGGCTGGGGGCACAAGGTTATCCTGGTAGTCAAGGATGGCTTTTACTTCAACAAGGTGACCATTCACGACGTGGAGAACGATCCGGCCGTGATCGAGGAGCTGGGCATTGCCATGCTCATAAAGGACCCGGCTAGCTCGAAAAGGGAACTTTTGGAGCGGCTGAAACGGGACCGGCAGCTCTTTGTGATATCCGACGGCACCCAGGAGCGGCTGAACTTCCTACTCGCTTCCAGTACCTTTGCGCGGATGTTCAAGGAGGCCGACCTGGTTATCTCTAAAGGCCGGGAACAGTGGCGCCGACTGTTTCTCACGGCCTTTCAATTTACAAGGGACATCTTCAACATTCGTCTCGCGGATAGCGGAGATGAGGTCATCGTCAGCTATAAGCCAAAGCATCCGGAGGCGGTGAAGTTTTCCGAGCAAGATCTGGTGGAGAAGGCGCAAGGCATCACCCAGGAGATGGCCGCAGCGCGGAGGCGAGGCGAACGAGTCATCTTCTACAGCGCCATCATTGGGAGCATTCCCGGCCAAATGGAAACCGCGGTGGAGATTCTCGCTGCCTTTGTCGGGCACATGCGCCGCACCTATCGGAAGTGCTTCGTCATCAATCCGGCCGAGCACTTTGTCCCCGGCATGGACGCCGACGATCTCATGTACATGTGGGAGATGGTGCAGCGGAGCGGGTTCATCGACATCTGGCGCTTTCAGACCATAGAGGACATCGAGACTAGCTTCGCCCTTCTCAACCGCGAAGTGCCGCCCGAATGGTTGGGAAAGGATGCAACCTACAGCACCGGCTGTACCAAGGAGATGAACATCGCCCAGGAGGTGCAGCAGGAGTTCCCAGAAATGCAGATCATCGGCCCGGCCAAGGAGCGGTTCCTGCGGAGGTCGGAGTACGGCATCGGCAAGCTCTACGACCGTCGCCTCGATCAGATTCGCCTGCCCTAGCGTGCCGGACCCTGACGGAGCAGTGAACCTATGCCATACGAAAAGGTGAAGGTCGAGTGCTACAGCGGCTATCGGGCCAACGAGCGGCCTGTGGCCTTCACCTTTGAGGACCGACGGTGGGAGATCATTGACGTCATCGACCGCTGGTTCGAGGGCGGGGTGCAGCCGGGGCGCCCCGTGCTCGACTACTTTAAGGTGAAGACCTCGGAAGGGAGGGTGTTCCTCCTTCGTTACAATTCCCTTTTCGACGCGTGGGCGGTGCGCGTCCCGCCTAAATCGACCCACTGAATATCTAAGCCAGTTGAGGCTGCCGAGGGAATGAGAAACCGCACCGGTGGTTCGTGGATAGTACGGGCTAGGACCTTCCTTCTCTGCAAGCGGTGGGCTCTGTAAGAAGGGGCGCTGTGGGAGCGGCTTCCAGCCGCGACGAGTAGGCTGGGGCAGGGAGGTCTGCTCTGCAAAGGCGCCACGCCGAGGCGTGGTCGCGCCATTGATGATCGAGAGGGAGGCTGGGTCTTTCGGCTGGGTTGTGGTGGAAAGTTCGGGGGGGCCTTTCTGTCGGCGAAGGTAAGGTAGTGGCTTCGGATGCGCTTTGCGCCGCAGATCATCCCTACCCCCGGCGCCGGGCGGGATTGTCAACATGTAAGGTGGGCACAGCGCACCAGAAAAGTTCTTGCCCTGTGAGAGCGGCTTCCCCGCGATCGGACGGCGTCTCGAAGGTCACGGAGACGCGGCATTGCGGATGCGGGCGACCGCCTCCTCGGTGTGATCGCGATGGCCGAAAGCGCTGAGGCGGAAAAATCCCTCGCCGGAGGGGCCGAAGCCGGAGCCGGGAGTGCCGACGACGTGAGCCTGGGTGAGGAGGAGATCAAAGAAATCCCAGGAGCTCATGCCTCGCGGGGCCTTCAGCCAGACATAGGGGGCGTTCACACCGCCATAGACGGTGAACCCGGCGGGGCTGAGAGTGTCGCAAATGATGCGGGCGTTTTCCATGTAGTAATCGATGATAGCTCGAACTTGGGGTTTTCCTTCCTCGCTGTAGACTGCGGCGGCAGCCGCCTGGACGGGATAGGAAACACCGTTGAACTTGGTTGTCTGCCGGCGATTCCAAAGCTGGTTGAGGCTGACCGGCTTTCCGTCAGTGGTGTGAGCGAAGACGGTCTTGGGCACAACGGTGTAAGCGCAGCGAGTGCCAGTGAAGCCGGCGGTCTTGGAGAAACTCCGAAACTCGACAGCGCATTCCTTCGCCCCGGGAATCTCGTAAATGGAATGGGGGATGTGGCCCTGAGTGATAAAGGCTTCGTACGCTGAATCGTAGAGAAGAATAGCCCTTTCTTTGCGGGCGTATTCGACCCAGACCTGAAGGTGTTCGCGCTCGGCGACGGCGCCAGTCGGATTGTTGGGGAAACAGAGGTAGATCAGGTCCACCTTGCCCTTGGGCAGGTCAGGGAGGAATCGGTTGCCTTCGGTGCAGGGCATGTAGTGAATCCGGCCGTAGCGACCCTGGTCGTCAGCCGGTCCTGTCCGTCCCGCCATGACGTTCGTATCCAGGTAGACGGGATAAACGGGATCGGCGAGGGCGACGGTGTTCTCGACCGCGAAGATCTCTTGGATGTTTCCGCAGTCGCACTTGGCGCCGTCACTGACAAAGACTTCATCGGGGTCCAGAGATACGCCGCGGACCTGGTAGTCGTGCTGGACGATCTGGTCGATTAGGAAGCGGTAGCCCTGCTCGGGCCCGTAGCCGCGGAAGGTCTCGACGCGGCCCATCTCCTCCACGGCACGGTGCATGGCTTTGACGACCGCAGGCGGGAGGGGACGGGTGACATCACCGATGCCGAGGCGGAGAATCTTTGCCTGAGGATTTGCCGCTGCGAATGCCTGGACCCGGCGGCCGATCTCGGGAAAGAGATAGCCGGCCTTGAGCTTGAGGTAGTGTTCATTGACTAGGGTCATGGAAACTCCCTCGCACTGGCGTTGGTCGTAAAGAAGGCTCAATGATAGCGAGTTTGCCTCGGGAAGGGAAGGGGGCAGCGCGCAATCATTCCCTCAACAGGCTGTCCGACAACCCCGAAAACACTCTCCTCTCCCCCTCGGGAGGGGGAGAGTCGCCGACGCGCCATAGTCCCGCCAGGCGGGACGGCGGCGCGGATGAAGGCAAGGGAGTGAAGGGTGGTGCGCATCCCCCTCACCCTTGAACCTCCCCCCTAGCAGGGGGAGAGGGAGCTAAGAATGGCAGTTATCGGAGAGCCTGCGAGGGGACTTTCTCGCACGATGGCCTAAGTGAACCCTATTGGGGCTAGGGGGGAGATGCACGATCTTCAATCCTCATGTTCCACGTGGAACATTGGAAGACCAGGCGCGATGGGTAACATGAGCTGTCGAGGCCTGAAAGGCTTTGTTTTTACTCGCTCGACGTAAGAGAGAGGGAACATCTCGTCTCACCCTATTCCACTTTGAAAAGTCACGCCACTGTGCTATTGTGGCGATGCCTGTAGGGGGCACAAAGAAATGGGTCCGTACAGGCGGACACCGCTCTAGACGGACGGAAAGAGGATGGCTCGACTGATTGCCGTTGCCAACCAAAAAGGCGGCGTGGGCAAGACCACCACGGCGGTGAATCTTGCGGCCTCCCTGGCCGTAGCGGAGAAACGGACGCTCCTCGTCGATTGTGATCCCCAGGGGAATGCCTCGAGCGGACTCGGTCTGGCTCGGGAGGGGATGGGCAAGCACCTTTACCAGCTGCTCATCAATGAAACCGAGGCCTCGGAGGCGATCCACAGCACGGCCCTCACCTACCTCCACCTTATTCCCGCGAGGACTGAGCTTATCGGCGCCGAGATCGAACTACAGGCTCTCCCCGGACGGGAAAAGATCCTTCAGGAACGTCTTCGGCCTCTTCTATCTCTCTATGACTATATCCTGATGGACTGTCCCCCCTCCCTCGGGCTTCTAACCGTCAATGCCCTCACGGCCGCGCATACGGTGATTATCCCGCTGCAATGCGAGTACTATGCCATGGAGGGATTGAGCCAGCTGGTGCAAACCATCCAGCTGGTGAAAAGGGTTCTCAACCCCCGCCTGGGCATCGAGGGCATCTTGCTCACCATGTTCGACACTCGGAATAACCTCTGTCACCAGGTTGCCGATGAGGTGCGAGTCCACTTCAAAGACCGGGTGTTCAAGACCGTGGTACCGCGAAATGTTCGGCTGAGCGAGAGCCCGAGTCACGGCAAACCGGTGCTTCTCTACGACGTCAGCTCAACCGGCGCTCGCTCATATCTCGAGCTTGCCAGGGAGCTCATGAAGCGTGAGGCAGTCGACGGACGTTAGTATCGAATTGGACCCTGCATGGATCGCACCTTGGACGGACCGGAGCGGTAGACATGACGAAAGAGGCAGGTGAAGCGGCGAGCGGGAGTAGCCGAAAGAAGGGCCTCGGAAAGGGACTGGGAGCACTCATTCCTGATGCGGATCTCGTCTCGCGAACGGGTGAGCAGTTCTTCTACTGCGAGATTGAAGAGATTACCCCCAACCCCTACCAGCCGCGACACCATCTCCGTGACCGGGCGTTGGATGAGCTCGTGGAGTCAGTGCGTGAGAAAGGGGTACTCCAGCCGCTCTTGGTCAGGAGAAGCGATCAGGGCTATCAGTTGATTGCCGGCGAGCGGCGGTGGCGGGCGGCACAAATGGCCGGATTGCAGCGAGTTCCGGTCATCATCAAGGAAAGCACCGAGCCGGAGTCCTTTGAGCTGGCTCTGGTAGAGAACATTCAGCGTAAGGACCTCAACCCCATCGAAGAAGCGGAGGCTTACTCGCGTCTGCATCAGGACTTTCACCTGGGTCAGGAGGAGATCGCCCGGAAGATCGGGCGAGACCGATCAACCGTAGCCAACATGATGCGTCTGCTCAAGGTGCCTGAGCGGATTCGCACGGACCTCCAGGAAGGGACGTTGGCCATGGGCCATGCGCGTGCCCTTCTGGGTCTTCCGGATTCCAGTCTCCAGCTTCAAGCCCGTGACGCGATCGTTAAGAAGGGGCTTTCGGTTCGAGAGACGGAAAGGCTCATACAGGGACTGTTGAAGAAGGGAAAACGGCGAAAGGCGGCGGCTCCGGGGGACGGAGGCTTGCGTCCCCTTCTCGACCAGCTCATCCGTCATTACGGCACTCGAGTGAAGATCACCCGTCGCGGCAGGAGGGGAAAGATCGAGATCGAATTTTTTTCCGAGGAAGATCTCCACCGCCTCCTAGATCTCTTGATTCAAAGCTCGCCCTTGCCGAGCCCATGAGCATTGATTCGGCTTCTGACCGGCGTCGAGAGTCGTGGACCGGAATGCAATGGGCATATTCCCGTTACGCTCAGAGCGGGGAACTCGAGTATTTTGGCAAGTATTCGTCCTTTCTCGCTTGACCTCCTTTTCCATCTGCCTTGCCGCGCCGTGGCGAGGTATTGCCGAGCAGAGCACCCCGTCTCGAGAAACCATTAGCCAGCTCTTCCCGGAATGAAGTGGCGCACGGAGTGCCGACGATCGGCTCAGGCGGAAAGACCGACGGAACAAAACGGTAGAATCTGGAGGTCCGATGCTCCCGCCGCGGGCGAAGACCGAGATGGCCGGAGGTGATCGTTCCCTCCGGCTCTTGACCTTTGAGGCGGCGTCGCGCGCGGGCGGGGCCGGGACAACTTAGCGTGCCGATTGGATGCCTCTGCTGAGTTGGAAGTCGGAGGCAGATTCGAGGGATTTCAGGCAGGCGGCGATGGCAGTCCATCTCATCATTGACGGGTACAACCTCATTCGTCGGTCTCCCATGCTCCGGCGAGAGGACGAGGTCGCGCTGGAACTAGCGCGAGAATCACTGCTGGAGTGGCTCCGCAAATACAAGAGAATCCGGTCGCACCGGATCACTGTGGTTTTTGACGGGGCGAGCAAGACTGGAGCGCCGCCGAGCCCCGGTCAGGAGAAGGGGATCCGTGTTGTCTTCTCCGGAAGGAACGAGACGGCCGACGCGGTCATCAAGCGCATGAGCGAAAAGGAGGGCGGCAAGCTCACGGTGGTGACCTCGGACAGAGATCTGGGCCGATATGCTGCCTCACACGGCGCTGTGGTCATTGACGCGGAAGAGTTTGCGGGCAAACTCGAGATGGCCCTCCATTTCGAGGCCAAGGGGGCTGAGGTGGACGAGGAGAACGAGGGGCGGCAGGGCGGCCTGGACACTCGAAAGAAGGGCCCGAGCAAGCGGCTGTCCAAAGGGGAGCGAAAGAAACGGCAGCGCCTGCGGAAAGTGTAGTTCGCATGATGCACGAACCGTCTGCTGTGACCGCGGATTCGGCTGCCCTTCTTTGCGACGGGTGGGCTCTGAGATGAGCAACCTTGCGGGAGCGGCTTCTCTCTCGGCAGGCTCCCCTCGACAAGCTCGGGACCGCGGGATCCGGAGTTGCGCCGAAGGGTGGCCGCGATCGGACGGCCTGAGGCAGGGATGGTCTGCTCTGCAAGGGCGCCACGCCGAGGCGTGGTCGCGTCATCGATAGTGGAGCCTGAGGCCGGGCCTTTCGACGGGGTTCTCGTGGAAAGCGCGGGAGGCGTTTCTGTGGGCGAAGGAAGGTAGAAGCTCCGGATGCGCTTTGCGCCGTAGACCACCCTGCCTGCGGCGCCGCCTCGTTTTGCATAGCCGGCAGCTGGGCGTCCACGGGCGTTCTTCCAACAGGCTCAGGACAAGCTCACCTTGGGAGCGCGAGCCCCTGTGGTTGGCCGATGGAACGGCGATTTCCACGGTCTCGCGATGGCATCTCGCGCAGAATGCGGGGAGCGAATGGCTCGGGTCGGCGATAATGGTTGGAGCGCGTGTGTCAATGATTGACCCTCGATGAGCGTGATCTCCGAGACCAGGGACAAGAGATTTCGACGAAACAGGAGAATGGGAGGAATGTACCAATCTATTCTGGTGCCCCTTGACGGTTCGGCTCTGGCGGAGGCTATCCTTCCGGAGATAGAGAAATTGGCCCGCTGCATGGGAGCTCGCATTCTACTCCTGCGGGTAAGTCGAGCGCACGTCTTTCCGGGGAAAGATCCTACGAAGGCGGAAATACAGGTGGTCAGGCGGGCCGAAGAGTACGTGGCCGAGATCCGAGATCGACTGGCGGCCAAAGGGTTGGATGCGGAGGCCCACGTGAGGTACGGTGCGGTGGCCGAGGAGATCCTGACGCACAGTGCCCGCAACGACGTCGATCTCATTGCTATGTCTACCCATGGGAGGAGCGGCCTCGGGCGCTGGGCCCTTGGAAGCGTTGCCGAGAAGATCGTCAGGCGAAGCCAAAAACCGGTACTCCTGATGCGGGCCAAGGCGCGGCCTGAAGGAGAGGACTAGAAATGGTCGCCGCGACAGATGCCTGTGCGCAATCGTGTCTACCGGCCGGCTTGCCTTTGTCGCTGCAGGCAAAGCGAAGGCCAGCGCTTTGTTGCCCTCTTGGGCCCCGGGCCTTCGGGGTCGGAGAAGAACGCGTTGCGGGGTTCTCTTACCCGAGGACGGGAAGGGTTTTCCGCCAACCGGCCGGACTTGCCATCATTGCCGTGAGGTGAGGCGGCTTCAATCCGCCTTCCACTTACGCTCCCTGCCTTCCACGAGGGCACGAATATTGGAACGGTGGCGGAAGGAAATGCCCAGAGCAAGGAGGCCGCCGAGCCCCACGTACACTCCGGGGTAGTCAAAGAGGGCGAGCCAAAGGGGTAAACTGACGGCGGCGATGAGGGAGGCGAGGGAGACGTAGCGCCAACGCCAGGCGACGGCGGCGAAAAGAAGGAACCCGCAGAGCGCAGCCTTGGGCCAGAGAACAAGCGAGATTCCGGAGACAGCGCCCACACCCTTGCCGCCCTGGAAGCGGAGGAACAAAGAGTAACAACTTCCGAGTAGGATGGCGAGAGCAACGAGCGAGACCGCCCGGGTATCCACGGGGGAGGTGGCAGGCCAGAGGAAGAGAACAAGGGCGACAGGGAGGACGCCCTTGGCCATGTCGAGGGCAAGGACGACGAGACCGTAGCGAAGGCCGAGAAGACGGGCCACATTGGCAGCGCCGATGTTGCCGCTTCCGGATTCTCGCACGTCCCGACCGGCAAGCAAGCGGCCAATCCAGTAGCCGGACGGGAGGGAGCCGACGAGGTAGCCAAGAAGGACTAAAGGCAGAACGGCAAGCCAAGCCATCGATGTCTCCCACGTTGGATGCGACAACACCTTACTGGGGTGAAGGGGCCAAAGGCAAGGAGTTTTTGAAATGGCGGGCTGCTAAGGAGCCATACGAGGGGACTCCTCCACCCCAGCGTGATTTGCCCCGGACGGAGCCACTTTTCGGCGTGGTCGCGGCACTTGTTTGAGCCCGCATTATGCACGAGAAGCCATTGGGAGATCGTGGAGATAGTCGTGCCACCGGGCAACCATCCCGCGGCAACGCGGGACTCGGACCTGAGGCGTACGTGTTCAGTACGTCGCAAGGTGCGAGACCCGAGGACGCCCCAAAGAACGGCCGGATCCGCGATCGGAGCAGGGGGTTCGTGCATTATGCGGGTTAAGGAAGGGTCAGGGATACTTGGGGCCTCATAGGGGCAATCCTGAGGCCGGTGGTGGTGCGGGCCTTGTTGTGCGAAGATGGTTGTAGTATGGTGCCAATTGCTCCGCAGCGCAACGTTTCATATACGGGGAACAGAGGCGAGCGGTGCCGCCCCTCCCCATCGGGGATGAGCAGTTGTCAGGCATGAAGATCGCAGTCATCGACGGGCAGGGTGGTGGCATCGGCAGCGTCCTCATCAAGAGGATGAGGGAGGTTTTTCAGGAACGGGTGGAGATCCTCGCCTTGGGCACGAATGCCATCGCCGCAGCCCAGATGATGAAAGCCGGCGCGAACAAGGGGGCGAGCGGCGAGAACGCCATCGTGGTCATGGTGCGCAAGGTTGACCTCATCGTCGGTCCCATTGCCATCGTCCTCGCCGATGCCATGATGGGCGAGATGACTCCCGCCATGGCCGCAGCCGTAGCGAGCAGCCCCGCCCGAAAATTCCTTCTCCCGCTCACCCAGGAGGCGGTCGAAGTCGTGGGCGTCGTACCCGAGCCTCTGCCTCACCTCGTGGAGCATCTGGTCGAGAAGCGGCTCCGACCCATTGTGGAGGCCATGGAGGGAGAAGGCTAACCGATAGGAATCGGAATCTGCAAGGTTTCCGCTCTATCCGCCACTCCGTTCCTTCAGGAGCTTTTCATCGATATACGAACGGGATGTTTCACGTGGAACAACCCCTCGGTCTCTCGACTCCCATCCGGGGTTTCCGTCGCCACCTGGACGCTGGTATGCCCGGTGAGGAACCTGCTCCAGAAGTGGCGGGTAAGGCGGGCGGCAACTTCCGAACGCCCTGTCGGCCGCACATGGTCTTGGCAGCTATGACCGCATTCGGAACTCCTGGAAGCCCGAGATCAACAAAACATGATTGGCAAATTGTGACGACCCAAAAAAACGCGAATTCCCCAGTTTTTTGCTTCTTTTTTCCTTTAATCCCTGAATTATTCTTTTATTTGTTTCTTGTCTGGTCCCGCTTGTGCGCAATACGGTTCCTCGTGAGGGGCGAACATGCCGCAAGGCCCCACCAGCCCCCCAACAGGCTGTCCGACAACCCCAAAAACACCCTCCTCTCCCTCTCACCTTTACCCGCCTTAGTTATTGCCATTTGGCGTGTCAAGAGGATACCTCCTCCTGATGGATGAGTTGGATGTATTGGGCGATCACATGTTTGGCAATCTGGGTGGCCAGGTGGATGAAGTCCACGTCCTTGTTGAGCCGGTAGAGGGTTTTGACCCGATGGTAGTCTTTCAGGTAGCGATCCACCGCGGCCTGACTGTGGTTGGACTCTCGGGCCACATTGGCCGGGTCCTTCCGCTCAAAAATCACCTTCTTGATAATGGTGGTTTTGTGGGAAACACAGGAACCCATGTCGTGGAGAGCGCCTGTGTGAGGTAAGGCACAGCTGTACTGCGCTTCGTAGCTTTTTCTGATTTTGGAGACCTGTGTCGGTTCTCTGAGAGTGAGGAGGCCGAGATCCCTAGAGGAGAGGATGCGAGGGAACTTTCTCGCGCGATGGCCCAAGTGAACAGCATTGCGCTTAACTGGGGTTCGGTATTTGGGGTTTTGCCGAGGGCGGTCTTTGAGGGCATCGAAGCCATGGTGTCCGCCGTGAGGTGGAGATAGGGGATGGCGCTCAAACAGGAAGTACTCAAGAGACTGACCAGTCGATGGCTGGGCAGGGATATCCACTATTTTCAGGATCTCGATTCGACCAACCGGGTGGCCCAGGAGCTTGCCCGTCAAGGCGAAGCCGAGGGAACTGCCGTCCTGGCCGAGCGGCAGCTCAGCGGTCGGGGCCGGCAAGGCCGCACGTGGCACTCACCTGCGGGGGTGGGCCTTTACTACTCCTTGATTCTGCGACCCGCCCTTCCTCCCAACCAGGTCCAGCTTTTGACGCTGGCCGTGGCCGTGGCCGTCGTACGAGCGATTTCCGCACAGACGGGCCTATCACCCAAGATCAAGTGGCCTAACGACATCCTCATCAGGGGAAAAAAGGTAGCCGGGATTCTCACCGAGGCAGAGGCTGCTGCGGAGCAAATCGC
>Ga0079303_10000343_pt1 | contig 11039 bp, 7 predicted proteins | sample Methanogen_OWC_FD_77073 | JGI IMG/M metagenome (GOLD analysis project Ga0079303, IMG submission 77073) | Enriched soil microbial communities from Old Woman Creek wetland in Ohio, USA - Methanogen_OWC | ecosystem: Environmental > Terrestrial > Soil > Wetlands | place: USA: Ohio | collected...
GAACGTATAAACATGCCTGACTCCTTTCCTCGATTTCCGAGGTTGTATTTTTTGTGGCGCCTATACTACCACGTGGCATGAATGCGTGCACCTGGTTGTGTACCGATTTTATCGGGTGTCCCGAATTGCAAAATGCGTGCGAAAATCAGATACTCCTCACGTTCCTGCTCAAATCCCCCACTGGATGGCCCAATGAATACGAATGTCTGGAAAGCGGATGCGCTGTTGCTGTTGACGGCTGTCCTTTGGGGTGCGGCGTTTGTCGCCCAGCGGGTCGGCATGGACAGCGTCGGGCCGTTCACCTTCAACGGGATACGGTTCCTGCTCGGTGCGGTGGCGCTTCTTCCGCTTGCCTGGCACCGGCGAAGAACGGTTTCCGCGGGTGGAAGCGGCGGAGGGCTCGTTTTCCCGGAGTATCTGCGTGCCTGCGGCATTGCGGGCCTTTTCCTGTTTGCCGGCGCCTCCCTGCAGCAGGTCGGCCTGCTCTGGACAACCGCTGGGAAAGCGGGGTTCATAACGGGGCTGTACGTTGTGTTCGTCCCGCTGCTGGGACTTTTCGGCCGCACCAGACCCGATGCCGGGACTTGGGCTGGCGTGATCATGGCGGCTGCCGGGCTGTATTTTCTCAGCGTCAACGAGGCGTTTGTCATCGCGCCGGGCGATCTGCTGGAACTGATTGGGGCATTTTTCTGGGCCGGACATGTCCTGCTGGTCGGGAGATATGCGACGAGACTCGAACCGGTCTCCTTTTCGGTTGGTCAGTTTCTTGTCTGCGGCGTGCTGAGCCTCATGGCGGCCATCTGGCGTGAATCGATCACCATGACGGGGATAGTGAGTGCCGTGGTTCCGCTCGCCTACGGCGGATTAATATCTGTTGGTATAGGATATACCCTTCAGGTGATTGCTCAGAAACATGCGCTTCCGACGCATGCTGCGGTTATTCTGAGCCTTGAGGCGGTTTTTGCCGCCTGGACGGGCCGGCTTCTGCTGGGTGAGATGCTGTCGTGGCGTGCGACAAACGGTTGTGTGCTGATGCTGGCAGGGTGCCTGCTGGCGCAGATCGGGCCAATGATGAGAGACAGGGCTGGCAAGAACGGGCACGGCTGAACGTGAAAATTCAAGCAGATCATCTTCGTTATATTATAGTTAGTGAAATATAGAATCCGGAAAGACAGGCCCAGTAAACAGATGAGCAAGATGGGATGCGATCAATTTGCGATGCTGAAGGGGAAGGAGCCAACTTCTTTCCCATCGAGAAACATTTCGAGGCTGTAGGAGCCGGCCGGAAGATTTTTCTCGAGAGTCAGATCGGGGCGGAGATTGAATATGCCGACATCCGTGATGCGGCCCTCGGCGGTTGTGACTTCGCCGCTGCCCTTTTCGGTGTCGAGTCCGCGCCAGATCCATTTCAGAAGAGTGCCGGGCTTGATGCCGGAGGTTCTTACGCTCAGATACAGATGGCGATTCGCCGTTTTAAAGCTTTTCACTTCATCGCCGAGGTCCCCGTCTTTATCCGGCAGATGGAGCGAATACTCGTAGATCCTGAAGTTTTCAGGCTTTTCCATGACGCAGTAGTTGCCTGCTGTTGCCGGTTTGCCGTTGATGTCGAGTTCAAATCTGTAATACCCGACGGGAAAATCCTTTTTCAACGTGAGGGCCCCCTTGAATTCATTGCCGACCAGTGCCGTATCGGACTTGGATTCAACGATGAGCGTGTCGCGCCCTGCTGCTGTATTAACAGATATAAAACGAATCGTGGGCTGAATCAGCCCGAACCTGAGCGACTTGAAGCGGGCGATGACATGATGCGCATGGTCTTCCGGGTAAAAGAACGCGGTCTCTTCGCCGGGCTCGCCGGTTCCGTCATCGCGATGCAGGGTGATTTTTTCTATTTCCCACTCGGACTTTGCGTCGGCCGGGGCTGATGCCGTTACCGCGGGTTCGGCGCGGAGGGCTGCGGTGAAACCGAAGATCATGACTGCGGAAATGAAGAGTGAAATGAGATTTCTCATGAGAATCCTCCGGAATAATCTGTCGAGTGCTTCCATTCTACTCTGAGGCGGCCAATTTTCGAAATGAATTATGACCGGTTTCAGGGCAGATTGCATTGAAAATGGGAACGGATCCGGCACATGCGCCAAACGAGACACCCTCTGGTGTGACAACTTTGTCGCGAAAAGTCAGCCTGCAACCTGTTGATGCTGGTTTGCAGCCTGCGTTCAGCTGGTATGCGGATTGCGGCGAAGCAGTCTCATCTGAAGAAAATTATTACGCGGAGGCGGGCCATGACGACGAACGAAATGAATACGAGTGAAAACGGCGGTCCGGCAGCAGGGGAAATTTTCCATGATCCGGCTGGAAAAAGGTCTGAAATGGCGCCTGAAGGTGCGAATGGCACTCCTTCCGGGGGCGATTGGATGCGCTTCCTGATCGATGCCAATCCGCTTTATCTGCTGAGTGTCCTGATGATGATCGCGGGGCTGTATCTCGTCAGCAGTGCCGCTTCGGGGAGAGAAGTCGGTGTCGACACTGTTGCCGGCTTCTTCGGAATTCAGAATGTGTATGAAATTGTTCTGGTCGCGATGGCGATCTATTTGCTGCGAACCGGCACCAACGGCAGACATGGCAGACTGCTTCTCATATTCGTTATGATATTCTTTGCCGATCTCACCTTTTACCAGGTGCGCATTGCGGCGATGGACCCGACGTGGGCGTTTTTCATCGCGGCCTTTTATCTACTTCTCGGCGCGGCCAAAGTCGGTGCGGTCATCTACTGGCTGGAAATCCGTGTTCAGTGGGACAGGCTGGTATATCCCCTGTTTGCATTCGGCATGATCTATTTCGCCCCCCAGTATCTGTATGCCGTGATGGACTCCGTCGGTGTCGAAAAGACAACGACGCCCTTTACCGGCCAGGCTGATGTATACCTCATCTGGCTGGTTGCGGCAGCGATTCAGCTGCCGGTCATCGTGAGCAACTGGCGCAAAAACAGTCTCGAGGAGTCCGTGCCGAACCGCTTTTTCGGTGATGCGAACAGTTTTTACCGGGCGCTTCTGCTTTTTCCATTCGTTGCGCTTGCGTTCCAGCTCGACAGAAACGTCATGGCGGATGCCGCATCGGGCAACGGGGCGATCGGAAGTCTGGCATTCGTGTATGTACCGTATCTGCTGGCAGGTGTTTTCTTCCTGCAGAGCTTTTTCAGAGGCATGATCGGGAAGTATTGCACGACCAACGTATATGACGCCGTGGCGATGCTTGTGTTGACGCTTCTTGCATGGATGACGAGCCGGACGGATGAGATCGGCATCGGGCTGACAAATATAAACTGGTATATCATCATCGGGGTGCACATCGCCCTCGCCGTCACGAGGCTGAATCCGATATGCGCGTCGTTCCTCGCGGCCGTGCTGTTCAAATTCATGGCGGGTGGCGTGAAGACGATGGCCGGCAATATCTATGAGTATGGGCGTGGCCTTTCCACGATGGCCTGGGCGGGCCTTCTCATGGCCGGTTCGTTCATTTCCCTTGGACTGGGTTTCCTCGTCAGCATTGGCTCACGTGATCTTCGAAAATCCTGAACAACAAAGTTTCCTGGCCCATTACCCCCAGACGGGCGCATCCGGTTTCACCGGGTGCGTTCTTTTTTTGCATTATGGCCGGATCGTCGCCGTCATTACTTGCTCTTGAGATACGTCCTCAGTATAGTAAATTACTCGACAGCCCCGCGTGAAAGCCGGGCGAGCGTTCGGAGGAGAGAATGATGAAGGAACAGCCGCAAAAGCTGGTGCTGAAGGCTCCTGTCTCGGGATGGATCATGCCGATCGAACTGGTTCCGGACCCGGTATTTGCTCAGAAACTCGTTGGGGACGGTGTTTCCATTGACCCGGTCGATGCCGTTCTGAAAGCACCCTGTGACGGAACCATCGTCCAGCTTCACTCGTGCGGCCATGCCGTGACCCTGTCGTCCGCATCGGGTGTTGAAATCATGATGCATATCGGTCTCGATACCGTGCACCTGAGAGGCGAAGGGTTCAAGCCGCTTGTGAAGGCCGGCGACAGAGTCACTGCCGGCCAGTCGCTGATCGAATATGATGCGGATCTCATCGCGAGGCGGGCGCGCAGCCTTCTGACGCAGGTTCTCGTGACGACTCCGGACCGCGTCGTTTCAATGAAGGCGGCAACCGGAGCGGTTCGATCCGGCTCTGATATATTGCTGGAAATTGAGCTTGCGGCAGGCTCCGCGGGTGCGGCGGGCGATGCCGCCGGGGTTTCCAGGGCCACTCAGGGCGCGGAGATGCGCGTGCTGAATTCCGAAGCGGTCGTCGTGCCGAATCCCGTCGGACTTCATGCACGGCCGGCGGCTGTCCTTGCCGGGCTGGCCCGTCGGTACAAGTCTGAAATCAAGCTGCACAGAGGTGCGGCTTCGGCGAATGCCAAAAGTCTCGTGGCCATCATGGGACTCGATATCCGGTGTGGCGACAAAGTGCATCTGTCCGCGAAAGGGCCTGATGCCGAGGCGGTTCTGGCCGCGCTCCTGCCGTCGATCCGTGATGGTCTGGGCGAGAAGGATGCGGCTGCCGTCGAGCGTGCCGCCCAGACTGTCCAGAACTCTTCCGCGCAATCTGCGAACGGGAAGATGGCTGGAAAAGTGACGATGCACGGGGCGGCTGACCCGGATCTCCTTACAGGCGTCTCTGCCTCGCCCGGTCTTGCAGTCGGACGGATCAGAAAACTTGTCCGGAGCGAACTGAACATTCCTGAAAAGTCCGATACGCCCGAAGTCGAGCGTAGAAGGCTTGTTGAAGCCCTCGAACAGGGAAAACTGCAGACGGGCGCTTTGCACGACAGGCTGGCGGCGACGGCCGATGCGGGGAAAGCCGCTATTTTTGCGGCTCACCAGGAACTGATGGATGATCCGGACGTGCTCGAACTGACGGAAAGTGCCATCGCGAAGGGAAAGAGCGCCGCCTTCGCCTGGAATGCGGCGATTACCGTCCAGGCCGACCGGCTTGCCGGAATGAGCAACGAGCTTCTGGCCGCGCGTGCGAATGACCTTCGCGATGTCGGTCGCCGCGTGCTTCGGCTCCTGCTGGGGGCCGGCGAAGAAAGACGGGAGTTCCCGCCCGAGACGATCCTGGTTGCCGAAGATCTGACGCCTTCCGATACAGCCGCGCTCGACCGCGGAAAAGTTCTCGGGTTCGCCACGGTCGCGGGTGGCGCGACTTCCCATGTGGCGATTCTGGCGCGGTCTCTCGGATTGCCGGCCATTGCGGCGATCGAACCCCGCGTTCTCGATGTCGCGGATGATGCACCGGCAATTCTCGATGGCTCAAACGGCCGGCTGCGGCTGAATCCGCCCGCAGATGAGATCGACAGGGTCAGAAACGAGCAGAGAGCGGCCGGAGAACGGCGCCGCATCGAGTTCTCAGCGGCCGCCGAACCTGCCGTGACGCAGGACGGCAGCCGGATCAGCGTCGTCGCGAATGTCGGCGGCCAGGCTGATGCCGCCGAGTCGCTCAAACTTGGCGGGGAAGGCGTTGGTCTGCTCCGGTCGGAATTTCTGTTTCTCGACCGCGCGACGCCGCCGACCGAAGACGAACAGACCGAGGTCTACACCGCCATGGCGAAAACCCTCGGAACAGGTCGCACGCTGACGATACGCACGCTCGATGTCGGCGGCGACAAGCCACTTTCGTATCTTCCGCTGCCGCGCGAGGAGAACCCGTTTCTGGGTATTCGCGGCCTCCGCATCTCCCTGGACCGGCCGGATATTCTGCGGCCACAGCTGCGGGCGATCCTGAGAGCCGCCGCGGGCGGCGGCGCGACGGTCCAGGTGATGTTCCCGATGGTCGCGAGTCTGGACGAGTTCCGTGCCGCGCGTGCCGCGCTCGAAGAAGAGGCGAAGGCGCTGAAAGTTGCAAGTATATCATCAGGTATCATGGTCGAGGTGCCGAGTGCCGCGCTGCTTGCAGAAACGTTTGCGCGGGAGGTCGATTTTTTCTCGATCGGCACGAATGATCTGACGCAGTATACGCTGGCGATGGATCGCGGCCATCCGGGACTGGCTTCCCGGGTCGACGGGTTGCATCCGGCCGTTCTGCGCCTGATCGGCATGACGGTCAGGGCGGCGGGCGTGCAAAAGAAGCCTGTGAGCGTTTGTGGCGGACTGGCGGGCGATTCCTGCGCCGTGCCGGTTCTGATCGGTCTTGGCGTGGACAAGCTGAGCGTGAGCGTGCCGGCAATCCCTTCGATCAAGGCGCTGGTCCGGAGAGTTTCGATGGCCGACTGCCGCGCAGTTGCCGATAAAGCTCTTGCCCTGGAAAGCCCGGCTGCTGTTCGGGACCTCGTTTCATCGGCCGTCGCCGGCGCGTGATCACGGAGAATAATAATGAATATATTAAATAATGCGTTTGCGTCTCTGCAGAAAATCGGGAAAGCCCTCATGCTGCCGGTTGCCGTATTGCCGGTTGCCGGCCTGCTGCTCGGGATCGGCAGCGCAAAATTCGGCTTCATCGACCCGACAATATCCACCCTGATGGCGAAAGCCGGTGACTCGATCTTCGGAAATCTCGCGCTGATCTTCGCCATTGGTGTTGCGCTTGGATTCACCAACAATGACGGTGTTGCGGCTCTGGCCGGAACGGTCGGGTTCGTCGTCATGACGGCCACGATGGGAGTCATGGCGGGGGTGCTCGGCGTCGAGACCCGCCAGATCATGGGCATGGCCAGCATCGAGACCGGTGTTTTCGGCGGCATCCTGATCGGCGGTGTCGCCGGTTGGCTGTTCAACCGGTTCTACAGGGTCCAGTTGCCATCGTATCTCGGCTTTTTCGCGGGAAAACGGCTGGTGCCGATCCTGACGGCCGGTGCTGCGATCCTGGTGGGCATTCTCCTCAGTTTCATCTGGCCGCCGATCGGGAAACTGATAGGCGTCTTCTCGAAATGGGCGGCGAACGGCAACCCGGCGATGGCTTTTTCGCTCTACGGCATCGTCGAGCGTTCCCTGATTCCATTCGGGCTGCATCATGTCTGGAACGTGCCATTTTTCTTCGAGGTCGGCGAGTATATCGACCCGGTCACGAAGACGGCGATTCACGGAGAGATCCAGCGGTATGTCGCGGGCGATCCGACGGCAGGCAACCTGGCCGGCGGATATTTGTTCAAGATGTGGGGGCTGCCCGCCGCCGCGATCGCGATGTGGTTCTGTGCCAAGAAGGAACATCAGGCGCGGGTGGGCGGCATCATGATGTCGGCCGCACTGACATCGTTTCTGACCGGCATCACCGAACCGATCGAGTTCTCGTTCCTTTTCGTCGCGCCGATCCTGTACGGACTGCACGCGGTCATGGCGGCCGGTGCATTCGCCGTGTGCATCTTGCTCGGCATCAAGCACGGCATGACCTTCTCGCATGGGCTGATCGATTTTGTCGTGCTGTTCCCGCAATCGACGAAAGCCCTCTGGATGCTTGTCATCGGGCCGTGCTGGGCGGCGATGTACTTCTTCGTGTTCCGCTGGTTCATCCTGACCTTTGATTTGAAAACCCCCGGCCGTGAAGCGGAGGAAGCTGCTGAAACCAATGTTGCCACCGGAGCCGCCGTCGACATCGCGCATGAGTTTGCGCATCAGCTCGTGCTGGCATTCGGCGGAAAAAGTAATATAAAAAGCCTCGATTCCTGCATCACCAGACTTCGTGTCGAGCTGATCGACCAGGCGAAAGCGAGCCCCGTCAGGCTCAAGGCGCTGGGAGCCGCGGGCGTCGTCACGGTCGGAGCCGGGATCCAGGCAATTTTCGGGACACGCTCGGAAAATCTGATGACGGATATGCAGGAATATCTTGCCACGGCCGGCGATGAAGCAGAGCTGAAGCCGGATGATCTCCCGCAGCAGACCGTCGCAACCCGGCCGACAGCTGGCGAAGCGTCAAGACCGCGCGATCCGCAGGCACCGGAGAAGGCCCGCGCCATCCTGGCCGCTCTGGGTGGGCCCTCCAACGTGAAACGTCTCGAAGTCTGCGCTGCGACAAGGCTGCGTGTCACCCTCGCCGATGCGAAGAAAAGCACCGAAGCCGCGCTGCGCGAATCCGGCGTCCAGGCGACCATGAGCTTCTCGGGCGATGTCGTGCACCTTCTTGTCGGTCTGAACGCCGATCAGTATGCGGCCGAGCTGCACGCCCTGCTTGCTTCGGCGAAATAATAGATAAAAGTATACAATAAGTCACGGAAACACAGGGCAGTCGGTTGCTGAGGCCTTTCGCCAGCGAGCCGGCTGCCCATCTCGTCTGCCGTCCGCCGATTCTCTCAAGACTGGCTCAGCGCCTTTGTGGCTCCGTGGTTCGTTGCGGATGCGGTGCGGTCAGTCAGAACCCGTGGTTTTGTGAGACGGTGCGGTACCAGAAGACGCTCGCTTTGGGGCGGCGCTCCTGGGTGATGCGGTCGACGTAGAAAAAACCGTACCGCTTCTTGAAACCATTGATCCAGGAAAAGTTGTCGAGCAGCGACCAGTGGTAATAGCCGCGCACGTTCGCGCCGCCGGCCATTGCTCGGTGAATAGCGATCAGATGGTCGCGCACGAACTCGATGCGCATCTGATCGCTGATCTGACCGCCGGGGGCCGGCGTGTCGGGCAGGCCGATTCCATTTTCGGTGATATCAATCGGCAGACCGGGCCGCTCGCGATGCAGTGCCAGCAGCAGGTCGCCGAGTTCTTCCGGGGCAATTTCCCAGCCCCAGTCCGTTGCACGGTTCTGGACGGGCTGAACGAATCTGAACAGCCCTTTGATCGCGAATTTGCAGGGTTCGTTGCGGGTCCCGGATGTGTTCAGATGGAAGCCGGTTTCCTGCGCGTCAGCCGAGGCGTGATGCGGATAATAATAGTTCACGCCGAGGAAGTCCGCTGACGGCTGTTCCAGCCGCCGTCTGTCGTCGGACGCGATCCGGGGCATCATGCCGCACTTTTCATAGAGCGAAACCGCCGCATCGGGGAAACGGCCGTGCAGAACCGGGTCGCTGAACCAGCGATTCAAAACCGCGTCGGCGAGATCTGCCGCGTGAATATCAGCCGGATCACCGGTTGCCGGCTTAACCGGTGACATATTCAAGACGATACCAATCTCGCCGTTGCGTTTTTCAGCGTGGAATCGTTCGAAAACGCGTGAATGAGCGGCAAGGAGATTTGTCGCGACCTGAATCGCGATCTTGGGTTCCTGGCGGGCGGGCGGGTGAAGGCCTGTGACCCAGCCGTTGAGGGTCATCCAGCCGGGCTCGTTGAACGTCGCCCAGCGCTTCACGCGATCACCAAAGAGCCTGAAACAGGTCTCGGCGTAGGTTTCGTAGGCAGTGATCGTCCGGGGCGATTCCCAGCTGCCGTTTGCCGCGAGAGACTGGGGGAGATCCCAGTGGAAGAGGGTCACGTGCGGCTGAATGCCGGCCTCGAGCAAAGCGTCGATCAGACGATCATAAAAGGCGGCGCCAGGCTCGTTCAGCAGGCCATCGCCATCCGGAAACAACCGGGGCCACGAGATGGAAAACCTGTATCCGGTGATGCCGAACTCGCGCATCAGCCGCACGTCTTCGGCGAACCGGTGATAATGATCGCAGGCCTCTTCCGGAGTGGCGCGCTCGAAAATCCGTTCCGGGTGTTCGCGGCAGAAGACGTCCCATACTGAGTCGCCGCGGCCGTCTTCAGACGTCGCGCCCTCGATCTGCAGAGCTGCTGTCGCTGCTCCCCAGATAAAATCCGCAGGGAAAAGATGGTTCATGGGAAAATGATATCACGCGATTCAGAGAAAAACTTCAGCATGGAACGTTCGCGGAGTTTCGCTGGCGATGGCGGGTGCAGGTGACGAAAACGCGGCAGATGGGCGCGGAAAAACCGGCAGACCAGGAAGTCTCTGCTCCGAAAAATCCCTTCTGAAGCTGATTCTGTTTGTTTTGCAAGATGGTACACAAGTTGCTTGAAGTAACGGCAATACATCAATGACCAACAGGAGAAAAACAATGATTCGCCCGTTGCTGATAGCCCTGTTAACAGTCGCACTGCTTGGCGGTGTTGTGTTTGCCGCGACTCCGGATGCGTTGGCGATCCGCACGCATGGCCGCATGATCCTGGCTGATGGCGGCGTGAACTGGAATGACCTGCGCTCCGTGTTTGAAGAAGTCATCGGCGTTGTCGATGCGGCGAAGATCGAGCAGATCAATGACGCGACGATCCTGACCCCCAAGGTTTTCGACAGCGTTCTGGCAGTTGACGGTGAAATAGCGACCTTCCGTGCTTCAGCGGTGCGCCGCAAGAATACGAAACTGATCTGGAACTCGTTTGTTGCGAAGAGCAGCATCATGCAGGCCCGTCTGGCAAACTTCGAGGCTCTGATCAAAAACAGCGCCGATCTGAAGGATAAAACCGCTCTGCTGGCCAAATATGCGAAACTTCGCGGTGCGATTGTGACCCTGTGGCTAGCCAACATGCAGTTCGACCCGGATTCCCTCGGCGGCGCCGGATTCCCGACCGACGGAAGTGACTCGGATTTCAGCATCATGCCCTCCTGGGAAGACACCGACAATCAGAACTACCAGTATTACCAGGATTCCCAGGAAGCGGTTCGTGACCTGATCCAGGAAATCGGCAAAGCTCTCTCCTGATAAGAGGGGCAACCCTCTGAAAATAGATTCAACCCCTCCCTTGAACCGCCGCCCATCGGGCGGCGGTTTTGTTCTTCCGGGAGCATCTTTCAGCCTTTCTGGGTGAGGAAGACGCCGGTGATGACGAGAATTGTACCGGCAACGAAAGAGGCGGTTACCGGCTCACCCAGGAATGCCCAGCCCAGGAGAGTGGCGATGATCGGCTGCAGGTTGGATACCACGGCCACTTTTCCGGCTTCGAGAATGCGAAGGGCCCATGCCCAGATCATGTAAGCCACAACGGATGTCAGCAGGGCGAGATACAGGGTCGAGCCGATTCCAATGATGGTGACGGTGCTCCAGTCCTGCATTGCGAGAGCGGGAATCCCGATCGGCAGGAAAAGCAGCGCACCGAGCGTGAG
>Ga0079303_10000344_pt1 | contig 11035 bp, 1 predicted proteins | sample Methanogen_OWC_FD_77073 | JGI IMG/M metagenome (GOLD analysis project Ga0079303, IMG submission 77073) | Enriched soil microbial communities from Old Woman Creek wetland in Ohio, USA - Methanogen_OWC | ecosystem: Environmental > Terrestrial > Soil > Wetlands | place: USA: Ohio | collected...
TTAAAATAAATTTATTGAAAGAGCGTGGGGGTGCGGTATGGAGAAGATCTCTTTAAGGCGTTTTCTGATCGTCTTTTTGATTGTATTTGTCATTTCCCAGTTCAATTTCATCCCGGAGGCCGCGGCGCAGGGATCGCGCGGTCAGCCATGGCTCGTAGGCGCCGTCAGGGCGGCTTCGCCGACGAGCTGGAACTGGTCGCTGAGCCCTATATTCAACGATACGACTTATGCCGCCGACGATTCATGGCCTAACGGCGGCGCCCGCACCATAGGCTCCACGGTAACCAATATCTATAAGTTCTGGTATTTCAGACACGATTTCGTTGATTATTGGCCATATTCATATTATTACAACGGCTGGTGGGACTATTCCTGGTGGCCGTTTTATCGTTATTATGGCTATACGTATAACTACACCTATTATCAGCAGACATACTCATATTTAACATGGCGCCTGGGCAGCAGTCCTGGCGGTCAGGACATTGTCGGTCCCTCGACCATCTATGTCGGTTATATCCGCTATTATTACTATTACTACACCTGGTACTGGATAGGCTACACAATAGCCTATCTTTACTACATTTATTATTATTACTATGGCTATTGGTGGTGTTTTTGGGTATGGTACTATGCCTATTACTACGGCTATTGGTATGGGTGGTGGTACACCTATTCCTATTCTTCGCCATGGTACTACTACAACTATAGCTACTATTACCAGTATAATTATTCCACGGGCAACTGGCTATACCCGCCGTCGAACACGTTCATAATCAATTCCACGCGTGTATTCGGCGACGGCGTCTATTACCACAAGATTTACAACCAGAGGGACGGCCTTGCGTCGCCTGAAAAGCGTTACTACATAGATTCCAGGGCGCCCTATTACACCATTACCGAACCGGCGGACAATTACGTGGTGTGCAGCGGCAATTCCGTCAAATTCACTTATTTCTGCTCCGATTACTCCAACGGGTCGGGGCTCAATACCAACACGACTACTCCAGCCTCGTCGCAATCCTACATGGAAGTAATCGATGCCTCGAACGTGCAGCGAATAAAGGTTGCGGCGACCGAGGGCACCAACACTCTCACTCAGCCATTTACGCCGGCCGGCACATACAGGTGGAGAATAGTCCTCAAGGACCGCCTTGGATGGACGACCACTTCGCCGTGGCGCACATTTACCATCGACAATGTCGCGCCTCCCGTCGTGAACATGACCTATCCGGTAGATAACCAGTGGGTCGCCTCCAGCAACGTCACCTTCAAATGGAATCCGTCGAAAGATACCGGCACGAAGACCAAGGGGTACTACGTCAAGATAATGAAACTCGACGGGACGCCTTACGATTCCAATTTCAGCGGCAACGGAAAATTCGTTGCATGCACCGATCAGGCTAACGCTCTGCCCAACACCTATACATACACCATAGCCGACGGCGACTACAAGTGGGAAATTTTCGCCGAAGATAATTGCGGCCAGCGTTCGACGCTATTTACCGTCGCCAACGACGCGTCGGCGCCCAGAAAGAAATTCAGGGTTGACGCCACGCCCCCGACTATCAACGTTCTCAAGCCCGATCAGGCCCCTGTCTGGTATAACGAATATAGCAACAACGCCACCACGCTGGCTAAGTTCAAGGCCGATTTTTCAGATAACGTCAGCATCCAGGAAGAGACGATAAAAGTGTACAACCCTTCCGGCACTCTTCTTTATACCGATGGCGTCATCGCCCCTTCGGCTAACGCTTTCCCTACTCCGAACGTCACTCTCGACAAGGACCACAGGTGCGATTCGGCCAACGGAGTCTGGACCGCGCGTTTCTGGGCCAAAGATCCGGCCGGCAATCAGGCCAACCCGCCAACCAACTACGTCGACAGGAAGTTCCAGGTCGACGTCACCAGGCCGGTCCGCGGAACCCTTACGAAGGTCGCCGGCTTTGATGTTTCGGCTCAAAACTATACAGTCACCAGTCCGATCGTCAATAATTCAGGCCCACGCCTGGAGTGGACGGCGGCGAGCGATCCCGCGCCCCAGTCGGGCGTCGACAGGTACATAGTTTATGTCTGGGACAGCTCGGGCAACCTTATAAAAAGCACGTCTCCGACGCCCAAAAATGCTCTTTATTACGATCTGTCCGGACTCACTTCCGGAAAATATTACTGGGATGTCGGTGTCGTCGACGTCGCGGGTAACGCCGAGGTGCCTTATACGATCGATCCGGCTTACAACAAAAAGAAGAATTTTATCGTCGATCTGCAGAAACCTCTGGTGGTTCCTTACAATCCGCCGACTCCCAACAGCGGTACCGGCGGTTCGCTGTGGGTGGTTTCGCCCACGCCTAACTCCAATTCGGCCAATCCGGTTTACGCCGGAAAGGTTCAGGACGATTTTGGCGTTTATAACTATAACATACGGCTGTGGAATCAGGCGGGAACCGCCGTGCAAGGAAGCAAGAACTCTACGACATTGGGCCTCGTGCCGCTCACCACAAGCGCCATCTGGTACGAAATAAATCCCGGCATCAGCATCATGACCGTAGCCGACGGTTCGTACAAGTGGGATATCGAGGTGTGGGACCGCTGCATGCAGCTGGCCGTGACGCCTCCCGGCAATTATAACGCGACGGCCAAGCTCGACTTCAACGTCGATACGAGGCCGCCGAACGCCGGCGCGATACAATACCCCGCCGGAAAAAGCGGCAGCGACGGCAATCCGCTCAACGGGTGGATAATTCCGCCGGACAACCAGAAAAAGCCTACTTTCAAATTCACTGCGGCCAATGACAATCTCGGCGCCGCCGGGTACTCGGGAATCAAGGAATACAAGATCAGGCTGTGGTGGGATCCTTCGTTCACCACTCCCGCCTCGACATATCCAGAGGCCCCTTTCCTGGGCGCGGCCTACAAGGACTATACAGTTACAGGCGCCGCCTCGGCGGCGGCCGGAACGCTCGTGACTTTCCCGATGCCCGACGACCTTAAAAACGGAAGATATTACTGGGACATCTGGGTATGCGACAATGCCAACAACTGGAGATGGTACAATAAGACCTCCGTCGGTAATTACAACGTGACGACCGTAGCCGGCGACGCCACGCTTCCGTCCGGTTCGCCCAACTGGTTCTGCATAGACTGCATTCCGCCGGAAACGAACGCGCTGATAAGCGAGATAAACGACATCTGGATAATGAATTTCAAGCCTAACTTCAAGTGGAACGCCGGCCGCGATTCGACGCCCGGATCGGGCCGGTCCAGGTATGAACTCTGGGTATGGCCCGACGGCGGCGGCGTGCCTGTATTCACCAGCGAAATCCTCTGTTCTTCGGCGATAGGCAATAAAAATTACGGCGAGCTGATCACTTTCAATCCGTTTACCACGGCCCCCGTAAAGCCTCCTCTCGTCAACGGCCGTTACTACTGGGATATAAAGTTTTTCGACGTTGCCGGAAATTACAGCTGGTATAAATGCGGCCTGAAAAACGTCGATCCGACCATCGTTACCGCCTGCGAGAAATTCCGCGTCGACGGAATGCCGCCTTCGGTAGGCGTCATCAAATATCCGAAGAGCGACGAATGGATAAACCAGGCCGGGACCAGGTCCATAAACGAGGACGGCGACGCCGTATATAGCCCGAAGAGAAACCCCGACCTTATATTCACTACGGCGAAGGACGGCGAATCCGGCCTGCTGAAATATCATATAATCCTTCGTGACGGCAGGAGCCCGAAAGTCATAATCGGCGAATCGACCCTTACGGCCGCCACCAATCCCGAACTTTTCGCCGCTACTTACAATACGGAGTTCACTTTTACTCCGCCCTGGGGCGTCGCCCCGTGGCCGGGCTCGCTCAAGGACGGCCGCTACTTCTGGGACGTCGAGGTCGTCGACAAGACGGGCGTCAACACCAATTACTATTCGAAGCCGCTTCCTCCGGGAACTCCTGGTGTTTCGCCTAACGTTCCAGTCGCCGCCTCCGACATTACGGCTGCGACCAACGCCGATAACCATACCAGGTTCAGGCTCGATACGGTTCCGCCTATCGTCATGCAGCCCGATCCGGGCTTCCCCATAAGCGAGACGCACCCCGGCATCGGAAATCTTCTCGGCCCGAAGTACGGCTACATAACGACCGAATCGGTCAACGTGGTCAATACAGTCCAGTTCAGTTTCAGTAAGGCCGTGGACGACATCGGCGTCGGGACCGACGGTCTGACCAAGCTCGACTGCGACCCCGACCCTGTCGGCGTCGGCTCGGGAGTCGAAAAATACGCATATGCCGTGGCCGATACCCGCGACATGCTCAAGGAACATTCCACCGTTAATATATGGGATTCAGGTTATGTCATCGTGGCGTCGACTACGTCGTCGGTCAACCTTTACTATCCGTCGCTTCCCGAAGAGAAGATGGCCCCGCTGAGGGACCTGACTTCGGCCAGCGTTTACTGGACCATATACGTGAGGGACAATGCGGGCAACGAGGTCCAGTACGTCGACAGGAAATTGAGGATAAGGCACATTCCGCCTAACGCGGGACACCTGGTCGCCCCGCCTAACGGGACAGTGACCACCAACAGAAAACCGAAATTCCAGTGGACATTGCAGTAGAAAGGAGGGGAGCGAGTATGAAAAACAATACGATGAACGGAACCGAAGTTAAAAAAAGCCCGGCGTTCAACGCCGCATACCTTACGATCGCCCTCCTTTCGGCGCTGATGATAATCGGCGCCGCGGCTCCGGCGTTCGCGTGGGGGCCTTCGTCGCCGGCCAACAACATCTGGGTGACAAATAAGAACTGCACCTTTACCGTCGATTGCAGCGGCCTCAACTATAACGGCTACATCTATTTGAATGTCACCAACAGCACCGACAGCTACTCCAATTATTACAATACGTGGACATGGCCGCCTAACGTCGCGCCGTGGACTCTGACGAAAGAAACCAATTCCGCCAGCCCCTCGAAATGGCAATGCAATATTTACAAGTACGACTATATTTATTGCGGCATCATGTATGGCGTGGGTTGGGGCGGCTGGTCCAGTTACGCATATTTCTGCACCGACTTCAATTATCCGACGGCCGGCGTGAAAAGCGCCCCCGGCATTCTCGCCAACAACACCTATTACGTCAGGAACCCTGTCGATTTTTCATGGACCTCGGCTTCCGATTCGTGTTCGGGCGTAAAGCAATACAGGATCTATATCGATGGCGGCGGCGGCGGTAATTTCTATTCCTCGTCCACCACCAAGCAGGTTACCAACCTCGCCGAAGGGCTTCATAATTATAACGTCAACGTTCAGGACAACTGCTACGGCGCCACTACCCATAACGCCTCGCCTTCGACTCTTTACGAAAGCGCCTACTCCTCCAACTGGAGTTTTTACGTTGACGATACCAGGCCGCCCAAGGTCAATATGCTCGAACCTACGAACGATTACGCGGTGAACCCGGGCGCTCCGATAACGGGCCTCAACGACCTGAACCCGCCTACCTATACGTCTGGTCACAGACTCATATTCAAATGGTCCGATTCCGTCGACACCGGAAGCGGCACCAGTTATTACACATTCAATGTTAGCCGTCCCGGCTACAGCCTCGCTCAGAATATAGTCTACAACAACATGTCGACCATTCTCGGCGACAATTCACCGACTTCCGAAGGGACCTTCGCCGCGCTTCCCGAAGGAATTTACAACTGGTATGTTACCGCGACCGATAAATCCGGCAATACTTCGATAGCCAATACTCCGTTCAAGGTAACCATCGACAGGACCCGCCCGACTGCGGGAACTTTATCGGGCCCCGGCGTCGCCGGCGCGACCTTCTATACCAAGGTCCCCATAATTCCGTTCTCATGGACGTCCGCGTCTGATAACGATCAGATCAAAAAACATGAATTATACGTTGATAAATATACCAGCGCCACTACCCCGCCGCCATATAATGCCGCGAAATTTTACAATAACGACCTGTCGACTTCGAAGTCGCTGAATATTTTTACCCAATTCGGTTACGATCAGGGCCGCTACAAATGGGACATCAAGGCTTACGACCGCGCGATGAACTATGTGTGGTACAACGGCAACTGGGATTTTATATACGATTACACGCCGCCGAGTCCCGGCGTAAAGAAAAACCCGTGGTGGAACCCGACGACCATGTTCGCCACCAACAAAAGCTATGTCGATTTCGAATGGACGAACGCGACGGATCTTCCGGCGGTCAATCCGTCCGATCTCGATCGTTATGTGCTTCGTATTAACGATACCCTCACCTATCCCAACGGCCTCGCGCTGACCAAAAGGGTCCAGCCTCTGGCCGAAGGCCTTTACAAGTGGAACGTCGAGGTTTACGACAGGGCCGGAAATATGGCTCTTTACGATCCTAACTGGTATTTCAAGGTGGATAAGACTCCGCCTAACGCCGGTTATAAAAGCCAGCCCAGCTATCAGCCGGGGCCATGGAACGGCGCGGTCGACGTTTACAAGACCAATTCGAAGAGGCCGACTTTCAAATGGACTTTTTCGACCGATACCAGCACCAACGGCTCCGCTTCGGGCGTCGAAAAAGTCGATCTCATCGTCGTCGGCACTCTCGGCGGAACGTCTTTTACCAAGACTGACGTTAAAGTTAATACCGCATACGACGATCAGGCCTGTGCCGGAAGTTATCCTCTTACGTTCGACCTGACCGAGGGCACCTATACATGGAACATTACCGTATGGGACAGAGCCGGCAATTCTTCCAAATACGATGCCGGCCAGGACTGGAAATTCATAATCGACCTTACGCCGCCCATCGCCGGCAGCAAATCCGCTCCCGTTCGAGGGAACACTACCAAAGCTTCATATTCCGATACCCACGTGACCAACAATAACAGGCCCACATTCCAGTGGACCACGGCGAGCGACGATCAGTCACCGGCGTCCGAACTGCAGTATGACCTGTGGATCGACGGCGCCCTGGCCTACGCGAAAGTCACTTCGCCCTTCACGGTGCCGGCAGCGATACCCGACGGCGATCATACATGGAACATAATGGTTTTCGACAAGGCCGGCAACTCGACTTTCTACGATGCGTCGGGCATTTCCGAATGGAAGATCAAGGTCGATACTCAGAAACCGGAAGCCGGCAAGTTATACGGAATGCAGGAAGCTGCCGACATCAACGATCTCAACGATAACGGCGTGATTTATACCTATTCAGGCGTGGACGTCAACACCGGGACCCCGAAATTCATGTGGAAGGTCCCGGGCGATCCTCCTCCGCCTTCAGGGACGGCCTCTGGCATATATCTTTACAGGTTAGTCATAGAAATTCCCAAGGGCACCGTCAAGTACGATTCGGGTTATACCATAAACGCCGACGGAGTGGCCGAGCCCGTCACATATATTCTGCCGCTGGCCAACAAACTCGCTGACGATGGCCCGTACTACTGGACGATATGGACCAGGGATTACGCTGGTAATGAATCCAGGTTCGCCAAACAGTGGTATTTCTACGTCGACAGCTCAATCGTCTTCGAGGTCACCGACTACAACCTCCTGGTCGGCCGCGAAAACCTTATGTGGCCTGGTTCTCCCGCCACCTATATGCCATCGCCGCCTTATGAGATCGATATAGTGCGCAATACCAATTCTTATACGCCGGCTGCGCCCAGCCCTGTTACCGGTTCGATAATACCGGACGTTCCGAATACGTCCGCCGTGCCTCCGAAATATGGCACGACCTATTACTGGACGGTCAAAAACCGCGATATCACAGGCATGTGGGGTAAATACGAGGATTATGCCGTGACCATAGTCACGCTCGTTCCGGGTGAACTTAAGAGCCCGACGAACAACGCTCTTTCTCCAACCAAGCCGAAATTCGAATGGACCGAGTCGCTGCCGCCGGAAGTCAGGCGAAAATACAGGGTCAAAGTCTACGGTCCGTCGATAACGACGCCCCCGCCTCTGACCGGCACTCCCGTGATCGACTGGTCGTCGAATACTTCGGACGACGGAACCGGACTTCCTCTTTCTTACCAGCACACGACTTCTCTCGCCGACGGCATTTATTCATGGTCGGTATGGGCGACCGACGATATGACCGCGGAGACGAAATATAATCAGACCTGGTCGTTCAACGTCGACCGCAACCCGAAAGTTACGGCCTCTTCGCCCGACCTCGTCTGGTACGCCGGTTATTCGCACTGCATAACGGTCGACGCGTTCGGCGCCGACGGATACAATTCGTTGGGAACCTGCGAACTCACGCTTTATCACGCAGGCACTCCCATCAGAAAAATCAGTTACGTCGTCACCGGCACACCGGCGGGACCGCCAGTGCCCTCGACGCCTCCGAAGATCGAAAGACTCGACGGCGATTCCGCCGACAGGATCGAAATAGGAAAAATATATTCCAATAACGGTTTCATATTGACCGACCCGAGCTTCCCTTCGTCGAAAAGGTATATCTTTAACCTCGCGCCGCATTACAATTTCGCGGACAAATATCCCGGCCTCATATCGGCGAAGGTCAAGGTTTATTACTTCGACGCGGCGAACCCCGGCAGCACGACGTTCAGCGGCGCTTATCCCGCGCTTCCGGCGGGGGCGACTTTCCCCGTTGGTACCGTCGCCAACAAGCTCGCCTTCAGGCCTTTTAATTCGACCGGCGCGGACACCGATTCGGTGTTCTTCCTTTACGGCATGAAGGATTCCAAGAGGAATTTCTCTTTCGTAAAGCCCGGAATGAAAAGGCCGCCCGAGGGCACCGTCCAGTACAGGAGCGAGGACGCCGAGTTCGCGGAGTCCAGGTCCCTGTTCCTGAACGGGGAAACGTACTTCCAGTCGGCGCAGACAGCTTCGTCGGTATCGCTCTCGGCGGCTAACGCGGTCGCGTCTTATGACGGTTCAGGTAATCCTCTCATATGGAGGATTACTAAATATCAGAACCTTTATGACGCCGCCATGCGTATTAAGCTGTTCAAAGACCCCGATTATGTTCCCAGGGACACTTACGATTTCAACAAGGTCCTGGCGGAGTTCAACGGGTCTACGCCGGTCGAGATACTGGTCGCGCCGGCCGACAGCACCAAGGGCGTTCTCGACACGGTCAAGGCCAAATGGTCCGAGCCCGACGTCACGAATTACCTGGATAGAAGCGAGGACCCTGGAAACGAAAATACGCTGACCAAGTATGAGACGTGGATATACTACGGCGGCGGCGACGCCATTATTTTCACCTATTCTGCCGATATGTGTTCGGGCATGTTCTTAAACGGCGAGCCCGTGGAAGACATCTATAACATATACAACGACGTCGAGACCCAGCACAAGCCCAGGATGACAGTCACCATCGGCGGAAGGCCGTCTCCGCTTTTAGGATGGAACCATCTCGCGATTTACGTTCTTCATCAAAAGAGCGTCAACGGCAACGGCCTTAATGGCCTTTGCTACAAGATAGAGGGCGTTCAGAAGGTCGACGCCTTCAGCGGATCTTACTCGCGCGACATGATGAGGTCGTTCCCTGTTCCCGAACCTAACGTTTTCGACTTCCTCAACAACGGCCGCGGAACGTCGATAGTGGTTCACAACAAGGTATTCGACGCCCTGCTCAATCCCGGCGTCGTGGTCGCCAAAAACCTTTCAGGCGGCGACGCCATCGTCGGTTCTCATATCGGCATGTTCTTCGCCGACAAGAGCGCGTTCAACAAAGTCGTTTCCGCGAAGCCGGTCGAAGGCGGCGATCACCAGATAGGCCTCGCCATCATTTCCAACGAGTATCTCAACGTTAAAGAAACACGCGCCACCTCGTATTCCGGCTATAACGATCCATTAGGTTTCATAAACATACACATCAACCAGACTCCATATACCCCGACAAACGTCAATCGTATCGACCAGAGTAACCCGAAATTCGTCTGCCCGACGCCTTATACCGATGTCGAGTCGATACCGATCATGAATCCGACGCTGTCGGTCAATAAAAACATCAACGAAGATCCCGACAGCGTGGCTGAATCGAACGGTTTTCACCATTCGGTATATTTCAGCGATTATATAGGAACTTACGCGTCATTGCCCATTTCGCTGAGAACCGACGAAGTCCGTTACATATACCTCATCAGCGACAAGACGATCGTCGATAACTTCTTCGATATAGCCTGGTCGGATATCAGGTATTTTGCTCCCGCCAACGTTTACAGCAATAATTTCAACGATTTCATAGACGTTTCCCATACGATCCCGACCGTGCTTTCGGAAGCGCATAACGTCAACGGCGTAATCGCGCCCGTTTACACTTATCGCGTATGGGCCAGGGACGAGCACGGCGAACTCCAGAATATCGGTTCTCCCGCCAAGAGGTTCTGCATCGACCGTGAGCCGCCCGTCGTCGCCGATATACAGGTTTTCTACGATCGTGAGGGCGTGAGACTCGATTCGGAAGACATGGTTAAGTTTATCGAGACTGATAAAACGGAACCGGCCACGCAGTCGGTCGCTCTTCTCGGCCACACGCTCACCCTCTGGGCTTTCTGCACGGACGAAATCACCGCGGACCCCAGAAATTTCAAGAATGGCCAGTTCTTCATCAGGAAAACCGGGAGCGACCCCGCCGATCCGTGGATAACGGTAGACGCAACCTGCGAGGTAGACACGGCCATACTCTACGGCGATCCCAGGTTCGTCTTTTTGCCGACGCCGTGCGACCTTAAAGGCTCGCCGAAGCATCCCAACGGTTATTACTGGTTCGCTTTCTACACGATACCGTACAATTCAGAACTCACCTTTTATGACGTCGATTTCCAGATATCGGACGCGGTGGGTAACCGCTCGAAGAAACTTACCGAGATAGGCGGCGACTATGCCGCCCTTACGAAGAAACAATACGAGGTAAGGACCATCGGCGTAAACAAGGCATGGGTTCCCTCTTCGCTTCGGACGAACATCGTCACAGTCAACTGGGGTCCGTTCACCAGCTGGCGCGGCGATTACAATCCAATCGATCATTACATAGTTTCCGTCGGCGACCTTACGCCGAACC
>Ga0079303_10000345_pt1 | contig 11031 bp, 12 predicted proteins | sample Methanogen_OWC_FD_77073 | JGI IMG/M metagenome (GOLD analysis project Ga0079303, IMG submission 77073) | Enriched soil microbial communities from Old Woman Creek wetland in Ohio, USA - Methanogen_OWC | ecosystem: Environmental > Terrestrial > Soil > Wetlands | place: USA: Ohio | collected...
AACACCGTGCAGCTTTCTCCGTAAGGGGTTTTCATCATCTCGTTGAATATTTTCATGGCGTCGGAGGCTTTATAGCATTTTTCGTGATACAGTGTCTCCTCGCAGCTCGAATCGCCGAAAGGATTCAGGCTTATCGAAAGTTCTATCTCTTCGAACGGCACGGCATTCCAGCCGGTCGCGAGCTGTTTGATAAAGGCGAGCTTGCTTTTCGGATCGTCGATCGTCACGACGACGCCGATTTTCTTCGCGCGTTTCGAACCGGCGAAGGCCGGCATTATTTCATATTTCACGCCCGCCCCGTCGCAGAGCGCGCAAAGCTGGTTAACCGCCTGTTCGGAAGCCTCGCAATAAAAGTTATGGACCGACGACCACAGCTGGTTCTGGTACTGTTCGAGATCGCCGGTGCTTCCGGGCATGAATTTCGCCGCCACCCTGGAAGCGCCCGCGGCGCCCGACAGCTTTCGGGCTTTTTCGAGGTTTTTCACATCGGCGCCCTGCGAGGCGAAGGCTTCGCGCGCGAAAAAGGATACACAGATCATAAGAACGACGATAAAGGCACTTTTTGAAACGTTTTTCACCTGGAATCCACTCCTTATTTAAAAATGGCATAATTTCACGTTCGTTAACAACTATACCTTTTTAAATTCGAAATGGTTTGATTTTTTTTAGTTTTTAACGCACCCGCCGGCGGGCGTCGGCTGTCCGGTTTCGGCGGAGCGGCTTTCGGCCCGCTCGATCGCATCGGTATTTCACTTGAAACGTGGCGGGCCTGAAAATGAGATTATCGAACGGCTTCCGTTTTTATGCCGTTGAGAAGGTCTTCTATTCTTTCAACATTTTTTGAATATTCGGCGGAAAAATCATCTGACGACCCGATCATGCGATACATGAGATTATCGTCGTCCTTTTTCAGTTCTTCTTCAAGTATTTTAACCAGTTTTGATTTGACGTTCCCGGATTTTTTCAAAATAAAGGCGATTTTTTCGCCTAATATTCTTATTCCAATTCTTTCCATGTCGCCTTTCATTTCCTGAATCATGTTGAAATACAGATCATATGTATCTTCTTTAATATCGATTTTGGCCAGAGAATAATAATTCTTCAAAAGGATTTTCAAATCCATGGCATCCCTTTTCCGTTCCATTTTCCTGTCGTTCCATGATATTATTTTTAAAACGACCAGGCCTTCAAGCGAAGCGACTTTTATGATCCTGTAATTCCCGATTTTACCAGTTCGTTAACCACCCGATCGTATTCGGCCCAATTTTTAACGCATATCGCAAGATCCACATCTTTAGTTTCTCGACGGGGCGTTTGCCCGTTGAAATTTTCGAAAAGTATATCACGGGCGATCGCCCCGACGACAAAAAAATCCATATTCAATTTCTCGAATTCATTACATATGGACTCGAATAAATCGTCAAGGCCTTTCAGGGACAGGCTATTTAAGTTTAATCGATATGTATTTTTCATATATCAAACGGGCCGTTTCAATATTCCTTTCATCTTCCGAATCCATTAAATCCGCATGAACCAGAAGCGGCGGAACCGTTTTATCGTTTTTGCCGATGTGATCGGGTTCCCAGAACATTTCCAGTATTTCGACATCGCCATTTTCATCGGGTACGAGCCTGAGTTTTTTTACCAGGTCGAGTTGATTTTCTTTCGTATAAATCGTCAGCGTTTTAGCCTTTAAATAATCCGTCATTATTTCCGCGGCGGACTCTTTGCCCCATAGCGACATGGGATATGATAATTCTATTTTTTTCCAATTCTTATATGAATCGTAGCTCAGGAACCTGTATCTGCCTTTTATTAATTTGCGTCTCAGCTTTTCAGGATAATTTTCAATCCATTTGCGCCATATTTCTTCCTTATCCATCAATATTTTCTTATCGTTTCGATCGTTCAATATGTATCCATCGGATTTCAATCTGTGGACGATCCAGCCTATAGAGCCGAGCGAGATGCCGGCGGCATCCGAAATCCTTCTGTAATTTTCATTAAGAAGATCGGGAAAATTCAGGAAATTAAAGATCAGTTTGAGGCCCGACGAATAAAACGCGCTTTGCGATCTTTTAATAATTTCCGGCTGTTTTTCAGGTTTCACGGAAGAATCGTAGCTGTATAAATAGAGTCCGTCAAGTTTTAAATATGCGTTCGCGGAAGAATCGATGAAAAAAATGTCGGCGTCTCTGAAAAGATTTGCCAGTTCCGCCGAAACATGCCGTGTGATAATCATTACCTTTTTTTTGCTGCTGGTCTGACGAATAAATTCGAGATAATTTCTACTTACCGTTCTGGTATCGAACTTTACTATTAATTCGAACTCGGTTGACCGTTTCTCATATTCAATCACCGCGATATCGTCTTCAAGCATTACATTGGATTTCGACTTCAATTCTTTCAATATTTCGCATCTGGGTCTTCTTTCGGGCTTTTTTAAGGATATCCCGATAAACGAAAATTTTTGCCGAAAAGCATTCAAGGTTTTTTCAGCGAGAAATTTTTCCGAATTTCCGAGCCCGTTAAATGCATCCATATTATTTCCGATATTTTTCGTATCCATTCTGTTCACCTTTTTTATCATTAATAATTATTGAACAAAGCAAAATATTGAACAAATAAATCCATATTTTAATGTTATGTTCATTTTTTTTATTTTTAGCAAATATTGAACAAGATAAAATATTGAACAAAATAATTGTAACAGATATCTCGAAAAAAAGCAAGAAAAGTCATATTCTTGTGTTTTTCCCGTTTTCATTTGACATTGCGCAGCTCTTCATATAAAATAAAAAGCATGGCAGATTTCAATATTCGAAGGTTTTTTGAGCGGATCGCGGCGATGTTCGTCTCGCCGGCCGAAACGATAAGAAAGGCGATGGAAGAAAAAGCCTTCATCGACGGCGTGTTCTACCTGATATTGAACATCGCCATCAGCGCGCTTTTCCATTATCTTTCGCCGCCGGAAATTCCAAAAGACCTGGGAATCCCGAAAAACGCGCTTCCCAGGCTTCAAACGATCATGATGATACTTTTCATCACAAACAATGCATTTTCGCTGTTGAATATCGCGACTTATTATCTGGGCGGCCGCATGTGGGGCGGAAAGGGCTGCTTCCGCGACATGGTGATCGCCTTCGGCCTGGTCGCGATACCCACGACTCTCGTAAACGAGCTGGCAGCAGTTCTGCCCTTTCAATTCAGCCTCGGTTTCATATTGGTCCCGTTCATCTTCGACTATATCGCCTGTCGGGAGGCCCATAAATTCGAAAGCGCCATGCAGGTGATGATGGCATCGCTGTTTTCGATGTTCATAACGCTCGTAATAATGGCGGTCGCCGGGATAACGATATACCTTAATTTCGCCGGTTCGGCAGGAACAGCGTTCAAGCTTCCGGGAATGTGAACCGGACCTTATATTTTTCCTTGCCCCCAAATTATATGCCTTCTTTTTTCTGATCGGGCTGCTCCGAGAAATATGGCAATAAAATTTTCTGAAATTCATCTTCTACTGGAATATCAATTAATTCAAAGGCATTAAATTCATCAGAGAAATATTCTTTTAAATTAGATATTATCATTTTATCTAATAAGCAAATAAAAAGATTGGTTTTTTTTAGAATATCATAAATTCCTAAGTCGTTTTTTTTAAATATACTTATCATAAATTCTTCAATAAAATCAAAACCCATTTCAAAAAAAATATTTGTCCTGTCTGAAAATTCAGGCGGTGGAGCGTAAATGTTGAATGAATCTTTTGTTCCTTCAAAATCTTCATTAAATTCAATAAGACCTTTCATTTCATCATAATTTCCATAATGAAAACTCAATTTATCCCTTAGTATATTAACAGGATTGGAATTTTTTGGGTCAAAGTAATTATTCAGATCTTCATAAATTTTTTTGTCATCATCAGTCAAACTATTCAGCAAATTTTCGGTTTTATAAATAAATTTAAATCCTTCCCTTGTTTTTCCGGCTATCAATCTTAAAAAAACATGAAATTGGGCTTTTTGGGCACTATTTTTGATTATATTTTTTTCACTTTCTTGAGTTCTCTCACAAATGACCGCTGTTTTATATAGAATATTTAATTCATCATGAATATTCATCAGTTGAAAAATAAGATATCTTTCTTCAGATTTTATTTTAAATACTTTTTCTTTAGAAATGTTTATTTTACATAATTTCATATAAATGTCCTTTTTTATTAATTACTTCATTTTAAAATGATTATAAATCATATCACTTGTCAATTCAATAAAAATTAAAAAATTTCGCCCGCTTATAAACCCATTTAAGGCGACAATCGTATCGGGCGATCTGCTTCGCATTCCCGCAGCCGCGCTGCGGGAATGCATAATGAAGCGGCAGGAAATCACTTAGGAGCGCAACTGAAAATAAAATCGGGGTTTGAAAAGGGGTTTCAGGGGAAAGGAAGGGGACATTGTTCCCTTGCCTTTCCCCTGAAGTAATTATCCCGCATAAATAACGCCGGTGGTCCCCGGCCGCCATGCGAAATTTATTTCATCGAGCGACGGGCCGGGTGAAAAAAGAAGAAGAAAATGAAAATGGATTTTATTTAATTCCTGATCCTGCCGTCGGTATCGACGTCGATGATCTTCATTGATTTAACGGCTTCTACGAAGGTATCGGTCATATTGCCGAACGTCTGTTTTTCCTCGGCGAGGTTGAACATCGTGAACCCGTCGCCGCCGTTGGCGGTGAAATCGCTCGTGGCGAGCGTGTATATTTTTTCATCCTCGAAAGCGGCGCCGTTCAGAGTGAGTTCCTCGACGGTTCCGTTTTTATAGGCGACGCGGACGCCCTTTGACACCTGCAGGAAGCCGCCGAACTTTCCGCCGGCGAGAAGCTGTTTTCCGGTTTCCGATGGCGTTTCGATGACGGCGAAGCGGCCGTCGGGATAAACGACGGTCCGAGTCTGGCTCTGGTTGGTATAAATCGGGCAGACCTTGCCGGCGATCATTTTGGCGACGTAATCGAACGCGCTCTTTATGTGTTTGCCTTTTATCTTCATAACGCAGACGGGCTGATTGAAAGGGAACGTGTTGATGCAGTCGGCGATTTTGATATCGCCTTTCAGGATGCTGGCCCTGATGCAGCCGCCGTTGATGACGGCCATGTCGGCCTTCGAATATTTAAGGAACGTATCGGAGAGCAAATCGCCGAGGTTGGTCTCCTCGCTTCTGATGATGTCGCGTTCGCCGACGAGCGTTTTAACGGCGACCCCGACGACCTGCATGACCTGCTGCGATATCTCGGAAGCGTATTTATCGATGATCTTCTGGGTCGGCGCGTCTTTCGATACCGATGCGTCCATCCTGTCGAGTTTCGAATCGACGAGGCGGACTTTTCTTTCGCCGGGGCAGTAGGCGAGGTTCAATTCACCGACGAATTCGCCTTTTTCGAATGCCTGGAAGACGATTACGGGCTTCGAGGAAGGGCCGTTGACGATGACGGCTTTTTCAAGCTTCGTGTGCGAGTGGCCGCCGACGATGACGTCTATGCCGGAAACGCCAGCCGCGAGTTTTGTATCGGACTCATAACCGCAGTGCGAAAGCAATATGACGATATCCGCTTTTTTTCTGAGTTCGGGCACGAGTTTCGCGAGCGCCGCCGCGGGATCGGCCACGCTGACGCCTTTTAACGATTTCGGCCCGACCAGGTTGATCAGGTTATACGAAATAGCTCCGGTTATGGCGATTTTGACGCCGCCGACATTTTTAATGACATAAGGCTTGATTCTGGCCGCGGCGCCAGGGTGGACGGCGGGGTCGAATTCGAGGTTGCAGTTTACGATATCGAAAGCGGCCGGGCCGATCACTTTCAGAAGCCACTCGGAGCCTTCGTCGAATTCGTGGTTTCCGGGGCAGGACACGTCGTAGCCGGCGCTATTCATCGCGTCGATTTCGGCCGCGCCTCTGAAGAAGTTGAAAAACAGAGTCCCCTGAAAGTCGTCGCCGGCCGAAAGGCACAAAGTGTTGGGGTTTTGCTTGCGCGCGTTTTTAAAGAAATTGGCGATCCTGGAAACGCCGGCGACCTCTTCGGTTCCGCCTGCGGCGACGGGCGTGACGAACCCGTTGAGGTTCGAATGCACGTCGTTGGTGTGAAGCAGTCTGATCAACGTTTCGCAGGCTTCGCCTTTATTCGCGGTCCTGACAAGATTATTGCCGGCCAGCGAAATATCTGAAATCATCAATGAAAACGACAATACGGCGACCGCCGTCAGAACGAGCCTGAGACTGAAAGAAAGCCTTTTATTTTTTATCATGTTATTCCCTACCCCTGCATTTATTATGTATATTTATATATCTGTGCATGAATTTTACCATAAATACCGTTTTACTTCAAGACTTCACTTACTATTTGACTAAATGCCGGGCATTGAAGTAAAATAGGTACCTGTCAAATATAAATAAAAGGCCGTCATGGAAAAACTTCTTTTCATCGCATACAACTTCCCGCCCGTCGGCGGGCCCGGAGTGCCGCGAAACGTCAACTTCGTCAGGCACCTTCCGTCGTTCGGCTTCGCGCCTTACGTCATCGCGCCCGAGAACCCGTCCTATTATTACCGGGACGATTCCGACCTGGCCGAGATCGAGAAGAACGCGAAAATCAGCCGCACGAAGATATTCGAGACGCTCGTATTCTTCAAGAAACTGTATTTCGGCCTGGCCGGATTTTTAAAGAAAGCGGGTAGCGAAGCGGCCGGGGGCGGCGCTGAAAACCTCGTTAAACCGGGCGAAACCGGTGGCGCCGCCGGAAAAGAAAAAAAAGAGACCGACCTTTACGCGACCGTGATCGAAGGCGGAAAATTCTTCACTTCGTTGAAGCGCGCCTTCCGCGACATCGCGTTTTTCCCGGACGATAAAAACGGCTGGATCTATTATGTGGTGAAAGAGGCGTTGCGCCTGATCGACGGCGAGAATATCGGGCTCATGCACACGACGTCGTTTCCTTATTCGGCGCACCTGGCCGGACTTATCGTGAAGAAGCTCAGGCCGCGGGTCAAGTGGGTGGCCGATTTTCGCGATCCGTGGTCGACCGTCCGACGCGAATACGAGCCGTTGAAGGCGTTCCGGAAAATGGCGTGGCTGTGCGAGGACCTCGTGCTCAAAAACGCCGACGCGGTGACGATCGTTTCAGAGCCGTGGAAAGAGGATTTCGTAAAAGACCACCCGAAAATTTCCGGGCTGGGCGAAAAGATAAAGGTCATCACGAACGGGTTCGAGCGCGTCGATTTAAAAGACGGCGAGATCGACCCGGCGAAATTCTCGCAAATCCTGGCCTCCGGAAAGCTCACCGTCAACTTCACCGGCTATTTTTACGCCGGCCTGTCGGACGTTTTCCATGTATTTTTAAACGCCGTCTCGGCGCTTGTGAAAAAAGGGCTGGTCGATCCGGGCAGGATCCAGATCAACCTGATCGGCCAGAAGAGCGATTATTCGGAGCGTTCCATCTCGGACGCCGACGCGGGCGGCTACTGCAAAACGTGGAATTACGTGCCGCGCCGGGAGCTGGAATATATCCAGCGCAACTCGACGCTTCTTCTTCTTCTGACGCGCCACGACGTTCGCGGCTGGCACACAAGCAAGCTTTTCGAATACCTCGGCGCCGGCCGTCCGATCTTCGCCGTCTGCAATTCGCATGACGTGGCGGGCGAACTGGTGCGCGGACTATCGGCGGGCAGCGTGATCGACGCGTGGGACATAAGCCGCATCGAGAAGGAATTTCTGGATATTTACAGAAGATTCATAAAAGGCGAAAAGATCGAAGTGGATTCCGACAAAGCCGGGATCGAAAAATTCACGCGCAAAAACCTCACCGAACAGCTCGCCGGCGTCTATCGCGAAACGCTGAAGCGATAGCGGACCGGGAGCTATTCCTTCCTTCCTTTTTCCGGCCCGCGCAGATTCCCACCGTTACCGCATGCCCTCGAGCGGGCCTGATATCCAACCGTTTTACTCCGATATAGACTTCTTGACAGCCGTTAGAAAAATATTTACAATTGATTATCATCAATTGAATTAACATATCTGGAAAAATATGAAAATATTATATATTACTTTGGCTATTTTATTTTTCTTTGTATTGCCGGTATATGCGAATGATTCATACGAAATTTCGCTCAGGCAAACCTATCTCGAATATTGTTCAATCGTAGTTCCGGATACACCGACATATGATCCTTATGAAAAAGGCGTCAGAGCGGTTGATTATGCCGTTGAAATTTTGAAAAGTCCTGCTTCCCTCGAGGCATATTATACGATTTTTCTTTTAGCCGAAACAACAAAGGACGAAAAAATCAGGGAAAAATTCGTTGCGCTTAAAAATAAGCATATGCCGTTTATCAATGATACGGAATATGAGCCAGCAGAAAAACTCGTTTTTATTTTATTATTGATGTCCTTGAACACATCGGAAAGCCGTGAAGAAATTTTCTCAAACCAGCAGGTTGCGTATGACGCGCTCAACAACATGATCAGCAATTGTAAAAATCGAGATTATATTGCTTTAGCCATGATGGAATCGTTTTAGGAAAAAAGAAAAAGCCTTGAAAACAAAAAAAATTTTTTAGAAAAATTCCCGGACCATCCATCGATATCCGCGATTGAAGGAACTTATATTTACGAAAATAACAAGGATGATAAAATTAAATGTATAGAAGAATTAAAAAAATCGCTCGAAAAATACCAGAATATCAAATGCCCAAACGGTTGGAGAATGGCAATGCCATATTATAATTTCATTTCACGCTGCTATGCCGACCTGGACGATTTAGAAAATGCTCGAAAATATTACGACATGATTGTCAAGGAATCGCCAAACTTATGGTATCTTAACAATTTGAAAGAAAAACTTGAAAGAATAAATAAATAAGGGCATATCATTCATTTCTTAAGAAACCTCAGTTAATCGATTTGGCGATTTTGCCGCGCTCCGGCGCGAATGGAATCCGCTCGCACGGGGCGCGGCGAAAAAACTTGAAATTACGGTTTGGGCCTGTATCCGACCGTCTGCGCCAGCACGATCGTCTGCTCCGCGGTCAATCCCATCTGTTCTCCGAGGGCTTTCAGGTCTATCATGCGCCGGGTGACGGTGTTGAGTCCGGCCGAAGCGCAATAAAGATAGACGTTCTGGGTGATGCAGCCGGCGTGTATGCCCGCGTAAAGCATCTTTTCTTCTTTCGTTGCCGCTTTATCCATTTTCGAGAAGTCCGAAACGAATACCAGATTCAGGGGCGCCTTTTCGACGAAATCCTGTTTTCCGGTGAGCTTCAGGAAATTCCCTGATTTTATGAACTTCAATTTATTTTCCTTCGGCAAATAAAGGTAGATCCCGGATTTGAGAAACACGTAAATATCGGTGTCCTGCCAGTTCCGCGCGGTGGGGGCCGTGCGTTTGCCGGATTCGGGGCGGTTTATCCCGTCGGCCGCCCAGAGGAGCTCCGACAGTATCCGCGGCGGGAATTCCTTCGGCGAGAATTCGCGGGCGCTCGAACGCAGGTTGAGCGATTCCATCAGAGGCTTGCCGCCGGTCTTATCGGGCACCGGCAGGGAAATGTCCCGGCCGGCGGCGAATACGCCGGTGGTGAATGAAAATATCGCCGTCAGGACGATAGCCAGAAATATCGCGCGTTTTTTCATGTTTTTGCCCTCCATCGATTTGATTTTTTCCGAAAATGCATTATTTCTTTTCGTGGTAAAATTCGACCCGGCCGGTTTCTATATCATAGCAGGCGCCGATTACGACGGCTTTTCCGCTTTCGACGAATTCGGCCACGATCGGTTTGGATTCCTTGAGCTCCTCGACGATCTTCGCGACGTTCAGGTCGATCGAATTTGAAAGCAGGTCGCCCTTCATTTTTTTCGCCTTCTCGACGGACGGCTTGATTTTCTCGACGATTGCTTTTATGTGACCGGGCGCTTCGCCGCCTTTAACGGTGGCGTCGACGGCGCCGCATTTTTTGTGGCCCAGAACGACGACCAGAGGGGCGCCGAGGTGTTCGAGGGCGTATTCGACGCTTCCGACGGCGACGTCGTCAAGGACGTTGCCGGCGACTCTGATGACGAAGAGGTCGCCGATCCCGCGGTCGAAGATTATTTCGGGCGGCACTCTGGAGTCGGCGCAGCCGATGACGACGGCGAACGGGTGCTGGCCGCCGGCTGTCTCCGCGCGGCGTTTCGAGTCCTGATTCGGGTGGCTCGATTTCGACGCGACATAATTTACGTTGCCTTCGACCAGTGATTTCAGGGCGATTTCGATTTTCTCGGCGGCGGCGGCCTTCGAGACCTTTGCTTCCTTCGCGAACGCCGATGAAAACGAAAGTGACACTATCAGAACTGCGACAAGGACGATTTTGACTGATTTCATTTCGGACCTCCTGTAAATTTTGCGTTGTTTTTATTTCGGCTCCACTATCGCGCCCATAAACAGGATGGAGTGCGTTCGGTCGTCGGCGATGGCGAAGAAGAACGGCCTGTTGACGATCATTTCGAACGGCTTCGGACCTTCGGGAACGGCCGCGGAAGTGGGCCCTGCCAATATGGCCGTGGCGGCGGCCGCCTCGGTCCCTTCTTCGTTCACTTCGACGAAAGTTTTGTGAATCACCATGCTTATGCAAACGTTAAATGGAATTTTTTTGAAAATTTTGGCGAAATCCGCGTTCCCGCCGAAAGCCGTTTCGATTCCAAGGGCCTGCAGCGCGCTATTGAGCACCTGGTAATATTCGATTTTGAATTTCGGCATTCTGATGTTGCCGGGACAATTTTTGAAGTTCGATATGTGATTTAAAAAAGCCTTCGAGTCGAATTTCCGCATGAAATCGTTAAAGGGGACTTTTGGCGCGGGCAGGAAGATGTACATGCTGATTTTGCCGTTTCCGTATGGAAGGCCGATCGCCTGAAGGTCGGAGTTTTCGAAATAGTCGAAATTCCCGGAATTCGACATCATCTGGCATCTGACCTTTCCGCGCGTCGCCTCGAAGTCGTCTTCCCGCGTCAG
>Ga0079303_10000346_pt1 | contig 11027 bp, 9 predicted proteins | sample Methanogen_OWC_FD_77073 | JGI IMG/M metagenome (GOLD analysis project Ga0079303, IMG submission 77073) | Enriched soil microbial communities from Old Woman Creek wetland in Ohio, USA - Methanogen_OWC | ecosystem: Environmental > Terrestrial > Soil > Wetlands | place: USA: Ohio | collected...
ATCGCATCGAAAACGGCACCGTCGTCGAGCATCAGGCCGGTCCGACCGTAGGCCGTGAAAAATTTCAGGCTGGTTAGGCCCTTCCGGGCAGCCCATTCGAGCTCGGCGACAACCTGCGGGGAAAACCGGCCGATACAGGCATGCAGCCCCCAGTCGATGACCGCCTTCCCGGCTGCCGCCTGGAAGCGGCGTTCGAAGCCTGCCTGAAGTCCTTCATCCCCGTTCTGGGCCGTGAAATCGATGATGGTCGTCACGCCACCGAAAGCCGCCGCCCGCGATCCCGTCTCGAAGTCATCCGCCGAGACCGATCCCGCGAATGGCAGGGACATGTGAACATGAGCATCGATCGCGCCGGGCAAAAGCCACTTCCCGCAGGCATCGATCTCTCGCCGGCCGGCGAAGCCGATTCCAACCGCCTCTATTTTTTCGCCGCCCACCGCGAGATCGCCGTGCCACTCGTTGTATCCATCCATCAGAAGGGCATTCTTGAATACCAGATCGTACATGTCGCCTCCCCGGTTTCCGGTTGCTGGATTCTGAATGTGATACAATATCATTGAATAATCGCAACGCAACAAGCATTGCAGTGAAACACGGAGGGGTTTTATGGAATTTCATGATCGCGTAGGCTCACAGGAAGGCTCCTGGCCTGAATCACAGCAGAAAAAAGCGATGTGGACGGGAATGTCCCAATCCACGTTCATGTCCCGGGTTCTCCCCTATTTCGGCGGCGGTCTGATTCTGACAGCTCTTGGAACGGCATTCGCAAAATCAGCCGGAACCGGTTTCATGCTTTTCGCCGTGATCGCCAACTTCGCGGTCTACTTTGCCCTGCTGTGGAATCGCCATACGCCGGGTCTGAACGTCGCCCTGTTCTACGGATATACGTTTCTGAACGGCCTGATGCTGGGGCCGCTGGTTGCACTTGCCAATGCGATAAACCCGTGGCTGGTCGTTCAGGCTCTGGCACTGACGGCAATAGGCTTTTTCGCCATCGCAACGTATGTCATGACCACCGGCAAAGATTTTTCAAGCCTCGGGCCGTTTCTGGTCGCCGGTCTTCTTGTCGTGATCGTCGCGGGCATCCTGAACTTCTTTGTCGGCGGCACCGGTCTCGGCCTGGGGATATCGATCGTCAGCGCGCTCCTGTTCATGGGTTTTACCGCCTACGACATGAGCAATATCATGCACAAATTCCGCGATGAAGAGTATATTCTCGCGACGGTTGAACTGTATCTCGATTTCATCAACCTCTTTGTCGCCCTGCTCCGGATCCTTATCCACATCGCCACCTCAAACCGCGACTGATCACCGGGCGCGGGCCTCTGGCGCACAGACGGGAAAATTGTAAATAGCATATCAGCAGAACTCGCATTCCTGCCGACAGTATCGGCGGCACGATGGTGTGAAAGGGAGGAATGCGACCCATGCACGCGGATACATTGTTCATCGGGTTCATTTCGGGATTGGTATCGGGGTTCATCCTGCTCCTGGGGGCGTGGGTTTTTCTTCTCCCACGCATCCCGGCGCTGCTGAAGCGCGAAGCAGTGCGTGATCTCACGCATTACGGCCGTGACGCGGGGCGCCACGGCATCGGGATGATCCTCTCCTGGCTGTGGCCCCATAAATAGGGCTGCAGACGGTAACGACACCCCGGGGTTGTCCTGCCCCGGGGTGTCGTTGCATTATCCGGGTGTTTGGAGTAGATTTCATGCATGTCGGAATCACCATTGCCGTCGTATCTTGAATCCTTTGTCTTCTGCGGACTCTGTTTCACTCAGATGAAACTCGAGAATAATACGTTCGCCTGCATCGCGGGCTGCCCGAATATCGTTCCGGTCGCCGCTCTCGAGCAGCTTGTCTGGAAGGAAATGGGTTCGTTTCTTTCGGTTCCCGAAGGTCGCAGGGCCGCCGCCGGACATCTTGGTGAAAAGCTTACTGTTTCAGAAGTCCGGCATATTTTCCGTGATCTGAAGCATTTTGTCGAGTTTGTCCCGGTCGCGGAAAAACAACGGTTTGCCGAAGCTCTCATCGAAAAGATCGATGTCATGTCGGCGAATGCCATTCACATCCACTTCCGCCTCTGAGACATCGACCCGCATGGATAAACTGCCGGCCAACATTTCCCCGCATCTGATCTACACGCGATTCCGCGATCGCGAAGATCAGGCCGGCCTGGAACTTTTCAAGCTGCTCTACGGTCCAGGCAAACTGCCGGACCCGGCATATGTGAATAAATGTTTTACCGAGCTGAACCGCCATGGCTCCCATGAATGCGCGTTTGAGCTCCTGACGCTGGTCACGACCTGGCTTCCCAATAACGCACAGCTCGCGGAAAACTTTGAACTCGCAAAAAAGCTCTACTATGACAACCTGATCGCCCAGGGCTCCAATAGCGTTCAGACGGCGCGTCAGAAAGCACAGATGTTCGCCGAGCGGAACACGGGGGTCGACACGCTCGCCAGAACCAGACTGGATGCTGAAAACAAGCGAACCGTGGAGGAGCTGCTCGACTCGGCCGTTTCCACACTCGAGCGCGCGCGGTCCCTCATCCCTGAATCTATTCCGGCCTATTCCGGGCTGCTCCGCTGCTACAAATACCTGGGAAACAGTAAAAAGGTGACTGAAACTCAGCGGATCATCGATCGGCTTGCCAGCACCGGACGCCTGCCGGTCGGGAGCATCGAAAACGATGAACTCCCCCCCATTTCTCAGGCAGCGGATTTCTCGTCGGCCCCCCCGCCGCTGAACCCGGAAATCGAGCTTGAGCGGATTCATAATCTCCTGCGAGAGAGGGATTTCGATACGGCGTTAACATCGGTCGAACGCCTTCTGATCCAGGAACCAAGACTGATTGAAGCGTTGCACATCAAGGTCCGTATTTTAACGGAAAAAAAGATGTATCATCCTGCAAATTCCATCTTAAAACGGGCTTTTGAAATCGATCCAAATAATGACACCACGAAACAGCTTCACATAGATTTCCTGGAAACCAAATTAAAAGCCCTTTCGCATGGCGCTGACATTTTCCTGAAAAAGGCAATGAAACTCGGTCCATCTCTCGGCAGGGATTATTTTCGCCGTGCAGCGAAGCTTCTGCAGAAATCCATCGTTATTGCGCCCGACGAACTGTCGCTTCTGGACCAGCTTTATACTTGTTACATGTATCTCGGCGATGAGCGTCAGGCAGCTCTTATCCGTCGCGATATCGCGCTCGTCAACCCGAATTACGTGACAACCATCGCCAGACTCCGCAGATCATCTCTTTGTTTCCTGGCCGGATACGCGTACGATGAAGCAACAGAATCTCTCGAACCATTTCGGAGAATCCGCAGAAGACTGATCAAAAGGAAGGCAGGACAATATTTCGTAACCTGGTATTCGAGAATTTCTCCGATTCTGGTCGAGACGGCAAAAGCGCTTTGCATCCCCCCCCTTCTGTTTCGGGTGCTTCTTTTCCCGGTGCTGGAAACCGCCCGCAGAGTCCTGAAAACACCATGATGCAGACTGCCGCCTTCCCATCCGATGCGCTCGGCATCACCTCGTCGATTCCTATCGAAGTGCCTCTGGCGGCCGGTCGCAAGGTGCTCGATCTCAATAACCGCTTCGTTTTGGCACCCCAGGCCATTCAGTATGTCCGCCGGGCGGAAAGGGACGGGTATCCACGCACCTGCTGCGCCTGGATACGCGGTCTGTATGGCCTGATCCGAACGGCAGGCATCCGCCGTGTCATTTTCGTGACCGGCGGCGACTGTTCGAACACGCATGCGATGATGGAAACTCTGGAAAGCGAACTCGATGAACTGCACACGTTTTCCTACCCACCGACCCGGGATCCGGCCGATCTTTCCCGTGAGATCGACAGGTTCTGCGAAGCGTTCGGCGTGTCCAGGGCGACTGCGGAAGAGGCCGGCAACAGATTGGCTCCGATCAGAACGGCTCTTGCCGAACTGGATCGCATGACCTGGGAAGACGGCACAGTGACGGGCCAGGAAAACCTTCAGTGGCTGGTTTCCTCGTCTGATTTCGAAGGCGATCCGGTATCGTTTGAACAACGGCTTTCCTCTTTTCTCTCACAGGCAAAGACCCGCAAAGCCCGCGCCAGCGGACCTCGATTAGGGATTCTCGGCGTTCCGCCGATACAGGGAGATCTTCTGGAGATCGCGGAGGCACTTGGTGCCCGAATCGTCTATAACGAGATTCCGCGTCAGTTTGCGATGTCAGGCCACGCCGAGGACCTTGTCTCGCGATACCTGGAGTTCACGTATCCCTACGGCGGACCACCCCGCATGGATGATATCGCCGCCGAGACGGCCAGACGACGCATCGACGGTCTCATTCACTATACGCAGGCTTTCTGCCACAGACAAATTCATGATATCCTTCTGCGACAGAAACTCGGCATACCCATCCTTACCCTTGAGGGAGATGCGCCAGGCCTCTGCGATGCGCGAACCCGCCTGCGGCTGGAAAGCTTTATCGAAATTCTTCAGGAACGTCGATTATGAATCATTCAATGTATAGATGGGCATTTACAACATTTCCCTTGATGCTGTCCTGTCTTGTTGCAATGCTTCTTGTTCCCCTCCATCCCGCGAATGCAGCGCGGGGGAAATCCTCGGCCGGCAATCAGAAAGCGGCATCGTCGGCATCCATTCCTCCGGATGATTCGACCGTCTCGGTTTCCCTTTTTTCCGGAAAGGAACCCAATACTCTCCGCATTCAGGCGATGCGCGGCGAATGGAGTGTGCGTCTGATGCCGCTTCCCGCTGCCAGTGGCTCAGAACCACTCCTGGCCGAAGAATCGCGGGAAATGATTCCCGAAGGCGAGGACATCACCCTCCTGCTGACGGCCAAAGGCATCACCGTCCGCACATCGCGGGGCAAAGAGCTTGATACGGGGTATTGCCGGTGTGAAATCAATGGTGGCGACACGCTTTTGCTGGAGACGGCAGGCCGGCAGCCGATGCTGCTGACAGGGACCCTGGAAATCAACCTGCAGGAAAAGGCTTTGTCTTTCGTCAATCGCATCACGCTGGGCCAGTATCTTGTTTCCGCCGTATCGGAATTAACGCAAAGCCCTGAACCCGAAGCCGTCAAGGCGATCATCATCGCAGTCCGTTCACGCGTTGTGCGATCGATCATGGATCAGCGCCATGCCACCGACTCCGTCGATTTGTGCGACACACCTCACTGCATGTCGTTCTCCGGAGATGCGGCAAACCGGGAACTCGTCTCACTCATGACAAAAATCTGCAAAAATGAAATCATGTCTTCCAACGGCAAGCCGATTTTCGCGAGATTTCAAAACACCTGCGGTGGCAAGATTTCCAGCATGAAAGATATTTACGGAATCGATGATCCGAACCACAAGGCCATGGATGATCGGCTCGACAGCAAGGGCTCTGAAAACTGTTTTCACAGCCCGGCCTTCAACTGGATACGGGAGTTCACCCAGGAAGAGATTGCCGATTTTCTTTCCCTGAGCTTCGCCGGCGGTGCAGATCGGGTTTTCCTGCGCTGGGAGCCAACAAAAGTAGACACTGCCGGCCGCATCGTCGAGATGGCATTGCGCGGGAAACGGGAGAAAAAAGTCTCCGGCACGATATTCATGGAAGCCGTCCAACAGGAGTTCGGCACCAACTCTTTGCGCAGCATGCGATTTTCAATCGAGCCGATGCGACGTTCGACCATCTATCGGGGGATCGGCGCGGGAGACGGCGTTGGCATGTGCCTTTTCGGCGCTGACGGCCTGGCAAAGAAAAGCCTGGACGCCTACAGGATTCTGCTGTTCTACTACCGCAACATCGAATTACGAAAGGGCAGCGAGGCAATACGCCCGCCGCAGGAGCAAAAGACCCGCATCCCCGTCATACCCCCATCCCTGCGGCGTTAGTCACAATTCGATGGAAATCTCGTATGTCAAAATCATAGTAAGCACGGTTGCAAGCATCAAAGGCATACCTGTCATGGAAAACCTCCTACTCGGTTTCCCCGTGTATCGGCATTTTTCGTTCTTTTTCTGAGATACCGGCCCGTAACCACGAGATGTGCGCGGGCACCTGAAAACCCGGAAGGGGAATACTCCATGGATAAGAGACTGGTGATTGTAACGGTTCCGGATCGGGAAACAGGCAGCCGGATAGCCGATGCGCTCCTTGCGGACAAGCTTGCCGCCTGCGTAAGCACGATTCCCGGCATTGAATCGAAATATGTCTGGGAAGGCAGAATTGAGACCGGCAGCGAACTTCTGCTTCTGATTAAAACACGCGTTGATCTGATCGAGGCGGTCCAGGAGAAGGTAACCTCCCTCCACCCCTACAAGGTGCCTGAAATTGTCTGCCTCGCGATCGAACGCGGGTCCCTTCCCTATCTGCGTTGGGTTGATGATGTTCTCGGCACGCCCCGGGGCGAGAGCTGACAAGAGCCAGGATCATACCAGCGCATGGCCCGGGAATACATCCTGAAATCCACGCCGGGCGTTCCCCAGACCGGAACGGCCCATACGACGAAGATTGATTACGCCGCTGAATTGAACGCGGCCCAGCTTGAAGCGGTCATGACCCTCGACGGTCCCCTTCTGTGCATTGCCGGCGCAGGCTCGGGTAAGACCCGCACGCTTGTCTACCGGGTTGCACGGCTCGTCGAAACGGGTATCTCTCCGGGATCGATTCTCCTTCTGACGTTCACGCGCAAGGCAGCAATGAGCATGCTCGATCGCGCGGCAGCCCTCGTCGGCGGCGGCACACGCCAGATCGCCGGCGGCACCTACCACGCCTTCGCGGGACAGGTTCTGCGCAGATACGGCTCGGTGCTGGGCCTTTCGCCGTCGTTCACGATCATGGACGAAGCCGATGCCGCCGATATCATCAACCTGATGCGTGCCGAACGCAGCCCAAGCACAAGCGAAACACGGTTTCCGCTCAAGGCGACCATCCAGGACATGCGCTCGGCGTCAATAAATAACGGATGGAATATATCAGACACGATTACTCGCCGGTATCCACAATTCGCAGAGCACACGGATGAGATTGCCGGAATTCTCGAACGGTACCGCTCGTACAAGTTCCAGCATCAGCTCCTCGATTATGACGATCTCCTGATTTTTCTTCTGCAGCTTCTCGAGGAGCATCCTGCTCAGCGCGAGCTGCTCCAGCATCAGTATGCCTATATCATGGCTGACGAATACCAGGATACGAACAGGCTTCAGGCAAACATCACGGTTCTGCTCGGGTCGGGCACCAGAAACGTCATGGTTGTCGGTGATGATGCACAGAGCATCTACTCGTTTCGCGGCGCCGATGTCCGCAATATCCGCTCGTTTCCCGAGCGGTTCCCCGACTGCCGGGTCATCCGCCTCGAGCGAAATTACCGCAGCACGAAGCCGCTGCTGACTTCGACAAACAGGCTGATGGAACATGCGCAAGAAGGCTTCGCGAAAAAGCTGTATACAGAACGGGAAGGCGGCATGCAGCCCGTTCTGGCGGTCTGTTCCGATGAGGCCGAGCAGTCTGCGTTCGTTGCCCAGCGCATTCTCGAACTGCGTGAGGAGGGCATTCCGCTCGATCGCATCGCGGTTCTTTTCCGATCATCGTATCACGCGTTTCAGCTCGAGCTTGAACTGAAGCGCCGTCACATTCCCTACGTGAAATGGGGCGGGTACAAGTTTCTGGAAGCGGCTCACATCAAGGATCTTCTTTCACATGTCCGGGTGGTGCTGAATCCATCGGACCGCGTTGCCTGGCTTCGCATTCTTCTGCTGATCGAAGGCGTCGGGGCAAAAACAGCCGGCGCCCTGTTCGAGCGGATCCATGCCGCCTCCGACCCATTCGATCTGAAATCGCTTGCCGCGCCTCTCCGAGCCCGAGAGGGGCTGGCCGCCGCGGGCGCGATGCTTCGACGTGCGCGGGAACTGGTTGCAGGCACGCCTGTCCCGATTGTGGAGGCCGTCGCGGATTATTACGGCCCGGTTCTCAAACGCAGATACGATGATTTCCCCAGGCGGCTCAGAGATCTCGATCAACTCACGGTGCTGGCCGGGAAGTATCAAACCATCTCCGAGATGCTTTCCGAAATGGCGCTTGAGCCGCCCCGGGACAGCGTCGATGATGTGATCGCCACCAATGCTGATGACGAGGAGCGGCTGATCCTTTCGACCGTCCACTCGGCCAAAGGGCTGGAATGGCATACCGTGTTCATCATCTGGGCACTCGAAGGCCGCTTCCCGTCATTCGGCGCGCTCAGAAACCCGGAAGATATCGAGGAAGAGCGGCGTCTCATGTATGTCGGCATGACCAGAGCCCAGGAGCAGCTATATGTCACACACCCCGCCATCGCCTGGGATCCGGCTTCCGGAGCCACTCTGTCACAGCCGTCACGATTCCTGACCGAAATCGGCCCGGACCTGCTGGAACGCTGGGAGCTGCGGATAGCGCCTTGACACTGCCTGTCGGCTTCTGTTACTCTCGCACCCACCATTCCTACGGGAGAGTGTCGTTTCGAGACCTGTCCGTCAGGTCCGGCTCGGCGCCAGCCCGGGAAGCGAGCATGATTTTTGATCCGCAATCTGACGGTTCTCACCCTGGTTCTCTGTGCCATCCTCGGCGGGCTGTTGCTGAAAGATCATTTGAGCATTCCTTCGCGACACCTCGTCATTTTTTATACTTCGAACCTCAGAGGGCAGATCAACCCGTTCCAGGGCGAAGTCTCCGATCAGATTTATGAGAAAGCCGGCGGGCTCGCGTTTCTGCGGGGCCTGATCGACAGCACGATGAAAATGTATCGCATCGACCCGAAAAGAGCGCTTCTGGTCGACACGGGCGACAGTCTTTTCGGCTCTCCTGAAGCAGCCCTTACGATGGGCGAAGTGCCGTTCGAGCTGCTCCAGAAGACAGGATACGACGCAATCGCCATCGGCAATCTCGAGTTCGAGTTTGGTCTCGACACGCTCCGCCGCTTCATAAGCACCAGGAAGCTTCCGATGCTGGCCTGCAACTATCGCGATCTTGCCTCTCCGGTCGGCAACACATTTCAGGGCGGAATTGTCCTGGACAAGGGCGGCATTCGCGTCGGCATCATCGGCCTCGGCATGATCGATCTCGCCCGCAACACACGCCAGGAAAATATCATGCAGGTCGAGATCAGCGACATGCATGCCGCCGTTCAAAGGACTTCCGCATCGCTCAAGGAGCAGGGTGCCGAAATCATCATTCTTCTTTCGCACCAGCCCGGCATCGATACGCGCCAGGATCTTGCGGAACTTTTTCCCGACGTCGACGTGATCATCGGTGATCTCATCAGTTCCCAGGCGCCATTTCAGGGGAAGCGCCCGCTCATCGTTCCTACGCCGCCAGCCCGTGGCGCGGGAGTCGGCGTGTTGAGAATTCCCTTCATCGGCTCGGAATGGAATCTCGAAAAAGCCATCCAGACGACGCTTCCGGTTGATGCCGCGAACATAGAGCCGAATCCAGGACTTGTCAGCGAGATAAGCCGTGTCGAAGCGAAGGTGGACAGCCTGCTCGAACAGGTCATCGCTGTTTCAGATGGGAATTTCAAGCGCAGTTTCAACGACGAGTCGAGCATGGGAAATCTCATCACGGACTCGATGCGCGCAGCCTCAAAAACGGATATTGCCCTGTTGAATTCCGGCGCCATCAAGTCGGTTCTTTCGTCCGGCTCCGTGTCGCTGCGTGATCTGTATGATGCGTTGCCATTTGAAAATACGATCATGCGTGCCGATCTGGCCGGATGGCAGATCGAAAATATCGTCGAAGACGGTCTCAGCGGCCGTGGAAGTTTTGTCCAGACCTCCGGGCTGACGTGCACCTGCACACTGGAGAATCCGCCCGGATTCAGGCTCGTTCAGATCGCAATCGGCGATGAACCGCTCGAATCCAATCGCATCTACAGCGTAGCCGCGACCGATTTCATGTTCAATACGCCACAGAACTGGCCTGAACTGCGAAACGGGAAAAACGTGCGCGCCTTTGGCCTGCTGCGTGAAAACATGAGACAGTATTTGGCATCGATGGCAGTTGTAGCCCCCAGCATCGAACGACGATTCATCGACGTGCCCGAGGGCGATGAAACCCTGCGTATTCAGGCGCTTTCTCTCGAGCTTGCAAGCCTGACGAGCCCCGTTGCCAACGATGGCACCTTTGATTCCCCCTACGGGAGACTGATCGCCGATGTCCTGCGGGTCGAAACGGATTCCGACTTCGCGCTGATGCCGGCAACCGACATTCACAGTATGAATGATCCGCTTACGATTCTCACGCCTTCGAGGCTGGTTGCCGACCTGCCGAAAATTTCCGGTGTCAGCACATTCGTCGTTCCCGGCGACAGGTTCCACCGGCTGATCGGAAACATGCTTGCCACGGGTGGCATGCCGCTGTGCTTTGCCGGTTTTTCGATCGAGCTCAAAGAGAATACCTTGTCCAAAATATTTCCATGGCAGGGCGAGTTTGACTCGCAGAGAAGCTATAAGGTTGCGATGCCTGGCGATCTCCCGGGAAATCTCGGCAGCCTCGGCGGCCTGGCAAGCCTGACCGCTACCCCATTCAGTACCGATCTCCGCCGAACGTTCATGAACGGCGTCCGCAGGGTTGGAGGGAAAATAGAACTTCGCCGTGCCGTTTTCTGACGTTTTCTCCCCACGCAGCCTGCGGGCCAAAATCCTGCTGGTGTTCGTTCTTGTCCTCGTCATCCCGCTGTCCATCCTGATGATGCTGTCCCTGCAGCGCACCGACGAGGCGGCAAAGCAGGATTTCTCCCGCCGGCTCGGGTATGCGGCAACGCTGTTCAGGGATAGCCTCGAGGACCAGCTCGACTCGCTGAGGATCCGCGCAAAGACGGTCGCCGACTTCGATCTTTTCGCCGCCGCACACACCGGGTTCGCCGCATCGACGACCTCGCCTATTCTGCAGTATGAGCTGATCCGCTCCGGGCTCGATTATATCGCGATGGTCCGTAATCGCGGAAAGCCTTTTATAGAGGAAGGTATACCACCTGCCGACTCGCTGGAAAAG
>Ga0079303_10000347_pt1 | contig 11005 bp, 8 predicted proteins | sample Methanogen_OWC_FD_77073 | JGI IMG/M metagenome (GOLD analysis project Ga0079303, IMG submission 77073) | Enriched soil microbial communities from Old Woman Creek wetland in Ohio, USA - Methanogen_OWC | ecosystem: Environmental > Terrestrial > Soil > Wetlands | place: USA: Ohio | collected...
AGAGCGAGCGCGGAAACGACACGCACGTCCTGCAGGTCCCTGTAATACACGCCCACCTGCTCGGCCAGGAGCATGCCCTTGTAGGCGACGGTGCGCGCCGACATGGATGGCACGTAGAACTCCTTGCCGTACTTCAGTCTCAGCGCCTGAATGGCATGGCCGGAACGCTTGCGGATGATATAGAGCTTGCGCTCCAGTGCGTCGGTCACCATGACGTCGCGGCCGCGGCCGATGAAGATCTGGCGGATCACCGGCTCCTTGGCCTTGACGTAGGGCGAGATCGGCATCGCGTGATCGACCGGCACATCGCGCCAGCCCAGCAGGACTTGGCCTTCGGCGCGCACGGCGCGCTCGATTTCCTCCTGGCAGGCGAGGCGGGATGCCGACTCCTTCGGCAGGAACACCATGCCGACACCGTATTCTCCGACGGGGGGCAGGGTCACCCCCTGGCTCGCCATCTCCTCGCGATAGAAGCGGTCGGGAATCTGAATCAGGATCCCGGCTCCGTCCCCCATCAGCGGATCGGCACCGACGGCGCCGCGATGGGTGAGATTCCGCAGAATCAGCAGACCGTTGGCAACGATGTCGTGGCTCTTCGTGCCCTTGATGTGGGCGACGAAGCCGACACCGCAGTTGTCGTGCTCGTTGGCGGGGTTGTACAGCCCCTGACTCACCGGAATGCTCGTCGGATCCAATTCATCCATCGCAGTTTCCTCGCGCAAATACCGACCTTCAGTCCGTCGGCGGCAAAAAGCCGGCGGACAAACCTCCCGCCGGCTTTTTTCATCCAAATACTATGGGCGACCGATCCAATATACCGTCAAAGATTCGCAGCTTCAAGAAGTTTGTGCGCTGCGGCAGGAACTATGCCAGCCAGATCTCGCCGACCGCAAACAGGCGCCGGTGCTCGCGGATGGCGTAGCGGTCGGTCATTCCGGCGATGTAATCCGCGATCGCGCGCGGACGGTCTGCTTCAGCCATGCGCTGGTATTGCGGTGGTAACAGTCGCGGGTCGTCCAGGAAGGCGCCGAACAGGTCGGTGACAATGCGTCGCGCCTTGTTTGTCATGCGCAACACCTGATAATGCTGGTACAGGTTGGCGTGCAGAAATGCCTTAAGCTCCCGACCCTCTTCGTTCATCGTCGGACTGAAGGCAACCAGCGGCGGTGCCGAGCGCACGTCAGCCAGCCCGCCCGGATTCGCCGTGGAAAGTCGACGTCGGGTTTCCTCAATCAGGTCAAGGGCGAGGGAATTGATCATGCGCCGAACGGTCTCGTGAATCAGGCGGCGGCCGGAAATCGCCGGATACTCGCCGCGCACGGTCGCAACATGGCGGGAGAAGAATCCCACCGCGTGCAGTTGGTCGAGATCGATCAGACCGGAGCGCAATCCGTCGTCAATGTCGTGATTGTTGTACGCGACCTCATCCGCGAGGTTGCAGATCTGGGCTTCGAGCGACGGCCGGGTTCTATCAAGGAAGCGTTGGCCCAGGTGACCGAGTTCGCGGGCGTGATGCGGCGAGCAGTGCTTGAGTATGCCCTCGCGGGTCTCGAAGGTCAGGTTGAGGCCGTCGAACCCTCCGTAGCGCTGTTCGAGTGAGTCGACAGTGCGCAACGATTGCAGGTTGTGTTCGAAACCGCCGTAGTCTTTCATGCATGTGTTCAGGGCATCCTGGCCGGCATGACCGAAGGGCGTATGGCCGAGGTCGTGCGCCAAAGCGATTGCCTCCACCAGATCCTCGTTTACGCGCAACGCACGGGCAATGGTTCGTGCGATCTGGGCCACTTCGATGCTATGCGTGAGCCGGGTTCGGAACAGATCCCCTTCGTGATTGACGAAGACCTGGGTCTTGTATTCGAGCCGCCTAAACGCCGTGGAATGGATGATGCGATCGCGGTCGCGCTGGAATTCGCTGCGCGCCGCGGGCCGCGGCTCGGGATGAACGCGGCCCTCGGAATTCTGGTCGGTTACGGCGTAGGGAGCGAGTTCATGCATGCTTGGAACAGGCAGCGATGGCGGCCCGGATATCCGCCTCCTCGGCATCGCCCCACACAACGGCCTCACCAATGCGACGAAGCAGAACGAAGCGGATGCGCCCGGCCAGGACCTTCTTGTCCAACTGCATCAGTTCAAGATAGCGATCGTCCGGCAGGGCTGGACCATGGATCGGCAACCGCGCGCGCAGAAAGATGTCGCGCACTCGTACCAGGTCCGCCGGTTCAAGCCAACTGAGACGGCGCGACAACTCGGCAGCCATGACGGTCCCTGCGGCCACCGCCTCTCCGTGCAGCCAGGTGCCATAGCCGGTTCCGGTCTCTATGGCATGGGCAAAGGTGTGTCCAAGGTTGAGCAGGGCGCGCACACCGGACTCGGTCTCGTCTGCGGCCACCACCTCAGCCTTGTTGATGCAGGAGCGCTCGATGGCATAACTCAGAGCTTCGTCATCACGCGCCAGCAGTCGCTCGACGTTTGCCTCGATCCACTCCAGGAACGGCAAATCCCGGATCAGACCGTACTTGATCACCTCGGCGATGCCAGCCGACAGTTCGCGGTCCGGCAATGTTCTGAGAGTGTCTGTATCGGCGAGTACCAACCGGGGCTGGTAGAAAGCGCCAATCATGTTCTTGCCAAGTGGGTGGTTGATCCCCGTCTTGCCGCCGACCGATGAGTCCACTTGTGCCAGCAATGTGGTCGGCAGCTGAATGAAGGGTACGCCCCGCTGGTAAGTCGCGGCAGCAAAACCGACCGTATCGCCAATTACCCCGCCACCCAGTGCAATCAGCGTCGTTGAGCGCTCTGCCCGGTGTGCCAGAAGCGCATTAAACACAAGGTTGAGTGTTTCCCAGTTCTTGTGGACTTCGCCGTCCGGCAGTACGACTTCTTTGGCAGCGACATTGCCTGCCCTGAGCGTAGCCATCAGCGTCGCAAGGTGTAGCGGCCCAACCACGTCGTTGGTGATGACGACCACGCGCTGGGCCGTGAGGCTGGCACAAATCAGGTCGGATCGTGCCAACAAGCCTGACCCGATATGGATCGGATAGGAGCGATCGCCGAGGTCAACATTCACTGTTCGCATAGGGCAAGGATCTCCTGTTCCAGTTTCTTTGCGAGCGCGCTCGGTGCCTGCCGTCCTCCCACGATGACGATGTCCGCGATTTCACGATAGAGGGGATCCCGTTGCGCGTGGAGTTGCTCGATCCGGCCACGCGGATCGCCGACCTGCAGCAGCGGTCTGCCCTTGTCGTGCCGCGTCCGTTCCCAGAGGACATCGGGAGGAACACAGAGATAGACCACAATCCCGCTGCACGCGAGACAACGGCGGTTTTCGGGGTCCATAACGACCCCGCCCCCAGTCGCCAAGACTAGTTCTTTCTCACGCGAAAGATCCTGAATTACCTGGGATTCCCGCCGCCGAAAACCCGCCTCGCCTTCGATCTCGAAAATGACTGGAATGCTGACCCCGGTTCGGGCTTCGATCTCATGGTCGGCATCGAGAAATCGCCTTTTCAGACGCCGTGCGAGATGCCTGCCTATCGTCGTCTTTCCGGCGCCCATCATCCCGATCAGATAGATATTGTCGCAGCCTTTCACGGCCGGGATTCTAGCAGGCAACGCCAAAAAGAAATGGCCGGGCATGCCGGCCATTCTGCGGAAAATTGAGTTCCTCAGCGCAAAGTCAGGGAATCGGTAACGATCCTCGGCGAAATGAAGATCAGCAGTTCGTTCTTGTTGTCAATCCTCGAGGTGTTCCTGAACATAAAGCCGATGTAGGGCAAATCGCCAAAGAACGGAATGCGCGTGACGTTGACTCGTTCCTCCTGCTGATAGATGCCGCCGATCACGATGGTCCCTCCGTTCTCGACCAGCACGTCTGTCTTGACGTGCTTCGTGTCGATCGCCACGCCCGCTCCGGTGGCTATCTGCGTGTTTGGTGTGTCCTTGTTGACGTCGAGAGACATCTGGACTCGGCCGTCCGGCGTGATCTGCGGTTTCACCTTGAGTGCCAAATTCGCCTTGCGGAACGACACGCTGGTCGCGCCGGAACTGGTTGCCTGCTGGTAGGGAATCTCGACGCCCTGTTCGATGAGGGCCTCAACTTGGTCCGCAGTCATGACGCGCGGACTGGAGATGACCTTACCTTTCCCATCAGCCTCCAGTGCACTGATTTCCAGGTTGAGAAACTGCGTCCCGGAGCTGTTGAAGAGAATGAACGAGAACTGCCCCGGCTGACTCCCAGCAATTCCTGCAGCGGGAAGATTCACGCTGGATGTATTGGTGAAGAAGTTCGGAATCGGAGTTGCGATCTGCCCCGTGGTAAAGGCAGTATCGGCAAGCCCACCACCAAAGAGGTATCTCGGACTGTTATTCCCCGCGATCCGGTGGCCGGCGCTCGTGAGATCATTGTAGGCAAGTCGGAAGCCGAGGTTCCTGCTGAATGTGTCTTCTGCTTCGACGATTCTCGCCTCGATCAACACCTGTCGCACCGGTATGTCGATCTCCGCGATAAATCTGCGCAGGTCTTCGAGGCGGCTCGGGGTGTCCGTCACGAACAGCTTGTTGGTTCTCTCGTCTGGCACGACACTGCGGCGCTTCGACAAAACGGTCTCTTTCGTGTTAGTCAAAAGATCGCTCACTGCCTTCGCGCGATGGTAGTTGAGCTGGAAGCTTTCCGTCCGCACCGGTTCGAGGTCTCCGATCTGAACCCGGGATTCGAGTTCGAGTTTTTCCCGCGTCGCGATTTCGTCACGCGGAGCAATCCAGATGACGTTGCCGTTCTTACGCATGTCGAGGCCCCTGGCCTGGAGAATGATGTCCAAGGCCTGGTCCCAAGGAACGTCCTTTAGCCGCAGCGTCAGAGTGCCACCGACCGAATCACTGGTGATGATATTGAAATTGGTGAAATCGGCGATGACCTGAAGGACAGCTCGCACATCGATGTTCTGGAAATTTAGCGACAACTTTTCGCCCTGATAACGGCCCCGGCTGCCTTGCACCAATTTGTTCGGGTCTTCGATGACGCGCTTCACCTCGATCACAAACTGGTTGTCGCTTTGATATGCGTTGTATTCCCACAGGCCGGTCGGCGTCACCATCATTCGTACGTTCTCGCCCTGGGTTATCGTGGTGACGCTCGTCACGGGAGTGGCGAAGTCGGTAACGTCGAGCTTGCGCCGAAGATTGTCGGGTACGCCGGTTTTCAGAAAATCCACGATCAGGTTCGGTCCCTGCTGCCGGATGTCGATTCCCGTCTTGGTGTCGGACAGATCTACGAGAATCCGTGCTTCCCCTTCCTTCCCGCGCCGGAAGTTTATGTTCCGGATACTGTGAGGGGTATCCGTCGGCCGCGATTCGGCAAAATGAGAAATGACGGGCTTCCCGACTTTTTCTGCAGCCGGGCCCTGCTGCAGGAGGGTAACGAATATGTTGTTCCCTTCCAGGCGGGTGTCGAACGCCGTCATGTTGCTCAAGTTCAGGACGACGCGGGTCCGATCGCCGGCCTGCACAATGTTGATGCTGCGAAGCTCACCCTCGCTGAAGGATTGCGAGGTTCGCCCGAGGCCATTGGTCGTGTTCGGGAAGTCCAGAGCAATGCGAGCGGGATTGGCCACGCTGAAGCTTGCCGGTGGATTGGCGACCGGCTGCTTCATCGTCAATTTCACGATGACTTGCCCGCTCTGCTGACTTACCTGCAGGTTGTCGATGGAATTGAACGCCTTCGGCGCCGAAGGGCTTGCGGCGCCCTGAGCCCAGGCCCAGGAACCTGAGAGCAGACCACATACCACGGCAAGAGCACTAATCCATTTGATCGCGTTTCTCATTTTCCAGCCCCTTTTTCCTGCAGTTGCAGGGTGCTTGTACGCTCGACCCAGTCGCCGGAGGCATCCTGAATTAATTCCCTGAGCGTCACTTCGGTGTCCGAAATACCGGTGATGACACCGAAATTCTGGCCCACATAACTTCCAACTTTGACCTGATGTAAAGTCTTGTCCGCTTGGACTAGCGCGTGCACTCGGTTGCTCTGAACCAGCGTTCCAACCATGCGCAATGTTTCAAGGGGGTACGCCTCAAGCGGCTCACGACGCCGGTTCAAGTCAGGCTGGATGCCGCCACCAGCCTTTTGCCTCTTTTCCGGTTCGATCTTCTTCGGGTTAAAGGGGTCCATCAGGTCGCCGGCCTCATAGGCCACCACGGGGAATGGCTTGATTTCCGGAAGAGGAGGAACCTTACCTTTCAGATCCTTCGTTGAGTCCTTCATCCACTGTTTCAGATCCCCGTGCTCCTCACCGCCACAACTTACTAGCGCAATCGCTGCGAAAAAGACTGCGCTGAATTTCACTGGAGTTTGCATGCTCTGCGCCTTCCCGTAGCCAGCTGATCACTTGCCTCCGGCTTTCGCCTTGGCAACCTTTTCACGCCTCTGTTTCGCGAGTTCTTCTTCGTCCAGATAGCGATAGGTGGTCGCTGTCGCATCCATGTACAAACCCGATTCCTTTCCGACGTTGACGTTGACGTTGTTCAGGGTGACGATGCGGGGCATCTTTGCGACGTCCCCAGCGAACGCCCCGAGATCGTGATAGTTACCGGTGACTCGAACGGTGATCGGTAATTCGGCGTAGAAATCCTTCATGATCTCGGTTCCGGGCCGGAATAACTCGAACTGTAACCCTCGTCCGAGGCCTGCCTGATTGATATCCACGAGCAGGGATTCCATTTCCGCCTTGTTGGGGAGCTGTCGTAACAGGGCACCGAATGACCGATCGATCTCGGCAAGTTGCTTACGATATTCCTCCAGGTTCACAGCCTGTTTCTTCTTGCCCAGCCACTCATCCTTCAGCTTGATTTCTTCCTGCTGCTTTTTCTCGTATTCCTCGATTTGGTGCCGCCAATCGAACCACCATCCCGCGACCAGCAGCAGAACAAATACGATCAGGAGAATCGTAATCCGGGGACCGGGCGGCCAGGCGCCAACATCCTTCGGGTCGAGACCCTTGAAATCCGAGACGTAGCTGTTGAAATCGAAATTTGAGCCGGCTGGAAGGCTAAGTGATTTCATGTGTTCTTACCCACTTGGACCGCGGGTTGCGGAGGCTGCGAGGGTTTCGCGGACGGGGGCGACTCAATGGGCTTCACTGGCTGCCCCAATTTGCCGGCTTCTTTCTTGTCGTCAGCCTTTGCCCGAGTAATTGCGACATTCAGGCCAAAATCGCTTACGCGGCGGTTATTGAGCGATGCGGATTTGATTTCGACGAGGCTGGGTTGCTCCAGGAACGGCGACGCATCGAGGTTCCGCATCAGCGTCGAAACACGCGCGTTTGATTGGGCAAATCCAGTGAGATTGATCTTGGGACCGGCCTGCTTAATCGACTTCACATACGTCCCATCCGGGACTTGGCGCGCAAGCTCATTAAAGAGATGCACGGTTTCCGCGCGGTTCGCTTGCAGCGTCTCGATCACCTGCTTACGTGAAAGTAAGGCCTCGGTCTGCTCCTTGAGTCGCTTGATCTCGTCAATCTCCTTGTCGAGCGCTGCAATTTCCTTCTTCAGGAAGGCGTTCTTCTCCTCTTGACCACTGATGTAGCCCGCGATAACGGTATGGACTACGAACACGATCAGTCCGCCGAGAGCAACCAGCAATCCGGCTAACGCGAAAAACTGCTGGCGCCGCGCTTTACGCTTTTCCTCACGATGAGGAAGCAGATTGATGCGAATCACTGATCGAACCTCCGCAAAGCAAGACCGCACGCGATCATCAAAGATGGCGCGTCCGATGCCAGCCCTTTCGGTTTGACCCGCTGCGACAAGGACATGTCAGCGAACGGATTGGCAATTAGAGTACTCACCTGTGTCCGTCCGGCGACTACTTCGCCCACACCGGGAATTACAGCGCAACCACCGGCGAGCACGATGTGATCAACTTGGTTGTACTGGGTTGAGGTGAAAAAAAACTGTAGTGCGCGCGAGGCTTCGAGTGCAAGATTGTCGAGGAATGGTCGCAGGATCTCGCTTTCATAATTCTCGGGGAGACTGCCGCCGCGCTTCGCGATCTCGGCATCTTCAATGTTCATACCATATTGGCGCATCACTTCCTGTGTCAGCAGGTTTCCGCCAAATGATTGCTCGCGTACGTAAACCTGCTGATCGTTTCTAAATACAGTCACGTTCATGACGTTCGCGCCAACATCGACGAGTGCGATGATCTGATTCTTGCCCCCTTGCGGCAATTGGCGCTCGATCAACTCGAAGGCTGCCTGGGCCGCGTACGACTCTACATCCATGACCAATGGTCGCAGACCAGCCGCCTCTGCAACGGCGACACGATCCTCGACCTTTTCTTTACGCGAGGCGGCGATTAGTACCTCCACCTCGTCAGGGCTGCTGGGGGCTGGCCCTATCACTTGAAAGTCCAGATTGACCTCATCGAGGGCGAACGGGATGTACTGGTTCGCCTCCGATTCAACCTGTACCTCCAGGTCGAGTTCGCGTTGGCCGGCGGGAACGATAATCTTCTTCGTGATCACGGCTGCGGAGGGCAGTGCCATGGCCACATGTTTGGTGGTTGTTCCCATTCTCTTCCAGCCACGCCTAACTGCTTCAGCGACGGCCTCGAGATTTGTGATATTCCCATCCACGACGGCGTCACGCGGCAAGGTTTCAATTGCGTAGCGTTCGATCCGGACGCTACCTTTCCCCGCATCGCCGAGTTCGACCATCTTTATCGAGGACGAGGAGACATCAAGTCCGAAGAGCGGCCGCGCTTTCGGATTGAATAAAGAAAAGTCGAGTGACAAGAAAATCCCCTTGTTTCTTAGCTAGTTATGCGCAAGATGGATATTTTGCGTTCGATGCTAGCAACAACTATTGCACGTGTAAAGGAATTGCGTCGAATTTGTGCTGGCGCTTCAGGTGGTTATAATCGATACTTGCTCGAATGTCCTGGACCGTCCTCTTGCATCCCGTTCTGCGCAGGTTTCTTCTTTCCATCCTTTTCATCGTTGGCGCTTGCGTAGTCTTGATCGCGCTTGCAGGACTCCTAATCGTCCTTGCGTACCCGAACCTCCCGTCGCTCAACGCCCTCACTGATTACCGGCCCAAGATCCCGCTTCGCGTCTACACCGCCGACGGTTATGTGATCGGCGAGTTCGGCGAGGAGCGCCGTGCATTCGTTCAGGTCCAAGACGTGCCTGCCGTGATGAAACAGGCCATTCTTGCAGCCGAGGACGAGCGCTTCTATCAGCATCCCGGCATCGACACGCTGGGCGTGCTCCGCGCCGCTTGGTCCAACTTCATCAGTGGCGGAAAACGCCAAGGCGCCTCCACGATTACGATGCAGGTTGCACGCAATTTCTTCCTCTCCAGCGAAAAGACGCTTAGCCGCAAGTTCTATGAAGCGTTGCTCGCCTTCAAGATCGAAAATGACTTGACCAAGGATGAAATTCTGCAGCTCTACGTGAACCAGATCTACCTCGGCCAGCGTGCCTACGGCTTCGCGGCCGCCGCACAAATCTATTACGGCAAACCCTTGAAGGACTTGAGCACCGCCGAAGCGTCGATGCTCGCTGGATTGCCCAAGGCCCCGTCCAGCTACAACCCAATTGCCAATCCCAAGCGCGCCAAGCAAAGGCAATTATACGTTTTAAGGCGCATGCACGAACTCCGCTTCATCAATGACTCGCAATTGGCGGAGGCGCAAGCGCAGGAACTGCAAATCAAGCGCGATTCCGGTGAATTTTCCGTGCCCGCGGACTACGTTGCGGAGATGGCACGACAGATAGCCTTCGAGCAATACCGAGATGAGACATACACGCGCGGCCTGCGTGTATACACCACGATCATGCGCGCCGACCAGCTGGCTGCCCATTCCGCCTTGCGCAAAGGGGTACTAGCATATGATCGCCGACACGGCTATCGCGGTGCCGAAGCCTACGTGGACTTTTCGGAGATCGAAGGCACCCTGGAGGATACCGCAGAGGACGTGCTGGTGGATTTCCCCGACTCGGAAGATCTTCTCGCAGCTGTGGTTTTGGAAGCTGACCGAAAGTCGGTACGTGCATATCGCCGCGGCGGCGAGATCGTCAATATCACAGACGACGGGCTCAAGTTAGCGCTGAAGATGTTGGACGACAAAGCCCCGCCGAATCGCCGCCTTCGCCGCGGCGCCATCATACGTATCAGCCGCGACGACAAGACAGGATGGCATATCACCCAGTTGCCCGACGTCGAAGCAGCATTTGTCGCCGCCAGCCCGAAGGATGGCGCTGTCCGGGCGCTTGTAGGCGGGTTCGATTTCAGCCGCAACAAGTTCAACCATGTCACTCAGGCTTGGCGACAGCCGGGATCGAGCTTTAAGCCGTTCATCTATTCGGCAGCGTTGGAAAAGGGCTTCACGCCCGCAAGTGTCATTCCCGACGAACCGCTCACCATATCTTCGGGAGAGACCGGGAGCCAGGCGTGGGAACCGAAGAATTACGATGGAAAGTACGAAGGTCCGATGCCGCTGCGGACAGCCTTGGCAAAATCCAAGAACATGGTCTCGATTCGGCTGTTGCGGTCGATCGGAAGCCGCTATGCACAAGATTACATCACGCGCTTCGGCTTCGAGGGCGAAAAACATCCGCCGTACCTCACGATGGCCCTCGGTGCAGGCGCCGTCACGCCCTGGCAGATGCTGACCGCATACTCCGTGTTCGCCAACGGCGGTTATCGCGTCCATCCCTTCATTGTCAAGCGAATCACGGACGATCAGGGCAACACGCTGGCTGAGACTCAGCCGGAGGAGGCAGGCGATGAGCATTTGCGCGTCATCGATGCGCGCAATGCCTACCTCATGGACAGCATGATGCACGACGTCATCCGACGGGGCACTGCAACGCGCGCGCTGGCCCTGAAGCGGCGCGATTTAGCTGGCAAGACTGGGACTACGAACGAATACGTCGATGCTTGGTTTTGCGGTTACCAGCCGACACTGGTTGGGATCGCATGGATCGGCTTTGACCAGCCGAGAAAG
>Ga0079303_10000348_pt1 | contig 11004 bp, 10 predicted proteins | sample Methanogen_OWC_FD_77073 | JGI IMG/M metagenome (GOLD analysis project Ga0079303, IMG submission 77073) | Enriched soil microbial communities from Old Woman Creek wetland in Ohio, USA - Methanogen_OWC | ecosystem: Environmental > Terrestrial > Soil > Wetlands | place: USA: Ohio | collected...
GTGAATCTGCTCGACATGGGCACGACGTGGAAGGCGACCTCGGAAGATGAAGATGTGTTCGAGGGGCGTGATCGCGCAACAGGCGAACTCAAGTGGACCGGCACCCGTGTCGACCTGATCTTCGGTTCGAACTCCCAACTCCGGGCCTTGGCGGAAGTTTACGGATGTGAGGACTCCCAGGAGAAGTTCCTGCACGACTTTGTAGCGGTGTGGAACAAAGTCATGAACCTTGACCGTTTCGACCTCGCTTGATCGTAGCATAAACGTCTTGGAGGGCTTCTGACAGGGCGACGAAAAAACGGTCAGCTAACCACCGGTGGCAGCGACGGCGTATCGCTGCCGCTGCCACCGGCTCAAAGTCACAGCATAAGGGGTCGGTAAAGCCAGTTAATTTTCCAAGAGTGCATCAGACTCAAACTCCGGTAGCAATGCCTGCTCCCGAATCCACTCTATCCTGCCCAAAGAAGATAGCCGGTAACACTCCCATCCTAGGGTAAACCCAAAACAGGGCAACCGCTGCAAACGTTCGATAACGCAAAGGTGCGAGCACCCTACGGGCCGAGCAGATTTTGCAGATAGAATTTAGGAAGCCTTGACAAAGTTTGAAGTAGCACATAAAGTTAGCCATGTCTAACTTGAGATGAGGCGTGTCATGAACATTAAGGCAAATCTCAGTTCACAGATGGAAGATTATCTGGAAGCCATCTATCACCTGTGCAGGGATGAGGGGGTTGCTCGAGTCAAAGCCATTGCGGATCGACTTGAAGTGACGAATCCGAGCGTCGTTGGTGCGATCAGAAAACTCAAGGATCGAAATCTCGTCATTCAGGAGCCCTACGGTTATGTTCGGCTCACAACGGAAGGGGAGGAAATCGGAGGCGCGGTCACCCACAGGCATGAGGTCTTGAGCAATTTTTTGAAAGACATTCTAGGATTGGATCACGAGACGGCTTCAGTGGATGCCTGCAAGATTGAACATGCCGTAAGCACTGAAACGGTGAGACGCCTGCGTGCGGTCGCGGAGTTCATCAAGCAAGAGCCTCAAATCAATGTGGACTGGGAAAAGGAGTTCAAGCGCTTTTACCGCGAGTACCTGAGGAGGACCCCGAGTTGATCACGACGCTGGAAAAAGTCAAAGAAGGCCTGCCTGCAGTGGTGAAGCAGGTCCATGGGGGTCACAAGGTACGCCAGAGGCTTGGCGGCTTGGGTATCCATGTGGACGACACTCTGAAGGTCCTCCGCACCGCCTTTCTGGGGGGACCGGTCTTGATTGAGATCCATGGCACTGAGGTGGGGATCGGTCACGGCATGGCTGAGAAAATCGAAGTGGAAGTAGTGGAAGAAGAATGAGAATCGCTCTTGTGGGACAACCGAATTGCGGGAAAAGCGCTCTCTTCAACAGCGTGGCCGGATACAAGACCATCGTCTCCAACTTCCCGGGCACCACAGTGGATTACGTGACAAGCCCTGTCAATTTGAACGGGGACAGCTTCACACTCGTCGATTTACCCGGGATCTATTCTGTTTCCACTTCAGAAAGAGAGGAGATCCTGGCTCGCCGGTATCTCATCCGTGAGAAACCGGATCTTGTGATCAATATCCTAGATGCCTCTGTTCTCTCAAGGAGCCTCGAACTGACCCTGGAGCTTCTGGAACTCAAGATTCCTCTGGTCATCTGCCTGAATATGATCGACGAAGCTGCGAAGAAGGGCGTGGAGATCGACGTGGGCCACTTGTCGCAGGATTTGGGGGTTCCTGTGATTCCCACCATCGCGATTCGAGGGCAAGGAGTTCCGGAACTCTTCCATTCAGCCTTGGAGACGGCCAAAAGCGGAAATAAAGGCAAAATTCATTATCTGTCCCTGGATGTGGAACGTATCGTTTCAGAACTTGCCGATCTTCTTGGGGTTGCCACAGCAACGAGACTGGGAGTGCCCCAGAGGTTCCTGGCCATCAGGTTGCTTGAAGAGGACGAGGAGTTCGAGCAAGCTGTGCGAGAAATCAACCCTGGCATCATGAGTGACCTCCAACGCTTGCGAAGCATGTTGTCGGAGTGCCACGGAAGGCCTTCGGACATGGTGGTGTCGTCGGAGCGGCATTCCCTGGCCATGAATCTTTTTGAGCACGTGGCCAAAGTCAAACCACGTGGTACGAAGCCTTTCAGAGAGCAGATCGACAAATACCTCATGCATCATTATCTGGGGTATGCGTTTCTGGCGGGAGTTCTCTTCTTCTTTTTTTGGATTGTTTTCAGTCTTGGCAAGCACATAGAAGAACCGATCCTCGCCTTGTTCGAGCACTTCGCAGCTTATCTGGGCGTCCACCTCAGCAAGGAGTCTCTTCTGTTCACTGTCGTTAACGGGTTGTTCCAGGGTTTTTCCGGCGGCATCGGAATCGTCTTGCCCTATTTGATTCCCTTTCTCTTGGGACTTTCCCTGCTGGAAGACATCGGATACCTTCCAAGGGCTGCCTTCCTCATGGATTCCATCATGCACTCCATCGGGCTCCACGGAAAATCCATCATCCCCTTCGTGCTGAGCTATGGCTGCAATGTTCCTGCCATCATGGGCGTGAGAATCATGGAAAGAGCCAGGGACCGCTTTATCACCGCCGTGCTCGTCACCCTTATCCCCTGCGCTGCGCGGACGACCGTTATCTTCGCCCTGGTGGCTTTTTACCTTGGACCGCTTAAGGCCCTCCTGCTCTACATTCTCAACGTCGTGGTCATTGCAGTGGCAGGCAAGATCCTTTCACGCTACATGCCCGACGTCTCGCCGGGTATGATCCTCGAAATGCCGAGCTACAAGTCACCGCAGTTCTCAGCCGTGTTGAGGAAAGTTTGGTTCCGCCTCCGGGAATTTGTCCTCATCGCCTGGCCTATTCTGATTGCGGGAAGCGTCATCCTCAGCCTCCTGGAATATTTTCATCTCGCTGCGCGTATCAACGGGATCCTCTCTTTTTTCACCAGCGGGCTGCTGGGCCTTCCTTCGGCAGTGGGCATCACCCTCATTTTCGGCATTTTGAGAAAGGAGCTGGCGATTATCATGCTTGTCCAGGCTCTTGGGACAACCAACTTTTCCTCCGTCATGACAGAGGAACAAATGATGGTTTTTACGGTCTTCAGCCTGTTCTACATCCCCTGCCTTGCAACGCTGGGCATGTTGCGCTCCACCATCGGGAACCGGGGCATGCTCTTTACCCTGTTTTTCAACACTGCCATCGGCATGCTGATGGCCCTCGCCACACGGGCTCTTTACTGGGCCTACTGAGAAAAAACGCCTGTGAAAGGGAGCAGGGTCTTTCTCCTCGCATTCATTCCGGTTGCTGCAAGGGAATCAATAAGTTATATTCTCTCTTAGAGAACTTTGAGGACTGTGGTGTTCGGTTTGAACCAACCCAGGGAGAGGATCATGGGAGCTGAGCGAAAAGTGTGGAAAGTTCTTTTTGTTGATGACGAGGAGGGCATCCGCAAGGTGATGGAGATCACCTTGGCGGATGCCGGATATCAGGTGCTGACCGCTGCGGACGGCGAGACAGCCCTGTCGCTCTGCGCGAAGGAATCGCCGCAGATCACGATTACCGATATTCGCATGCCGGGCATGGATGGAATTGAGGTGCTCCGAAGAATCAAGGAGCAGGATCCCAACAAAGAGGTGATCGTGGTCACGGGCTACGGGGAAATAGACATCGCCGTCCAAGCCTTGCGGCTCGATGCGTCTGATTTCATCACTAAGCCCATCAACACGGATGCTCTTCTCATTGCTTTGGACAGGGCGAAGGAGCGCTTCACCACGAGAAAGGAGCTGCAGGACTACACCTCCATCCTTGAAGAGCGCTGGATGAGCACGGCAGAGGAGCTGGCAAGGACTTTCAATTTCCAAAAGAATCTCATTGACAGTTCCATCGACGGGATCCTGGGGTGCGACAAAGCGGGAGTAGTCGTCACGTACAACAGAAGCGTCGAACGCATGGTCGGCTATTCCAAAGGCGAGGTGGTTCGCACCATGCCTTTCTCGCGGCTCTTCGCGCCGGGCGAGGCGCAGAGATTTCGTGAAGCCCTTGCATCCGAAGAATACGGTGGACGAAATCGACTCTATCTTTTTGAGGCGAATCTCCTCAGCAAGAAACACGATATGATCCCTGTCCAGCTTTCTGCGACGGTTCTGTTCGAAGAAGGGGAAGATGTGGGCATGGTCAGCTTTATCAGGGATCTGCGCGAGATGAGGAGATTGGAACAGCAGTGTGCTGATCAGGTCCAGCTTCTTCACCAGGACAAGATGATGTCCCTTGGGAGGCTTGCGGCCAGTGTGGTTCACGAGATCAACAACCCTCTTGCCGGCATCCTGAACTATGTCCGGCTGATGATCAAGATTATGGGCCGTGGTGCGCCGAACCTTGAGCAGCTAGAAAAGTTCCAGAATTATCTCGGAGTCGTGGAAAAGGAAACCGACCGCTGCTCCCGAATTGTGAGCAATCTTCTCGCCTTTTCAAGGAAATCGAAGATGGAATTCGCCGAGGTAAACGTGAACGAATTGCTGGAAAGAAGCCTCATGTTGAGCCAGCACAAAATGGCGCTTCAGAACATCCAGACAAAGACAGAACTGGATTCCAAGATTCCCTTGATCCAAGGGGACTTCAATCAGCTCCAGCAGTGCATCATCAATCTGTTGTTCAATGCCATTGACGCGATGCCAGAAGGGGGGACCCTTGCCCTTGGAAGCGGTTTCAACCCCAGGACGAATGTCGTTGAAATCAAAGTCAGCGACACGGGCTGTGGCATTTCCAAAGAAAACCTGCCTCACATTTTTGAGCCTTTTTTTACCACCAAGACGGACGGCAAGGGGCTGGGTCTGGGCCTATCCACGGTCTTCGGGATCGTGGACAAGCACAAGGGAACCATCGAAGTGAGAAGCGAGGCAGGCCAAGGCGCAACATTCACCATCAGGCTGCCAGCAGACCTTAAAACGAAAATCTAGAACGGCCTGCTCCCGCAGATTTTTGCTCTCAATGTCCAGGCCGGTCCTTGGCCCCGTCGAAAAAGTTCTCAAGGCTAGGACTCATATCTTGTGAGTCCCTCCCCTGTAGCCAACGGCTACAGGGGATGTAGCCATTTGCACCGTCATTCCAACTGCCTAATAATATTGGATTACTTCAATGTCCCTAAAGATCTCCGATTTAGCGTGTAGCCGTTTTATGAGCTAGCCCCGGCGCTTTTCACCGCCCCAAAGCCATCCCAATGATATAAAACCAATTAATATCAATATGTTAACAGAAAAGAGCCACCATGGCACCCCTTTTGCTCTTAATGAGAGTAACAAAGAGCCGCATGCAAATGCGATCCAGTCGAGCAAAGGGGGTGACCTAGATGAAAGATAGGGTTCAACAAACGCCGGAATTGAGACCAGGCCTTCTTGACAAGTGCGTCCATGTTTCAGGAAAGGGCTTTAAGCGTCCCGGATTCTGCCTCAGAAACCGTGAATGCTGGCACTGTGCCTTTGATCAGTGGATCGAGCTCATAGAAGAGGATGACCAAAGGATTCTGACCATAGCCGCATGAAAGAAAGGCCATGGAAAGACGATTGACTCGAAAGGAGATTGATGGGCCATGAAAGAGAAAACAGATAAAAGCCAAGAGAGCGCAAAGAAGGCGGTCAAGGGATTTCAGGTCGTGGAAGAGGAGTGCATCTGGATGAAGGCCGGGGTGGTCAATTTCCGGCTTTGTGACAATGCCTATGACTGCTACAGTTGCCCCTTTGACAAGGGCATGAAAAAGGCGATGAAACCGGAGGCCCAATCCCAGGAAAAGCGAGAGACCTCCTGGGTCGAGCATCTCAAGTGGAACTATGCAGATGCATCACGGCCTTGTCGCCACGCTCTCACCGGGCGAGTGACTGCGCCGAAGGTTTGCACCAAGAACTACGAATGCTATCACTGTGCTTATGATCAGATGCTGGATGAAGCGGATCTGCTTGAGCTGCCGCAGGCGCCAAAGGTGAACCAAGCCTCAGGCTACCGAATGGCGCAGGACTATTACTACCACATGGGCCATTGCTGGGCGCGGTTCGAGCACAGCGGGCGCGTTATGGTCGGGTTCGACGACTTTCTGGTCAAGGTCTTTGGAGCTCCGCAGTCCGTGGAGCTTCCCTATCTGGGATCCAAGTTAGTCCAAAATCAGGTGGGGTGGTTTTTTGAAAGGGGCGAGCACAAGGCGGCCATATTGTCGCCGGTTTCAGGAACCGTGCTTGCCGTTAACCAGCGGGCCAAAGAGCATCCGGAAATCAGCCAGGAAGATCCCTATCACGAGGGTTGGCTCATGGTCTTGGAACCGAAGATGCCCAAAAGAGATCTCAAACGCCTCTACTTCGGAAATGAGAGCATCCGTTGGGTGGAACAGGAAAGCAAAAAGCTCCTGTCGCTCATAGGACCGGAGTACGACAGGCTGGCTGCAACGGGCGCCGAAGCAATCGGCGACCTGTATGACCAATTCCCAGATCTCGGCTGGGACCGCCTGGTAAAGACCTTCTTGCACACGGAAAAGGCCTGAGATCAGGCGCATCAGGTGTTCTTCTCCGCCGCCCTCTGATGGCGCCTTTTGACGCTGAGGGCGTCGCGGAGATAAAGCGAACAGTAGCGGCAGAGGTAGAGAGGGGTTTGATCCAGGTCCTCCAGACCCCCGGAAAAATGCATGAGACAGAGGCCTTCCATGCAATGGTGGAGATCATACAGGTGGCAAAGCTCATGGAGGGCTACCTTGGCAGCCCTTTCCATCTGAAGGTTCAAGGCTTCCTGAGAGGTCAAGGAGGGAGGCTTGAGACGGGAGATGGAAACGAGGGCAGCCCTGCCCCCCTGCCGCGCTTCTCCAAACACATGGGCGAAGATGGGGATGAAGAGATCCAGGTCCACAACCCCGACGATCTTATCGCACTGAGGGAAAGACAGGGATTCCATGGCGGTGATCATTGCGCCTGCATCATACTGATGCCGTCTTTCATTGTACGCGTACATCGGATGTTCCATGGGCGGAAGGATGAGAGTGTCGAGATGAAGGTACCCGAGAATGTTAGCGGCAATGGACTTGACGGTCAGCTCACAAACCTCTCCTAGGGGGACGACTCCTATGGGTTTAAGGCCTGAGTTCATACGATGAGGTTTTTCCGGGGTGATGGGGTCAGGGCCTTGTCAACTGGTGCCTTTTGATCATCTTATGCAAGGTGACCCTGTTGATATCCAGGATTTTCGCGGCCTTGGTCACATTCCACTCTGACTCCTCCAAAACACCTTGAATATGGTCCCTTTCCATCTCCCGCAAGGATCTTGGTCTTAGAGCCTGAGCAGCAGCGGCCCTCAAAAAAGAAAAGTCGCCGCTGCTGAGCGTCCTGGCTTTGGAGAGGACCACAGCTCGCTCCACGGCGTTTTCCAGTTCCCTCACGTTTCCCGGCCAATCATAGTCTTGAAGAAGTTGGATGGCGTCCTTGGTGAGGTGATCTACTCTCTTGGTCGTTTGCTGGCTGTACTTTTCAAGAAAATGCCGGACCAGCAGGGGGATATCCTCCCTTCTCTTTCTCAACGGGGGAATCGTGATGGTAATGACATTCAACCGATAAAAAAGGTCTTCCCGAAAGGAGCCCTCAGAAACCTCTTGCATCAAGTCCCGTCTCGTTGCCGAGATGAGCCTGAAGTCAACGTCAATGGGGAAACGGTCGCCGATCTTGGTAATTTTTTTCTCCTCCAGCACTCTCAGGAGATCGACCTGCATCTTCCGGCTGACTTCACCGATTTCGTCCAGAAAGAGCGAGCCGCCTGAAACGACCTCAAAGAAGCCCTTTCGGGGCCGTTCGGCTCCTGTGAAGGCCCCCTTCTGATACCCGAAGAGCTCGCTTTCGAGGAGGGTGTCAGGTATGGCGCCACAGTTGATGGCAATGAACGGCAGCCGGGCCCTCCTGCTTTTGGCGTGGATGGCCTTGGCCACCAGTTCTTTCCCGGTGCCGGTTTCCCCCTGGATTAAAACAGTCGAATCGCTCTGTGCGACTTCCGGGATCAGATCAAAGACGTCCTGCATGGGCTTGGATTGGCCGATGATATTGTCGAAACGTGTCATTTGGTCCAGTCGCCCCTTCACATACTGAATCTCAGAAGCCAACCTCTTCTGCTGGGTGACCTTCTCGAGGACGAGGGAGAGCTGATCCGGCTTGAAGGGCTTGAGGAGGTAATCGACGGCCCCTGCCTTCATGGCCTGGACGGCTGTTTCAATGGAGCCGTAGGCCGTGATGATGACGACCATCGTATCGGGGTATTCCTGCTTGACCTTTCCCAGCAGCTCGATGCCGTTCATGCCCGGCATCTTGATATCCACGAAGAGCAAATCAAAAGGCATTTTTGCCAGCAGTTCAAGGGCATCGAAGCCGGATGCCGCGGCCTCCGCCTTGTGACCCGATTTCCTGAACCACTGCACAAAGGATTCCCGAACAATCCGTTCGTCATCCACAACCATGATGGTCATTCTGTCTTCCATGGCGAGACTCCCCGAAGAAATATTGTCTTCGTGCGCACTAAGGACCAGGAAAACTCAAGGTGAAGGCAGTCCCTTCTCCAACTTTGCTCTCCACTTTGATTGTTCCCTTGTGTGCCTTGACAATGCCGTGCACGATGGACAAACCGAGTCCTATGCCTTCCCCTTCCTGTTTGGTGGTGAAAAAGGGATCGAAGATATGATCCAGATTCCCTTCAGAGATACCACACCCCGTATCCCGAACCGTGACGAGAGCCCTGTCAAAACCGGTGTCCCAATCAGAGGCGAGGCTCAATTCACCCCCTTGCGGCATGGCTTCGATGGCGTTGAAGATGATATTGAGAAAACATTGTTGGAGCTGATTCATATCACCTTCGACAATCAAAGGTTCCGGAGCAAGCGTCACACATAAACGGATGTTCTGGATTTCCATCTTGTGCTGGCTGAGGGTCAGCACCTGCTTGAGAACTTCGTTCAGGTCCATGCTCTTGTATTCGACGCCGGAATAACGAGAAAAGGAGAGGAGCCCGGAGATGATGTTTCCGCACCGCTCCAGTTCACTGGTCATCAGGGGAAGATAGGTCCTGAATTCTTCCAGATCGACCGGGCCCAGCTGACCTTTTTCCAGGGTCTTTTCCATAAGACGACTAAAGGTCAGTAGCCCTTGAATCGGGTTGTTGATTTCATGAACACTGCTCGCCACCAGCTTGCCGAGGGAGATCATTCGGTCCTCTTGAATCAACTTGCCCATGTCGGCCTTGATCTCCTTGACCCGACGCTCCCATCGAGAGGTCAGTTCTCGGGTGATATCCCTCCAGACTTCAATAATACCCACGATCTCTTTCGATCGGTCTTTCAGCGGGTAGGTGACCATATCGCAGTACGTGGCTTGCCCGTCTTGGGAGGGATGCTCATGAATGACGTGGGCCGACTCATTTGTCCTCAGAGTTTCCACAAGGGGGCATCCCAGTTCAGGATAAACACTGGCGCAGGGGGCCGTGAGCCCATGGGTGATCTCATAACAATGGGCGCCGACAACCTCTTCTCTGGACTTGGCTACGGCCTTGAGGTACTGGCCATTGGCCTCAAGAATCTTGAACTCAGGGGTCACCACCACGATGCGTTCGTTAGCCTGCTGAATCAAGAACTCGGAAACCCCTTTTTCAAAGGCTGCCTGGTGCTCGGCATTCCGCAGGCTTTTCTGCGTCTGACCCAGGAGGGAAAGGAACCGGCTGATGTTGTGGTCCAGAATACCCACGCCCTCCGGCTTCAAACGGGCGAGCTCGATAAGGGCATCGCTGGAGTTCGTAAGTTCAACAAGGGCATCGAGATTCCGGAGTCTGCAAAGGTCTTGAAAATCGCTGGTGGTATAGATTCCCATCTCCCTGGCCATGCGGAGACCCTCCGCCTGAGGATCAATATCGCAGACCCCGAGGACCGCTATGTTGAGATTGGGAAAGGGCTCTTCTCGAAGAAGCTCCAGAAAAGACTTGCATGTCTGGCCGCCTCCGACGATCGCCAGATTGAGGCCCAGCTTCTCACTGCTCGAGGGAGCCTTCTTTTTCTCGTCCTTCATGGGATCCCTTCCCCACCTTCAAAATAAAAGAGCCCCGCCGTGAACGGGGCTCTGTTCCTGTCCATTCGGCCATGTCGGCAGTCTTTCTACTCTTCTGATTCCTCTTCCTCATCAAAAACGATCTCATCCCTTTCATACTGGGCATCCCGAAGGGCATGCGCTTTTTCCACTTCCTCATCGCTCCAGGGCTCCACGACGAGGGAATCGGCCACAAGTTCCCACAGATACTTGGTCTCAATGTCGAGACCATATTCCTTGGTCAGGCCTTTCATGATCTGGTCGCGGCAGTTGTGGCAGGGCGCAATGACGAGCTTCGCGCCCGTGTCCTTGATCTGCTGGGCCTTGACCCTCCCATAGTAGATCCTCTCGTCCGAGTAAGGCATGGCCCAGGCGCCGCCGCCTGCGCCGCAGCAATAGTTGTTCATCCGATTGGGATACATTTCGACATAATGCTCGCAGCACTGCTGGGTGATCCACCGGGGTTCTTCAAAGTAGCCATGGCCGAAGGCCTTCTGGCCTTTCCTGCCGTAGTTGCAAGGGTCATGCACGGTCGTGAGTTCCTCGTGGATGGTTTTGTCGAGTTTGATTCTTCCCGTCTCGATATACTCCTTGAGCAGATCGTGAACGGAGACAACTTTGTATTTCTTGAGAACTTCTGGAAACCAGTTTTGCAGACCAAGCCTGGTCGCATAGTAGGCGTGCCCTCACTCGGGCAAGAGGAGTGTCTTGCACTCCAGCTTCTCCATGTGCTCGACGATGCGGCCCACAAGCGTCTTCATGGACTCGTCATCCCCTGAGAAGAGCCCCCAGTTGACGCCCTCCCAATTCACGGAAGGCACGGTCCAGTCTTCCTTGGCCGCATAGAAGATGCGCCACCAGAATTTCATGTCGTCAGGCTCTCCAAAAGGCTCCTTGGAAT
>Ga0079303_10000350_pt1 | contig 10973 bp, 11 predicted proteins | sample Methanogen_OWC_FD_77073 | JGI IMG/M metagenome (GOLD analysis project Ga0079303, IMG submission 77073) | Enriched soil microbial communities from Old Woman Creek wetland in Ohio, USA - Methanogen_OWC | ecosystem: Environmental > Terrestrial > Soil > Wetlands | place: USA: Ohio | collected...
TCGCTCTCAATGATGTTCCGTGATCCCTTCACGGTAATAATATTTCTTATATATCTTATAATCAACAGCCCGCAGCTTACGCTTTTTGCGGGTATCATGTTACCTGTCAGCGGGTGGCTGATAGCCAGGATAAGCCGCTCGCTCAGATCCAGGTCTTTTAAAGGGCAGCAGGCCCTGGGCCGTCTTCTGTCCGTCCTTGAGGAGACACTTACGGGATTAAGGATAGTAAAGGGTTTCAATGCTGAGGAAAAAATGTCAAAACAGTTCCGGCAGGAAAATGAGAAATATACGCGACTGTTCCGGAGAGTGGCGCGAAAAGCTTACCTGGCTCACCCGGTAAGCGAGTTCCTGTCTACCCTCGTGCTGTTGACAGTATTGTACTACGGAGGGATTGTGGCTCTCAAGGGAACAGGCAGCATGTCTCCTGATAAGCTCATTGCCTTTGTTGTTGTCTTTTCACAGATTATTCAGCCTGTGAAATCCATATCAAATGCCTGGTTCAGCATACAGAAGGGTATGGCTTCAATTGAAAGGGTCAACCAGGTTTTTGATGCTGAAGAGACGATAACCGAGAAACCTGATGCAATAAGGATAAGCGACTTCAAGGATACCATCGAGTTCAGGAACGTGTGGTTTTCCTATGCTGATGAGCCGGTGCTGAAAGATATTAATCTCACCATCAGAAAGGGGCAGACCGTGGCTGTCGTCGGCCGTTCAGGAGGAGGGAAATCGACACTGGCTGACCTGATACCGAGGTTCATCGACCCCGACCGCGGTACGGTGCTGCTGGACGGAATCGACATCAGGGACATAAATATAAAGGACCTGCGTCATCTGATGGGAATTGTCAGTCAGCAGGCAATACTGTTCAATGACTCGTTTCATAACAATATATCATTTGCCCTGACAGAAGAAGCGGACAGGGATAGTGTCATCAAGGCCGCCATGATAGCCAACGCGCACGATTTTGTATTGGAAACAAGTGACGGGTACGAAAGTATTGTTGGCGAAGGAGGCAACAAGCTCAGCGGAGGACAGAGGCAGAGGATCAGCATCGCGCGTGCAATAATGATCAATCCGCCCATACTGATACTTGACGAAGCTACCTCTGCTCTCGATACCGAGTCGGAGCGTCTTGTCCAGGATGCCATGATAAATCTGATGAAGAACCGAACCTCGATAGTTATTGCACACCGTCTCTCAACTATTCAGCATGCCGATATGATAGTGGTCGTGGAGAACGGCAGGATAGAAGAGGCAGGCACCCACGAGGAGCTCATAAGTCATCGTGAAGGAATCTACAGGAAGCTTTACGAGATGCAGTCGTTCTGATACCCTGCCTGCTTCTGAAAAAGATGATTTTTTGAGCAGTATTATGCTATTTTATCCGCAGAACAATAACAACGTAGAATTGTTAAACAGTATCCGGGCCCGGCAATAATGAAAGAATATATAATGGAAAAGAAAAGTACAACTGACATTCTGAAAGAGGCGATATTGCTCGAGCAGAGGGGCAAGGCCTTTTATTCAAACATTGCTGCTCAGACAAAGAGCGAAGCTGTGAAGAAGGTTTTCTCAATGATGGCCGATGAGGAAGACCAGCATATTCTCTTTCTGTCGCGCCAGTTTGCGCATTATCAGAGGCACCAGGTTTTTACGGAGAACGCCACTCATACTGATGACCCTTCGGAAGAAGTGGCGATGAATGTTCTATCGTCAGAGATGAAGGATCAGATCAGCGCTGCAAGCTTTGAAGCTGCGGCAATCAGCGCCGCCATTGATTTCGAGACCAGGGCCGTGAACCTCTATTCGGGACGGGCTGAGTCAGCCACTGACGCAAACGAAAAAGCGACTTACCAAATGCTTGCTGAATGGGAGCGGGGACATCACAAGTGGTTAATGAGAATTGACAAGGATCTCAGGGAGCAGGTGTGGTATGACAATAACTTCTGGCCCTTTTAGACCAGACGGCGAAATTTTGCCGGTGCTTTAGATTCGAAATGCAAATCTTTCCCCGTTATGGGATGTTTGAAAGCCAGCACGCTCGCGTGCAGCCCGAGACGGCCGATGGGACTGCCGGAAGCGCCGTATTTCTTATCGCCGACGATACTGTGACCCAGCTCCTGCATATGCAGCCTTATCTGGTTCTTTTTTCCTGTCTGAAGGGTGACTGACAGAAGTGAATAGTCCTTGTTCGATTTCAGTGTTTTAAAATGCGTGACGGCAAGGTCTCCCTTATCCGGGTTTTGGGTTGAATGCATCATCAGCGACTTGCTTTCGTAGATATAGGATTTTATCACGCCTTCAGGCTGGGTGACCTGGCCCTCGACAAGGGCGATGTATGTTCTTGCGGTGACGTTGTTCTTCCAGTCTCTCTGCAGCATGCTCTGCACCTTTTCGCTTCGGGCGAACATCATCAATCCGGATGTGTCGCGGTCAAGGCGGTGGACAATGAAGATCCTGTTTGCCGGTCTCTGCTGCTTGACGTAGTTGCTGAGGATATTATAGGCTGTCAGGTACTTTTCATTATCCGAGGCCATCGACAGTATGCCCGCATTCTTGTCTATCACGATGATATGTTCATCCTCATAGACGATCCTCATGTTGCGTGACATTATGTTGCTGGTATGTCTTTCACCTGTTACAAGGACCTTATCGGCGGGACGGAGTTCATGATTGAACTGAGTGACGGGCTGTTTGTTTACGAAAACCTGTTTGTTGCGGAGGAGGGATTTGATATTATCGCGGCTCTTGTTTTTGATGTTGGCAAGCAGGAACTGCATGAGGGTAGAGGGGGCGGTAACTTCGAATGTGATATCCTGGTTCATGTTAAATTATGGTTCAAGGTTCAGGGTACAAGGTTCAAGGGTCAGGAAGCAAGGGACACGGCAAAGATACTACAGATCTTTGTAAGGGCAATTTGTAGCGGCGCCCTGGCCACCACCTACATGACCGATTATGCTCAGCCTGTCGATGAGGAACAGATATGGAGCGTCTGGGAAGGCAATGCCCCGGGTCAAAAGATGATCTGATATCTTCGGCAGGGGAAGCCCGGGATCCAAATGCCTTTCACAGTAACTCTTGATCAAAGATCCTGTATTTTCTTAATGGCTTTGCATTGAGTTTATGAATAGCGTTATTCATCGGTACATTATCTTCAAGAACATAGTTAATATAAATCCAGGCTTCAGGCATTTCAGCGAAAAATTAAAGTTAATATTCTTTAAAATCTGTACTTTGACCGGTAGTTAAAGATTAAATGATTTTCTCTTTTATACCTTAAAGTGTATATTGCGTACACAAGTAATACCCGAATGAAAAATACAATCCTCATCTCTGTCATTTGCATTGTTTTTATACAGGCGATAGTATCCGGACAAAAGCCTGACAAAACCTCATCGAAAATAACTATTACCGGAACTGTCACAGGAATGGATGGAAACCCGGAAGCTGATGCACAAATATATGTTGACAGCGTCAATACAGGAGTTATAACCAATGACCTTGGAAAATACAAGGTAAAGGTAAGCGCCGGTGCAAAAACGGTTTTTGCCTGGTCATATATGAAGGGCAGCGGTGAAGCAGTTATTGACGGAAAAACAACTGTTGATATCAGACTTGATCCAAGGAAAGATACAAAGCCTGATTTTTCGCGCGCAACGTCAGAAGTGAAAGACAGTTCCATTACCACAAATCCCAAACGCCAGAAGACATATACCAATATTTACCAGATGATCCGCGAGGAGGTTCCGGGGGTCCTGGTAAGCGGAAGCAGTATTGTTGTACAACAGCCAAATTCATTTTATGGAAGCACTCAGCCATTGTTTTTATTGAATGGTGTGAGGGTCAATAACATCAGTAATATAAATCCAGTTGAAGTAAAAACTATAGTTCTGTTAAAGGGCTCGCAAGCGGCTGTTTATGGAATGGAAGGAGCAAACGGAGTGATAAGCATTACACTCAAGTCCGGATCTGACAAGTAACCTGCTCCAGCCCTTAAGGTTTGCGACTGAGGGTTGCAAGGGATTGTTCCCCCGCTTCGCGGGGTCATGATCCCTTTGAGGGATCCTACTCCGGCACTTCAGGTATGCGCCTGAGGGTTTCAAGGGATTATTCGCTGCGCTTGTGATCCCTTACGGGGGTTCTACAACAGACAATACAGGCACGCATGCTGAGCATGCTCTTCTGTTTTCATCTCTCCTCCTCATGAGCAAGCTCATTCGGCGGATCCATGAAAACAGAAGCCGAACCGCCTTCAAGCGGTTCGGCCTGTATTGTCTGTTGCGGAGAAAGAGGGATTCGAACCCCCGGTTCAGTCGCCCGAACAACGGTTTTCAAGACCGCCGCAATCGACCACTCTGCCATTTCTCCTTTTATCAGCCGCAAATATAATGTTTTTTATTCTCCGCCCCTAAAGGTGATTTTTCTCGTTTTTTTGCTTTTTGTGCAGCGCCTGTAATTCCCCATTTATGGGCCTCTGATAAGGTCATAAATGCGCTTGTCTGTTAAAAATGGAGGGTTTTTATCAACAAAAACGCTCATTTGTCAACAAAATAAGCCTTTGGCAATGAAAAAAAAGATAAAAAACTTGCTTTTGAATAATAATGAAATATATTTGTATGCGATTAGAAGATATTGGTCTAACCCTAAAAATGTATTGACTATGACAAAAAAAGAATTAGTAGGCAGCATTGCAAAAAAAGCAGGTGTATCACTTAAAGATGCTAACGTTGCTTTGAACGCTTTCGTAGGTGCATTCGGTGACGCTATGAAAAAAGGTCAGAGGCTCCAGCTCCCCTCAATGGGTACTTTCAAAGTTGAGAAGAGAAGTGCAAGAGTTGTTCGCAACCCGCGCACCGGTGCCAAACTGAATGTTCCAGCCAAGAAGGTTGTGAAATTCAAAGCAGCTCCGGCTCTTACAAAAGGCCTGAAGTAAAAGTTTCAGGGGTGCACAAGCACCCCTTTTTTATATCAAAAAACTGATGCCGCCCCAAGCGGCATTTATTTCATAATATTTTCAAATATTCAGGAGGGAACTATTTTGTATTTTTTTTATTATATTTGTTAACCACCTTTGAAAGCAACCATACTGGCCTGAAATGAATTGTATTATTGTTGATGATGACCCTATATGGCTCAGAACCCTTGAGGAGTTCGTGGGTAAGTCAGCATCATTGTCCCTGGTTGGCAGCTTTTCGGATTCTGTATCGGCTCGTAACCTCCTGATGTCACGCAGTGATATCGAACTGATCCTTCTCGATATCATGATGCCGGAGATGGACGGCTTCGACTTCCTGTCGAGCCTCGAAAATCCTCCTCATATAATTTTTGTCTCAGGAAGCGAAGATTACGCCTTTAAGGCTTTTAACTATAACGGCATAGATTATCTCCTTAAACCCATAACCTATCCGCGCTTCTGCAGGGCTATCGAGAAGATAATGAAATATTACGCTCCGCGGGCCATCCCTTCAAATGTCGGCGAAGAGGAGATCTTCATCAAGAAAGCTTCATCTCTTGTGCGACTGAAACTTAAGGAAATACTTTATGTCGAGGCGCTTGAGAATTATGTCAGCGTGATCACCCGCGACGAGAAGTACACCATTCACTTTACCATGCGCGCCATCGAGCAGCAGCTGCCGTCAGGCCTGTTTGTGCGTATTCACCGGTCGTACCTTGTCAATAAAAGCGTCATAAGGTCAATAAGCGAAAACAGCCTCACCATCGTTGTCGGGAGCACTCCCAAAATACTTCCCGTCGGAAAATCATACCGCGACGGGATAATGAACTACATCAACATAATGACCCGCTGAATGCCGTCGCTGAGGCAGCTCTTCCTGGATCATCTGGGACAGACCTCTCTTTCCCCTCTTTTGCTTGAGATCGACAAAGCGGAAGGTTCTTTCCTGTACGGCAGGGACGGGAAGGATTACATCGACCTCATCTCCGGTGTATCAGTGAGCAACACCGGTCACCGGCACCCCGAAGTGATGGCCGCTATCAGTGAGCAGGCAGGCAGGTACCTCCACCTCATGGTCTACGGTGAGGTGGTGCAGAGCCCGCAGGTCATGTACGCTGCACGGCTGGCATCGCTTCTTCCCCCGTCACTCCAGTCGGTCTTCTTCGTGAACTCCGGAAGCGAATCCATAGAAGGTGCCATTAAGCTGGCCCGCAGATACACGGGAAGGAACGAGATAATTTACTTCCGCAATGGCTATCACGGCTCAACCACCGGCGCTCTGAGCGTGCAGGGATCAGAGCTCTATCGCAATGCCTTCAGGCCACTGATGCCTTCGACCACCATGGTTGAATTCAATTCGGCAGAGGCAGCAGCGATGATAAGTAACACTACTGCAGCTGTGCTGGTCGAACCTGTACAGGCTGAGGCGGGAGTGATACAACCGGCGGCAGGTTTTCTTGAAAGCCTTCGCACGGCATGTGACAAACACGGAGCGCTGCTTGTTTTCGACGAGGTGCAGACAGGCTTCGGCCGCACAGGCAGTCTGTTCTCACTGTACAGATATAATGTCATTCCTGATATACTCGTGCTGGCTAAAGCACTCGGCGGGGGCCTGCCGCTCGGTGCGTTTGTCTCATCATCAGGTATAATGGCAGCTCTGTCGCATGACCCGTCGCTGGGCCATATAACTACCTTTGGCGGCCATCCTCTATGCTGCGCCGCCGGCCTGGCATCACTGGAAGTTATAATCAGAGAAGACCTGGCTGCAAAAGCAAAAGAAAAGGAAAGACTTTTCAGAGACCAAATGGCTCACCTTCCCGTCAGAGAGGTGAGGGGAGAGGGCCTCCTTCTGGCAGTCGTCCCGGAAGACAAAAAGATCATTTCGCAGATCGTATTGCGCGCCCCTGATTACGGACTTATGCTCGATTACTTCCTGTTCTGCGATGAAGCTTTCCGGATTGCCCCTCCGCTGACAATCTCACCTGATGAGATAGCCCTGGCCTGCAACAGGCTGGAGAAACTTATGAAGGCTCTGTCCTGAGCCTACTGACACTCTGTCAGATTAATTGCTGCGGCACGCGCTTTGGAGATCGTGGGCAGGATAATCAAAAAACTATATATTATGGAAAAGGGTAAAATTGGAGTTACTACAGAAAACATTTTTCCTATCATTAAAAAGTTCCTGTACTCAGATCATGAGATTTTCCTCAGGGAACTGGTTTCAAACGCGGCAGATGCGATACAGAAGCTGAAGACACTCTCTTCAGCAGGTGATTTCAAGGGAGAACTCGGGGAGTTGCGTATAAAAGTGTCCGTCGATCCGAAAAAGAAGACGATAACAGTGTCAGACAACGGCATTGGCATGAGCGGTGAAGAAATAGACAAGTATCTCAACCAGATAGCTTTCTCGAGCGCCAACGAGTTTCTCGACAAGTATAAGGACCAGACCAGCGGACTGATCGGTCAGTTCGGCCTTGGATTCTATTCATCATTCATGGTCTCTGATAAGGTTGAGGTAATATCGAAGTCGTACAATGAGAATGTGGCTGCAGTAAAATGGACCTGCGATGGCAGTCCTGAGTATAGCATAGAAGAGACGGTACGGGCTGAAAGAGGAACTGATGTGATCCTGCATATCGATAAGGAATCAAAAGAGTTCCTGGAAGAGAGCCGGATAGAAACGCTCCTGAAGAAGTACTGCAGCTTCCTGCCTGTGCAGGTGCAGTTTGGCAATGAGAAGGAGTGGAAAGACGGCAAGATGGTCGATACCGGGAAACCGAAGATAATCAACGATACCAATCCCGCCTGGACCCGCAAGCCGGCCGATCTGAAGGATGAGGATTATGTCAAGTTCTACCACCAGCTGTACCCGATGGGCGAAGACCCGCTCTTTCACATCCACCTAAATGTCGATTACCCGTTCAAGCTGACCGGAATTCTCTATTTCCCGAAGATCCGCAACAACTTCGAGATACAGAAGAACAAGATACAACTCTACTGCAACCAGGTGTTTGTTACCGATTCTGTAGAAGGAATTGTTCCTGACTTCCTTACACTGCTTCACGGTGTGATTGATTCACCTGATATACCTCTGAACGTGTCAAGGAGTTACCTGCAGAGTGATTCAAACGTAAAAAAGATTTCGAGCCACATCACTAAGAAGGTAGCGGACCGCCTGGCAGATATATTCAAGAAGGACAGGGAGAATTTTGAGAAGAAGTGGGATGACCTTAAGCTCTTCATTGAATACGGAATGATCACTGAAGAGAAGTTCTTTGAGAAAGCCTCAAAATTTGCCTTGTACAAGAACACCTCAGGCAAATACTTCACCCTTGAAGAATACGATAAGTTCATCAAGGAGAACCAGACCGACAAGAATAAGGCTCTGATTCACCTTTATACCACTGATGCCGTTGCCCAGCACACTTATATCGCCAAGGCTTCGGAGAAGGGATATGACGTGATCGTCCTTGACGGTCAGCTTGATACGCATCTTATCAACACCCTGGAATCAAAGGATCAGAGTTCCAGGTATTTAAGGGTTGACAGCGATGTCATTGACAACCTCATTAAGAAAGAAGAAAAGCATGATTCAAAGCTTACAAAGATCCAGTCTGATGACCTTACGCAGGTTTTCCGTAGCCAGGTGACTGACAGTGACAAGGCACACTTCCAGGTCAGGGCTGAGAGCCTTGATGAGAACGATCTCCCTCTCATCATTACCCAGAGTGAGTTCATGCGCAGGATGAAGGACATGTCACAGTTTGGCGGAGGGTATTCATTCTACGGAGAGATGCCTGACAGCTACGACCTTGTTCTTAATACAAATCATCCGCTGGTCATCTCACTGGCGGAGGAGCTTGACAAGGAACACGCCGATGAGTTAAGGAAGAACAGTGCAGGCATAGAAAAGACTAAGGTCGAGGTTGATTTCATGGAGAAGGAGCACGGCAAAAAGAAACCGGAGGAGGTATCCTCTTTCGAGAAGGATGACCTTGAAAAGCTGAAGGGCGACCTTAAGCAGCTTGAAGAGAAGAGGAAAACCGTGCTGGAGAGTTTTGGTAATGATCATCAGGCTGTGCGTCAGATAGTTGATCTGGCGATGCTGGCGAACAATATGTTAAAGGGCGAGGCTCTGTCAGCATTTGTAAGACGCAGCATAAATCTTCTTTGATAAACACAGGTTATTCCTGGAATTGACATGTAGCGACGCCCTACTAGGGCGTCTATACATCTGGAATTGACATGTAACGACGCCCTAAAAGGGCGTCGCTACACATAATATATTCAAAATATTCTAAACCATAATCCGTCCCAATTCCGCCTTCACGAAATTCAATGCGGCACGGCACGGATCCGTATCCATATCCATGACCTCCTCAATCAGCGATCGTGAGAGCTCCTCGCCGGTAGCGGTGGGAGGGAGTTGCGTGGCTATGGTGTTTATGACCCTGACAACTGTTTCCTTTGCATTCTTTATCATCTCCCATGCTTCATTGCTCATGTAGATCTGTTGAGAGAGGTTATGCTCGAACTCACCCCGGATGCTGCTGATCATGGCTGAGTGAAGCTGCAATGCAGTCATGTCGGGTTTTGCTGTACGCATGATGAGCGATTCGGGAGAGATACGCTCGAGAAACAGGACAACCCTCTCATATGCCTGTAATTTTACAGGGGTAATCGTTTTGACGGTCTGAAGCAAAAGATCCTGGCGCCGCCGGTCCTGATCATCCTGCAGCATATGACGTATTACCAGCCAGGCGGTGATCATCACCAGCAGTGCCGGGAGGGTGATCTTCAGTATGTCGTAAAATGTTTCCATGTCTTCAGTGTATTTGACAGATTATGACCTGCAAATTAATCATTTTTATCAAAGGCGGATGAACGGCAGGCAGAGTGTTATAAACGCTTTTCTTTTTCACTTATAAAAGTTACATTTGACCTGTTCACACTCTAAAAAACAAATACCAATCATGATGGAGCATATTTCCAGAAGAGTTCAGTCGTTATCGGTATCACAGACACTGGCGATGGCGCAGAAGAGCCGTGAGCTGAAGGAGCAGGGTATAGATGTGATAAGCCTGAGTCTGGGAGAGCCTGATTTCTTTACCCCTGATGATATCAAGGAAGCAGCAAAGAAGGCTATTGATGAAAACTTTTCCTTCTATCCGCCCGTGCCCGGATATACAGACCTCAGGCAGGCCATATCAAGAAAGTTCAGGGAGGAGAACGGCATTGATTACTCGCCTGAACAGGTCATCGTCTCCGCCGGTGGCAAGCATACCCTTATCAATATTCTTCTTTCGGTGGTTGACCCGGGTGATGAGGTCATCCTTCTTGCTCCGTACTGGGTCAGTTACCTCGACCAGATCATCTTTTCGGAAGGAAAGCCGGTCATTATAGAAACTTCCATAGAAAGTGATTTTAAAGTCACTCCCGGCCAGCTCGAAAAGGCCATTACGCCGAAGACCCGCGTGCTGATCTTCAATTCGCCCTCCAACCCGACAGGGATGGTTTATACCAGAGAGGAGATGGGGGCGCTGGTGAAGGTACTGGAGAAGTATCCGCAGGTACTGATAATATCAGACGAGATCTATGAACACATTACCTTTTCAGGAACTCATGTAAGCCTGGCCACATTTACATCTGTTGCAGACCGGGTTGTCACTGTCAATGGTGTCTCCAAGGGATACGCCATGACGGGATGGAGGATCGGCTACATGGGAGCTCCCTTATGGTTGGCCAAGGCATGCAATAAGCTGCAGGGACAATTCACCTCCGGCGTCTGTTCCATCGCGCAGAGGGCAGCGCTGGCGGCTGTAACCTCCGGAAGCAATTCGAGGGAAAAGATGCGCGAAGCCTTTCTTCGCCGCAGAGACCTTATCTGCGGGCTTCTGAATGATATACCTGGGCTAAAGGTCAGGGTACCCCAGGGTGCATTTTATGTCATGCCAGATGTATCGTCCTTCCTCGGAAAAAGCTTTGATGGGAAAGTGATTGACAACGCTGACGATCT
>Ga0079303_10000353_pt1 | contig 10934 bp, 10 predicted proteins | sample Methanogen_OWC_FD_77073 | JGI IMG/M metagenome (GOLD analysis project Ga0079303, IMG submission 77073) | Enriched soil microbial communities from Old Woman Creek wetland in Ohio, USA - Methanogen_OWC | ecosystem: Environmental > Terrestrial > Soil > Wetlands | place: USA: Ohio | collected...
AAGCGATCATCAAGGCAGCAGACGAGCGTGGCTGCGACCTGATCTTCATGGCCTCGCATGGACGCCGTGGCTTGAGCGGGTTCCTGCTCGGCAGCGAAACGCAGAAAGTGCTGACGCACTCGGATATCCCGGTACTGGTCTATCGCTGACGGTCGGGCGACACCTCAGCGGCGGACGCGGGGGCGAAACACGCGCCACCCGCAGCTACGGCAGGCGTTGGACTTGGAACGGAATTACCGAGTCGTTGCAGGGCGGAGGGGGAAAATGCTCAACACGGCGCTTACCATCATTCAGGACGAACATCGCTCGCTCGCGGCCGTGGTACATGGCCTGAAATACCTTGTGCACGAAGCGCGCAGCCGAGGAATCAACCCCGATTTCAAGTTGCTGTGGGCGATGATTTACTACATCGACGCGTTTCCCGAGAAACTCCACCACCCCAAAGAGAACGCCTACCTGTTCCGGCGACTGCGAATGCGCACCCGCGAGGCGGATGCGGTCCTCGACGAACTGGAGAAGCAACACACCGACGGCGCACGAAACGTGCGGGCGCTGGAGGTAACGCTGGGACACTACGAGGCGGGGGCAGCGGATGGATTCGAGCAGTTCGCCGCCGCCGTGAACAAGTTCGGCGACGAGATCTGGGAGCACATGAATCTCGAGGAAAAGGTCATCATCCCACTGGCGAAGAAATACCTCACGGCGCAGGACTGGGTGGATATTGCGGAGGCCTTCGGCGAAAACGGGGACCCGCGTTTCGGCAGCGAGCCGGACCACGAGTTCCGCGATCTCTTCAGCCGCATCGTCAATCTCGCCCCGCCCCCGATCGGCGTCGGCCCGTCCCATCAGTAGACTGCACTTCCCGCCGCCGCAGGCGAGGAAGGATGGACGATCTTGCGCACGGGTCAGCCTGGTTCGCTTTCCTTTTCCTTCCTGCCTGCATCAGGGTACCGCCATAGATCGAACGTCAGCGTCAAGAGCCACCGTGTCCAGGCCTCCAGTATCTGCTTCATCGAACCTCCCCCCTCCGCATCGACCCTTCGCATGGTGCCTGGTGCCAGGCCGGGGAGGTACGGAAACGCCCGGACGGACATGCGCACCGTCACTTGGCAAGAGGATAGGACGCAACTCGATACAAACGCAAGGGATTCTGATTTCCCGCAACAGCGAGTGGATGTCGCCCCGTCGCCAGCACTGACGACGAGCCCTCACTTGGGCCGGTTCCGGTCCGGAGCTACCCGGCCGCAGGATCTGCGGTCAGGCGCAGCAGCCCGGCTCTTCGCGTTTGGGGCAGCCTTCGGGACGTTCGCGAGCCGGCAGCGGGCACATATTGATCTCTGCGGCGGTGCGCTGAAAGAAGCAGGTCGTCATGCTGGAGGCAGCACAGACGGCCCAGAAAGCGAAGAAACCGATGGAATAGGTCGCCATTCGCGAGAATTCCACCGCCTCGCCGAGCAGGAACAATTCCTGCGGGTCGACCACCGTGAAAAACAAGATCTCCGCAAGTCCCGCAACCAGAAACGACGGCCAGAAAATCCAGATCAACTTCTTCATGTTCCCCTCCCCTCGGTTGAAAATCCGACGCTTCTTTGGCGTCTATTCTTGTCGCTGCTTGTCCAGGTCAATCTGCTACTTGTATCGGCGCGACCGAAAACCACCACGTCACTGCTAGAGACTATCGTGAACAAGGGGCACAGACCAAGACCAGATCCGAACAAAAGTTTCCATGGATCAATACATTTAGTCTATCGGAGTCAGCACCCGATTAATCGCCAGGACCAAGTTCGATCTCTCTCCTATCGGGAAGATGGGCCACACCCGACAAGCGCCACATGCCTTCGGGATCCTCCAGCAGAATCTGCCAGCGTCCGTTGGAAAGATCCGGCATTGTCCCTCGATACCCGACGGCAGAACCATTGAGATCAACGACCCGGTCCAGACCACCGCGCGTGGGGTGAGCAAACGACAGGTGTATCCTGTCGGGGAAATGCACACCTTCGCGGGCGCGCAACATCACGACCAAGTTGGTGCCGTCGAGGCGGAGCCGGGCCGACAATTCCATGGCCCTAGCCCGGTCGCCCCGCGCCAGGGTTTGATTGATGGCGAGTCCTTGTTTGTAGTAGTCGTCGGCCACCAGTCCATCGCTACTCTTCACCGCTAGCCAGAGTGTGACCAGGCCCGCGACGACGACGACTGCGGGGCCAAGCATCAGCAGCCACGGCCAGGGCTCTCGGTACCACGGCACCGTACGAGAGTTCACCCTCGAGTCGTCGATCACGGCATCAGGAAGCTGGCCTTCTCGCGCACGAACACATCCTCGTGGTTGAGCGCCTTGACTTCGAAAAAGATCCTGTGGGATCCCTTGGTTGCCGATTCCGGCGGTACCCGCACGTCCGCGGAGACGCTCTGGGTCGTCGCGGGAGGAACTTCAACGATGCGCTCGGACGTGATCTCGATATTGTCCAGACCCGAAACACTGATCGAGAAACGGCGCGCTTCCTCAGCGGTGTTCATGACCTGCAGCCGGAACACGTTCTCGATCTTGCCGCCCTCGACCTCACGAGCCAGCGTGGCGCGGTCTCGGATGATGTTCACCTTCAGCGGTATTCGCGTCGCCAAACCGTAGAACATCGCAATCGTGATGGCGATCAGAATGCCGCTATAGACGAGCACACGCGGCCGCATCACATGGCGGGCGATGTCCTTCGTGCCCCAATGCTGCTGCAGCGCGTTCTCGGTGGAATAGCGGATAAGACCGCGCGGATACCCAACCTTGTCCATCACCTGATCGCAGGCATCGATGCAGGCGGCACAACCGATACACTCATACTGGAGGCCCTGACGGATATCGATCCCGGTCGGGCACACCTGGACGCAGATGCCGCAATCGACACAGTCGCCCAAGCCCGCGGCCTTGTAGTCCAGCTTCTTGTTGCGAGGACCGCGCGGCTCGCCGCGTCCCTGGTCATAGGTGATGACGAGAGTGTCCGGATCGAACATGACGCCCTGGAAACGCGCATAGGGGCACATGTATTTGCACACCTGCTCGCGTAGGAAGCCCGCGTTGCCGTAGGTGGCAAAGCCGTAAAATAATACCCAGAATGTCTCCCACGGCCCGAGACCGAAGCTCACCACCGAACGCGCCAGTTCCTTGATGGGGGTGAAGTAGCCGACAAAGGTGAATCCTGTCCACAGCGCCACGAGTATCCATGCGCCGTGCTTGGCTGACTTGATGGCCAACTTGCGCGGGCTCAGCGGCGCTTGATCGAGTTTCATGCGCTCACTGCGAGTGCCCTCGATCTTCTCCTCGATCCACAGGAAAACCTCCGTATATACGGTCTGCGGACAGGCGAAGCCGCACCACAGCCGTCCGGCTATGGCCGTGAACAGGAACAACCCGTAGGCCGAAATAATCAGCAGGATTGCCAGATACAGGACATCCTGAGGCCAGAACACCCAGCCAAAAATGTAGAACTTGCGCTCGACCAGGTGAAAGAGAACCGCCTGGCGGCCGTTCCACTCGATCCAGCAAAGGCCATAGAAGATCAGTTGCGTAATCCAGACCAACGCCCAGCGCCAACGGGCGAACCATCCGTGCACCGCCCGCGGATAGATCTTTTTCCGAACTTCGTAGAGGGTGTCTTCGGGAGCTTCAGGAATTACGGGGATTACCTGTGCGCCCGTGCTGGGAACAGGCTGGACCATGATAGGTATATTGAGACTTACTGACGGGGCTGGTTCAAGAAACTCCCCGGTCGAAACCGGGGAGCCGGAGCAACGTTTTTATTCTACTTCTTGGCCGTCCCTTGCGACAGCCCATACACGTATGCGGCAAGCAGATGCACCTTGGCTTCGCCCAGGAACTCCTTGAACGCCGGCATGCGGTTGTTTCGGCCTTTCGTCACTGTTTCGGCAATCGTGTTCTCGCTGCTACCGTAGAGCCACACCTGATCCGTAAGATTGGGGGCACCGACCGCCTGCATTCCCTTGCCGTCGGGACCGTGGCACGCGACGCAATTCTGCTGGAAAATCTCTTTGCCACGCTGTACGCGCAGGCTGTCGGCCGCAAGTCCAGAAAGTGAACGCACATAATGCGCCACATCCTTCACCCCATCGGCACCCAGTGCCGGCCCGAAGGGAGGCATCACGCCGTTGCGGCCCTCCAGGATCGTCGTCTGAATCTGAACCGGATCGCCGCCATAGAGCCAGTCGCCGTCGGTCAGATTCGGAAAGCCCTTCGCACCGCGCGCATCGGAGCCATGGCATTGCATGCAATAGGTGAGAAAGAGGCGCTCGCCCGTGGCTTTGGCGTTCGGATCGGCCGCTACCACTTTGAGATCCTCCTTCAAGTACTTGTCGAAGATCGGTGCGTATTGATCAGTGGCTTTTTTCATCTCGGCCTCGTACTGACCGCTGGAACTCCAGCCGAAGCTTCCCTGAAACGTGCCGAAACCCGGATAGACCGCCAGGTAAACGATGCCAAAAACGATGGTGATGTAGAACAGCCACATCCACCAGCGCGGTAACGGGTGGTTGTACTCCTGCAGATTCTCGTCCCAAGTATGGCCGTGGAGTTGCACCGGGCCTCCGGTGCGCTTGATCGTGTTGGCGTAGAGCAGCCAAGCGCAACCCAGAATCGACAGGGTCACGATGCCGGCAACATAGATATTCCAGAATCCGCTGACAAAATCGCTCATGGTGCTTTCCCTTGTGCAGGTAGCCCGCGACTTTCGCCCACGGGCAGATCATCCTCGATGAAAGGCAGGTTGGCCGCTTCCTCGAAGCGGCGTTTGGTCCTGCCGCTGTAGGCCCAGATCACGATGCCGACGAAGCATAAGAACAACAGCACCGTGTGGATCGATCGAAAATCGTTGATGTCCATGGACCTACTTGACCTGTTTCAGGGCCGTGCCCATGCCCTGCAGATAGGCGATCAGCGCATCGAGTTCGGTCTTCCCCTCGAGCGCCTTTTTCGCGCCCTTGATGTCTTCATCTGTGTATGGAACACCCACCTTGCGCAGGGCTTCCATCTTCAGCTCGATGTCATCCGACTTGGCGGGGCGATCGAGCCAGGAGAAGGCGGGCATGTTCGATTCGGGCACCACATCGCGCGGGTTGAGCAGATGCACGCGGTGCCATTCGTCCGAATAGCGACCGCCGACACGGGCAAGATCCGGACCGGTACGCTTGGAGCCCCATTGGAACGGGTGGTCATAGACGTACTCGCCTGCCACCGAATAGTGGCCGTAGCGCTCGGTCTCGGCGCGGAACGGGCGGATCATCTGCGAATGGCAGAGATAGCACCCCTCCCGAACATAAACGTCGCGCCCGGTCAACCGCACTGGATCATAGGGTTTCAGGCCGGTCACCGGCGTCGTCGTCGATCTCTGGAAGAACAGCGGAACAATTTCCACCAAGCCACCAACCGAAACCACCAGCAGCGTGAGGATGATCATCCACCCAATATTGCGTTCAATAAAATCGTGTCCACCCTGAGCCATTTTCTTCTCCCCTTACGCGTGCTGGGCAGCCGGCTCGAGGACCGGCGCGTCATAGGCTTGCTTGCCTGCAACGGTTTTCATCACGTTGTATAGCATGATGAACATGCCGACGAGGAACATCACGCCGCCGACGAGGCGGATGGTCCAGAACGGATAGGTCGCCTTCACCGACTCGACGAACGAGTAAGTCAGGGTTCCGTCGGGGTTGGTTGCACGCCACATCAGGCCCTGCATCACGCCGGAGATCCACATCGAGGCAATGTAGAGGACGACACCGATGGTCGAGATCCAGAAGTGAGCCGTGATCAGCTTGATGCTGTACATCTCTTTCTGGCCGAACAGGCGCGGAATCAGGTAATAGATCGAACCGATCGAGATGAACGCCACCCAGCCCAGCGCACCGGAGTGCACATGGCCGATCGTCCAATCGGTGTAGTGCGACAGCGCGTTCACCGTCTTTATGGACATCATCGGGCCTTCGAAGGTGGACATGCCGTAGAAGGATAGCGAAGTGATCAGGAACTTGAGGATCGGATCGGTACGCAGCTTATGCCAGGCACCGGAGAGTGTCATGATGCCGTTGATCATGCCCCCCCAGCTCGGCGCCAGCAGGATCAGCGAGAAGATCATGCCGAGCGACTGTGTCCAATCCGGCAACGCCGTGTAGTGGAGGTGATGGGGACCGGCCCACATGTAAGTGAAAATCAGGGCCCAGAAGTGCACGACGGACAGCCGGTACGAATAGACCGGGCGCTCAGCCTGCTTCGGCACAAAGTAGTACATCATGCCGAGGAAGCCTGCAGTGAGGAAGAAACCGACGGCGTTGTGGCCATACCACCACTGCACCATCGCGTCTTGCACGCCAGCATAGGCGGAGTAGGACTTCCAACTGGTTAGCGAAATCGGAATTGCAGCGCTGTTGACCACATGGAGCAGCGCAATGGTGAGAATGAAGCCGCCATAAAACCAGTTGGCCACGTAGATGTGGGGGGTCTTGCGCTTGGCGATGGTACCGAAGAACACCACGGCGTAGGAAACCCAGACCAGCGTAATCAGGATATCGATCGGCCACTCGAGTTCCGCATATTCTTTCGAGGTGGTAATGCCCAGCGGTAGCGTGATCGCCGCCAAGACGATGATGAGTTGCCAACCCCAGAACGTGAATGCCGCAAGCCCGGGCGCAAACAAAGTTGCATGGCAAGTGCGCTGCACGACGTAGTACGAAGTCGCGAACAAGGCCGAGCCACCGAAAGCAAAGATGACCGCGTTGGTATGTAGCGGGCGCAGCCGGCCAAAATGGAACCACTCGGCAAAGTTCAGCTCCGGCCAGACCAACTGGGCGGCAACGATGACGCCGACCAGCATGCCGACGATACCCCATATAACCGTCATGATGGCAAACTGGCGCACGACCTTATAGTTGTATGTCGCTTGCGTTGACATGGATTCACCTCATAGAAAGACAAACCAGTTGTCGGTTTGGCATTACGCCGCCAAAACCAAAAATGCCGCAAAAGGATACGCTGCGAGCCCGCCCGATTATTGATTCAGATCAAGACCGCGCGTCAGTTATTGAAATCGAAACTATTTCCGTCGGAAATGTGTGAAGTTCAACGATCCGATTGAGGACAAAAAAAGGGTGCGCTTCCGCGCACCCCCAACCCCAACAGAGAGACAAATCGTCGCGTTCGCTTTGCAGCCATCGAGGCTCGGCTGGGTTCGGCTACTCGGTCGCATGATCTCACCCAAATGCGACTGCCGCCCAAGCCCCCTTATGCATCGCTTCTCGATTAGCCCGATTCAGCGAACAACACTGCAGCAAGTATCGGGAAAAGCTCATAAGAAAAGATTGATATAGATCAAACGCAGTGCTTGCCACCCCCGGAGATCCGCACGGATATTGGGAATACATCGCACTACGGTTCTCAAGCAGTCATTTGCCACCCATGCTAACGTCATTGTCCGGAGGGAGGTCGTCATCCATGAGCACACGATAGCCGGGGCCTTCTAGATCATCGAACTGGCCACTTCTTACGGACCAAAAGAATACGACCCCGATTACAAGTACCAGCAACAACGACAGGGGGATAAGCAGAAAAAGGATATCCATCAGACGGCGTCCCACTGATTGTCACGTAAGCCGGAGAGGGACGGCGAATTGCGTCGCTGCAGGCGCAGCGCGTTGAGCACCACGATCAGCGAACTCGCCGACATGCCGATGCCCGCCATCCAAGGCGTGATCCAACCCGCCATCGCCGCCGGAATCGCCACTACGTTGTAGGCAAACGCCCAAACGAGGTTCTGACGGATGATGGACGCGGCGCGACGCGACAGATCCACCCCGCGCCCCAAGTCGGTCAGATTCCCCGAGAGAAGCACAAAATCGCCCTGCGTGCGTGCCAGATCAGTCCCCCCGCCCATTGCGACCGACACCTGTGCCTGAGCAAGCACCGGCGCATCGTTGACTCCATCGCCAATCATCGCCACGACGGCACCCTGACGCTGGAGATTCAAGAGGTACGCATGTTTCTCCTCAGGGGACAGCCCGGCACGGGCGTCGGCGACACCGAGGATCTGCGCCACTGCGGCAACCGCTCCCGGCGCATCGCCGGAAAGTATCGACACCTTCCGCCCCTCTCGGAGCAGTGTATCGATCAATGCCTTGGCCTCGCGGCGAACTTGGTCGTGCAGTTTGAACAGCGCGACCCACCCTAGATCGCTTCCCAGAGCTACCGGCGATTGGCCCTCGTCATCGGCTCCCTCCGCGGACAGTGGGCGCTGGCTGCCTGCGATTTCCTTCACAAATTCGATCCGCCCCACCCTGTAACGAATGCCACCGATGGTTCCCTCGATTCCTCGCCCGACAAACGTCCTGACTGCCGAGACGTCCGGCAGATCCGCCATGGCATCTCCGGCCGCCTCGCACAGGCCAGCACCTATGGCGTGCTCGGAATACTGCTCCAGCGCCGCCGCAGTCCGCAGCGCCGCCTCGGCTTCGCAGGGTCCGAGACAGATCGTCTGCGTGACGTGCATGCGCCCGTACGTCAGCGTCCCGGTCTTGTCGAAAACGAAATGGGTCGCGCGCGCCAGCGTCTCGATGGCATGGCCGCGCGTCGCCAACAGTCCGTGCCCGGACATCGCACCGGTAGCAGCCGTAAGCGCCGCTGGCGTGGCCAGCGAAAGCGCACACGGACAGCTAACGACCAGTACCGAGACGAACACCCATAGGGCGCGCGAATGATCGAGCACGGACCAGACGGCAGCTGTCGTGATGGCAAGCACCAGCAGAACCGCAACAAAGTATGTCGCCACTCGATCGGCCAGCTCCACGACGCGAGGTTTTTCCGATTGGGCCCGCTCCATCAGGTGCAGGATTGCCGAGATTCGCGACCCATTGCCCACCTGAGTCACACGTACCACGACAGGGCTCGTCCGATTTACGCTGCCACCGATCACATCCGCTCCGTGCATCTTTTCCACCGGCTTGCTTTCGCCGGTCAGCATGGCCTCGTCTGCACTGGTTCTACCCTCCACGACAATACCGTCCGCTGGAAAGATCTCCCCCGCTTTGACCAGCACCACATCGCCTCTGGCCAGGCTGGACACGGCCACCCGCTCCGTTTCCCGCGACGGGTAATGCCCCATCCTTTCAGCGAATGCCGGCAATGCCCGGGCCAGTGCCTCGACGCCACGTACTGCCTTCTGCCGTGCCACCATTTCGAGAAAGCGGCCGCCGAGCAGAAAGAACACGAACATCGCGACCGAGTCGAAATAGACCTCACCGCTTGCCGTGAGGGTGGCCCAGACGCTGGCCGCAAAGGCACTACCCACTCCCAGAGCCACCGGTACGTCCATGCCGACGCGGCGCAAGCGAACGTCACGCCAGGCGTTTCGAAAAAACGGAGCAGCAGAATAGCCCACCACCGGCAAAGTGAGCAGCAGACTGGCCCAGCGCAGGAGACTCTCAATGTCGGCGGTCATGGTGCCGGCGTCTGCGATGTACGCCGGCACGGCATACATCATGACCTGCATCATGCCGAATCCAGCCACGAAAAGGCGCCTCAGCGCCGCTCGGCGTTCCTGCTGCGCGAGCTGTTCCGAGCGACCGGCATCATAGGGATAGGCGCGATAGCCAATGGCGGAAACCGCGGCCAGAATGGCCGACAACTTGATCCTGCGTTCGTCCCACCGAACCCGGGCGCGTCGCGTCGCGTAGTTGATGTCGACCGCCGTCACGCCGGGTTGCTTGGCAACGTGCTCTTCGTTTAGCCAGATACAGGCCGAACAGGTAATTCCTTCCAGAATCAGAGTCGCTTCGCGCTCATACTCGCCGACGGGCTTGACGAAGCTCTTCTGGAAGTCGGGATGATCGAACAATCCAAGATCCCGCAGCGCTTCGGGCATGGCCTCGCGCGGGCTTTCCGGCAGAGCGTCGCGGTGCCGGTAGTACTCCGTAAGCCGGTTATCGACGATGGCCTGGGCAACCGCTTGACAGCCGGCGCAGCACATGGGACGGGGCACGCCTTCGATTGCGACGGACAGATCGACCCTCTCTGGTATCGGCAGACCGCAGTGGTAGCACGACGGCGCCGGGCGCGAGCGTGCCTTGGCGTCGGACCGTATCGGCGGCACAGCGTCTATTGGGACGGACATGAAAAAATCGGACGGAACAGACTTGAATACTTGGGGAGTTCTGACGATCCGTCAGGCCGACCGTCACTTGGGCTGCATGCGAATCGCGCCATCCAGCCGGATCACTTCGCCATTCAGCATTTCATTCTCGACGATGTGCTTCACCAGCGCCGCATACTCGGCGGGCCTCCCGAGACGTTGGGGGAACGGCACCATCTTGCCCAATGCATCCTGCACCTCCTGGGGCATTCCGAGAAGCATGGGGGTCTCGAAGATGCCCGGCGCGATCGTCATGACGCGAATTCCCCAGCGCGCCAGCTCGCGAGCGATCGGCAGAGTCATCCCCACCACCCCGCCCTTCGAGGCGGAATAAGCCGCCTGCCCGATCTGTCCGTCAAACGCCGCCACGGAGGCGGTATTCACGATGATGCCGCGTTCTCCGGCGGAATTCGGCTCCCCCTTGCCCATTGCCGCGGCTGCCAGCCGGATCATGTTGAACGTACCGACCAGGTTGATGTTGATCGTGCGGCTGAAAGATGCCAGCGCGTGCGGACCTTCCTTGCCCACGACCTTTTCGCCGATTGCAATACCGGCACAATTGACCAATCCATGCAATCCGCCGAACCCCTCCACTGCTGCGCTCACCGCCGCCGCTGCCCTCTCTTCCGATGCCACGTCCGTCGCCACAAAGCGGGCGGCGCCACCCAACTCGGAGGCGAGGGAGTCGCCGGCGGACTCGTTCAGATCCGCAATCACCACTCGACCGCCATTGGCGACCAGCATCCGTACCGTGCCGGCACC
>Ga0079303_10000354_pt1 | contig 10930 bp, 11 predicted proteins | sample Methanogen_OWC_FD_77073 | JGI IMG/M metagenome (GOLD analysis project Ga0079303, IMG submission 77073) | Enriched soil microbial communities from Old Woman Creek wetland in Ohio, USA - Methanogen_OWC | ecosystem: Environmental > Terrestrial > Soil > Wetlands | place: USA: Ohio | collected...
AGACGGCTTCCTTCTGCAATGCTTAACCCGTTGCCCAGGAACTCGTTTAATTTATCGATCTTTTTTATCTGCGCATCGAATGTAAAATTGCTGGCAGACGGCTGTTCCTGCGAGGCCTTCAGCGGTTTAGGAAATTTTGACGGGAACAATTCAGCGAGCATTGATCTGACCGTAAAAGCGATTTCATCAAATGAATACGGACCCCGCACCTCCGCATCGGCAAAGTCTGACTTCAGTTTAAGGTTCGGGATACCATTGTCTTTTACAGAGCTGATCAGTAAATCGTAGATATTTATTTGTCCGTTTGAATTCCTGAGAGTCGAGTTTATCAATCTCAGATCACCGTCCATATTGTCGAACCTGTTTCCTTTGAAGGAAGCGGTGAGGAGTGCGGATACATCAAAGACAGTGTCGTTTTTAATAATATTCAGCTTAGGGAGGTCTGCATGTGCAACATTCATTGTAAAATCAAACTCAGGCATGGTCTTTTCAAAGTCAAACCTGCCCAGTATGTCCATTTTAATGTTCGGATCCTTTATAGAAATGGCGCCATCCCATATCTTGCCGATATAGGTTCCATCAACCGATACATTGCGGTAGAGATAATGGTTTACCTCAACACTGTCGATGACACCCTTGATGTTGGCTGAAAGATGTTCAAAAGACTTCAGTGATCCGTCTACGTCAGCATGCAGCCATAACGCACCGAACATCTCGCTGTTCCTTGTTACATACGCAAGGTCAACATCTTCTGCTTTAAGCTGGCCTTTAAAACTGAACGATGCATTTTCTTCAGGCCTGAGCGACAGGTCAGTAATATAGCTGCCTCTTTCAGTGGTAAGAGTGCCAAAACTCACAAAATCAGTTGTGAAGCCGGTGAAGCTGCCTTTATATGATATCAATCCAAGGTCATGAACAACTGCAGGGAGTTTTACTGCTTTTTTACCGGGGAGGCTTACCTGTTCAAGATCTTCTGCCCTGGTGGTCATTTCTTTGAAATTAATATGGAGATAACTGTCATTGACAGAAGGAAGACCTGAAGCATCGAAGTCAAACGCCATCCTTGTGAAACCGGAATACTCAATATTAATGTTGCGTCCTTTAATTTCAGCGACGGTACCGCTGACCCTGCCTGAGAGGTTTACGGTCTCAGAGACACCTTCAAGCGGTCTTATGAAGTAGGCAAGATCGCCTGAATAGAGATGTGAATCTTCAAGTACAATATCAAATTTCACCTTGTTGATAAAATCTGACCATGAGGCACTGTCTTCGGGCATCAGTAATATTTTGTCGGCTGTTACCGAACTGGAGTCAGTTTGAACGCTTAATGCTCTGAATGCAAGACATTTACTGCTGAACGAGGCATTCATACTCAGTCTTTTACAGTCGAATCCGCCCGACTCGGTAAAGGCAAGTTCCCTGATGTTCATGCTTACGGAGTCACCTGAAATACCCAGATCCCTGATCTTTGAATTTACAGAACGAAGTTGCAGGGCCATAAAATTTACTTGTCCCTGCCGTGTTCCTGTGGTATCATTTCTGTTCGTGATGGAAAAAGAACCATTATACAGGTCAATATCTGAGAAGCTTATATTTATGCCTTTTGTCGTATCGGACCCCTTGCCGCTGCTGAGCAGATCAATGTACCGTGAAAGATTCAGAACCCCTGCTGTGTCAATGATCATCCTGAAGTCAGGATCATACAAATCGGCTCTGCTGAACCTGAAAAGCTTTTCTGCGGGACTGAAATTCCTGATCCTCAGATCCAGCTTCTTAACAGCAAGGAGGGTGTCCCCGTTATGATCCCTGAAGAGAATGTCATTAAGTACAATTTTGTTGAAAATGGTGTATGAGGTCTTTCCTATACTGATCGTTGCTCCGGTCTTTTTTGACAGGCTCTCCGTCAGGAAGCTTACGATAAGGTTCTGGACCCTTGGGGTCTGAGCCAGCAGAAAGGAAATGGCAGGTACCAGAATAAGCACCAGAATCACTATAAGAAGTGCCTTGCCGATTTTTTTAATAATTTTGGCCATCCCTGAGTGTGTTCCCGCCGCAGGCGAAGTTAATAAAAAAGGATATATCAAAAGTGATACCAGGTATAACGATCCTTGCGATAGAATCATCCTGTGATGATACCTCTGCAGCTGTCATCAGTGATGGTTATGTACTTTCAAACCTGATTGCCGGCCAGGAGATACATAAAGCCTACGGCGGCGTGGTTCCGGAACTGGCGTCAAGGGCACACCAGGCAAACATTATCCCGGTTGTCGACCAGGCATTGGCAAGGGCAGGCAAAAGAGCCGATGAAATAAATGCCGTGGCGTTCACCCGGGGACCGGGTTTGCTTGGCTCGTTGCTGGTAGGCACCTCATTTGCCAAAGGCTTTGCACTCGTGAATAATATACCTCTCATCGAGGTCAACCATCTCCAGGCACATGTGATGGCACATTTCGCACTCGAGAAAGGAAGGGAAAGCAAAATACCCACCTTCCCGTTCCTTTGCCTCCTGGTTTCAGGCGGTCATACACAGCTTATTGTGATGAATGACCACCTGTCAATGGAGATCATAGGAAATACGATTGATGATGCCGCAGGTGAGGCATTCGACAAATGTGCCAAGGTTATGGGGCTCCCTTACCCCGGTGGACCTGTCATTGATAAGCTGGCTTCTGAAGGCAATCCTCATGCCTTTAGTTTTGCCAAACCACGCATTAAGGGATTGAATTTCAGTTTTTCAGGACTTAAGACCAGCTTCCTGTATTTCCTGCGCGACAGGGTCAGAGAGGATGAGAAGTTTATCGGAGAGAATTTGAATGCTCTGGCAGCATCACTGCAGCGCACCATCATTGAAATACTAATTGGCAAGCTTGTCAGGGCATCAAAAGAGACCGGCATTACCGAAATCGGGATAGCAGGAGGGGTGTCAGCCAACTCCGGACTGCGAAGAGCAATTGAAAAGGAAGCTGCGAAACGCCGTTGGAACCTGTTTCTGCCGGAGCTCCGATACACAACTGATAATGCAGCAATGATAGGTGTCACAGCTTATTACAAGTACCTCAGGTCTGAATTCGCTGATCACAGCGTCATGCCGCTGGCGCGGATCGAATAGCCTGCAGCCTCCCGGAAAGCAGTCACGGATTGAAGAGCCCTTCGGCCCTCATAGTCATTTCTCGTAAAACGCTTCCCTTCCCGGATAGGCGTAACGCTGTCTTGCAATGTTTGCCGGGTAGATGAAATAGTCAATGTCAGCCTCGGCACATTTCTTCCCCTCACCGTCAAAGAGACTGCAGAGCATCCTGACACTTTTTTCCCCAAGGCTGATTATTGAAGCTTCAACACTGACCGTTCCCTTGCTTATATAGATGGGCTTAAGATACCTTACCGTCATGGAGGATGTCACTCCTGATGTACCGGCTTTGACATATATGCACCATGCTCCGACCTCGTCCAGAAGGGTGGCAGTTATACCCCCGTGAAGGACGTTGGTATATCCCTGGAAATGGTGAGAAGGTTGCCACCGGGCATACAGTTTTTCATCGTCTTCCTCGAATGTGAGCTTAAGTCCTGAGGGATTTGCCGGTCCGCAGCCGAAACATAAATTCTGTTCTGCGTCAAACGGGTTTCTGATCTTTGTTCTCTGTGACATCTTTTTTTTCTTTTCTTTTTTTCTCCTGCGCCAGCCACGCACTCAGATAAAATATGGAAATCACAAGGTAAAGAATGCCTATGGTAAGCGTCACGACAGCCAGTGATATTGACGGTTCTTCCTGTGGACTGGAAGCCATCCTGTGACGGTAAGTATAGCCGAATACGGTCATCAGGATCACAGTGACAGCAAGCCCCAGGCCCAGGAAAACCATCGTGCCGTCAATCACTGTGGTGCTCTGGTACAAAGGGCTCTTTTTAAAAGCCTGATATGTTGTTCTTGAGTAGGCTTCGGCTCTCTTCCTGGCTTCAGCCTGCCGGTAATCGACCCATGCCTGGTAGTTCCTCCTTACCTCTTCCTCCGTTATGTTCCTGCCATGGGGATGTGATGTCAGATACTCATAAGCCTCTGTGATTCTTATGAATACCTCCTTGGCCTCTTCCGAATGATTCCGGTCGGGATGGTACTCCATGGCCTTACGCCGGTAAGCCTTCCTGATCTCATCATCAGAAGCACCCTGCCTTATGCCAAGTACTGAATAATACTCCCAGAGGTTCATTTGAAAGTAGAAGAATTTTCCGCTGAAATAAGTTCAGGTTAACCGGATTTAGTGCTGAACATTTCTGACAGCCTCAGGTTCATGCTTGTGCCTGAAGAATATTGCAAAGAGTATTGCCACCACAAGAGCGTAGGCGGCAAAAGCAAACCATATACCCTTCCAGTCAAATGCACCGTTCTCAAGGGTATAATATTTGTCAATGACTATTCCGCTGATTCGGCTTCCAAAGAATGCGCCGAAGCCGTTTGTCATCATCATGAAGAGTCCCTGGGCACTGGCCCTGATTTCAGGAGCGCTCTGCGTCTCCACGAAGAGTGACCCGGAAATATTGAAGAAGTCGAAAGCCATGCCGTAGATGATGCATGAAAGAATTATCATCCACAGTCCTTCTGCCGGGTTGCCCAGGCCGAAGAGGCCGAAGCGGAGGACCCAGGCCACCATGCTCATCAGCATGACCTTCTTGATGCCGAACCGTTTGAGAAAGAAGGGTATTGTCAGGATGAAAAGTGTTTCCGATATCTGCGAAATGGACATGATAATTGCAGGATATTTTACGGCCACAAGGTCCTTGTATGCCGCGACATTTTTAAAGTCATGCAGGAACGTGTCGCCATAGGCGTTAGTCAGCTGAAGTGCCGCACCCAGAAGCATGGCGAAAATAAAAAAGAGCGCCATCTTACTGTTTTTGAAGAGTTTGAAGGCGTTAAGTCCAAGCTCTTCGACAAGGTTCTTCTTGTGGCCTCCTCCCAGCGGAGGGCATTTGGGCAGGGTGAAGGCATAGATACCGAGACTCAGGGAAGCGGCGGCAGCGACATAGAATTGAAGTGACGATGTCTCGAAACCGGAAAGGCTCACTACCCATAACGCTGCAATGAAGCCTATGGTGCCCCAGACCCTGACCGGCGGATAATCCCTTATTATGTCCATCCCCTTGCTCTTCATGGAGCTGTACGCCACTGTTATTGCAAGCGCAATAGTCGGCATGTAAAACATCATGGTGATAAGCATGACCCAGAAGAAGGTGTGGGGATTCTTTACTGCGGGCAGCAGTGAGAGCATCACTGCTCCCAGGATATGGAAGGTGCCATAGAGCCTCTCGGCGTTGATCCACCTGTCAGCAATGATCCCTGCTATGGCAGGCATAAAAAGCGAGGCAAGACCCATTGTGGAAAAAATCGCACCGAACTCAGTCCCCGACCAGTTCTTGTTCTGGAACCAGTATGCGCCAACAGTCAGCAGCCATGATCCCCAGATGAAAAACTGGAGGAAGTTCATAATGATTAATCGGTTCTTAAGCCTCATCTTTTCAATATTAGTAAATCATTTATCTGGTTCCGAAAAGTCTGTCTCCTGCATCTCCCAGTCCGGGTACGATGTATCCCTTGTCATTCAGATGGCTGTCGAGTGCTGCCAGGAAGATGTCGACATCAGGATGATCTTTTTCAACCCTTGCAACCCCTTCCGGGACGCCCACTATACATACCAGCTTTATTGTTGTCGCTCCTCTGTTCTTTAATGCTGTGATAGCTGCACTTGCACTGCCACCCGTGGCGAGCATTGGGTCAAGGACCATGACGACGGCTTCCGACAAATCAGAAGGGAATTTGGCATAATATTCCATTGGCTCCAGTGTCTCATGATCACGGTAAAGCCCTATATGACCTACCTTAGCCGTGGGGATGAGGTTGGTTATTCCGTCAACCATGCCCAGTCCCGCCCTCAGAACAGGGACGAGAACTATCCCTTTTGAAAGCTCAGAGGTAGTGCATGAGGAAATCGGCGTCTCAATGACGACATCGCGCAGGGGCAGATCCCTGGTTATCTCGTAAGCCATCAGGCCGGCAATCTCACTTATGTTCTGCCTGAAATCCCTGGTCCCTGTCTCTTTCCTCCTGATAATCGACAGCTTATGTGTGATCAGGGGGTGATTAATAAGTTTAAGCATCAATAATTTCCTGCTGCCTTAGTTAAATTTTGCAAACTTATAAGTAAATCCTACGCCGATGACTTCCTTGAACTGAGTTCTTTTGCCCATGATTGGTTCACCCTCAGTGCCTTCTCCAACCTTAATGAGAACATCGTCATCATACACAAGGAGGGTATTTACGGTTGCTGACAGGAACTTATTGACCTTCAGGATAAGAAAAGTTTCCCAGCTAACATCAACATTCTGAGGATTATGGAGATAATTTGAGAAAAGTTCGAGCCTCGTTGCAAAGTTTACATTCTTTAAGATCTCATCTTTTTTATAAACCAGGTTGGCATAAGCCCCCATTTCGCCCCTGAACTTTTTCCCCGGTTCAACGCCAAAGGCACCTGCATCAGAAAGAACCTGGTCGTTGACGATTGTATTCTTTGATGTCAGAGGAGACAGGAAAGCAGAGAATTCGGGTTTGGGCTTATAGTCCATACCGAGGGAGAAAATCAGATAAGCCGGGGCGAGGAAATCAGAGATCTTATTCTCGGTATTGGGATAATTATATCCGGGAGCCATCTGCGTTTTAAAGCTTATAAGTGCTGAATAGTACCATTTTTCCGAGGCTTTTATCCCGTACTTCGACTGAAAGTCAATCCTGTCATCGGTTTTGGTCAGATCAGGTGTTCCGCCTTTAATAAACATCTGGCCATATCCGAGAATAAGGGCATTGTCCCATGCCGACTTATTTTTCTTATAGCTGGCGGTCAGGTTGATCAGTCCGTTAAAACTCAAGGAGTTTTGCCCTCCGGCAGCCCAGTTGGTGAATGAGCTCTGAGCCATGTTGAGTGAAAAGACCCCTCCGGTACGCCATACCGTGTCTTTTACCTGACTCTGTGCCATACAATTGAAACCGGTAAAAATCATACCGGCCAAAAGAATGACTAATTTGTTTTTCATTGATTTATCAGCTTTTATTCAAGGTTCCTTATTAAAGTTCTTTTACTTACTATCAAGACTTCCGAACACTTTCTGCAGGATGGGAGTGACCCTTGCCGAGACTTCTTTTCTGATTTTAAGCTCTTCGCCTTCTACTTTCAGGAACATCCCGTCAAGCGCCTTCCTGGTCAGGAAATCATCAAGGTCAGTGGTGACCGGCTTGAATCCGGCCAGCCTTCCTGCAATACTGTTGGCTACGGTATTCCATTTGTCAGTCAGGGCAGTCCACGATTCCCGGGCTGAGATTCCCCCGACAATTTCCTTGCTTGTAGAAGCGCTTATCTTAGGCTTGTAAAGATTATAAAGCTCATCATAAGTAGTTTTTACCAGGTATTGAGTAGCTGCATTATCAGCGCCCTTCAGGATGCCGAATGCATCAGAAACGGTCATCTGTGTCACCGAGTTGACGAAGATGGGAGCGGCTTCTTTGGCAGCATCCTCTGCTGCCCTGTTGATATTGCGTACCACATCCTCTATGAGTTTCTCGCCTCCTGGTACCTTGCTTATATTCTCAACTATCACCTTTGCCTCATCAGGCAGAGGTATCTTCACCGTCAGGTCATTGTAATAACCTCCCTCTGATGAAAGTCTTGCGGCGGCATTTCTTGCACCCACGATAAGCGCCTCTTTCAGCCCGCTGATAACGTCCGCTTCAGTCAGTTTCTCTGTCGTCGATGCCGTCTGGAGCACCTGGGTGAGCTGTGCACATCCGGTGCACAGCAAGACCGACAGAATAATAATGACTATTCTGTGATTCATGTCCTTAATGATTTAAGCTGATTGATCACTCAGAGGGACTGATAGGGCAAGGTAGATTCAGTTCCCGGATCCTTTATCGACAGGATCTCTATGACGACATATTTGCTCATGCCTCTCCAGGGAATCGGTTTTATGTACTCCTTATAGCGCAGTTCAACAAACTTGCCGCTGGCCCTTTCGAGTGACAGGGCAAGGCTGTCATTTTTGATGCTGAATTCGAATTCATTGCTTTGCATGGATCCCGGCACGGGTGCTTTAAACCCTGTCTGGATAAGCTTTCCTTCCCAGGTCTTGAATATATATCCTTTTCTGACCAGATAATTCAGATCTCCGGCTTTAACTCCTTCTCCAAAAACAAAATAATGTCTCCACCAGAAGAGCCCGGCAGCCACGATCAGTAAAACAAAAACACCGATTTTAAGTCCTTTTCTCATAATTGACAATTTAGGTTTTCAGAAATTAACAGAACAAAGCATCAGCTCAGTATAATAATGACCTTCAGCCCGGTCAAATATACATTAAAGCCGGAAATAATTCTCCGTACTTATACAGCTTCCCGTTGCACGATGTAAGGCAGGAAGCTGAATTCTTTTATCCCGTCACCTGACTCTTACTGTTTGACTTCGTCGTCGTCTTTGAATTTCTCCCTGGCTTCCTTAAAGGTAGCTTTCATCGTGTCCCAGATAGAATCTGCGCCTTTTTTTATCTCTTCCCAGGCTTCTCCTCCTGATTCTTTGAGATCTTTAAGCTTTGACCTCCCTTCACTCATTTTAAGCTCGAGCTTATCAATGCTTTCCTGGTATTTCACCTTTGAATCAGCCTTTGCATTTTTGGCTCTTTCCCTGAGTCTGTCAATATCAGCTCTCCACTCATCAAGCTGAGCTTCAATTTTTGACTGGTAGTTTTCTTTTTTTTCCTGGTTTTCCATAGTTCAATTTTATCTAAAAGGTTGATGCAAATTAAAATAAATGTCACTTTTCTCAATATAGTTTAACGGTATTCAGCTTGTCATTGAATTTTTTTACCACAGCTTCCTGTTCTGCTATTTTTGCCTTCATTGCCTCCTGCTCACTCTCATTAAGGGGTATTGCCTTGTCGGCCTCGTTAATTGATGACTCGGCTTTCTTGATTTTGTTCTCTGATTTGCTGATTTCTTTCTGCAGCTTATTTTTTCTCTTCTCCAGATCTTTGACCTGAGCTGATTTTGTGTCCTTTTCAGCTCCTGCTTCCATTGTCAGGAGAGCAGTTCTCTGCTGATTCAGGTCGGATGTCACCTGAGAAAGTTCATTGTTCTTTAACGCAATCAGTTCCTTCTCATCTGAGATAGTAGTCCGGCCTGACTTGGCTTGTTTCTGTGTTTTTGAATAGTTACTCTCGAGGCCGTTCAGCTCGTTGTTCAGCTCTCTGAGCTTTTTTTCCTCCGCTGCGACTTCATCCTTGATAAATTCAATGTACTGGTCCTTTGCAAAAGTTTTAAGGTAATCTTTGGACACTGTCATTTGCGCGTCACCAAAAGCTGGTTCCAGGTACTGGTCTTTCTTAAGCTCTATGCACACCATAAGCTTTTGAAGAGTGTCCTGATTGATCAGCCTGCTGTACATGTTTACCGGATTTGGTGATATCTTCTTCAGTATTGCACCGAAGATTGTCATCATTCCGTCTTCCGTTACTACTTTTGATTTCGTACCGGTCTCTATCTGCTTAATCCAGTTTTTTAAAGTCTTCTCGTAATTCACTTCCGGAATGGTGACACTTAATCCCGGGTGCATATAATTACCTACGAGAACGCTGTCTTCAGAAACCGTTATCGGCTTCTGCGCTGTCAGATTCAAGGCGGGGATGGCAAGACAAAGAATGAGGTAAAGTTTTTTCATTATGAAAATTAGTTTAGGTAAGCCACTAAAGGTAGTATTTTTCCTCAAAATCTACAAGAAAAAGTTCAGATTGTACCCGGTTTATTGCCCTATAGAACTGAGTGCCTTAAGTGTTGCAGCTTCACCTCCTTTGATGATCTCTCCGGCCTTGTAGAAATCAAAGATTCCAAATGCGTCTCTTGATACCTGAACCATAATGTCTATCCGGTGGTTTGCCAGTGTAAGGGCGGTAATTTGCCTGAGCATGATGGCGATGCTTCGGTGGCTGAGGCTCAGGATGCTGATATCCTCTTTTTTGTTTTTTGGCACCTCCCTGCTAAGTTTCGCCTGGATGTCCCTGATTCGTCTGAGGTATTTGTTATCAGGCTGCCTTTCTTCATTTACCACAGGTTGTTCAAGAGGTATGTCAGCTTCTGCGGCAACAACTGCCAGGATATCGTTTTCATGCCGTTTTACCCTGTTGATAGGTACCGGGTTAACAAGTCCTCCGTCCACAAAATAGTCCTCACCTATCTGGCATGGCTGGAAAAAGTCAGGGATCGATATGGAGGCCCTTATGGCATCGAAGAGTTTTCCGCTCGTGAACACCTTCTCTGTTCCTCTAAGGATATCAGTTGCCACCGCGCAGTAAGGTATCTTAAGGTTTTCAATGTCCCTGTCGGGAACAATTTCCTTCATCTTCTCAATAATCTTTTTTCCCTTGACAAAACCCCTGCTGCTGATGGTCAGGTCGGTCAGCCTGAGTACTTCCATCATATTGAGGGTTGTCACCCACTCTTCAAATTGCGGCAGCTGTCCGCAGGCATAGATTCCTCCAATAAGTGCACCCATCGATGTGCCGGCAACAGAAGTGATGTTATAACCCTTCTGCTCAAGCACCTTTATGGCTCCGATATGGGCAAAACCTCTGGCGCCTCCGCTTGAAAGGACCAGGGCAACATTCTTTTTTCTTCCGGCTTCAGTCATTTCAGATCACTTCTCCCAGTTTAAGTTCCCGCGTAACAGAGCTGAAAACCTTCATGTTCTCAATTCCTGTCCCGGGTGTTATCTCACAGCCGGCAGATACGATTGCACGTCCGCCGGCCTCTTCCCAGAACGAACGGGCAGCTTCCAGTATCAGGTCCTTATTGCCATCCTGAATCACCGATACCGGGTCACTCTTGCCGGAAAAGACCTGC
>Ga0079303_10000355_pt1 | contig 10930 bp, 5 predicted proteins | sample Methanogen_OWC_FD_77073 | JGI IMG/M metagenome (GOLD analysis project Ga0079303, IMG submission 77073) | Enriched soil microbial communities from Old Woman Creek wetland in Ohio, USA - Methanogen_OWC | ecosystem: Environmental > Terrestrial > Soil > Wetlands | place: USA: Ohio | collected...
TATACGAACACCGTAGGAAGATACATAGGAGGAAATATGAACCATTTGAGGGGAATATTCAGGGTGGGAGATACCGGAGCAGCCAATAATACTAGAAGAATAGGATGTACGTCACTAGCAGATTTATTAGATTCGTTCTATTTCCAATTAAGTGGCACAACATTCAGCATAGTAGCAAAAACTACAGGACTTGCAGATATAAAGGTCGATAACGGTTCATTCAATGGGGATGACGCTAATTATACCATAGATACCAATTTCCATACTTGGGAGATACTCTTCACTAATAAGAGGATTCAATTCTACATCGATAAGGTATTGATACACACATTGACCGAGACAACATTCCCTATTTGCGGAACAAGACACTTAAGACCATTTATACAGAATATAAATGCAGGAGTAGGAAGTGTGACCCATCTTTATACCCAAGCATTGACAATGCTTACTTGGGGAAATACTAGTACACAATCTAAATCGTGGTATCAAGAAGGACAGACTACAGGAACACTTCTAAAAGTCGGCATAGGTTCTCTCCATAGTCTAGTGATTTCTGGAGTAACTAACAATGCCAATATAGATATATATAACGGAACTAGCACAGCTGGTACTAAGATATGGTCAAGTGGAGCAATGACCAATCAGACTGTTCCACTTACTATAACATTCAATACAGGTGATCAATTCCCAGATGGACTATTTGTAGTCAAGAACGGAGCAAATTGCAATACTAAGATATTTTATGAATAATAAACTAATATAAAAAACATGGCAGACGCAAAAAAAGATTCAAATAGCGTAGCATCAATGCTTGGAGTAAGTGATATTGACGGAAAGACACTACTTCCTTTGATCATTGATCCTGTAACTGGAAGACTTAAGGTATCAGCTTCTTTTTCTTCTTCATATTTGCAATTTAAAACATTCGTAACCGTAGGCTTTTCAAATGCAGACTATATTTGTGATGGAACCGCCGATGATGTTCAGATACAGGAAGCGATTGATTATGTCAATGGACTAGGAGGAGGGATTGTATTTATTAAAGAAGGAGATTATGACATTACAGATAATATTCTTTATAAGAATAATGTTATTCTACAAGCAGACGGAATTGCAACAGTATTAACATTGGCTGATAATGTTAATAAACCAATATTAAAACCAAGTGGAACAATAACCTATGCGGTTATTAAAGGATTCAAAATAGATGGTAATAAGGCAAATAATACTTCCCCAGGTGCTTCTGGTAATATGGGAATTACTTTAGGTGGTGCCTCTGGAATTTACGTATATGAAAATCTAGTAACTAATTGTTACAATGTAGGTATAGAAGAAGCTTCAACAACATCTAGTTATGTTTTCGATAATACAATTACTGATTGTGGACAAGGAATAAGATTAACGGCTGAAAGTAATGATAATGAGGTAAGAAATAACATAGTTGATGGAAACGATTATGGTATTTTTGTTTATCATAATGGTAGTACTTTATACTCTAGGAGAAATAAAATTATAGGAAATACAGTTATTAATAGTATAGGGACAAATGATGCATTGGCTCAAGCTGCTGGAATATCATTAGTTGGAGCTCCTAATACAATAGTTACTGACAATATAGTTAAAGATAATGCTACGAGAGGAATAGAATGTTATGATGGCAGTACATATTCTCAAATTACTAATAATCAAGTAATAGGAAATGGTTCAACTGGTATTGATACTGGACCAGATGATCATTTGGTAATTTCTAATAATATTGTTAATGAAAATGGAGGTTCTGGAATATACTTGAGTGGAGTAAAAAGTTCTATCATATCAGACAATGAAGTGTTAAATAACGGACAATCCACTCCATCAGCAGATTCTTATAGCGGTATAGTCTTACAAGAAGACTCGGGAACTGGTACGAGCCCAGTAAATGATAATATTATTACTGGAAACAATGTGACTGATACACAAGCAACAAAAACTCAAGTATATGGAATTATAGAATGTTGGACTGGGACACGAAATCCAGATTGGTATTTGAGAAATATTATATCCAATAATAATGTAAGAGGTAATTTAACAGGAGATTTATCTATTATTTCTAATACTGATACTATCGAGAACAATGTCTTAGATATTCAAGATATTTCTTTAAATTCTCCGACAGAACTATTAATAAGTACCATAAGTAAAGGAGGAATAGCAAACGGAGGATTTGAATTAGGAACAAAAGATACCGCAGTTACATCTAGCGGAGTAATCGGAGTAAATTCTGGGTGGTATTTAAGCGTTGTAGCTACTGCAATGAGTGCAGAATTAGATACAGCAGTAAGTAATAATGGTAATACTTCGCTTAAGTTAGAAGCAACAGACGCAACCGGAACTGGTATTGTATATAGTACGAGTGGGGTAACATTGCCAATATTATCGTCAGAAGGATATCCCTTAAAACCATCTACTACATATAGATTAACCTTTGACGCAAAAACAAACTTGGTAGGTGCTAGTGGAGTATTTGCTGATGTTATTCAATATGATAGTGCGGCGGTAGTCGGAACAACAGTAACAACGAGCAAACTATCAACTACTAATGACTGGACTACTTTATCATTATCTTTTACAAGTGATAGTGATGCTTCATTTGGAAGAATAGCATTACATAATGATGTTGCTGGTGCAATAAATCAGGCTTGGTTTGATAATGTAGTTTTAGAGGAAGTAGTAGTTGATACTACATTCACAGGAGAAACAACCGAACCAATAAAGGGGATAATTCAAGCAAAAACTAGTGTCGAGAATATTGACCAAAGTTATTTAATTGAAAATGGAACTGTAGGTTTTGGTCAAGCTATTGCTAGGTATTGGTCAATAAAATTCACACCTACAAAAGTAAAAAATACTAAAATTGCTATAATAAAGGCAGCAAATACAGGAACACCAACAGGAAATGTAACAATATCTATTGTTAATGATTCTGCTGGTAAGCCTAGTACAACAACATATTATTCTAAAACATATACACCATCAGAGTGGAATGCTTTTTCAAATGGATATGTTATTTTTGATATGCCTAATGATTTAGTTCCAGGAACACCATATCATATAAAACTTGATGCTGGAGCAGCAGACGATTCAAATTGTTATAATATTGGAAGAGATGCTGGTAATGTTATTAATAATGTGTGTTTTTATTCTTTAGATGGAAGTACTTGGACTGATGGAGCAAGGTCATTGAACTTTAAGACTTATTATGCTGAATTATGCGAAGGAGGAACTATTGAAGCAAATGGAATAAAGGCAGAAGTAAAAGCCTCTTGTTTAGATGGATTTCTTTCTAATGCTATTATTGATTTAGGGAATAAAACTTATAGTTATTATAGTAATAGTGCATTTCCAAGAGCCGAAAGATTAGCAGATGTTTATTCATACTCAGGAACTTCATTAATGAACTCTACATTCAATATGTATGTAATGAGTGCAACTAACGTAATAATGAAAGTAGATACATTGTTACCGATCGAAAAGTTAAACCTAGAAGCCTTAGTATCTGGAGCAGCAGGTTCGGAAGTAATTACTATGGCCATATCAAAAGATAATTCAATCTATGTTGATCTAGTGGCTAGTACAGCAGGAGCAAATGATAATTTAACAGCAACTACACATTACGTTGATGGAATTTCTACTTTTTATATCAGATTTACTCAAAGTGGAGGAGGAGGAACATATATTGATAATATAAAAATAGAAGCTAATTTGAACACTTCATCTATTCCACTACCTCTTATGTACCCATTGGAAGTATTGCAGTTTAGTGAGACAAAAGAGTGTTATTCTGCACCTACTAGGCAATACTTTAGAGTTAATAAGAGCAAGAATGGAAATGGAATCTTAATGCCATCTATTGAATTTACAGACGATTCACAGAATGTAATTGCATCTTTTTTCCTTCCATTCAATAATTCACTCGAAACAAATCCTTGTGTTAAATTGCTTTCATTTTCAACTGGATATACTGGTTCTGGAGGAACTGGAACAGTCGATGGGGCAGGTACGATATTAAATGCTGATGAATATATGCCAATTACTGGAGTTGCTACGATGTATAAGACTAATTATCAGGTAGGTAATGGGACAACAACAATTGGAAAAATTACAAAAAATGTAATTCACCTATCAAGCAATTCAAATATTTTAGACTCAACATTAGATGCAAGTCTTCAAGCTAATTTTTTCTTAGGAATTAATCAGCAATGTCTTAAAGAGTCATTAGGTGATACGAAGAGGGAGGTAGAAGAGTTAAAAAGTAAATTGCTTAATTTTACTACTTGGACAGATTGGACTCCTGTATTAACTTGGACTACAGGAACTCCAGAAGGTAGCGTTATCACAAAGGCTAGATATAAAATAATAGATAAAGTTTGTTATTTTTCATTTTACTATTCAGCAACTGACGGAAATGACGCAACTGCTCTTACTATTAGTTTACCAGTAACTCCAAAAGATAATGATTCATTAACATGCATTTCGTCTCAACAATTATCAGATACAACTTGGAGCAATCCATTGGCATACATAGATGATGGATCTACAACAATTACATTTAGAAGCTTAACAACTATTGCTAATACAAAAGCTGTTAAGGTAATAGTGTCTGGATTTTATGAAATATAATATAAAATTATGAACACATTTACATCTCTAAAAACTACATATACAAGATTGACTAATAATACTACAGCAACCAATATTACTTTTGGTTCTCAATTTATTAATCAATTTACAATGGAATTGTTGCATAAGTATTCTTATATGTTTTCAGAGCAATACTTTCCTACAATATCTACCCAACCGAGCCAGCAATACTACCAATTACCAGCCAATCTAAGAAAGATAAACACTATTCAGATAACAGTAGGTAATACAGTTAATAATCAGAACGCAGGATTTAGCTGGCCAGTCAAGGAAGCTCCGTCAGTCAATTTCTGGAACAGTCTCAATGTTACCCAGAACATCACTTCTGATATTCCTCAATATTACATTGTAATAGATGGTAAATTAGGAATATATCCAAAACCAGCAAATGGTTATAATCCGATAACTATATCAGGCCAGGAAGAAATAGTAGCCATGTCAATCGAGGATTACACAACTGGAACAATAGTATCAGTCCCTTATACAGTAACATTGACCGCTACTCCAGAGTCCGGAGATAAGACAGCGACACTGTCTTCAGGATTCGCCCTTCCGACTGGTTCATATATGCTTGTCTTCAGCACCGGAGAAAGTAGGCTATGTACGATAACAAACGGAGGAACAACATTAAGCTGGACAGAAGAACTGACAGAAGACGCTACGACTACTTTGACTATAAGAAGTTCTATTAACGGAGACATAGTGACTGGAAGTGGTACTACCTGGGCGGCCTACATGGAAGGATTATGGATTCAAATCAACACCACCACTGGAGATTACCTATATTATAAGATAGACAACTTCATCGATACGACTCACATATCACTTACAAGCCCATATACAGGAAGTAATATAAGCTCAGGAAGTGCTACTTATACGATAGGACAAGTGTCCTTATTACCACAAGCATACCAAATGATTCCAGTCTATAGAGCAGTAAGTCTTTATTACACAGTAATATCTAAAGACCCACAGAGAGCAACAATGTTCAATGCTATGGCAGATGGATTAGAAAAATCAATGAGAACAGATCAAGGAAATAAGAGTACAAATCCTACTGTTGAGGATGATTATAAGCCGATAGTCAATCCTAATTTATTCATTAACCTAACAGACCCAGAATAATATGTACGAATGGAGGAACAACATATCAACCGGTGAGCCGGAAATAGCCATAAGCGGATGGGAAAGGGGAATAGCTGATTCTCCTCATTTGGGTATTGCCAATATGAGGAATATCAATAATGATAGTCAGCCAGGAATAGCTTTATGCAATCAAAAACTGGTACAGAATAGCCAGACTACTATTTCAGCAAAAGCATTTACTGTTGATGTTCCCAATTCACAGATAACTTGGACAGGAACACCTATATTGAGCGGATCACCAGTAGTATTCGCTGGATCAGACCTTCCCGCTCCTCTTGGTGCTGGAACGATATACTTCCTAGCTGTAGCGGGAAACACCTCCACCATATATTCAGACCCATATCTTAATACTCAAGTCGTATTGAGTGATGCAGGAAGTGGAACAATGACATTCTCTACCAAAGGAATTGGCCAGATAAAAGACTGGACCAAGGACAAGAGAACTGGTTATATATATGTCATAGATGAATATGGATATGTTTGGTTCACTACTGGTACTAATTGGACAGTATTGACTGGAGCTACTTATACAGATGTTTCTGGTAATGGAATATGTGTCTATAAAGATTATTTATTCGTATTCAGGAATTACTACATAGATGTGTACGGTTCTCTTAATGCGGTGGTTGCAAGTAGGGCTTGGACATTAGGATGGAAGACGATGAATACAACTGCTGGACAGTCATATTCTCATCATGCAATAGCAGGACAAGACGATATAATGTATTTCTGCGATAGTAGGTACATAGGTTCTATAAAAGAAAATGTAAGCAAGACTTTCGCTCCAGGAGATGCTACTACCTATACTTATAACAATAAGGCATTGACTCTTCCTAGTGGAGAAATAACATCATGGTTCGATGAACATATAGTCAATCTGGTAATAGGTACATCTACGTCTAATATGCTATACCCTTGGGATAGGACATCTACATCATTCACAGTTCCGATACCTCTTCCTGAAGTGGGAGTATCAAAGATATTGAACATAAACAGGATATTATATGTATTAGCTGGAGAGAGGGGGAACATATATTACAGTAACGGAACCACGACAGTATTATTCAAGACAATCCCTAAGCATATCCTAGGAGGACCATATGAGACAGTAACATGGGGAGGTATAATGTCACTCAATAATAATCTATGTGTCGGAATATCATCTACCTCATGCTCAGGAGTAATAGCTATACAATTGTTCACTGGAGAATTAGGGCAGACGATAGCTGGTGCTCTAAGATATAAAGGACAGCCTTCTAATGGAGCAGAACTTCCTTCAGTATTGATACCATTCAATGATGGAATAAGATATTATTCATTTGCAGGAGATAGCGGATCAGCAGTCATAGATAAATTGAGCCTGACTACATTTTATTCAGCTTACGAGAGCTATATAGAAACAGACATCATACCAATAGGAACTGCTCTGCAACCAAGGACATTCAATACCGTAGAATTCAAGCTTGATACCGCTCTCATAAATGGAGAAAAGATAAAGATAAGTGCAAGGAGCGAGTTATCAGATACTTATGTGGAAATAATGGAAATAGAGGCCACAGCGACTTCAGGCGAGATAGACGGTTCAGCTCCATTGACTATAGAATTAGGAAAATGGATCCAGATAAAAGTAGAATTACAGACGGTCGATACTTCTACAAGGTCATATGCAAGACTAAAAGAAATAATATTGAGATAATATGGACGAACAGAAACAGCCTCAAGATCCTTTCAATATACCATTTCATACCCATAATGGAGCGGATAGCCCACAGCTTAATCCTAATGATTTCCTAGGATTTCCAGTCATAACAGTATCAGATGCCACTATAGAGCCGACAGACACCCCGATAAGCGGTACTATAAGATTCCTTAAAGACAGTTCTAATTATTATGAATGGGTAAGATTCGGACAAGAATGGAAAGGAATATCGATAGGAATATCCAGCGCTTATGAGCTTATATCAAATAAGGCGACTGATTTCTCTACGATAAACAATACCTTATATCCTACTGTTGAGGCATCAGATGATCAAATGCAATATTATTATGGATTAGCTACTTCATATACTAATTCTAAGGTACCTGATTATTCTGCATCTAACGACTTATTAATCAAGACTACTGCCACTACAGTATCAAAAACAGATACGACACCAGTCAAATTCATAGAAGTAAATTGTCCAGTTTCGGGTACATTAAGGATAAAGTGGTCTATTGGAGGAACGCCATCGTTTTATGGATATTCGCAGATATATAGAAATGGAACAGCAGTAGGAACATTGCATAATTTAGGAAATGGAGGAGTAGTAAATACATTGAGCGAAGATGTCAGTGGGTGGTCTCCAGGAGACAAGATTCAGATATATGGATATACAGATGCAGGTCTAGGGGCGACAGTTTCAATGGTAGTGACATCTGGATTCGCAGATAATACTATTATGGCAGTATATGGAGTACAATTAGTTTGGTCTTATACAACTTTTTAATAAAAATATATGTTAACAAAAAAATACACACAATCACCTACAAATCCATATGTTTCTATTCCGACATACGGATCAAAGGCTACTTCTAAAAATAGTCCATATGCTTCAGCTAATGATTATGAAAAATTAATCACTAAGATGGGAGCAAATGCATATAAAGAACAACAAGCCAAAATATCTACTGCTCCAAAAATCCAAACCAATCCTGCCATAAATAAGCCTATAAATACCAATACTACTGCTACTAAGACAAATAATAATGATGCTGTAAAGAAGGTAATATCTAGACTAGCGGAGATAAGGGGAGGAAATGGAACACAAACGACTACGACCCCAGAACAGAATGTCCCATTATTCAATAGAGTAGTATCTAACCTTGCCACTTCTAAGAAGAACGAAAACCTAGAAAGTGCATATGAAACAGTTGCAAATCTTAGGTCTGGATTATTAGCTGGACAGAACGCTATAATGGCTAAGCCGATACCACTAGAATTCCAGCAAGGACAGAATGCCGCCATGATAAGGGATTATAGTCCAGTATTAACGGCAGCTGAAGGAATCCTTGAAAAAGAAAAAGGTCTTCAAGAATTAGAGAATACCAGACAGATAGCAGCTGGACAGTTAGCACAACCGATTCAGGTAGCTCCAGGATCAACCGCAGTCAATCCGGTAACTGGTGAAACTGTCGCTGGAGGACTAGGAGGGTATGTCAATTATCAGACAGCTGAGCAAGTACTCGGAGCCGCAACTCAATACAAGGACGCAGTCAACTCACAGGGGCAGGCTTTCAACTACGACCAGACAAAGACACCTCAACAGAACTGGTCTGATTTCCAACAGAACTACTTGCCTAATTCAAGGACATATCAATCAGGTCTTATTGGTTCAGGATTAAGCTCAAATATAGGTCAAGCAGGAGGAGGAACAAGTCCGATAGCACAATCTGCTATCACTCAAGCTAATGTCCAAGGATACAATCAGGCTTATAAAGATTACCAAGACCTTAATGCTTCATACGAAGGAGCAAAAGGACTAGGAACACTACTTGTAGATACCATGAAAGAAGGAGGAATAAATCCTACAGATCCAAAAATAATCAACAAGAGTGTTAATCAGGTAAAGAATCAGATGTCTTCAGCCGCTTATGCGAAATTCATCTCTACATTGACTAATGCGAGATCGATGTATGCCAATATACTTTCTACTGGAGGTGGCACTATTCCAACAGAGGCGACTAATGCGCTTAATACAATCCTTGACCCTAATGCTAGTATAGCCAATATCCAAGCTTCGATAGAGCAATTAAATAATGAGATATTGACTGGAAGATTGATACCAGCAGGCAACAAAGTAAATCAATATGCTTCTATGTTAGGAACACAAGGAGGACAGGGTGGACAGACAACGGTAACAGGTGGACAAGGTCAGGAAGGAGGACAGGCAAGTGCCGGAGGTTATAATTTCAAATTAGTAAATGGTAAATGGGTAAAAGCATAAAGATATGCCAACACTAGCAAATAGAAACAACAATCCAGGAAACCTAAGGTATGTAGGCCAGGAAGGAGCAACTCAAGGAGAGGGAGGTTTTGCTAAATTCAATACTCCAGATGATGGATATGCTGCCTTAATGAATGATCTACAGGGTAAGTTTACAGGAAACACTAAGACAGGGTTAGGACCAAAAAGCACCTTGGTTGATTTTGCTAAAATTTATGCACCATCTAATGAAAACGACTCTGCTCAATATGCTGCTAATTTAGCGAATTATATCGGAGCAAGGCCAGACTCTACTTTAGAAGAATTACATCCAAATATAGGTAAGGTTGCTGAAGCCATAGCTATGGCTGAAGGATATAAGGGTCAATCAGTACCGACTGGAGGAGTAGAAATACCTCAACCTGAAGTAGTTTCTACATATGCTGCCCAGGAAGAACAAGCCAAGACAGAACAGCCAGGACTTATCCAGTCACTAGCCCAAGGAGTAGCTAAGCCATTCTTAAGGACATACGAAACTGGAAAGGGTATCCTCGGAGGACTTATCGGCGGAGGTCAGATGCTCGCTGGAGGAATAGGCCAAGCGCTAGGAATAGGCGGAGAAGACCTGGTAAAAAAAGGAATATCACAAATAGAGGAATCGACCAAAGGCACTCCCGGAGAATATGGATATTTTGGCAAAGCATCTCCACTAGGATATACCGAAGAAGGACAAAAGATGGACGAAGGTAAAGCCCTTCAGGACGTAGCAGGAAATGCTCTCGAACTAGCAAGTTATGGAGTCGGAGGAGGAGCAGGCGCTGGAGCAATCAAACAAGGATTCAAGCAAGGACTAATACAAGGAGCGAAGACCGGAGCGATAGGTGGAGCAGGCGCTGGAGCTCTTGCAGGAACTGGAACATCACTCCAGCAGCAAGCATCAGAAGGAAGAACTGATCTTATAGAAGCAGGAGCGCAAGGACTTCTAGGAGGGGCAATCGGTGCCGGTACAGGTGGAATATTAGGAGGATTAACCGGAGCAGTCGGGTCAGTAATGAATAAGACAGTCCCTAGCAGGATAATCGAAGGAAGAAAAAAAGACATTCAGATAATAGTCGACGAGGGAACTAATAAACTGAAAAATG
>Ga0079303_10000356_pt1 | contig 10914 bp, 8 predicted proteins | sample Methanogen_OWC_FD_77073 | JGI IMG/M metagenome (GOLD analysis project Ga0079303, IMG submission 77073) | Enriched soil microbial communities from Old Woman Creek wetland in Ohio, USA - Methanogen_OWC | ecosystem: Environmental > Terrestrial > Soil > Wetlands | place: USA: Ohio | collected...
GGTTCAAGCATGTACGGTGAGTTGACACTGCATAATTTCATATTAAGCGGCACCGTTGAATTCGGTACCACAGCCCTTGACAGGGGGACGATCATCGCAGACATAAAAGATGTCAGGGAGGTTCTGAATATGAATGACGCTTCCGGCGAGATTCTGGGCTTCTTCCGGACAGGTACGTATGATAATGAACGGGCAGCTTTGATAACAGACCAGTTCAACAAGCAGTATTCCTCAGAAAAAGATGAATTCTCACCTGTTATGAGGAGCCTGGCGCAGGACAAAACAATGGGTTTCCTGGTTGAGTATTCCGGCAAACTGCAAGCGTTGCTGATTACTGTTTTTATAATCTCCATGTCTCTGATACTGTGGAACACAGGTCTCCTGGGAGGTCTGCGCAGATATGGGGAATTCGGCATGCGCCTGGCCATCGGAGAAGAAAAGGGACATGTTTACAGAACAATGATGATGGAATCATTTTTAATCGGACTTTTCGGTTCATTTGCCGGAGTTACAATTGGGATAATTATATCACTATACCTTCAGAATAAGGGTATTGACCTGGGCTTTATGATGAAGAATGCTTCCATAATGATGCCAAGCGTCTTCAGAGCTCATATAACGCCGGCAACATGGTATGTCGGTTTCATTCCGGGTTTTGTATCAACACAGCTTGGCACTATGCTTGCAGGAATAGGTATTTATAAGCGCCAGACCGCACAACTCTTTAAAGAACTTGAAGCATGAAGAAACTGAGTATCACTATCATACTGATCTTTACAGCCTTTAGCTCCGCAGATGCACAATACCCCGACGGTAAAGAGATACTGATGAAGATAGATCAGAACCTTTCATCGGAGAACCGTGTATTCAGCTCATCCATGGTAATTCACGGCCGGAGGAGTTCCCAGACAGTGAAAATGAAAACATGGACCGCAGGCGAAAAGAAATCGTTTACCGAGTACCTCTTCCCGGTGCGTGAACAGGGAACAAAGATGCTGAAACTCGAAGATCAGCTCTGGATCTACTCGCCTGACGCTGACCGTATTATTCAGATCGCCGGACATATGCTGCGGCAGTCGGTAATGGGCTCTGATCTTTCCTATGAGGACCTCATGGAAGACGACAGGCTGACAAACCGGTATAACTCAAAAGTGACCGGAACAGAAACTCTTGACGGACGAAATTGCTGGATTATCGAGCTTAAGGCATTCGTGCCTGAGATTGCATACCAGGGTATGAAACTCTGGGTTGACAAAGACCGCTTTATACCGTTGCGCGAAGAAATGTATGCCAAGAGCGGCACCCTGCTAAAACGGATTGAGTTGTCAGACATCGAACTGATAAACGGAAGATGGTACCCTAAAAGAATGCTGTTCAAAGACATGCTGAAGGAAGGATTAGGGACTGAGTTTGTTGTAGAAGATATTCAGTTTAATGTTCCAATTCCTGACTATATCTTTTCAAAAGCAAGTCTGAAGAAATAGTGTTTGGCGGCTCGCCGGGTCTTTGTTCAGTTATCGTTATTACTGAGTTTCCGCAGGCGTCTGTACTCCACTGACTCATCTGTACTTAGCAGGGTATCAAACTTTATTCCTGCTTCAATGTCACTTTTAAGATAGAACAGCAGCCAGGGGACAAGGTATCTTTTCAGGATCTCATGCTGCTCCTCCATTGTTATCCCTGCCCTGCAGCCGAGCATCCTCTCCCCGGTGCTGCAGGCAGAATTCTCACATGCCATCTGGCAGTGGTTGGCACCCTTTATCAGAATATATGTTTTCTCATCGCTGGCCAAAAAGTCATAGATAGGCAACTGGTGCTTTTCGGGAGGGGTGATACAGTCATCGCTACCTGCTATCACCAGTGACGGCACCTGTACCGATGATGCGGCCTGGATGGCTGAAGGGTGCGTGTTCAAGGGAGCAAGGGCGACAATGGCACTCAGGCCGCTTAGCATATTAGCAGCCAGAAAAACTGCACCCCCGCCCAAACTGTGTCCGATAAGACAGCACACCGTGTCAGTGATACCATAAAGAACCGAAGACGGATCTTCTCCCATTTTCTGAGCCTCATTAAGCACAAAAGCAATATCTTTAGCATACCTGTGGTGCGATGGGAACAAACCCTTGCTGCTCTGTGGAAAGATAAGGATCATCCCTTCAGGCTCAAGCATCTCCTGAATGTTTACGTATGCCTCCGCCGGCATAAGATAGGCGTGTGCAAAACATACTACCGGAAACCTCTCATTGCCTGACCCATTTGTGTCTATGCTCTTACCTCCCCTCTCTTCAGGATAAAAGATCTCCACCGGGACTTTTCTGTTACCGCGCTGTGCGTCTCTCAGCACTATTGAAACATGACCGGCACTGAAGCTTTGAGCTGCCAGGTTTGCGCACAGGGTTATCCCTGCTGTCACTAGTAATGCTTTCATCTGGCAAGAATCATTCTTTCATTCTGAAATGAATAAATAAAAAACCGGTCACATGTTATCTGAAGGGCTAAATTAACCAATAAAAAGTCCGGTTAAAAGACCTCAGATACAATTTTGGCTTTCATATTTAAAAATGATAGTTACTTTTGATTGAATTTACTTATACCATGAAAATTGCTGTAACGGGTGCTTCAGGGCATGTAGGCACCAATCTCTGCAGGATGCTTATTGCCAGTAGCCATGAAGTCAAGGCCCTTATACACAATAGTATGAAGGGCCTTGAGGGTCTTGACATTGAATTTATACACGGGGATATAGCCAGTGAAAGCGATCTCAGAAAACTGTGCAGCGGCTGTCAGACAGTATTTCATCTTGCAGCTACAATAAGCATAAGGAAGAAAGATAGTAATTGCCGCAGGATTAATGTGGAGAGTTGCGCCAATCTCCTCAGAGCAGCAAAAGCTGAAGGTGTCAGAAGAATAATCCATTTCAGTTCAATTCATGCATTCAACCACGAGCCCCTCGATAGGGAACTGGATGAAACACGTGCTCTTGACATAGAGAGCAGCGTATCGTATAACCGTTCCAAAGCCCTGGGGCAGAAGATGATGTCTGAAGCTTCATCGGAGGGGCTGGAGGTTGTGGTACTGAACCCCACGGCAATCATTGGGCCTAATGATTTTAAGCCTTCCCTCCTTGGCAACGCTATTATCAGATTTTATAAGGGGCAGAATCCCAGCCTGGTACCCGGCGGATACGACTGGGTGGATGTCAGGGATATTTGCTCTGCTGCAATCAACGCGATTGAACTTGGCACCCCGGGTGAGTGTTATTTGCTGAGCGGCAGCTGGTACGATCTGAAATCAATGGCTGATACAATTGCAAAACTGGGTGGACATAAAGCCCCAGGGCTTTCCCTGCCGGGATGGATAGCACATATCGGTGCAGCATTCCTGAATTTGCATGCATCTATCACGGGAAGTGTTCCCCTATATACTTCGATGTCACTTGAAACCCTGAAAAACAGTCATAGGAACATCTCACACCTGAAGGCATCAAGGGATCTGAACTATAAGCCACGCCCGTTTGAAGAAACCATGGCTGACACGGTCCGGTGGTTCAAAGAAAATAATTACATCTGATGGAAAAATCAACCTTCGATCTCCTTGTCTGGCTATGGACCGCCATCGCCCTGATTATATTCATTGTTTTGCAATTCGTGACAGCACCCTACGGCAGACATTCGACAAAAAAATGGGGCTTGACCATCCCTGACAGGGTAGGATGGTTTATCATGGAAGTGCCGGCCCTGATAGTATTTCTTTATTTCATATTTACAGGAACGGCTGAAAAAAATGTAACAGTCTGGATAATAGCCTCCTTATACGTCATTCATTATGTCAACAGGGCAGTGATTTTTCCGTGGCGTATCAGGGTAAGCGGCAAACAGATGCCTCTGGTGATCGCGCTCATGGCCGTCTGCTTCAATCTGGTGAACGCCGGTTTCCTGGGTTATTACACGGGATCACTCCATACCCATTTTACAGTCGCCTGGCTTAAGGATCCACACTTCATTGCCGGAATGATTATTTTCATAGCAGGAATGGCTATAAACATCTCATCGGACGAGAAGCTGATCCACCTGAGGAAGAAAAGAAGCGACGGTTACCAGATTCCGCGCGGCGGTTTGTTCGAAAAGGTATCCTGCCCCAACTTCTTCGGGGAGATAATCGAATGGGGAGGCTATGCCGTTCTTTGCTGGTCACTGCCGGCGTTTTCCTTCTTCATCTGGACTTTCTGCAATCTTGTACCGAGGGGACTCTCACATCACAGGTGGTACCGGAAGAATTTTCCCGATTATCCCAAAGAGCGCAAAGCCCTTTTCCCTTATATCTTATAAATTAACACATTATGCAGGCTGAAGTGAAAAACCCTTACCTCAGTTTCCGGTCCAGGTTTGCATGGCTGGCAGTCTTCGCCGTGGCAATGGGTTTCCTGGAAGGTATTGTCGTAATTTACCTCAGGGAGTTGTACTATCCTCAGGGATTCGATTTTCCGCTGAAACTGATGTCACCGGAACTGGTCAGAATTGAATGGATCAGGGAGATAGCCACGCTGATCATGCTGGCATCAGTGGGTATATTAGCTGGCAGAAACAGTCTCCAGAGACTGTTTTATTTCCTTTTTGCATTCGGAGTATGGGACATAATATATTATGTTGCCCTGAAGCTGCTGATAGGCTGGCCGGCCTCCCTTCTCACATGGGACCTGCTGTTCCTGATACCCTTCTCATGGCTGGGGCCAGTCATGGCTCCCGTAATAAACTCCGTGACAATGATTTTAATGGCATTGTTGATTATCGGAAGAGAGGAAAAGGGTTCTCTTGCCAAACCGCGTCCCCTTGACTGGATATTGATATTCAGCGGCGCAGCAATCATATTATACACCTACCTTATTGATGTCGTGAAGCTGATCATCGAAAGCAGCATTCTGGTCCCGGCGAACTCCGCAACATCAGACGAACAATTAATTAATCTGATTTCAAATTTTATTCCTGATAATTATAATTGGCTGCTGTTCATTATCGGTGAGTTGCTTATAATTTCGGCAACAGTCAAAATACTAATTCAAACAAGCAAAAGATGAGTAGACTAATTTATCCGGTCATGATGATCATCACATTACTTTGCCTGGCGGGCTGTGGAAAAGACAAGAAAAATTCGGCGGACAATAATGATCCTTACCTCTGGCTGGAGGATATTGAGGGAGAAAAAGCCCTCAACTGGGCAAGGGAGCAGAACAAGATCTCTGATGAAGCATTCAAAACCCAGCCTCTCTTCACTGAATTAAGGGACAGGTTCCTGAATGTCTTTAATGACAAGGAAAGGGTAATTTATCCGGACATGGCCGGCAACAAAGTTTATAATCTTTGGCAGGACGAAAAGAACGAGCGTGGCCTCTGGAGAAGGATGTCAGAAGAGGACTATCTGAACGGGAAAAATGACTGGGAAACAGTGCTCGATCTTGACAAACTCTCAGCTGAAGAAAACAGGAAATGGGTATTTGGTGGAGCCACCTGGCTTGGACCGGATAACAAACTCTGCCTGCTGTACCTCTCCGACGGCGGCAAGGATGAGAGCGTGATCAGGGAATTCGATGCTTCCAAAAAATCGTTTGTTGACAAGGGATTCTCAGTCGGAGAAAGCAAGGGGAGCGTCGGCTGGATTGATAAGGACAATATTCTCGTTGCGACAAATTACGGGCCTGGCACAATGACCACCTCAGGCTATCCTGCCATGGTAAAATTATGGAAACGGGGCAGTGATCCCGCCGATGCTCAAATAGTCCTTAAAACAGACACAACCAGAATGGGTGTTGATGTATACGGCATAAATATCAGAGGCAGGCAATACGTGTTTATCACTGACAGTAAAGGCTTCTATGAAAAGGAATTTTATTTATATACTCCTGAAGGGTTACGCAGAATAGAGGTCCCGTCAGATGTGGAGTTTTATGGGATGCAGGGAGACGAAATGCTTCTTTATCTTCAGTCAGACTGGAATATTGAAAATGCAACATTCAAATCAGGATCACTGGTAAGCTTTAACCTTCCGGGCTTCCTGGACGGCAAAACATCAGTCAGAACAATCTATAAACCGGAGGCCAGGGCAAGCTTCGTTTCACTTCTTTCGGCAAAGGATTTCATTGTCGTTTCAACCCTGGAAAATGTCCGGAGCAAACTGAAGATTTACCGCTCTGAAGGTGATAAGTGGGCAGAGGAGGCGTTACCTGTTCCTGAATTCGGAACTATAGCACTCGTCAGTTCAGACGATCAGTCAGATGATTATTTCTTTTCTTTCAGCAACCCTGTGACACCGTCAACGCTATATTACGGCGACGGCAAAAAAGTCACTGCATTAAAGAAGGCAAAGGATTACTTTGACCCCTCAGGTCTCGTCATCAATCAGTTTGAAGCAACTTCAAAAGACGGGACTGTAATTCCATATTTTATAGTTCATCGCCAGGACATGGTATCTGACGGTAAAAATCCTACGCTTATTTATGGTTATGGGGGATTTAACATTTCAGAATTGCCAGGGTACAATTCGGTTGTTGGAATAGGCTGGCTGGAGAAGGGAGGCGTTTATGTCATTGCCAACATACGGGGCGGAGGTGAATTCGGTCCTGCCTGGCATCACGCAGCCATGAAGGAAAAGCGTCAGAATGCCTATGACGATTTCTTTGCCGTAGCGGAAGATATTATCAGTAAAAAGATAACCTCGCCTGAATACCTGGGCGCTTACGGATGGAGCAACGGTGGATTGCTTGCAGGTGTGGCGCTTACACAGAGACCGGATCTGTTTAAGGCAGTAGTTATAGGTGCGCCCCTGCTGGACATGAAACGGTACAATAAATTGCTTGCCGGAGCCAGTTGGATGGATGAGTACGGCAACCCTGACAAACCGGAAGACTGGGCATTTATCAGCAAATATTCGCCGTACCAGAACGTAATCAAAAAACAGAAATATCCTGAACCCCTGTTTATTACTTCGACAAAAGACGACAGGGTGCACCCGGGTCATGCACGAAAGATGGCTGCAAAGATGATTGACATGGGTCATCCGGTATATTTCCACGAGACCATCGAGGGTGGTCACGGAGCGGCCTCCACCAATGCCCAGGAGGCGGACATGGATGCTTTGCTGTACACTTACCTGAATACAAAGTTAAATCCCGGGAAATAGTCCAGAAATGAAGCCTGCCGGTTTGGGGACCCGGCAGGCTTCGGCATTAAAACGGACTTATGGAAAGAAAAAAAGAAGGAATCAGCGATTTTGATAATATATTGTCAGTGCGAGATGATCAACAATACGCCTTGCAAAATACATCTCGCGCATGGGGTCCACCAGTGTTTTCAGGGTTTCAAGCGAAGGGCCGATCAGATCGCTGAGCTTTGCTGTGGTTCCATCATCAAATGTAAGCAGTATATCACGGTTGTGGCAGACCGAGTGCTCGCCGTCACCCTGATCCTCGCTATCAGTGATCACCGCACCCGCAGTTTTCTGAAGCACTCCGTCAAGGTAAACCTCAATTGAGTCGGTCTCACTGCCTTTGACAATGTCAACATTCCCGATTGTCAGGGTATATTTCCTTTCCGACTGATGGAAATCCTTCCATACAAAGAATCTCTTCTCGCCAAGCAGTACATCATTGCCCTCTTTCAGAACGAATGAAGATATGGATGTGTCTCCCTTTTCATATGATACCATCACGCTGTAATCATCAGTGAAGGAATATGATGATGAATAACTGCGTCCGGCAAAATTCTGGCCCTCAGCAGTTACATCGAGCATGCCGATATCATTGCCGTCAAGGGTAAACCCTGCAGTAAGTTTATAGTCATAACCATGCATGAATGAATAATAGTAATGATAATCGGATGCGGTGATGGTGAAATCGTTTTCCATTATTGAATCAGGCGGGTTCGCTTCGTGAAGTAACCTGGGGTGAAAAACAAGGCTCTGAGGAAGGTTTAAAACCATCATCCCGCTTTCAGCAGTCTTTTCAAAACGCCAGAACGGCATCATAAAATGCTGACAGATAAATGTATCAGGCTTAAAATCATAGATACCGGCTACAAGGTCAAGATCGATGCTGTCATTGAAACCGTCTCCTGATTTTGTCAGGTCGGAGGAAGTCATCAGCTGGTATCCTCTGGTTTCGGAGATAGCAGTCAGGGCAGTGTTGATCTTCGCTACGCTCACATCTACTGAACTTTTCAGTGACGGATCACTTGTCGTCCTTGAGCATTGCCATGAAAGCATTCCTGTAAAAACAACAAGCAGAATTAAAATCTTTCTCATATTCAGCGCATTAAGTTTCAGTATGCAGATAACCACACAAAACTATCAGGAAATTATGAAGATTTGATGAAATCTGTAAAAGCCTTTATCATCCTTCTGAAAAGCTAAAACTCATTCATTAAGCATATTGAAGATGCAAAATGGTTATGGCTGAAGATTGTTCGACTCCCTGCCGGGGTCGATTTTTATTTAATATGGACTGAGTACTACTATAGTATGATCCATTCGGGATCAGAATTGCGCGTAGCGCATACAGTTTTGTAGCAGATTGGATGTGGCCTGTTTTTGTTCCTCGTAGAGGATTAGGATATCCGTATCCCCTACAGGGAATTAATATTAATGATTGCTACATTTCCTACAATACCTTAACATCTGCGATGTATTCATCTGTTCAATGATGTCGATGGCGGAGCGATCGCAGCCGTGTATAAAAAGGTGAATCTGATTGATTATTATTTCATGATTTTTATTAATTGTATATACGAGAATGGAATCTGACTAAAGTCCTTAAAATATACTTGTTTCAATTATGCTAACTTTATTCGATCTTTAATTTTAAAATAAATCAACATGAAGAGAATTCTTATAACCGGAATTTTATTGCTGCTGGTTATTTCTGCTTATCCGCAGCCTATTAAGTCATCGGAAATCGACAGGCTTGTTGAGCAGGTGATGCAGGTTTTAAATGTTCCAGGTATTGCCGTTGCTGTAGTAAAAGATGACCAGGTGATCCATTCCAAAGGATACGGCGTCATCTCAATAGCCTCAGGAAAGAAAACGGATGAATACACCTTGTTTGCAATCGCTTCAAATACAAAGGCTTTTACAGCTGCGGCGCTGGGCATTCTTGTTGATGAAGGAAAGATCTCATGGAACACAAAGGTCACTGACATTATTCCCGAATTCAGGCTTTACAATTCATATGTGACAGAGGATTTTAATATAAAGGATCTTCTGACGCACCGGAGCGGGTTGGGCCTGGGAGCAGGAGACCTGATGATCTGGCCTGATTCGGCTGCATTTTCAAAAGAACAGGTCATCCATAACCTTCGCTTCCTGAAACAAACCTCCCCCTTCAGGACAAAATACGATTATGATAACCTTCTTTATATCGTTGCAGGAGAAGTTGTTGCGCGTGTATCAGGTACCAGCTGGGAAGAATTCGTAGAGGAGAGGATCATGAAACCTCTCGGGATGACGATGTCAGCAGCATCGATAACCCGTCTTAATGACAGGTCAAATATAATTGACGCACATGTGCCTGTAAACGGTGTGCTGCAGGTTGTTCCAAAGCATGAAGGCGAACTGCATAATCCGGCGGGCGGCATCATCAGCAATGTGACCGACATGAGCAAATGGGCAATTATGCAGATGAATAACGGCAAATATGGCAAAGATCCTGAGAAACAGATCTTCTCCGAGGAAGTGCATAATGAGATGTGGACGCCTCAGACTATAATCCCTGTAAGAGGCCGCTCCACCTATAACACCCATTTTGCAGCCTATGGCCTCGGATGGAACCTGAGTGACGTCAATGGCTACCTGCAGGCATCACACACCGGAGGACTGATGGGTATTGTGACCCAGGTAACCCTGCTCCCTGAGCTTAAGCTCGGTATCATAGTCTTTACGAACCAGCAGGAGGGTGCTGCCTTCGTCGCCATAACCAATACTATCAAAGACAGTTATTTCGGTATAAAAGGTCAGGACAGGGTAAAAGAGGTGCAGGAATGGGTCCTGCGGAACCGGGCTGAGGCAAAGAAAGTCACGGATGAAGTATGGGCAAAAATAGATGAACAGCAGAGAAAGGGTGCACAGATCTCTGATCCCTCCCTCTACAGGGGCACTTATACTGACAATTGGTTCGGTGACATAATCATCTCATCGGCTGATGGAAAACTCAGGTTCAATTCAGTGCGGTCACCAAAGCTGCGGGGAGATTTGATATATTATACCGGCAACACCTTCATTGTAAGGTGGGATGACAGAACCCTCGACGCTGACGCATTTGTGGTCTTCGCGCTTGACAAAAACGGCAAACCGTCAACAATCACTATGGAAGCCATCTCACCGATGACCGATTTCAGCTTTGATTTTCAGGATCTATATTTCAGGATAAAAGAAGGAAAATAGTTAAGATTTGAACAATGTAGTTGGATAACAAATAAGCCATGCCTGTTAAGGTATTTGTATAATAACAGCAAACGAAATGAAGAAGAAATTCCTTTCATTAACTGCACTTATGGCGCTTTCAACAGTTCTGGTCAGCAGCCAGTCATTCTTCACTCCTGATGATCATTTGCTTAACGGTTTTACCAGCAAGATCTCAGGTACGGATTTTGAGTACCATTCATTTATTCCGGGACTTCGCGAGAGCATTCTCGTGAGGGCAACCAGCGGAAAAGACATGATGGAGTGGGAAACCGCAGCGGTCCCTGAAAAGATAGCTGAGAAATATGCAACTTTTGTCTGGGTAGCGGCTATCGGATCAAGTCCTGGCACTGCAGGGATGCAACTTGATGTGGATGGGAAACAGAGTTTTGCATTTCTTACCGATGGTCGTGACTCATGGGATATTACCGGGGAGGAAGGATCATCCTTAAGTTTCAGAACTGTCATGAC
>Ga0079303_10000358_pt1 | contig 10899 bp, 9 predicted proteins | sample Methanogen_OWC_FD_77073 | JGI IMG/M metagenome (GOLD analysis project Ga0079303, IMG submission 77073) | Enriched soil microbial communities from Old Woman Creek wetland in Ohio, USA - Methanogen_OWC | ecosystem: Environmental > Terrestrial > Soil > Wetlands | place: USA: Ohio | collected...
GGCGGCGAGGGCGAGGGCCAGGCCGGCGGCGGCGAGCAGCCGCGGGCAGAGAGCGGCACCCAGGATAGGGGGGGTGAGGGCAGGCAAGGGGGGAATCACCGGGCCGATGCGACCGGCCGTGGATATTAAACGAGCGGCTCCCGGCACGAAACGCGGCCGGCCGGCGCCCCGGCCGCGCCGCCGCTGCCGGGTCGGCCTGTCCGGGCGTCATCCGGCTGTGCAGGGGGCGGCCCCGAAGGGTATGATTTCGCCTTTGTTTCAGCAGGATGCGGGTGTTCGCTGCCATGCGGGCTGCCGCCCGTGAGCGACGCCGGAAGCCATGACAGAGTTCGCCAAAGAAATCGTCCCCATCCACCTCGAGGACGAGATGCAGCACTCGTACCTCGATTACGCGATGAGCGTGATCGTGGGCCGGGCGTTGCCGGACGTCCGGGACGGCCTCAAGCCGGTCCACCGCCGCGTCCTCTTCGCGATGCGCGAGCTCGGCAACGACTGGAACAAGCCGTACAAGAAGTCCGCCCGCGTCGTCGGCGACGTCATCGGCAAGTACCACCCCCACGGCGACACGGCGGTGTACGACACCATCGTGCGCATGGCCCAGCCCTTCTCCATGCGCTACATGCTGGTGGACGGGCAGGGCAACTTCGGCTCGGTGGACGGCGACGCCCCGGCGGCGATGCGTTACACCGAGGTGCGGCTCGCCAAGATCGCGCACGAGCTGCTGGCCGACATCGACAAGGAAACGGTCGACTTCGTCCCCAATTACGACGAGTCCGAGCAGGAACCCACGGTCCTGCCCGCGCGCATCCCGAACCTCCTGGTCAACGGCTCCGCCGGCATCGCGGTGGGCATGGCGACCAACATCCCGCCGCACAACCTGTCCGAGGTGGTCGACGCCTGCATCGCCCTGATCGACAACCCCGGAACGGGGCTCGAGGACCTGATGCGGATCGTGCCTGGCCCGGACTTCCCGACCGCCGCCCTGATCAACGGCGTCGCCGGCATCCGCGAGGCCTACCGCACCGGCCGCGGCCGCATCTACGTGCGTGCCCGCGCCGAGATCGAGGAGGACAAGGTCGGCGGCCGCCAGCGCATCGTCGTCAACGAGCTGCCCTACCAGGTGAACAAGGCCCGGCTGCTCGAGAAGATCGCCGAGCTGGTCAAGGAAAAGCGCATCGAGGGCATCACCGAGCTGCGCGACGAGTCCGACAAGGACGGCATGCGCGTGGTCGTGGAGCTGCGGCGCGGCGAGGTCGCGGAGGTCGTCCTCAACAACCTGTACCAGCACACCCAGCTGCAGAGCGTCTTCGGCATCAACATCGTCGCGCTGGTCGACGGCCAGCCGCGCACGCTGAACCTCAAGCAGCTGCTCGAGTACTTCCTGCGCCACCGCCGCGAGGTGGTGACCCGGCGCACCCTGTTCGAACTGCGCAAGGCCCGCGAGCGCGCCCACGTCCTGGAAGGCCTGGCGGTGGCGCTCGCCAACATCGACGAGGTCATCGCGCTGATCAAGGCGGCGCCGACCCCGGCCGACGCCAAGGTCGCGTTGATGGGCCGCGCCTGGCGCTCGCCGGTGGTCGAGGAGATGCTCGCCCGCGCGGGCGCGGACGCTTCCCGGCCGGAGGACCTCGCGGCGGGGCTGGGCCTCACGCCCGAGGGGTACCGGCTCAGCGAGGCCCAGGCCCAGGCCATCCTGGACCTGCGCCTGCAGCGCCTGACCGGCCTCGAGCAGGACAAGATCATCGCCGAGTACGGCGAGATCCTCGCACGCATCGCCGAGCTGCTCGACATCCTGTCCAGTCCCGACCGGCTGATGGCCGTGATCCGCGGCGAGCTGCTGGAGGTCAAGGAGCAGTTCGGCGACAGGCGGCGCACCGAGATCCTCTACGACCACCTCGACCTCACCCTCGAGGACCTGATCTCCGAGGAGGACGTGGTGGTGACGCTGTCGCACTCGGGCTACGCCAAGTCGCAGCCCGTGAGCACCTACCAGGCGCAGCGCCGCGGCGGCAAGGGCAAGCTCGCGACGGCCACCAAGGAGGCCGACTTCGTCGACAAGCTGTTCGTGGCGAGCACCCACGACACGATCCTCTGCTTCTCGAGCCGCGGGCGCGTCTACTGGCTCAAGGTCTACGAGCTGCCGCAGGCCGGGCGCAACGCGCTCGGCAGGCCGATGGTCAACCTGCTGCCGCTGGAGCAGGGCGAGCGCATCAACGCGGTGCTCCCCGTCCGCGACTACCCCGAGGACCGCTACGTGTTCATGGCGGCGGCGTCGGGCACCGTGAAGAAGACGCCGCTCGCGGACTTCTCGCGGCCGCGCACCGCCGGCATCATCGCCGTGGACCTGCGCGAGGACGACCGGCTCGTCGACGTCGCCCTGACCGACGGCTCGCAGAACGTCCTGCTGTTCACCAGCGCGGGCAAGGCGATCCGCTTCAGCGAGACCGACGTGCGGCCGATGGGGCGCACCGCCTGCGGCGTGCGGGGCGTCACGCTCGATCCCGGCCACCAGGTGATCGCGCTCATCGTGGCGGACGGCGGGATGCTGCTGTCGGTGACAGAGAACGGCTACGGCAAGCGCACGCCGGTCGAGCAGTTCCCGTTGCGCGGGCGCGGCGGCAAGGGCGTGATCTCGATCCGCACCAGCGACCGCAACGGCGACCAGGTCGGCGCACTGCTGGTCGAGGACAGCGACGAAGTGATGCTCATCACCGACGGCGGCACGCTCGTGCGCACGCCGGTGGCGGACATCTCGATCCTCGGGCGGGACACGCAGGGCGTGAAGCTCATCAGCCTGAGCGAGGGCGAGAAGCTGGTCGGCATCGACCGCATCGCCTCGCTCGGCGGCGGCGAGGCCGGTGACGAGCCGCCCTCCGACGAGGCCGCGGAGCAGCTGGGCGAGGGCGACTCGCCGAACGAATGATTTCTTGCTGACACGGGATAGCGAAATGTCACGCGTATACAACTTCAGTGCGGGCCCGGCGGTGCTGCCGGAAGAGGTCCTCGAGCAGGCGCGCGAGGAGATGCTGGACTGGCGCGGCAGCGGCATGTCCGTGATGGAGATGAGCCATCGCGGCAAGGAGTTCATGTCGATCGCCGAGCAGGCCGAGGCCGACCTGCGCGAGCTGCTGGCGATCCCCGCCGGCTACAAGGTGCTGTTCCTGCAGGGCGGCGCGTCGCAGCAGTTCGCGATGGTCCCGATGAACCTGCTGCGCGGCAAGGCGGGTGCGGACTACATCAACACCGGCGCCTGGTCGAAGAAGGCCATCGGCGAGGCGAAGCGCTACTGCGCCGTCAACGTCGCCGCCAGCTCCGAGGCGAGCAAGTTCACGACGGCGCCGATGCAGGCCGAGCTGGCGCTGAAGGCCGATGCGGCCTACGTCCACTACACCCCGAACGAGACCATCGGTGGCGTCGAGTTTCCCTACATCCCCGAGACGGGCGGCGTGCCCCTCGTCGCCGACATGTCCTCGACCATCCTGTCGCGCCCGGTCGACGTCAGCCGCTACGGTCTGATCTATGCCGGCGCACAGAAGAACATCGGCCCGGCGGGCCTCACCGTCGTCATCGTGCGCGAGGACCTGATCAGCGAGCAGGTCGTCGACGGCACGCCCACGATGCTGCGCTATGCGACGCACGCGGCGGAGGGCTCGATGTACAACACGCCGCCGACCTACGGCTGGTACCTGGCCGGCCTGGTGTTCCAGTGGCTCAAGAAGCAGGGCGGCCTGGCGGGGATGGCGGAAATCAACCGCCGCAAGGCGGAGAAGCTGTACGCCGCGATCGACGGCTCGGCGTTCTACAAGAACCCGGTCGACCCGGCCTGCCGGTCGTGGATGAACGTGCCCTTCACCCTGGCGAACCCCGAGCTCGACGCGACCTTCCTCGCCGAGGCGAAGAAGACGGGCCTCGTGACGCTCAAGGGGCACCGCTCGGTCGGGGGCATGCGCGCGAGCATCTACAACGCCATGCCCGAGGCGGGCGTGCAGGCGCTGGTCGACTTCATGGCCGACTTCGAGCGGCGCAACGGGTAGCGCGGCCATGTTCAAGATCCTCACGCTCAACAACATCTCGGTGAAGGGCCTCGAGCGCCTGCCGCGCGAGAAGTACGAGATCGCCTCCGAGATCAGCCACCCGGACGCCGTGCTGGTACGCTCGGCGAAGATGCACGACATGGAGATCCCGGCGACGGTGAAGGCCATCGGCCGGGCCGGCGCGGGCGTCAACAACATCCCGGTCGCCAGGATGACCGAGCGCGGCGTGCCGGTGTTCAACGCGCCCGGCGCCAACGCGAACGCGGTCAAGGAGCTCGTCCTGGCCGGCATGCTGATGGCGGCGCGCAACATCGCCCAGGCCTGGGCGTTCGCGCGCGGCCTGAGCGGCACGGACGAGCACATCCACAAGGCGGTGGAGTCCGGCAAGAAGAACTTCGTCGGCTTCGAGCTGCCCGGGCGGACGATGGGCGTCATCGGCCTCGGCGCGATCGGCGTCAAGGTCGCGAACGCGGCCCGGGCGCTCGGCATGAAGGCCGTGGGCCACGATCCAACCATCACTGTCCAGCGGGCCTGGCAGCTGGCCTCGGACGTCGAGCAGGCGCTGTCGGTCGACGACCTGCTGTCGCGGTCGGACTTCGTGTCGTTCCACGTGCCGCTGACCGACGAGACGCGGCACATGATCAACGAGCAGCGCGTGCGCCTCCTGAAGAAGGACGCGGTGCTCCTCAACTTCTCGCGCGACGGCATCATCGACGACAAGGCGGTGGTCGCGGCGCTCGACGCCGGCCAGCTCTACGCCTACGTCTGCGACTTCCCGAGCAACCTGCTGAAGGACCACCCGCGCTGCATCACGCTGCCGCACCTGGGCGCCTCCACGCGCGAGGCCGAGGAGAACTGCGCGGTCATGGTGGCGGACCAGGTTCGCGAGTGGCTCGAGAACGGCAACGTCGTCAACGCGGTGAACTTCCCCGAGATCTACCTGCCGCGCAACGGCGGGCACCGGGTAGCGGTGGTGAACAGCAACGTGCCCAACATGGTCGGCCAGATCTCGACCGACCTCGGCGCGGCGGGGATCAACATCAACGACATGCTCAACCGGTCGCGCGGCGACATCGCGGTAACGCTGCTCGACCTCGACAAGGCGCCGCCGAAGGACGTCGTCGCCCAGCTCTCGTCGATCGCCGGCGTGCTGTCGGTGCGCTGTCTCGGTTGCGGAAGCGGTCACTAGGTCATCCGAAGAGCGATGACGGACGAACAGGAGCTGAAGGGCATCCGCGAGGCGATCGACGCCCTGGACGAGCGGATCCAGGAGCTGATCACGCAGCGTGCCGAGCTGGCTGAGCGGGTGGCGCACATCAAGCTCGCGGCCGACCCGGAGGGATCCTTCTATCGGCCGGAGCGCGAGGTGGAGGTCCTGCGCAGGGTCAAGGCGCGCAACCGCGGGCCGCTCGGCGGCGAGGAGATGGCGCGGCTGTTCCGCGAGATCATGTCGGCCTGCCTCGCCCTCGAGCAGCCCCTCGACATCGCCTTTCTCGGCCCGGAGGGCACCTTCACCCAGGCCGCTGCGCTCAAGCACTTCGGCCACTCGGTCCACACCCAGCCGTTCGGGGCGATCCCGGACGTGTTCCGCGAGGTCGAGGGGGGCACCTGCCGCTACGGCGTGGTGCCCGTCGAGAACTCGACCGAGGGCGTGGTCAGCCACACGCTCGACATGTTCCTCACCTCGCCGCTGAACATCTGCGGCGAGGTGACGCTGCGCATCAATCACAACCTCATGAGCACCGCGTCGGACTTCGAAGCGGTGCGCGTGGTGTACTCCCACTCCCAGTCCCTGGCGCAGTGCCGCGGCTGGCTGGACCGCCACCTGCTCAAGGCCGAGCGCGTCCCCGTCGGCAGCAACGCCGAGGCGGCGAGGCTGGTGCGCGAGGACCCTGCCGCGGCGGCGATTGCGGGCGAGACCGCGGCCGAGCTGTACGGGCTGCAGATCCTCGCGCGCAACATCGAGGACGAGCCCGGCAACACCACGCGGTTCCTGGTGATCGGCAGGCAGGTCGTCGCGCCGAGCGGCAACGACAAGACGAGCCTGCTGTTCTCCACCCGCAACGAGGCCGGCGGCCTGCACCGGCTGCTCTCGCCGCTCGCCGAGCACGGGGTGAGCATGACGCGCATCGAGTCGCGACCCTCGCGGCGCGGCATCTGGGACTACGTGTTCTTCGTCGACATCGAGGGGCACCAGAGCGACCCGCAGGTCGCCCGGGCCCTCGCGGACCTCGCACGCGCCGCGTCGATGTACAAGGTGCTCGGGTCGTACCCGAGGGCCATCCTCTGAACTCAAACCTCTGTGCCTCCGTGGTGATCGGACCATGAGCTTCAAGCCTCTCGACATCGTCGCCCCCGGTATTTCCGGCCTCCGGCCCTATGTCCCCGGCAAGCCGATCTCCGAGCTCGAGCGCGAGCTGGGCGTCACCGGCTCGATCAAGCTGGCGTCGAACGAGAACCCCCTGGGGGCCAGCCCCAGGGCTCTGGCGGCGGCGCAGGCGGCGCTCGGCGAGCTCGCGCGCTACCCGGACGGCGGGGGCTTCGAGCTGCGAAACGCGCTGGCGGCAAAGCACGGCGTCGACCGCGGCTGCATCACCCTCGGCAACGGGTCCAACGACGTGCTCGACATGATCGCGCGGGTGTTCCTGCACCCCTGCGTCGAGACGGTGATGTCCGAGCACGCCTTCGCGGTCTACCCGATCAGCTCGCAGGCCGTGGGGGCCACCATCCGCGTCGCGCCGGCGAGGGCCCATGGCCACGACCTCGATGCCATGCGCGAGCGGGTGGGCGAGCACACGCGGGTCGTGTGGGTCGCCAACCCCAACAACCCGACCGGCACCTGGCTGACGCGCGAGCGGCTGCACGCCTTTCTGGCGTCGCTGCCGGAGCAGGTCGTCGCGGTGGTGGACGAGGCCTATGTCGAGTACGTGGACGAGCCCGAGTACCCCGATGCGTCCCAGTGGCTCGACGAGTTTCCCAATCTCATCGTCACGCGTACCTTCTCGAAGGCCTATGGCCTCGCGGCGCTGCGCGTGGGCTACGCGCTCTCCAGTCCGGACGTCGCGGACCTGCTCAATCGGGTGCGCCAGCCGTTCAACGTCAACAGCGTGGCCCTGGCGGCGGCGCAGGCGGCGCTCGACGATCCCGATCACGTTCGCCGGGGCGTCGACCTGAACCGGCAGGGCATGGTCCAGATGGTCGACGGCCTGGCGGCCCTCGGACTGGGGTTCATCCCCTCGGTCTGCAACTTCCTCGCAGTCGATCTGGGGCAGCCGGCCGGGCCGGTCGACCAGGCGATGCTGCGCGAAGGCGTGATCGCTCGCCCCATCGGCAACTACGGCCTGCCCAACCACCTGCGTGTCACCATCGGGCTTCCCGAGGAGAACGCGCGCTTCCTCGCGGCGCTGAAGAAGGTGCTCGGCCGGTGACGATCCGCCGGCTCGCGGTCGTCGGCGTTGGCCTCATCGGCGGCTCCCTCGCCCGCGCGCTGCGCGCGGCCGGCGAGGTCGGGGAGGTCGTGGGCTGCGGCCGCGGCAAGGCGAATCTCGAGAGGGCCGTCGAGCTCGGCGTGATCGATCGCTATACCCACGACGTGGGTGAGGCGGTCGCGGGGGCCGACACCGTGTTCGTCGCGGTGCCGCTCGGCGCCATGCGCGACACCTTCGCGGCGATGCGCGGGCGGCTCGCCCCGGACGCCGTGGTCACCGACGGCGGTAGCGCCAAGGGCAGCGTGGTGGCCGACGCGCGCGCTGCCTTCGACGGGCCCCTGTCGTTCTTCGTGCCCGGGCACCCGATCGCAGGCACGGAGCGCACGGGCGTCGAGGCGTCCTTTCCCACGCTGTACCGGGACCGCCGCGTGATCCTCACGCCGCTGGCGGACAACGACCCGGCGGCGGTCGGCCGCGTCGCGGCCATGTGGCGCGCCTGCGGCGCCGAGGTCTCCGAGATGAGCGTCGAGCACCACGACGAGGTGCTCGCGGCGACCAGCCACCTGCCGCACATGCTCGCCTTCGGCCTGGTGGACGCCCTCGCTCGCATGAAGGAGAACGACGAGATCTTCCGCTATGCCGCGGGCGGCTTCCGGGACTTCACGCGAATCGCCTCGAGCTCGCCGGTGATGTGGCGCGACATCTGCCTCGCGAATCGCGAGGCCCTGAGCCGCATGCTGGAGCGGTTCGCGGTCGAGATGACCGATCTCGCCGACGCCATCCGGCGCGGCGACGGCGAGCGGCTGCTGGAGATCTTCGGCCGCGCCAAGGCCGCCCGCGACCGCTACGTCGACGGCATGCGCGGGGGCGAGTAACGCGCCGCTCTGGTAGACGGGCGCTCCCGACGGCCACTGGTTCCGATGCGCGCAGATCACCCCTGGCTACGCGTCCTGGCCATCCCGGCGTTCTTCGCCTGGCTGGTGGCGGCGCTCCTGCGTGCGCAGGCGTGGTGGCGCGGCGAGCTGTCGGAGCCCGGCGCACTCGACCTTTTCCTGATGGCGAGCCTGCCACTGCTCCTGTGGATCTATTTCCGTCACCTGTCCGTGTTCGGCAGGGGCAAGGGGCAGTGCCTGCTGCCGCCCGACGAGCGCTCCGACCCGCCGGGCGGGCAGGGGTCGTGCTGACCGAGGGGCCCGTCGTTCGGGTTCGCGGACCGGATCCGGCACGCCGAGCGTGTTGCTGATCCCGCACCCGTCGACGCCCGGCGCACCCGTGCACAGGCTCGTCGTGAGCGTCGCGATGACTCCCGCCCGTGCAGTCGCGCTGTCGTTCAGGGTCGAGGGCGACATCGATCGGCTCCGGATTCCGCCGCCGGCAGAGCCGAGGCGGGCGGATGGCCTCTGGCGCGGGACCTGCTTCGAGGCCTTCGTGATGGCGGGCGACGGCCCGGGCTACCACGAGATCAACCTGTCACCCTCGGGCGCGTGGGCGGCGTACGCCTTTCGAGGCTATCGCGACGGCGGCGTCCTCGACGCGGAGCTCGATCCGGAGATCGTCGTGCAGAAGGCGGCGGGCTGCCTGGAGCTGGACGCCGTCATTCGGGCCGAGTGTCTGCCGTGGCAGCGGGCGGGCGCGAGGCTGCGGCTCGGCCTCGCTGCCGTGCTGGAGGACCTGGACGGCAGGCTCACCTACTGGGCGCTCCGCCACGCTGCGAACCGGCCGGATTTCCATCGAGCCGAGGGGTTCGCGCTGGATCTGCCGCGGCCATAGGGCGGGCCACGCCACCGAACGGCGGCCCCCGGATCATCCTGCGCACCGTCGGGTTTCGCCTTCGCCTCGACCCGACCTACGATGCGCGACCAGTGCCCGATCCCGTCCTGAGTCCGTGGCTGCCCCAATGAAATTCGGAATCGACCGTCTTCTCGAGGAGCCCGCGCTGCGTCGCGCGCTGCACGGCCGGCGCGTGGCGCTGCTCGCCCATCCGGCGTCCGTGACCCGCGACCTCACGCACTCGCTCGACGCACTCGCGGCCCTGGCGGACGTCGAGCTGACCGCCGCGTTCGGTCCGCAGCACGGCCTGCGCGGCGACAAGCAGGACAACATGATCGAGTCGGCGGACTTCGAAGACCCCGTGCACGGCATCCCGGTGTTCAGCCTGTACGCCGAGGTGCGCCGGCCGACCGCCGCGATGCTCGACACCTTCGACGTGCTGCTGGTCGACCTCCAGGACCTCGGCTGCCGCATCTACACCTTCATCACGACGCTGCGCTACGTCCTCGAGGACGCGGCGCGGTCCGGCAAGACGGTGGTGGTGCTGGACCGCCCGAACCCCGCGGGCCGCCCCGTCGAGGGCCTGCGGCTGCGGGCAGGGTGGGAGAGCTTCGTGGGCGCGGGGCCGCTGCCGATGCGGCACGGCCTCACGATGGGCGAGCTGGCGCTGTGGTTCGTGCGCTGGCTTGGTCTCGACGTCGAGCTGAACGTCGTCGCGATGAATTCGTGGATGCCCGCGACCGGACCAGGGTACGGCTGGCCCCTGGGCGAGCGGTCGTGGGTGAACCCGAGCCCCAACGCGCCGAGCCTCTCCATGGCGCGCTGCTACGCGGGCACGGTCATGCTCGAGGGCACGACGCTGTCGGAGGGGCGGGGCACCACGCGCCCGCTGGAGATCTTCGGCGCGCCGGACGTCGAGCCGCGTGAGCTGATGACGTCGATGCAACAGCTCGCGCCGCAGTGGCTGCGCGGCTGCCGGTTGCGCGAGTGCTGGTTCGAGCCGACGTTCCACAAGCACGCGGGTCGGCTGTGCGCCGGCGTGCAGGTGCACGTCGACGATACGGCCTACGATCACGCTGCGTTCCGCCCCTGGCGGCTGATGGCGCTCGCGTTCAAGGCGCTGCGCCTGCTGCGGCCTGACTACGACCTCTGGCGCGACTTTCCCTACGAGTACGAGCGCGAGCGGCTCGCGATCGACCTGATCAACGGCGCCGGACTGCTGCGCGAGTGGGTGGACGACCCCGCGGCCGTGCCGGCGGACCTCGACGCACTCGCTTTCGACGACGAGGAGTCGTGGCTGGAAGAGCGGGAAGGCGTACTACTCTACCGGTGACGGCTTCGAAAAGACCTTGCGGAAGCCTCGGCATTAGGGATAATGCGAGCAGTGCAGTGTTTTCTTGTAGTGTTCCGGCAGCTCCTCTCTCTACGGGGCGTGGCAGATCCTCCCGAAATCTCTTGACAATCGTCTGCACGTACACCCGTTTAATTTGATCAGAGGTAACCGTAATGGCTACAGGCACAGTAAAGTGGTTCAGTGACGAAAAAGGTTTCGGGTTCATCGCCCCTTCCGACGGATCCAAGGACGTCTTCGTCCATCACAGCGCCATCCAGGGAAGCGGACACAAGACGCTGACCGAGGGACAGGCCGTTTCCTACGGCGTCGAGCA
>Ga0079303_10000359_pt1 | contig 10893 bp, 10 predicted proteins | sample Methanogen_OWC_FD_77073 | JGI IMG/M metagenome (GOLD analysis project Ga0079303, IMG submission 77073) | Enriched soil microbial communities from Old Woman Creek wetland in Ohio, USA - Methanogen_OWC | ecosystem: Environmental > Terrestrial > Soil > Wetlands | place: USA: Ohio | collected...
AAAACGCGCCATTGTTTTGGCGACGAGGTCCTTGGTCGTCACGAAATTTTTTATGGAATCGAACCCGATGTGCCCGCCGCATCCGGAACCTTCAAGAACGATCTTTCTGACCACTCCGCTTTGAAGTATTCGAAGGGCCAGTGTAGGGTGAGCGACCTTCGGGATTATTTCCAGCTTGATATCGCTGAAATCGCCGGTATGGTTCAATACATGGGAATCGTAACCGGCGCTCAACACGATAAAATTCGCGCCGCACTGCTGGGCGGCAAGCGCCGCAGCGTGGATTTCCTTGGCGACATACATCAGGTTGACGCCGATCTGCCCGTCGGGAGATATCTCTCGGGCTATGTTCATTTCCCTTTTGATCTCTTCGGGTGTCATCCCGGCGCCACCGATAGTAGCCACGACTCCTTCGCGTGCTATGCTTCCGGTAAGCTCTCCGGTTGTGATTTTGACGGCCGCCCCTTTTTGCCAGAGCTGTACATTTTTGTTCTTCATCTTCGCTGAAACGGTATCCTTGTTTTTTTGCTGATTCATAATGAAAGGACGATTCTAGGCGTCTTACGAAAAAGACGCTTTTATGGTGAAGTTGCTTATGCCGTAACCATTATCACTTGGAAATTTTCTTCTGGATAAGGTCTGCCACCCACTTGATATCGTCCTTTTTCTTGTCGGGGTGGTTATGTGCGGCCAATACTATCATAGGGAATTTTTCGACCATTATAAAATTATCTTCTTTAAAAAATGTCAGGATCGATGCTTTGATAAGCGTCCTGTAATTATCGAATTCTGCTTTCGACGCTTCGTTGAACTCGATAGCTACCAGCCCGAAATCCTGTTCTTTTTCGTCTTTTTTATATGACATTATCGTGATTGCGATCGCATTGAGGACATTGTTGAGGTTCTTGAGATTTTCTTCGGGGAACAGTCTGGCCACGACGGCCTGACGTTCATTTTTTTCTTCGTAAATAACGGGATTTTCTTTATACGGGTAATTGGGTTTGGACGCTTTCTGAGTAAGCGTAACCCCGTAGCTGAGTTCTTCCTGCTTCAAAAGGAAGTCACGGGCGGTAAGGCTGGACTTGGCAGGCTCGACGGAAACCGCCGTCGTCGCTTTATCGACGGAAACCGGAGCGGTTGTCGAGGAAGCGGCCGCGACCACGGAATCCGGCTGAGCCGCGGGAACAGTCTTGACTTCGGAAGTAGCCGGAACCGGCTGGGCAACCTGTTTCACTTCGGCCGTAGAAGCCGAAACGGAATCAGTACCCTGCGCGTCGGAAACCGCGGGAACCGTAATCAATATAGCGCCAGCAAATATCAGATATACGAATTTGCCAAATTTATGCAGCATCGGTTAAAACCTCCATCATTTCGTGTGACTATAGAGTCGGGCGTCTCATGTTTAAAACGAGATCATTATATATTTAAAAAGCCAAATTGTCAAGAAATAATAGAGCGCCGCGGAATCTAACAATTACGAAGCCACGGGCGCCGCCGGAAAATAAAGATAGAAAATACTCCCGGCCCCCGGGGTGGATTCGACCGTAATTATTCCACCATGTTTTTTCATTATCGAATAAGAGGTCGAAAGACCGAGACCGCTTCCTTCAGGCTTGGTGGTAAAGAAAGGATCAAATATTTTGTCTATGATTTCCGCCGGTATCCCCGTTCCGTGGTCCCTGAACTGCACCCTGACATAATTACCTGGCGAAATGGCGACCCCGTCACGATGACCGATCTCGACATGATCGACCGTGATTTCGATAGAGCCGTCATCCGACATAGCCTGCTTGGCGTTGATAACCAGATTGGTTATGACCTGAGAAATCTGGCCGTCGTCGACCTCCACCATCGGGGCTTTTTCGGAAATGAAGAACCGGCATACGATACTCGAGCCAATTAAAACGAATTGAACGGACTCTCTGAGAAGCTCCCCCATATCGATCATCTTTTTTACCGGATAACCGCCTTTGGAAAAAGTAATAAGCTGATCGGTGAGCGTTTTGGCTCTGTGCGCGACTTTTTCCGCGCGCGTCAGAAGATCGTGAACCTTGTCGTCCTGCTTGATCTTGCGCTTGGCGAGGTTGAGATTGCCGACTATGGTCATGAGGATATTGTTAAAATCATGAGCTATGCCTCCGGCGAGAATTCCGACAGATTCGAGCTTCGAAGTCTTCAGCATCTCTTCCTCGAGCCGCTTCCTGACGGTAATGTCTCTTGAAACCAGAACCACCGCCACCGGCGCCCCTTCGGTTGAACGAATCAGTTTTCCGGTGCTTTCAAGCCATATATAATCGCCTTTCGAATTTTTATGCCTTATGGTAACTTCTCCGATCATGACTCGGCCTTCCAGTACTCTTACGAAAGCTTCTTTCGCGTTTTCGACGTCCTCTGGGTGAATATAATTATGATACATGTCGCCAAGAAGCTCTGAGGGCTTGAAGCCGAGTATGTCCTCGATGTTTCTGCTTATAAATAAATACCTTCCCTCGATTGATGTTTCGCATATTATGTCGTAGGCGTTCTCGGCGATGGTTTTATATCTGGATTCGCTTTCGAAAAGCTCGTCTCTCATCTTGATAAATTCGGCTTTTTCCCTGTCGAGCATGCTTCGGGCGTTGTTAAGGTCGATCGATTTCTCCCTGAACGCCTCCTCGATCTGTTCGAGCGCCACTTCGAGTTTGCCTTTGGCTTCTGTGAGCTCGCGCTCGGCCGTCTTTCTCCTCCAGATATTCACCAGCAGCAAAGCGATGGCCAGAAACATGAATGCCGATAGAAAGATCGCCGTCCAGACAGTGCCCGCCCCTACAGAATAAGAGGAATTAGGATAATTGATGATTACGGATCCCGATGGCAATTTTCCGACATCAAGGCCGAATTTTTTCATCACTGAATAATCGAACATATAAGCGCCGGGCCCTTCGGCGATGATCGGTATGGAAGAGGGCTTTTCGCCACTGAATATCCTTGCGACAAGATTGGCGGCGATTTTGCCCTGAGTCTTCCCATCGATGAGTTTGCCGCCGACTATCCCGTTATCCAGAAAAAAAGACCAGAGTCCGTAAACGGGCACGCTGCTGTTTTTAGAGATCAGCCGGCAACTTCGCTCAAACGAATAATTGACTCCGGCGGCATCGCGGTTGGCACCGAGAAAAATAACGGCCGAGTCCCTGCCTAACTTTCCGACGTTTTCCAATAGAGCTCCCATTTCGCTCATTTCGAAAAAAACGAATTCCAGCGAAGGATATTTCGGCACGATGCGCGATAAAAGTAATTTGTTGGACATTCCGCTGGTTGTTCCGTCGTGAATCGCGACGATCTTCCTGAGATCCGGCTGGAGCTTAACCATTATATCGATGGTTGGAACCAAATTTATCGTTTCCATAAGGCCTGTGGTAAGATCGGGTTCGACGATCGAGGCCGGTTCAAGATAATTGAGGCCGCAAAACACGACCGGAACTCCGGCGAACAGGGTCTTGCGATGCTTCTGGACAAAATAAAACGCGTCGTCGTCAGATGTGATGACCGCGTCAAATTGAGAAGACGAATACTTGGCCGAGTAAAGTTTGAAAAGTTTGTCCAGATACTGTTCGCCGGAATATTTTTTCGCGTCCATATATTCATAGCTTATATCGAGATTGTCCGAATAACGTTGCAGGACATCTGCGATTCCTGAATCTATGTCGTCGGTCCAGCTCAATCCCCTTTGATAGGAATTCAGGATAAGTATTTTTTTTCCGTTGCGATCGGGAGTGGACGAAGCGGCTTGCGCATAATGAAAAAAAACGGCCGGCCAGGTCGCCGCCAGTATAATGACGAGCGCAATAACCGGGAAGCACACGCGGCATATTCTCACGCGACAATATTCGCTCATAAGTTTCACGCGCCGGCGGGCGAGTTCATAAGGTCTAGAAAAAAACGTTTTCCGTCATGTTTGAGCCTGGTGATCCCGCAATTTTCACCATAACTGAATTTCCAGTAAAGGTCGAGCCCCGCGCCAAGGGCGGCCAGTACGATAACGTTTATAAGCATTCTGTGAGTGACGATCAGAATTTTTTTTTCGGGATTTGCAAGGAGCCCGCTTACGAAAGAGAACGCCCGCTTTTGAACTCCGGCGACGCTCTCGCCGCCCGGCATCGTAAATGTCCCTGGATCACCGGCCCACCTGCCAAAAGACTCGGGACATGCGGAACTGATTTCAGAAACGCTTCTTCCTTCCCATTCGCCGCAATCGATGTCGGTAAGCTCCGAAGCCGCGACAGGCATTGGAAGCCCGGCCGTTTCGCAAATCAGCCTCGCGGTCTCTTTCGCCCTGATAAGAGGGCTTGTAAAAACAGCCCCCGGCCTCATCCGCGAAAAATAAGTTGAAGCCGCTATCGCCTGGGACTCTCCCGCCGCGGTAAGCGGACAGTCGACGCGGCCCTTGAATATGGGCAGACCGTCGTCGTCGCCCGTTGCGCCGTGACGCAAAAAATAAAATTCTTTCATTTCGTTCAAATGAATTTTCTGCCCGCCTGAAACGCCTTCGCCATAAGCTCCCCGTTTTTGAGCGCGTCACCGGGATCGCGCAGCGAAGAGGCGATTATGCCGTCCACCATGTTCATCGAATTGGTGCTGAAGAAAAATTCCAGAACTGATTTCGTGAGATCTGTCATTGCCGGATCGGGCGCGCCGCAGGTTATAACGAATCCTCCAAGTTTTCCGGCCAGTTTCGATTCAAATTTATCGTTCATGAAAACAAGGCATCTGTCCAGAAAAACCTTCATCTGGCCTGAAACGCAATTCCAGTATACCGGCGACGCCAGAATGATCCCATCCGCTTCGACCATCCTCCGGCTGATATCGACCATATCGTCGGCCATCGAGCACGCACCCGAAGAAAGGCACGAATAGCAGGAAGAACAGGCCTTAACATCTTTTTCGAAAAGGTAGACTTTATCGATCGTCCCGCCGGAAGAACGAACGCCGGTCAGAAGCTCGTCAAGCAATACATCCGTGTTGCCGTTCACCCGCGGCGATCCCGTAATCCCCAATACGTGCATCTGGCACCTCCAAATTATATGTTTAAAAAGAATCGACGATTTCCGGAGTCAGGTTCCCTATCATGGCCAGTACGAGCCGAACCGTCGAATCTATATCGGAAACATCGATCACGCTCGTGTGGCTGTGGATATAGCGCGTAGGAATTCCAATCACTATGGTAGGAACGCCGTGATTGACCAGATGTACCGATCCGGCATCGGTTCCGCCTGACGAACGCACGGCATACTGGACCGGGATTTTGCCTGCGGCGGCGACGTTTCTGACGAAGCTCACGAGGCGGTGATTGGCTATCATCGTGGGGTCGAAAAGCCGGACCTGCGGTCCGGACCCGATCTTGCCCTGCGCCGGATAAGCGGTTTCATTATTGGGCGTATCGTCGGCTGGAGGAGTATCTATAACTATCGCCATATCAGGATCGATGGCGAAAGCCGAAGTTTTAGCGCCGCGCAACCCGCTTTCCTCCTGGGAAGAACCGACGCCGATAACCTCGATTGAGCCATTAAGGCCGGCGGACGCTTTCATGATGTCGATCATCGCGGTGACTCCCGCGCGGTTGTCGAATGCCTTTCCGCAGAAAAGACTGCCGCCGTTCAAGCGCGTGAATTCAGAATAAGGAAGGATCGGGCATCCGAGTTCGATTTTGAACTTGCCGGTCACTTCGCCGGCGGACGACGCTCCGATATCGATGTAAAGCGAATCGATTTTTGGCGCCTTGGCGCGCTCGTCCTCGCTCATCATGTGAGGCGGTTTCATTCCGATGACTCCGGTTACGAACCCGCCTTCCGTGTTCCTTATGAGCACCCTCTGGGACGGAAGAGTCTGCGTCGTCCATCCGCCGAGGCCTATGAATTTAATAAAACCGGAAGGCATTATTCCGCGAACCATGAATCCGATTTCGTCTATGTGGGTAAAAATCCCTATTTTCCTGAGCTTCCGGACGGCTTTTTCCCGGCCGCCCGCCTGGACGTGGCGGCAGATTATGGACCCGGACCTGTCTTTATTGAATTCGCAGAACGCCTTGAGGTGTTTTTTTACGATGTGGTGCATGTCCTCTTCGAAGCCCGTCACTCCGAAAGCCATTGACAGTTCCTTCAAAAGATCGGCAGTTTTATCGGTTGCCACCGCATTATTCTTTTTCATATCCGGATTCCTTTCGCACCGTTTAATTTTTCGGGCCGTTATTTATTCTTGAAGGCGTCGATATAATGATAGGCGCTCTGATATGCGATGGCGCCGTCTGCGCAGGCTACGACGATCTGTTTGAAATTGCCCGAACGGGCGTCTCCAGCCGCGAAAAGGCCTTCAATTTTGGTTTTGCACGCCTGATCGGAATTGATATATCCGTCTTCGGATAAAATCGCCGATATATGGGGGCTGTTCTTAACTATCTGTGTGTTAGGAGTGAGACCGACGAAAATGAAAATTCCGTCGACCGGTATGGTTTTCTCTTCTGAATTCTGAAGGTTTTTCACCGTCACGCTTTCAACGAAATCCGAACCGTTTATCGATGAAACCACCGAATTCCAGATGACATTAATCTTCGGATGGGAAAGGACCCGGTCGGCATAAGTCTTTTCGCCTCTGAATTTATCCCGCCTGTGGACCAGATGGATCCTCGAAGCGTACGTCGTCAGGAATAAAGCTTCCGTAAGAGCGGAATCTCCGCCGCCCACCACTACGATCTCGCGATTCCTGTAAAGGGCGCCGTCACAGGTGGCGCAGTATGAAACACCCCGTCCCCTGAGTTTTTCTTCGCCGGCGGCCCCTAAAAGCCTGGGAGAATTACCGTTGGCCAGTATTACCGATCTGGCGATGAGGGGTGAGTCCTTCTGATCGCAAATTTCTACAAGAAAAAGATGATCCTTTATCTCGATCTTCGACGCCTCACACATCGTACGGGTTTTCAATCCGAATCTGGCCGCCTGTTTTTCCATTCGCTCCACCAGTTCGGGTCCCAGAATCGGCTCGGGAAAACCTGGATAATTTTCGACATCGGCGGTAGTGACCACCTGACCCCCGATTATGCCTTTTTCAATCATTACCGCATTCAGGCCGCCGCGGACCGCATACAACCCCGCGGTGAGCCCCGACGGACCTCCGCCAATAATAATCAGGTCATAAATTTCAGCCATAATTTCCTCAACTCCTAAAATAATCAAATAAGTATGATATGCGCATCACAATTTTATTGATATATACTTATATAAAGATAACTAAAAACAAAGAAATAAGAAGAAAATCATTAATAAATCAACGAAAATCGATGAATAAGATTTTATCATATAAAAAACTAAAAATCAATTTCTAAAATTCGTCATTGCCGAATTTTGAAGGAGCGTCAGGTTATGGTATAATCATACCTACAATATTTAAGCGAAGAAAAAATCGATTTGGAATGAAAATAGAACGGTGAGTGAAAATGGCAGTTAACCAGGAACCAAGACAGATGACATCAAAAGATTATTACGACCGCGGAATGTCCTTATATGATATCGGGAAACTGGAAGACGCGCTCGCCGCTTTTTCCAATGCCGTCGATCTTTCACCGGAAAATGTCGAGGCGTGGTTCGAAAAGGGATTTGTCCATACCAAGCTGTCCCAGCCCGCCGAAGCCATAGCAAGCTTCGACCGGGTTATCGCGCGCGAGCCGCTCGACGCCGAAGCCTGGCAGAAAAAGGGAGAAGCCCTCTTCGCCCTTGGCGATGCGCGCGCGGCGCTTTCATGCTTCGACAGAATACTATGCGATATATTCCCGAAGGAATCCGAAATCATATTAAAAAGCGAAGCCGCTAACGACAGGCAGCATGAAAAAGTGATCAAAACCGAAAAACCCGAAGAAAAACTATGCATCGCCGTTTTACGCTGTAAGGCCGACGCCCTGTCGACCACCGATCGTCACCATGAAGCGGCGCTTCTTTTCGAAAGGCTCGCCTGCCGGAACCCCCGCGACGCCGAGCTGTCATTCAGACGCGCCGAAGAACTCGAAAAAGCCGGCATGCCTGCCGACGCCCTTGCCGTCTATAAATCGATGTCGGCCGGTTCGGCCCTCGGCCTTTCAGGCCACGAAATGAGAATCAAAACCGCCTCGCAACGTCTCGAGGAAATATTGAATCCCAGAACCAATATTTTCCAGAAATTAGTAACTACCGTAAAAGGACTTTTCGGAGCGGAGGAATGAAAAAATATCCTCCAAAACTCAATGTTTACAAGATCTTGACATAAAAATTCAATTATTGTATAATACTTTCCTGGATAAAGTTAAGAGCACGTTCGAAAGACTATTATCATTAAATAAAATTTTTTAAGGAGAGTTAATCGATGAAACTCAGAAACCTCTTAATCGCCCTGTTAGTAGTAGCCATTCTCGTTCCGGTAACCGCCTTCGCAAGAGACGACAAATTCCAGAACAACGGCGAACTTTCGATCTGGAGTTTTAAGCCTCACGGCAGCCTGAACCTCGGAAACAACAATTACAGCTTGAGAACCAACATCCAGGGAGACAAGACCAGCGGATTCGGCAACAAGACCACCGCCGGCTTCGGCTGGAACTTCAACATCGGAAAATTGTCCGATGTCTATGTCGGCTTCACGACCGTTAAAGATTCAGGAACTCTCAGGGCAAACGGCACCGGCAACGTCACCATCGACGGAAAGAACTTCGGCGCCGCCGGCGTTGCGACCATCAATACCGATCTGAAACTCGACATATTCGACATTCTCGGCGGACGCGAACTCACCCGCGGCGAAAACGGATTCGTCGATTTCATCTACGGAATCAAGTTCATGAAAATGAACTTCAACGCCACCGACGCAGCCAACGCGAACACTAGCGCCTCCTACTCGCTTTCCGTTCCGATGCTCAACCTCGGACTTCGCGGCGTATACTACATCAACAACAACTGGAACCTCTACGGCTCCTTCTCCGGATTCAGCATCAACAGAAGCGGAAAATCGGGCACACTCAAGAGCCTGGACGCCGGCGTCGAATACCACTTCGCGAAACACAACCGCGGCTGCAAAGTCTGCAAAGCTTACAAAACATGCGCAAACTGCGCCGCCGCCAAGGTCAACGAGAAAAAAGTCGAATGGTACGCCCAGCTCGGCTACAAAGCTGAATACATAAAGGGAACCGACAACCAGAACACGGTCGTTCTCGATCACGAAGGTCCTCAGCTCAAGATCGTAGGCAGATTTTAATCGATATCATAAAATCAAATCCTGAGACACAATCGGGGAGCGGCTGGAAAAGCCGTTCCCCGATTTAATAAGAAGGCTGTGCCCGTCCGCGCGGATGGAGCCCGGAGGTAATATTTCCACAGATGATCAATTTCATGGAAGTGACTAAAAGATATTGCCGCCAGGAAAAAACAAGGCTCGTCCTGGACCGGGTAACGTTCAATGTTCCGTCCGGCGAAATGGCGGCGGTAACGGGGCCGTCCGGCTCCGGAAAGTCTACGCTGCTGAATCTGGCCGGCGCGCTCGATCTGCCCGATTCAGGCATAGTGACGATCGCCGGAACGGAAATTTCATCGTCGCCTGAAGATGAAAGAACCGCGTTTCGAAACTCCAGACTCGGCTTCGTTTTTCAGCACCATTTCCTGATTCCTGAATTGTCCGTCTGGGAAAACGCGGCTTATTCCGGCGCGATCAAAAACAAAGGTTTCGACTCCGCGCTCAGGCAAAAAGCGGTCGAGATACTCGCCACACTCGAAATCGACGAACTCGCGGACGAGTTTCCGCAAAAACTATCCGGGGGCGAGGCACAGCGAGTGGCCGTCGCAAGGGCCATCTTCAACGCTCCGGACCTGGTCATAATGGACGAACCTACCGGAAGCCTCGATTCGATCAACAAGAAGAACCTTATAAGACTGATAAGCGGTCTCAACAGGGCTTCGGGCATAACCTTTTTAATCGCCACTCACGACGCCGCGGTTCGCGACATCTGCCCGATGAAATTCGAACTGCGAGACTGCGGATGCGCCCGGATGGCAATATAAGAAATCCGTCCCGGGACGACACCCTGCCGCTTGGTCTGCGGCCGGGGCCTTATTTTTTTCTCTTTCCGGCGGCGGCGATGCCGGTATTTTTTCCCTGGCAGTCCGGCGCCGCCTTTTTATGCATTTCGTGAAGGGCGTCGTATATCGATTCGAGTTCGGGCGTGAAAGCGATCTGCGAGCGGGTTTCCCGGTTACGCCAGAAATCGCCGAGAGTGGCAGCGCCCGCCCTTTCGTATTCCAGCGCCTGAAGAAGCATTTCAATTTTATCTGCGGCCTTGACCAGCTTCGCCTCGGCGGAGCGCGCCTCCTCGAATTCGTTCCAGATAGCCGTATAGTCGACTCCGCTTGCGCCTGCAAAAATCGTCATCATATCTGAAACAGCTTCCGATTCGGCCTTTTTCTTCCGGTCCGACCCGATATATTTAAGCGCGGGATATGGAATATCCCCCACCCTGCATTCGGCTATCTCGTGGAGTATGGCCATTCTCATGACCTTTCCTGCGTCGAATCTTTTTTTCGCCCCGACGGATGAAACGTTGGCCATATCGCAAAGGAACATCGCAATGAGGTTGACTCTGAAACAGTGATCGGCGATCGATTCGCAATCGGGAATATTGCGCCAGAGCCAGCCGGTGCGCGGGACCTTTTTAAGTATCCCGAGCTCAGAGAAAAACCTGAGCATTTCAGCCGGCGCGAGGGCTTTTTTTTTCTTTTTAATATCGGGCATTTTTCATCATTCCGTTCAAAATTTATTATTCCATATCGGGAACTATTTCTTCATCTTTTTCATAATTAAAGAGCGCGTCGGTCATGGCGGAACCGCTTTTAACGGCCTCGGCGCGTGCCCTGTCCA
>Ga0079303_10000361_pt1 | contig 10854 bp, 9 predicted proteins | sample Methanogen_OWC_FD_77073 | JGI IMG/M metagenome (GOLD analysis project Ga0079303, IMG submission 77073) | Enriched soil microbial communities from Old Woman Creek wetland in Ohio, USA - Methanogen_OWC | ecosystem: Environmental > Terrestrial > Soil > Wetlands | place: USA: Ohio | collected...
CCGATGGACGGCTCTCAACCGATGAACTGGCAGCCCTGAATGCCTTTGCGACCCGTGTTGGCCTTTCTCCGGCCGATGTGAAACTCATCGTCACCAAAGAACGCAGCCGCATTTACGCCGAAGCCAAAAAGGCCATCGCCGAAAGCAAGAACATCCAATCCTGATTTTTCCCTTCGAATCCGGTGGAGCCTTCATCGCCAAAAGGCAACGAGGCACAGGGCGATGTGTCGAACCGCGAACATGCGTGCCAGGGAATCGGTTGCATCCGTTGCGATGCCCTCGGGACAGGCTGCCTTGGACACGTTGTTGCGACTGCTCGGGTTTGCGATTAGTCATGAAAGAAAAAAAAGAACCCCGCCGGAAGGCGGGGTTCTGAGGTATTATACGATATAATATTATAAAGTTTTTTGACCGCACTCGGGGCAAAATTTGGCTCCGGGCGCTATTGCAGCCTTGCACTGCGGACAGGAACGGCTCTGGGGAGCTCCACACTCGGGGCAGAATTTCTGTCCGGTGGCCATCGGCTTTCCGCAGCTGACGCAGGTGGCGGTTGCGGCGGCAGCCGGGGCGTTGGATTTGCCGCAGGCGGGACAGAACTTCGCGTTCTGGTCCATCGGGGCGCGGCAGCCGGCACAGGAGATCATCGTCGGTGCTGCGGGCGCGCCCATCCCCTGATTCATCATGCCGGCGGCGAGGCCCTGCCCGAGGCCCATGCCTGCGCCGAGACCCATGCCGAGGCCTGCTCCGCCGCCCTGGTTGCCGGCCGCGGTGTTGACGGCCTTCAACTGCTCGACCGTGGCGAAATTGCGCATGCTGCTCTGGTCGACCCCGCCGAGAGCATTGATGGCGTGCGCGTCAGCGATCTTGTCTGAGATCTTGTCGATGCGCTTTTTGGTGTCATCGTCGAAGTCGGTGTTCTCGATCCGGAAATCGGTCAGCTCGAAGCCCAGCGGGGTCAGAACCGGCCCGACCATCTTCTGAAGCTTCTCGGAAAGCTCGACGCGGTTGCGGTCGATTTCGGAATAGCTGAAACCTGATTCCGCGAACAAATCCGTCAGCGGTGTCAGAAGCCGGTCTACGATGATGTTCCGGATTTCGGTGATCGTATAGACCTCGCGGTTGCTGGTCACATCGGTGAAGAAACCGCGAGGGTTCACGAGTCTGAACGAGAAGTTGCCGAAAGCCCGCAGTCCGACCGGGAATTTGTATTTCGGGTCGTCATATTTGATCGGAGCCTTGGTACCCCACTTCTGGTTCATGAACTCGGTCATGCGCACGAAGTAGATGTTTGCCTTGTGCTCAGATGTGAAACCCTGCATGATCTTGCTGATCGTCGTCCAGAACGGAACGTTCGCCGTGTGAAGCTCGAACAGGCCCGGATAATCATGAATCGCCTGAACCTGTCCCTGATAGACGAATATAGCCGCCTGGCCCGGATTGATGAGCAGTTTCGAAGCGTTCTTCAGTTCGTCGTTGGCACCGTCCCAGCGCCAGATCAGCACGTCAGGCGACGGATCCTTCCACTCGATGACCGACCGGAGCTGATTGCCGAAAAATCCCATTGCGTTCCTCCCATGCTGACATTCAGATGAATCCCGATGTTCCATGATACCGCACCCTCACGCCTTCCACAACCGCTGAATCACAGAGAACACGCGGATCACAGAACAGTCACAGAGAATAATGTGTGAGAAAATACCAAACCCCCCGTGATACGGTGGAGGTATGGCAAATGATCGCGATGAAAACCTGCTGCCGGTCGAGCTGCCGATCGATGGCACGCTCGATCTCCACACGTTCAGCCCTGCCGAAGTGAAGGATGTCGTATCCGACTACATCGATGCCTGCCTCGAACGCGGAATCCTCCACCTGCGCATCATCCACGGCAAGGGAATCGGCAACCTGCGCCGCACCGTCCATGCGCTGCTTGATCGCCATCCCGCCGTCGCCGACTTCCGTCTCGCCGACCAGGATGCCGGCTCCTGGGGCGCCACCCTGGTGACATTGAAGCTTTTCGTTCTTCGATAACACCGGTTCGCATGAAGAATTCTTTACATGTTCGCCCTACGGAAACAGGTGGCGAAGAATTGATTCGCATCGGGGAGAAACGGTATAATGAGAGGCTGCCGGGGCGCGTCAGATGTCCGGCCTGCAAGGAGTTTGCTATTCGAATGTCATGCATCAACGGCCTCTTCCGGTCGGTTTTGTTCTGTTCTCTCATCGCTGTAACGATCATTGGTCTCTCCGGCTGCGGAGGCGGTGGAGGCGAAAACCCTGTTTCTTCGACGCCCTCCCTGCCCGAAACGCCCCTTGTCACCCTGAATGCCTCAGATCTGGCTGCTCCAGGCAAGACCGTCGAAAACTCCTTCAGCCAGGGCGCGCTTGCGCTTCAGATCCCGACAGCGGCGAAGAGTGAACGATATGCGGTTCTCCTTGTTAATAACGGCACCGCTGAAAGTACTATCAAAGTGAACGGTGGCGGGAGTTCGACCATAAGCTCGTTCCGGTCGATTGTTTCGTCCCTTGCCCCGGTCGTCCGGCCCGTTTGCGGAACTCCCTTTGTCAGGAATGCCCGCCAAAACGCACCTGCCTCATCTATACGAATGAATATTGTTTCTGCGGTCAGGCCTGCCACGGCCAACGAGACACTCGGCCAGTCATATGGATTCAACGTCTATTCCGGAGACGTGAGCGGTCTTTTCTCGCCAACCTATGTTCCCAGAAAAGGTGTTCTTCGCCGGATCGGCACATATTGCAAACTATTTGTAGATCCCGAGCCATTCAATGGTCTCAGTGCGGCAGATGGCGGATTCTACTCGATTACGGAATCCCAGCTCGACACTCTGATGACGAAATTCGATCAGAAGATTTATCCGCTCATGACGCAGAATTACGGGCCGTCTTATGACATGGATGGCGATGGGAAAGTGGCGGTATTTCTTTCCCCGATGGTTACCCGAAACGGGTTTGCCGGCTTCTTTGATACGGAACATTTCACGACTTCCATGACCAGCAATCAACGGGATATGTTCTGCATGTGGACTCCGGATGAGTCATGGAGCGGGGATCGATGGCTGGCGGGAACCTGCGAAACAATAGCGCACGAATTTCAGCATCTGATCAATTTTTCGGGGCGCCTCAAAAAGGCGAGTTATAATTTCAGTTCCGTTGTGGAAGAGGAAATATGGCTCGACGAAGCCCTTGCCATGGGAGCCGAGATCAGATATCGCCAGTCCATCGGTGATCCGGTGTATGAAGAACGGTTCTCATATTACATGAATTATATATCATCCACATCACTGATGAACTTCGGGAACAAATTGCAGGATTATGGCTGTGTGGGTATGTTTGCTCATTACCTCTTCGAGCAGGGAGATGCTTCCCGGATCCAGAGGCTTGTCACCTCCGGACTGAGAGGAAAGACCAATATCGAAACTGCTTTCAGCGATCATCCCAACGCCGCGCTGCGCACCTTCGACGGCATTTACAGCAACTGGACCAGGGCTGTTTTCACGGAAATGAACCGGAATCGGATCGATGTTGCAGGTGTTGCCGCTCATCAGAAATACCTCGCCGATTTCGATCTCGATCGTTCTTCCGCCGTGATCAGCTACGACGGTGGAGGCCAGGGAACTCTCTCCGCTGGAACGATTTCGATGTTCATTGTGCAGCCCCCGGCCGGATACTCAGCCGAAACAGCGGCGCTGTATCTGCAGGCCGTGAGCGGAAGCACCCAGCAGACCGGTGCTTCCATCAACTGCACCATCATGCGATTGAATAATTGAAAAAGAGAGTCAGCTGAACGGTCTGCCGAGAAACTCGGAGAAGTCGGTCATGACAGCGATGACGCTGAGGCCGATCATCAGAAACCAGAGCGCCGCGCGCTGGCCGGGTTTGTCCTGCGGCCTTGAGTCGTTCCGATGGGGCGCCGGCTCGTCAGGGTCGGCGAAAAGCTGCTCCCACTGGTCCAGGCCATACAGGAAAAAGCCCAGAAACAGCAGAAACAGACAGAAAAAAAACAATCCTACCCACATCGCCTGTCAGGCCACCTTGTCTTTGATGGAAGTCATTCATTTGAATCATCAGTGCCCAGGCTGCACGGATGATATTCATCTTATGGCTTACGAAGGGCATGTGCAACACTGAATGTCTTCAGCACGAAGAGAACGATGAAAAACAGTGGTTTCACGGTGAATCCAATAAAGAGCTTTCGAAGTTACTGTGAAGTCTTTGTGCTCTTTGTGGACTCTGTAAGGCTCTTGGGGGCCCGTTTTTGGGATATTTTACACCGGGCTCAGCCGGCGTGGTTCCCGGAGCCGAGAAGCTGCGACACCGTGACAAAGCGGTAGCCGCACTTTTTCAACGCCGGAATCAGCACCGGCAGCACGCGCAGCGCGCCGGGGTGAATGTCGTGAAACAGAACGATGCATTCCGGCGAAAATGACCGGACCACGCGGGCCAGCATGCGGTCGGAGCTTCCGCCCGCCCAGTCGCGACTGTCCGAGTCCCACAGGACTTCGCGCCAGCCCTGGCCCTGGAGCATCCCGCGAACCCGCGCATTCGTGTGCCCGTAAGGGGGGCGCACCAGCCGCGGTGACTTGCCGGTCAGCATCGAAATCATCTCGGAAGTCTTCCTGAGATCGCTTATTCCAGCCCCGGAACCCATGTTCACGAGAGAGTGATGGCTCCAGGTGTGGTTCGCCACTTCATGTCCCTCGCCGGACATGCGGGCGAGGAGGTCGGGATACGCTTCGGCGCGCGAGCCGAGCACGAAGAACGTCGCCCGGACACCCTGAGATTTGAAATAATCGAGGAGCTGCCGGGTATAAGCGGCGTGCGGGCCGTCGTCGAACGTTAGCGCGACCAGCTTCGAGCCGGTCCCCCCCGAAATCTGGCTGATCGCGGCAGCGCAGGAGTCGATTGTGTAAGGCGCCGCAGGCTCGATCCGGGCGGGTGGGGAAGGACGCTTCGCAACCGCGGTTCCCCGCGAACCACCGGAGCCGGGCAGTTCATCCGGTGCAACCGGTGTTTCATCCCTTCCGAGGCCGTAGGAATCGGTTATTCCAAGATTTCCATCCATGACCGGTGGCTTGATGTCACCCGGCAGCGGCAATGACGGAATTCCGGGAATGTGCGGGAAAGCGCTGGATGAAGGCGGTTTCAGACCCATCTCCTGAAGCTTTCTCGATGCGGGTTCGAAATTCGGATTCAGTCGCAGCGCCGCAAAAAACGATGAGGCCGCTTCGTTCCGGTTTCCGAGCTCCTTGTACAAAAGCCCGAGATTGTAATGCAGCCAGAAAGACTGTTCGACACGCAGCCCCGCGGAGAAAACCTTCAGCGCCTCACCATACCGTTTTTGGGTCTTCAGGGCCGAGCCCAGGTTGTTGTACAGGTGTACGTAACGAACATCGATGGCGAGGCCGCGCTGCCACAGCACCATCGCATCCTGAAGCCTGCCGGCTCTCGCATAGATGATCCCCATCGAGTTCAGAACGCCGACGTCCCGCGGGTTCTGCGCCAGCTGCTGGCGGAGCATTTCGAAATCCTTCATCAGATCGGGCGGGGTCGAAGGATCCGCCCGGTCCGCGCCGATTGCTGCCCGCAGAGGCGCGGCGATGGCAAACAGCATCATCGCGCAAAGAAACAGCATCAACCGGTGGCGCATTCGGTACCGTCTCCGTCCGGCATCACTCATCGGCAGATGTCTGAAAATTCTTTACTTTGACAAGGGTTCCCGATACAGCTGCTGATAAAGCCGCCAGATGCGCACTTTGAGATCATCAGCCCTTGGGGGCGGGATGGATTTCGATTCGACCCGTTGCCCCCGTTCCCGGAGAACTCCCTCGTAAAGAGCCAGAAGCTCCGGATCCCGCGCACCTGAAAAAAAGAAAATGGCGTTGTCTGGAAGAGTCTCGCTGACGTTTGCCTCGGAGGAGGCTGCCGGAGTTTCTCCGGTCGTGGATATCGTAAACAGCCTCCAGAGCATTTTTTGATATCCTTCGTCATTCCCATTCAATACATTCGCCGCCTTCTTGAGGGCGTCCGCAAGTCTCGGTTCGAAGAGAGAGCCGCGCTCCGTGGCGGCCACGCGCAGCGCTTCCAGTACATCCAGAAAAAGCCTGGCTGCGAAAGGTTTGCCGATAAACAACGGGGGAAAAGTGAAATCAAACTCGGGCAGCCCGTTCCTGGCTGAATGCGCGATCAGAAACTCCGTTGCCCTGCGCAGCGCCGAAACGACGTCGGTGTCGATGCAGAACTTCTGCAGATATGCGAGGGTCGCCGCTGCCACCAGTGTTGGCGAAACGACGCCGTACTCCGGATGACCTTCTGCTGAAAACGAGCCATCGGGCCGCTGGAAAGAAATAATATGAATAGCTATTGACGCGAGCGTGTCCCGCGGCGTGTTCAGACAGCGGTATTCGGCCAGGGTGGCTGTCCAGGCCAGGGGAAGCGCGATGTGGCACAGAAAACAGCGGTTTATCTCCTGGAGCTTCAGGGTTGTCCGTGACAGCTTCGCAAGCTCGTTTTCGAGCCCCCGCCGGGGCGCATCGGCGCCTTCGATATAGAGCCTTTCGGCGCCAGGGGCGGGTGAACTTGCCACTTCGCTGACGATCGGAATGATTTCCAGCCAGCCGGTCGAGGGTTCGTTCAGCTCGATTCTGAGAGGGTCGTCAGACAGGTCATTCCGCCGGCCGACCGTCGTCGAGTTGGCCCCGCGGATGATGACGGCCTTTCCGCGGTGGCCGGTCCCAAAGACTTCGGGCAGATCGAGCGGCAGTACCACGAGATCGATCGCCGTCGGCACCGTAAAATCTATCCGGCAACCGCCCGACGCGATGTTGCTGATGCTGCCGGTCACTTCCCAGCCGGCCAGGGCCGGAGCCGCAATGAAGGCCAGTATGACCTGGATGAGAGCAGGAAAGCGCTTCAAAAAGCCGCTCAAAGCTTCCCGTCGCCTTTTTTCAGACCGTATTTCTTGAGCTTGTAATGCAGATTCTGGCGTGTCAGGCCCAGCCGTTCGGCTGCCTGGGAATAATTGTACCCGGTGGCTTCGAGAGCACTCCGGATCAGCTCGACCTCGAGCTGCTCCCTGGCCTCTTCAAGCGGAACTCCGCCCGGCGATGGATGCCGTGTTCCGCGCGAATCATCGCCGTCCGGTTGTGAATCGTCCACGGGAAGGGGCAGGTCGACGGGAAGCAGTTCGCTGCCCAGCCGCTTCAGGATCACCGCCCGCTCGATGACATTTTCCAGTTCCCGCACATTTCCCGGCCAGGAATACCCGGCAAGCTTCGCCAGCGCCGCCTCGGATGGGATGAGAAGCGGCCTGTGATGCCGTTCTGAGGATCTCTTCACAAAGACGGTAACAAGATCGGGAATGTCTTCCGGGCGTTCGCGTAATGCCGGCATGCGGATCTCAACGACGCTCAGCCGATACAGCAGGTCTTCCCGGAACCGGCCGGCAATGGATTCAGCCCTGAGATCGTGGTTGCTTGCCGCGATGATGCGGACATCGACAGCGGAAGCACGTGTGTCGCCGACTTTCCGCACGATGCCGTCCTGAAGAACGCGAAGAAGCTTGGCCTGACTTGACTGCGCCAGATCGCCGATTTCATCGAGAAACAACGTGCCTCCGCTTGCTTCGTGAAAAAGACCGTCTTTGTCGGTGAACGCTCCCGTGAAGCTGCCCTTCACATGACCGAACAACTCGCTTTCAACGAGATTTTCAGGAATAGCGCTGCAGTTCACCGGAATGAACGGAGCCGATGCCCTTCGTGAGAGGGCGTGGAGCGTGCGCGCGGCGAGTTCCTTCCCGGTTCCGCTCTCACCCTGGAGAAGAACGGTGCTTTCGGTGTCGGCGACCCGCTCGATCAGATCGATGGCCTTGCGAATGGCTTCTGAGCGGCCGGCAGGTTTTGTTATCTCTTGGGAAACAGGCTCTGAAATGCCGTTGTGGCCGGTATCCAGGACCTTGCGCACGGCTGAGCGGAGGTCGGAGATTTCGAACGGCTTGAGCAGATAATCGCGCGCTCCAAGCCTCACGGCCGTTATCGCCGTTTCGATCGAGGAGTATCCGGTCATGAGAATGCAGGGCGGCCTGGGATGCAGCTCGCCGAGTTTTGCCAGCAGATCGAGCCCCGACATGCCCGGCATGCGGATGTCTGAAATCACGAGCGCCGGATTCCGTTCGATGATGAACGCGAGTGCCTGGTCGGGCGCACTGAACTCGCAGACCTCGTGGCCATCGAGCTCCAGGGCTTTTTTCAAAGCCCGCAGGAGTTTCAATTCGTCATCTATGAGGACGATACGATTCGGCATTTTTATGTTCCCAGCTACAGTGTATCACGTCTCGGGCAAGGTGTCGGCGGTCCTGAGCGTAAAGGAAAAAACCGTCCATTCGTCATGAAGGCGTTCCGCCCAGATGCGCCCGCCGTGGCCTTCGATGATCGACTGGCAGATCGCCAGTCCCAGTCCGGTCCCCTGCGGTTTTGTCGTGACCAGGGGTTCGAACAGATGGGCGGCGGCTTCCCCAAGCCCCGGGCCATTATCGGCAACCGTCACGATCGCGAATCCATCATCCAGGGATTTTGCTGCAACTCTGATGATCGCGGACTTCCCTGCGGCGGCTTTTTCCTGCAACGCTTCTACCGAATTTCGGAGAAGGTTCGACAGCACCTGCCCGATCCCTGTGCTATCTATCAGAACTGTCGTTTCGCTGTTTTCCGCGAGTTCCAGGGTTATGCCATTCCAGAGCTTTTCTTCGGGGTGCGCTTGAACGGCCTTGCGGATCAGTTCACCCAGAGAAACGGGAGAAAGACGCGGCGGCCGGTTATGCGCATACTCGAGAAGCGACTCGACGATCCGCCGGCAACGCTTTGTTTCATCTATAATTGCTTCTATATCATCTGGTTCGACCGGTTTTCCGTTTCTGATGGCATCGAGGGCGAGTCCGGCGCTGACCAGGATCGTGCCCAGCGGGTTGTTTATTTCGTGCGCCAACCCCGCCGAAAACCGGCCAAGTACGGCCATCTTTTCCTTGCTCATCAGCTCCTGCTGAACGGCAATCAGCTTGTCGCGGGCAGTTGAAAGTTCCTGCACCATGCGATTAAAGCTGCGGGCGACGGTGCCGATTTCATCCGTCCCGTCAGGAACTTCCCCGGCGGGTATTTTCTGCCAGTGACCGGCACCGACCCGGTCGATGGCCTGCTTCAGCCGTTCAAGCGGTCCGAACAGCCGGCGTGCTAGGAAGTATCCAAGGACAAGAAGGCTGAGGACCTCCAGGATCGCGAGCCGCAGCATCAAATCATCCACACCCGTTCTGGTCAGCGTCGCCGAATCGGCCTCGTAGCCGACCAGAAGAATCTGCCCGGTCTGCGGCACGGCGGTCGCCCTGATGCGGTACAGCCGGCCCTGCAGCAGTCTCTGGAATGTGGCTTCCCGGGATGAATACTCCCCACGGATCCCTGCCGGCCAATCATTCGCGTCTCCGCTGACAAGCCCGTGCGAGTCCCACAGGGCCATCAGGGGGATCGTCGATGATGCCGGCCTGCGGGCGACAATGAGATCGGTATTCAATCCTGGCAGTGTCGCCTGCTCGACGATATACCCGGAAGATGAAAGCGGCCCCGTAAGAGAGAGCCGCTGCGGGCAGGCAATGCCGGGAACGACCTTTGCCGGCTGCTGGAAAGGGTACAGGATACTTCTGCCGTTTCTCCTGAGATCCAGCCAGTCGAGACGCAGATGTCGCTTGAGATCTTCGACTGTTTTGAGAAGCTCTTCGTGAGCGGGTTCCCCCAGATCCGATCCGGCGAGAACCGGGGCAATGGTCCCTGCGACACTCGCCAGAAGTGCCTGCTCGCTGCGCCACCCCTCGATCGTCGATTCGCGTAGGGACGTGAGCTTGCCCAGATCAGCCTCTTCGAGTTGCAGGCCGAGAGTTCGCGCACCCCAGGTGATGATCAGGCCCGTCAGAGCGACGATCATCAGGGCAAACCCGATTCCGATCTTGAAACGTATGCTCACAGTTCCTCACGAACCACTCAACGAATTTCCTTATTTCCCACGAATCGTCTGTTCCTGAGCCGCCGCGGCCGTGTCCCTGAGACTCTGCAGTTCGTCGTAAAGAACGCGTTATCGAGCACTCGGCATTTCCATCATCGCATAACTCGCCTGTGCAATGAAATATATTACTACAAATAAAAAGGCCCCGCCTGCGTTGCCGCGGCGGGGCCGATTGTGTCGATCAGTAGTTGATCAGCTGGGCGAACGAATCGGGATCGAGGCTCGCGCCGCCGACAAGAGCGCCGTCGATGCCGGGCTGGCTCATGTAGGTCTTCATGTTGTCCGGTTTCACGGAACCGCCATACAGAATGCGGGTCTTGTCGGAAGCGGAGTTGCCGTACCGGCTGTGCAGGAACTCGCGAATCAGCGCAATTGCATCGTGCGCATCCTTCGTCGAGGCACTCTTGCCGGTGCCGATGGCCCAGACCGGTTCGTAGGCGATAACCATCGTGCCAATCGCGTTTTCGGGTACATCCTTCAGATTGCGGTCCATCTGGTTCAGGATGACCTGCTCGGTCAGGTTCTTTTCGCGTTCTTCAATCTTCTCGCCGACGCAGAGAATCGGGATCAGACCGCTTTTGACGGCTGCCTGGACCTTGCGGTTGATCAGCTCGTCCGTCTCTCCGAATACCCAGCGGCGCTCCGAATGGCCCAGAATCACGAATTCGCAGTGAAGATCCTTCAGCATCGAGGCCGAAACCTCGCCGGTGAAGGCGCCCTTCTCTTCGAAATACATGTTCTGCGCCCCGAGAAGAATCTTCGTTTCCTTGCGTGCCTGATCGACCGCGTAGATCA
>Ga0079303_10000362_pt1 | contig 10851 bp, 7 predicted proteins | sample Methanogen_OWC_FD_77073 | JGI IMG/M metagenome (GOLD analysis project Ga0079303, IMG submission 77073) | Enriched soil microbial communities from Old Woman Creek wetland in Ohio, USA - Methanogen_OWC | ecosystem: Environmental > Terrestrial > Soil > Wetlands | place: USA: Ohio | collected...
CGAAGCTAATGACAAAAATGGCCACCGCATAAAATGCGGGGCCATTTTTTTATCGCCATTAAAAAAGGGGCCGCAGAAATTTACCTTTCTGGACGGCCCCTTTTTTTATCTATCGTTAAGCCTTCAATTCGAGGAATCGGCGCCGTCTCTCTTGAAATTGCTGACGCCTTTGATCTCGAGACCCTTATCGCCGATGAAAATTCCGAATACCGAAGGCGCTTGATGCGCTTTGATTCTGGCCCAGTCGATCCTGCTTTCATTCTGACGGAAGAACGGATTGTCGTTCTTCAGGGCGGACTTGCCGATTCCAGCGTTTCTGAAGTAAATATCCGAGACCTCCTCGTCATCCGAATAAACGAAAAACGAAAGTTTTTCGGGAAGATCGGCTACCGCGCCGGTGAATTTTTTCTGCGCGCCTATTCCGTCGCCCGGTTTCTGAAGCAGACGCATCACCGCAGAAAAATGGTCGAAATAAGTAGAAAAGACAAAATACCCTCCCGTGACGCAGAAAGTCAGGCTGAAAGCTCCGGCTATGGGCTTTTTCAAAGAATAATACTTGGCCCCCAGCATCTCCTTCTCTTCGAACTCGCCGAGAAGGCCTTTTTCGGAAAGACGTGCGACGATCTTTTCGGCGGTCCTGGAATTCTTTAATTTCAGGATCACCGTAGGAAGCGACAAAATGGGGTCGTCCTTCGTGGAAAGCATTTTCGTAATGAAGATCGCGTCGCCGTCGAACATTCCCATCAGATCTTCCCGGATTTTCATGCCAAGAAATGCGCAAACAGCGGTTTTACCCATAAAATATTGGGTTTTCACCATGGGCGGAGCCTTCTCCATCAGTTTCTCGTAAAGATCGAAAAATTCGATAAAATTAAAAGATAAATATATGAGCGTCGAAGAATCGGCAGGGCATATTGACGCGATATCCGAAACTTTCGCACCGCCGCCCATCAGCTTTAAAAGCCCCGATCTTCCGGCCGACGTAACGGCGCCGTTTGCGACCACGCGGCTGTCCTCCATCCTGTATTGCATCCTGATATCGGAAAGCGACTTCAATTCGAGAATCGAAAGAATATCCCTGAATATTTTCGAATCGTCTTCAGCGCCTTTTCGAGGACTTTTCGACGCCGCCATAGACGCTTCGGCGTTATCCGCCGTCTTGACGGCGAGTTCATAAACACGGGAAATATCGATAAAAAGACCCATGGCATCGGTATTTTTCAAAGACAACAGATGGGTTTTAAACGCGGGTTCCTTTTCGCGAGCGGAAGAAGAGTAGTCATGGATCTTTTTAAGATACTGCCCGTCCGACGCCAAAAACACTTCGGAGCTGGTTATCCCGATGGCGAAGCCGCCCTTGAGAAAATCTTTCGATCCGGGAACGAAACCGTTCGGAAACTTGTAAGAAACCGAATAAGAATAATCGCCGGCGCCGGCAGGCTGACATTCGACATAGTCCCTGTTGTTGAGAAAATTGTCCTCGAAGACCGCCTTCAGCCGGGCGCTCTGATCGGTGACGAAGGCCGCGCCGAAAGACACGCCTTTTTTAGAAAATTCGTTAACCTCGACCCACAATGCTGCTTCACCTGAAAATACCGCGAGCAAATCGCGCGCCGGCATTTTTATCCATCTTTCGAATCTTTCTAAAAGCCGTTCGCCTTCAGGCGTGAGTTTGACGCCGCCATATTCCTCAACGAAAATATAATTGTAGATCGGAGACCATTTTTTATAATTGCCAAAGTCCTTCACGTCGGGGATATAAGTGACGGCGGTGGCGGACTCGGGAATCCTGGAAATAAGGGTCTCAGAAGTTACGTCTAACGCGACGCAGAGGACCGGCGACAGAAAAAGCGCGGCGAAAACGATAGCGGATACAGTCAAAACGCTTCTAAAAAGTGCTGATTTCATCTATTCCAACCTCCGGTCGTCACTTTTTCGAAAGAAGCCCTGCGCGGAGGCCTGTTGTAAAGGTGTCCGGAGTTCGGATTGTCCTTGTCGAAAGAATACGCCTCCACGTTTGAAAGAAAATCGAAAATATAATTCAACGGAATCCCGAATCCTATTCCGTCGGACCTGAAAAAAGCCATGTTTATGACCCCGATGACGTCGCCTTTCATGTCGAAGAGCGGCCCACCGGAGTTGCCCATATTGATCGGAGCCGTCGTCTGAATGTAAATCAGGCCGTTGATATAGCGATCACGGTCCGAGATGATTCCCTGCGATATGGAGCGGTTCAACCCGTAAGGGTTGCCGATGGCGAAGACCGCCTCCCCTTTCCTCCACGACGTGGATTTCGCGAAAAAGCATTTCGTGAAAGGCTTTTCGTTCTTATCCTCGATTTTAAGCAGCGCCAGGTCGTAAAAGGGATTAAGCGCGACGATCTTGATGTTATTGAATTTGATCTGGTTGAAGTCCGACTTAGTCTTTTCGAAAATGGTAATCGTAATCTGAGTCTCGTTCTCTATCACGTGGCAGTTGGTCAGCACGTGGCCTTCATCGGAAATTATGAAGCCCGAACCGAGTCCGCCGGGAGTCTTGACCTGGACCACTCCGTCCTCGAACATCTCGACATGCGATTCTATCGAGGCCGGTGACGAATTTCTCATGCAGAAAATCTTGGATTCGGGAAAGCTCCTCGACGCGGGGAGAGATGCCTGAGAGTCGGACGCCGCGGAAGCGGGTTTCGGATCGTTTGCCCGGGCCGGCGTCCGGGAAATCTCACGGATCCTGTTTCTGGGTATGGTCATCACCGACGCGGCGTTATCAAGTATGACCGAATCCTGCTTCGTCTTGAGTATCTCGCCTGATATGACGTTTCCGTCGTTGAGCTGGACATAGACGCGCTCCTGCGAGGCCGCCTTCGATATGGAAGTGGAGGCAACCGCAAATGCGGCGGCCAGAAAAAATATAACAACTATTGAATATTCACGTCCGGTAATTTTCATTCTAAATTTCATCTTGCTCGCCTCACTTGGCCTGCGGCTTATCGCCGAAATATATTATTATCTTGTCGTGGACCATCATGACGATATCATTATATCCATCGGAGTCGAAGTCGGCGACGTCTATCTGCGAAGGTTCGCTTGAAAAAGCGCCGCTCTGGAACTGTTTGGTGTTGAAGATCTTGAACCTGAATGCGTGCCTCAAAGAGCCGGCGATTGGAGTGAAGATATCGAGCATATTGAGAACCCCGCACGTGGCGACGATGTCGCATATCCCGTCACCGTTCGCGTCGCGCGCGAGAAGGTTGTTGTATTTGCCCTTCTTGTTCTCCTCGTACGACGCCACCGGAAAAGGATCGAACTCGAGGCCGGCGCCCGCCGTTATGACGCCGAGGCATAAGTCGCCGGCCGCGGCTGCAAAAGGGCCAACTCCGACGAACTGTCCCTGGGCGATTTTTCTGTCGATTTCGACTATCTCGCCGCGGCCCCTGGCGATATCGTGCCTGTACATCCTCTTGTTGCCAGGGTCCATAACGAGTATGTTCCCGCAGAACACACCGGAATATTCCGAATTGAAATCCTCGAAATTAATGTTAACCTGGTCTTTTTGAGTGATCGACATCGAGTCGCGGTCCACGCGAAACACCTTGAGGAACTTTTTTTCCGAGAGAAGAAGCTCGTAAATTCCGTCGCCGTCGTAGTCCGCGAAAAACGAATTGCGAGGGTTCATCTGGGAAGTCAGCTGCTTGTCCTGAGGAGTAATCGGCGAAAAATTTCCCTGGGCCGTTTTAGCGAACACAAGCGGAGAATCGTATTTCTGATATGCGATGAAGACTTCCACCGAACCTCCAAAACAGGCTACCTTGAAGGAGGAAACGCCTTCGGGAAGGCCGGTGACTTTCGCGCCCGAAGCGAATCCCGGCACGGCTTTGCCGGCGCGGATTATCCTGAGCCTGACTTCTCCGGATTCCTTCGAAAGAACAGCGGCCGCCGCGGCCGCTCCTTCGGCGCGGGAATCGAAGACGGGCGCCACCGCGATCGCCCCGGTCGTACCGGGAACCGTTCCGGCGAATTTAAACTCCCGGCCGGCGCCGAAAACGCCGCCGATCACGCTTCCCTGATGGACCGCGAAAATATTCACTTCGCCAGAGCCGGCGACAGCGAACGTTCCCGAAGCTCCCACGGCGAGAGGCCAGGTAGCGCGGCCGCATGCCTTGCCGGCCGCGTCGAAATAATACACCGACAGCCTTCCGCGCGAACCGTTGGCCGCCACGAGATCGCCGATACCGTCGCCATTGACGTCGGCTGACGAGAAAGACATCTTCTGTTCCCTGTCCTCGCGTGAAAAATAGACGGTATTCAGCTTCTGTTTGCTCGCGTTTGAATTGACCGCTTTTTTAATCCTATAGGAATAGATCTTGTTGGAATTTTCAAGGACGCACGCCATCATCGGATCGTTTCCCGCCCGGAAGCCCCCCGGCTGAATATAATAATCCATGTTCCGGAATCCCAGAAGTTCGAAAGATTCCTCGTTCAGAAAAAGCCCGTCGGCGGAACCGTAGCGAACCCTGAGATTTGGCCCCTTCGAATAATATGCGTAAACCAGGTCGGGACGCGAATCGGAATTCACGTCGAAGACCGAGAATTCGGCGGGATCACTTCCATAGTCTGAAGAAAGAGGTACTATGGAGTGTCCGGAAAGGAATTCCGAAGCGGCGCGGTTTTTAAGAATTATAAAAAAATCGGGGGCCATGATGACGACATCCTCCCTGGAATCGCCATCTAGATCGTAAGCGGAGCATACGGCTTTTGAAAAATCGGCCTCTTCTATGCGGACTCTGGAATATTCTGTAAACTGCATATTGCCTTCGTTCCTCATCAGAATGAGGGTCTTCGGTTCCGCGATGAGAAGAAGAGATTCGGCCGAGTCGCCGTCGAGGCGAACGAACTGATAATCATATACGTTTTTTTCCATGGGAATGTATACGTTATTGAATTTCTGATCATACCTGATAGCGTTTATCTCAGCCTCGGCACTTTCGACCGCGGGAGCGGGACCGTTGGCCATCACGACTATCTGGGATTTCTCCACGTCGATATAGGAGATGTCGGGCCGGCCGTCACCATTGGCGTCGCAATGTTTCAGCGAACGCATCATCTGAGAGCCTTTATAGATTTGCATATCGCCGAAACCGAAATATTTCGACAACGCGGTCTCGTAGGTCCCGCCGTTGCCGGCGGCGCATGCTATCATTTCCGAAGGCGCGTGGCCGAGGACCGAAACTATTACGAATACAGCCGCCACGAACTTGATTAACACACCGATCTCTGACTTTGAAAAAGCGCGGTTACGTTTCATTTTTTACTCCGTCACAAATAACAGCGCGGCCGGATAGGCATTTTTTTAGCCGCCGGCCGCGTCTGAAAATAATCCGTAGAAATTATAATTTTTTTATTACAATGTGTCAAGGACATTTATAACATATTTATTTAACCGCCGGGCCATTACGCGAACCGATAAAATTTTCGGTTTCGAAATTCCGTATACCGCAGACTGATATTATCACCGGCGATGATTGACTATGAATCGGAACGGCGGTATAATTTAGCGGGGGTGCATAAGCATGAAAATAATTGTTACCGGATCGGCCGGAATGCTCGGGCTGGACGTGATGTCCGAATTCGACAGGTTCGACCATCAAATAATCGGACACGATCTGGATTCATTGGATATAACCGACCATGACGCGGTAGAACGTGAAATCAAAAAGATCGGTCCGGACGCAGTGATTCATTGCGCCGCTTTCACGAATGTCGATGGATGCGAGACGGAAAAGCGGAAAGCTTTTTCCATCAACGCGCGCGGCGCAGGAAATATCGCGGCCGCCTGCCACGCTTCAGGCTCGAAGATGATTTACATCTCGACGGATTACGTATTTAACGGCGAAAAATCCGGCCCTTATAACGAATATGATAGCCCGGACCCGGTTTCCGTTTACGGAATGTCCAAATATTACGGAGAAAGATACGTGGAACATGCCTGTCCCAGAAGTTTTATAGTCAGGACATCATGGCTCTTCGGTTCACGCGGGCATAATTTCGTAAAAGCCATACTCCGGCAGGCCTCTGAAAAAAGAAAGCTGGCTGTCGTTGTCGACCAGTGGGGATCGCCCACCTACACCAGGGATCTCGCCGCTTTTTTAAGGGAGCTGGCCGGGACTGAATACTACGGCACTTATCACGCGACCAATGAAGGCTTTTGCACCTGGTACGATTTCGCGAAAAAGATCATCGAATTGTCGAATGCCGGAATAACTCAGATCGACGGTGTTTCTTCCGCGACAATAAAAAGGCCGGCGAAGAGACCTGCGAACTCGATGCTTTACAAAAACTCCATTCTGGCAGCCGGGCTTAACGCTTTACCCAGATGGGAAGATGCGCTTAAAAGATATTTCGAGGAAAAATAATACAACGTATCGTCCGGTGTGTGCCATTATGCATCTCGTGCGCCTTCATGGCAAATTTCCGTTCGGGCGATTTGGCGCACAGGTGACCGGTACAATTTTTTTGTTGCATTTTTCTATATATTTTATATAATATCTTAGCGAATTTGTGTTTGCTGTGCGTTATGTTTTAGATTTATGTTTTTTTATCGTCAGCACGGATATATATAATTTTTATAAAGGAGAAAAAGTCATGATGCTTAACCGTGATCTTTACACTCGCATTCTTGTCTTGCTATTGCTTATCATGTTCGGCGTTTCACTTTCCTCTGGATGCGGCGGTGGCGGCGGCGGAACACCGGCGGTCAACATAAATGAAAGTGAAAAACTGGTCAAGCCAAATTTCTCTTTCTCGCTCAAGTTCATGTCTCCCGACGGACGCAGCATGGCCGCGCCTTCGCTTTCAACGCCCGGTGAAGTCAGCGTCACGCTCATCTCAGCGGCCACGAAGGCGACCTATGGCCCCAAAACCGCCAAATACAGTCAGGGCGAAATAAGAATCAGCGAAGAAGAAATTGCCGAAGGAACCTATACAGTTTCTCTTAACGCCACCTTAAAACTTCAGTCAACGGACACTTTTGAAACAATTTTCCAGGGTTCGTCCAGCGGCGCAGAAGTAAGCGAAGGAAAAATCACTCAAGTCGATATCTACATCAACAATACCGGGAAAACAGTATCTCTGGCACCGGCTGCATTGAAGTTCAACGGATTTCCAAAAAGCGTTTATAACGCCGGCGAATTGTTAATGCCTTCCGGTCAGCCGATGAATTTATACGTCCTTGACAAATACGGCGCCATCCTCACCAGCGCTTCGGGCACTCTCACGATCTGCTGGGTCAAGGACGGCATTGAACACGATAATCTTTCCGGCCAGGTCGTTAATGGAATAGCGAGTTTTTCAAATCTCACAGCCCCGTCAGTGTCGGGCGCCATCACCGGAAAAGCCGTATTCGGAAGTCTTACTGGAACGAGTTCCCCGATCACCATCAACTATACTCCGCCTGCGAGCGCCGCAAAACTGGCTTTCGCCTCTCAGCCTCAATCGCCTATAACGGCCGGAAACGTCTGGCCTTCCTTCGGGGTATATGTTCAGGATGCGGCGGGCAACACGGTAACCACCGCCAACAATTCCGTTTCGTTATATTATTCCAGCACATCAAATCCTTCCGGCGTCCTGCTGAAGACCGTCACTGCCGTCAACGGTCTGGCGACATTTTCCGGCGTTACCGTCCCGAATGTCACGGGAAGCATAACTCTTCGCGCTTCATCATCGCCGCTTACCGACGCGACCTCCACCGTGACGGTTAATTCCACTCAATCAGGAGTGAAACTTGCGTTCACTACTCCCCCTCAGACACCGATGTCACCGGGCGGAACATGGCTCGACTTCGCAGTTACCGTTCAGGATGCGGCGGGCAGCACAGTTTCTTCCGCCTCGGACGTAATTGTTTTATCATATTACACCGCTTCGAATCCCGCTCTGGTTTCGCTCGCGTCAAAGGCGGCCGTCAACGGCGTGGCTACTTTCAGCGGAGTCAAGGCACCCAACGTTTCAGAAGGTAGCATTACATTAAAAGCGGAATCCGGCTCCATGACGGCGGCCCTGGCAAATGTCTCCATTCTCAACCAGGCTTTCAACGTCTATGCGAGTACGCCGCAGGGGATCTACTCTTATAATTTCGGATTCGACGTCAGCAATCCATCGTCAAAGCTGGTAAATATGACTTCGACGGTTCCGACCTGGGAAATATCATATTATAGTTTTTTCGGAAGACAGATCAAGAAAATGAAAGCCTCCGCTTCCCGTAACATGCTTTACGTGTTTGACGACGGCAATCATGTCGTTCAGATAGACAGTATGAATTCCGGGTCTATAGCCGATTTTGATCTCACAGGACTCCCGGGCCCGATAATAAATTTCGCAGTGTCGATCGATGGAAATTATTTATACTTGCTCACCACTACGTCGGTTTCAAAATACGAAATCACCAGTCGTACTATACCTCTGGGAATGACCCTCAACATAACGGGCAGTCCCAGGAACCTGATCGAATATTCTCCGGGAATGGTCTTCGTCGCCTTCGACAACAAGGTCACGCCGGTTAATTTTACAGGCACAAGCGCAACAACCGGAACCGATCTCTCTTTCGTGGGAACGCCTTCCGGTCTCGACCGCGACGGCCTTGACAGCGACGTCTTCATAGCGGAATACACCGGCAATGCCGTTTACAGGCTGCTTCCAACAAGTTTCACTTCCGGCCCGATCGTCAATCTCGGCTCCGGCAAGCCTTCGGCCCAATCCACTGACACTGCCATGGTCAAAGTGGTCAATATCTCCGGAAATAAAAAAATATTTCTGGCCAAGACCGGAGATACGACCCCGTACAGCTATAATTACACCACCGGCGCTACCACCGCGATACAACCGCCCACAGTCTCCCTTGGTACACTGACGCCTTCCGACATGGATATTTCGGCCGGCGCTTATTTTCTGCTCATGTCACAAAGCGATGTCAACGGCTTTATAAGGGTCATAGATACTGAACTCAATGTGTCCTTGAAAGATTACTCTTTAAAGGACAGCTCGGGAACTCAACTGTCATATATCAACGGACTGATCGTCAGATAATCGCGAAGGAGGAGTCGAAAAACATGAAGAAAACAAAAAAATTATTCAATCTATTCTATGCGGCAATCCTGGTGGCATTAATTTTTTCTTTGACTTCGCCCGCTAACGCTCAGAACGTTTCGGCAAAAATTACTCTGATCGAGGGAGAAGTCACGGTCAAGGCAGACGATAAAGCTGAATGGACGAAGGCGTCGGTAGGCCAGGAACTCAAGGAAGGCGCCTACGTTATGACCGCTTTCGAATCGGTCTGCGAACTGGAAATGATGGATAAATCAAAAATGAAAGTAAAAGAACTTTCCAAGATCCAGATCAACAAATTCTCGACCGAATCCAACAAAGTCGACACTCAGGTAACTCTTTACAACGGTACCGTACGCGCCGCCGTCCATAAAGAAGTTGACAAAAATACGCAGTTCCAGGTAAAAACTCCTGTTTCTACCATATCCGTCCGCGGAACCGAAAAAGAAATCACGGCGCAACCGGGGTTCGGAACGACCGTCAACACCATCTCGGGCGTGGTCCTTGTCACCAATAATGCAGGCCAGTCGGTTGAAATAAAGAAGGACGAATCGACCCAGGTCAAGACCGAAACCTCTAAACCGGAAACGGTCACCGAGACAATCAGAGGCAATTCGATGGCCGACGTCAAAAACGAGTCCAACACCGAAAAAGAAACAGTGGCACAGGTTGAACAAACCCGCCCGAAGATCGAAGTCGCTGAAACGGTTCAGCAACAAGTCATAAAAGAAGTAATTCAAAAACAGTCAGAGCCCGGCACCCTGGTAATAAGATGGAAATAATAAAATTCCTTCAAGGAGTGATAAAGTTGGTAAACAGGATCACGAAAAACCACAACACGTTTATCGCTTGCGCTCTCGCGATAACTTTTTCCGTCGCATTCTGCACGGAAGTCCTCGCGACCGATAAGCTGAAAATGAAATCTGAAGATTCATCCAAAATCGTCAAAACTCATGAAAATTCAGCAACTGGCTCCGAACAGAAACAAAAAGAAACGGGATTCGAAGTCATTTTCATACTCATGGAAAAGAAGCAGGCGACGGTGGGCGATCTTCTAGATACCCTCCTTATTTATAAGGGAATTTCACCGGGCTCGATGACATACGAAGAAAAAGCCGAAAAACTCAGACAGATGGGAATAATCCCCGCGCGTACGGCGATCGACCCGAAGAACCATCTTCACAAAGGCTTCGCGGCTTTATTATATTACCGAGCGATCAACGTCAAGGGCGGCCTCTGGCTGAGGCTCTCCGGGACGGGTTCCCGCAACTGCCTTCGCGAGCTCGTTTTTCAGAACATCATGCCGGACTCTTCCGAATGGGATATGATGACGGGGCCTGAATTGATGGCCCTTATGGGAAAAGCGAAGGCTTACGAAAAAAAGCGCTCGGGTATAATCGAGCCGGAATACAGCCTTGAAACCAAAGAAGAACAGGCCGCCAGCGGAACTCCACAAAAGAAAGACGCTCCAGCAAAGAAACCTGAACCGGCAAAAGACGCTCAGGATAAGTCTGCGACCAAAAATAACGACAACAAATCGGAAAAACGATCTTCAAATCTTTTTAATAAAAATTCGGAAGGCAGGTAGGATTAATGAAAAGGTTAGTGTACACATTTCTAGCCGTTTTTTTCGCTCTCTGCGTTCTCGTTTTTCACGGCGAAGCTCTGGCTGCCGGCACGACTGAGGACTCTAAGACGGCCGTAAAAAGCGAAAAAGACGCTCAAACCGCCAAGAAGACGGCGAAGAAAAAAACAAAAA
>Ga0079303_10000363_pt1 | contig 10851 bp, 1 predicted proteins | sample Methanogen_OWC_FD_77073 | JGI IMG/M metagenome (GOLD analysis project Ga0079303, IMG submission 77073) | Enriched soil microbial communities from Old Woman Creek wetland in Ohio, USA - Methanogen_OWC | ecosystem: Environmental > Terrestrial > Soil > Wetlands | place: USA: Ohio | collected...
GCCGCCCGGTTCGTTCTGACGCGCTATTCCGACTCCGATTCGCTCGCCGCGCTCATAACGAAATCTTCGGTCAATACAGTCGTCACGGCGGACGGATGCACGGTGTCGAAGATTTCGGCCGATATGAAGAGCAACGGAATGCCTTATCTGAAGCTCATTCCCGACGGCACCGCGGAGATCGTCGAGGCGAACGTCAACTTCGCGCCTGTCAGGGCGTCGATCGACCCGCGCTCGAATTTCAGGGTGCCCATCGTCAAATCGGAGATCAAAAACGGCACTGTATGCGATTTTCCCGTCAGGATAAAGACCCTGGCCGGGACGGAAAAGCTGACGAAAGCGGCCGGAAAATTCAGGATCAGCCTGCCCGGGGTCGAACTGCCGGTGATGACCTTCGAATGGCGCGTGTTCGTGCCCGACGGGTTCGTGTTCTACGATCTGAACGGAAGCCCCGGGCTCGAACGGCAGGCGCCGTTTCCCGTCGCCTATCGCATCCCGGTCAATATCGCGCTTTTCGCGCGTGGAATTTTCGACGTCGAGGGCCTCCCGGGGTTCGCGATCATCGCGGCGCTGACGGCGTTTCTCGTTTTCATCGTGGGAAGCGTCGCGTTCGGGCCCGAGAAAATGGCGGCATGGCTATCGAATTCATGGGATTGCCTGGTCTATATCGCCGCGGCCGCCTTCAATAAAACTATCGAATACGTGGTGCCGGGTATAGTCATGTTTTTGATCCTGGGCGTTCTTTTCGCGGTGTCGATGCCGCAGTTCGCCGCCATGACGGAGGACGCGAAAAAGACAAAGGCCAGGCAGGACTGCGACACCATCGCGCAGACGGCCCAGAAATATAACTCGCTCGAAGGAACCAGGCTCAATAATATAATGGAGCTGAAAGGCAAATACCTCACCAATATCGATACCCTGAAAGACCCATGGGGAAACCCCTACCAGATCGACGCGGCGAAGGGGCGCGCGGTTTCAAAAGGCCCCGACGGCCGGGAGAATACGGCCGACGACGTTGCCGTATATTATTCCGATCCGACCTTGATGGCGCCCGAGGAGCGCGGCTTCGACGGCGGTCCGAAGATATCCTTCGAAGCGCCGGACGCTAGAAAGATATCCGAAACGGCATCGCGCAAGGGCATTTTTTCGGTGCCGGTCAATCCGGTAAAATCGGGCACTTATTACACGCTGGTGAAAAAATTCGTGATGCCCGGCCAGCGTGTCTATCTGGATATTTCATATATGAGCGGCGAAGCCTTCGCGCTGCTGCTTGGATTCATGTTCGCGGCCGGCGCGCTGTTTCCTTTCTGCCTGGGGCGCTTCCTTGAATTCGGAAGGTTATATATTCTCGCGCTGATTTTTTGCGCGGCCATAATTTTCGCGATCGAATACGCCAACTATTATATTCCGCAAACCGCATATATTTCGCAGCTCGGACTTCTCGCCGGGGCCCTGCTGGTATCGCTTCTCAAAATAATCCGCTTCTTCGGCGATCCCGATATCCGCCGCGATATCGCCGATATCTTTTCACGATCATTCAAGTCTGTTCCCGCCGATGGCGCAACCGCAAGCTCCGCGAACGATGGCGCTTCCGCCACCGGCGTCGCCGTCTCGTTATTCTTCGCGGTCTCCTTCGCGTCGCTCCTGGTTTTATACGCGTCGCCCGCGACCGCGTCCGGACTTTTGACCGACGAAGTTTACTATAACCCTTCGACGCTCGAAATCCAGGCGTTCTGCGCCCGCGATATATCTTCACAGCAGCCGGTTTCAGATCCCGCGAAAGTATTCGTCAGATATTCCGAGCTGAAATATCTTCTCGATTCAGTCAGATACCTCGAATCCGGCCGGGTTAAACTCTTCCTTCCGCCCGCTCGCGCTGACGTTTCCGCGTCGCCGGTCTTCAAAACCTATATCAAATCGATTTCAATATCGGGGGAATTCGACACGGTTTCGGCCGACCTTTCGCTCACTTATCATATCGAGGCGCGCGACGACGACTATCCGTCGGCCGAACTTTTTTCGGGCAACGCGGCGCCGACCGCGTTCGAATCGTTCGCGGCCGGGCCATCCGGAGAGCTTATGCCCTGCGCTTTCGCAAATTTCATCAATCAGGGCGACTCCTGCCGCGCCGTATTTGAAACGGCCGGGCAATACGTCGTCAAACTCCGCCTTTCGATTCCATTGACATGTTTCGAAGGCGATTATTCCTTCTATCTTTCGCCGGCGAAATGCGCGCGCGTCGACATGCGCCTGAAGACGCCGGCCGACTTCGATCTTTCCGCCGGGGGACTCGTGGTCACCTCTTGCACGGCTGACGCCGCGTCCGGCTCCGTAACGACTTCCGGCGGCCTCGTTCCGGCCGGGTCTTACCATTTCAAACTCAAGCTGCGGGAAAAGGTCAGAAATGAAATATTCACCAGACGCCGGGCCGAAGAAGAGAAAAAACGCCTGGCGCTGGAAGCAGCCGCAAAAAGCGATGCGGCCGCAAAAAAAGAAGAGGCGGTTTTACTCGCGAAAAAGGCCGAACCCGTCGTCAATGTCCGTTCCGTTCAGGTAATAACCGTCGAGGATGAAAGATTTTCGTCAAATTCCTCTTTCAATTTCGAAGTCCGTAACACCGAACTTCGCGACCTGCAATTCATATTGCCCGCTTCGGCGTCGGTCTCGAAGGTCGAGCCGGCGGGCGATATCTTCGACTGGAATATTTCGCGTCGGAGCGCGGCGGATAATCGCAGCGTCCTTTCAGTCTCGCTTAAGACTCCGCGCGGCGGCGCGTTCTCGATCAAGGTCGCCTATGAACTGCCGTTCGGCGCGACCGTTACCGGCGCCGTCCCGGGCGCCGCGGACGACATCAGGAAAGAAACCGCGGCGCCTATCGCCTATCCGGCATCCTGCGATTCCCATGTCGCCTATCTCGCCGTCGATTCGGCCGTCAACGCCGATGTCGCCGTTACGAGATCGGAAAACCTGATTCCGATAGACGAGCGCGATATACCGTTCAACCTCGCCCGCGCGCTTCAATCGCCCGTGCTATATTCCTTCCGCTCGAACAAATCGTCCGCCTCTCTCCTTCTTTCCGTCATCCGCAATTCCGATATCGCCGCGACGCCTCTGGTCATCGACACCGCTTCGTATAAGACGTTCGTGACGAAAGCGGGATATGCGCTCACATCTGCGCGCTATCAGGTACGCAACAATAATTCGCAGTTTCTGGAAGTGGCTCTTCCGAAAAATTCCAGAACATGGAGCCTCAAAGTCGGCGACCGGCTGGTCAAGCCGTCGCGCAACGGCGAAGGCCCGGTTTACATTCCGCTTCTGAAATCGCCTTTAGTCGATAATGAATTCGCGGCGTTCATCGTCGAACTCGTCTATGTAACCAGAATGGCCGAATTCGAAAATTCGGGATCGGCCAGATTTGAAATCCCGAAAATCGCGTCGCTGTGTTCGCGCATAAACTGGGAATTTTATTTTATGGATGGATACGTCGTCACCGGCCAGTCTTCGAACCTCAGGCAATTCAAGTCGCGGCGCAACGTCGAATTCCTTGATACCGGAGCGGCCAGGCCCCTTTCTCTCGACGAGATAGTCGCACTTCAGGACAAGATGCGGGCGAATAATAACTCGGCGGCGCTTCCTTCGTCGATGATGAGATTCGGCGGCGAGGCGCGCGGCTTCCTGCCGATTTCGGCGGAGTTCCCCGAGCTTTCATCGAAGGCGCTGTATTTTTCGGGCGAGAATCTCAAAAACGCGACCGGCTCCGAAAACGCGCCGTCGCACTACATCGAACTTACGTACCGCTCCAGAAGCTCTTTCGAGGCGTTTTCGTTCGCCGGTTATGTCCTCGGCGCGATATTTTCGATATGGTCGCTCGCAGCGTATTTCAGGACGCGCCGCTTCAGGCCGTTGATAGCTTTCGGCGCGATCACGGCCGTTTATTGCCTCGCGATGTTCAATTTCGACGCCAACAGCATGAATTACCTGTTCGCAGGGCTGTTCATGGGACTGATATTGACGCTTCTGGGAACGATTGCCAGGCGCGATCGAGTGCGCTCGGACGCCGTTTAAGATAATTGTCATGCCGCGCGCGAACCGCCCGGTTTGATTATTTTTTTCGGGCGCTCCAATTTCCGCTTCCGAATCCTTCACCCTGCCAGTTTCCGGAACATGACGACGATGTCGAAAAACTTCCGCTGACATAGTATCCGGAGCTGCCGCAACTGAAATTACCGCTTTCGTCGACCTTGCCGGTTGTGCTGATGGACGACTCGTCCAAACTCTTGTTTTGTATGGACGGATCTATAAAGAATATCTCGATTTTGCCATTCGAATCGACCTTCAACAATACGGGGCCGCTCCGGCTTCCGGAATAGGAGCCTTTATAAGTTCCCGCATAACTGGTTGTCTGGTTTTCATTTTGCGGTTTTGTTTTCCCGGCGTCTTCCCGCCCGCGATTTTCTTCATCGAGGCGCCGCTGTTGTTCATCGTTCTGCCTTTGCGCTTTCTCTCTTATGGCGATTTCCAGTCGTTCGAGATTCCTTTTCGCCATGTCGTAATCCGGCTTTAATTTTATCGCGGTAATATAATCTTCGCGGGCTCCGTCGTAATCGTTCAGGTTTTTTCTGGCGTTGCCCCTGTTATTATAATCTTTCGGGTCGTCCGGATAAGCGTTTATGGCCGTGGTATAGTCGTCAAACGAGCCCCGGTAATCCTTTGCCTTTAATTTTTTCAAGCCGCTTTGCGAATATCTATCATGCTCTGCTTTTATTTTAGCCTGGTCATTTTCCGTTTTTTCCGCCTGGCGCCTTTCCTCGTCTTCTTTTTCCTTTTGCTGCGCCGCTTTTTGCTTTTCCTGCTCCGCGCTTTCCTCCGCCTGCCTGGCTTTTTCGGCATCTTCCCGGCCGCGATTTTCTTCCGCGAGGCGCCGCTGCTCTTCTTCCAGCTGTTTTTGCGCCATCTCGGCTTTCTGTTTTTCGGCCAGCGCCTGGGCTTCTTTCAGCTTTCTGTTTTCTTCATCGAGTCGATTTTTTTCCTGTTCGGCCTTCTCTTTGGCAAGCCTCGCCTTTTCGTCTTCCTTTGCTTTCGTCTTCAATTTCTGATCTTCGATGATGGTTTTTAGTTCGTTGAGCTTGCCGCTATAATAACTTTTCTTTTCAGGCGTTTTCTTTATCTGTTCGGCGGATTTATCTATTATGACCTTGGTAGTCGCTTTGGCGAAGTCTTCATTTCCGCTTTCCAAAAGAACCTTGACTAAATCAATCATTTTTTCGATTGATTTTGCCGTTTCTTTTTCTTCTTCTGCTTTTTTCTTATCTTCGTTTTCCGCGTTTCCATCGGTCTTTTTATCTTTTTGGCCGTCATTTTTATCTGCCGATTTTTTCATGTCTTCCTGAGATATTTTTACGTCGAAGCCGCCCGATCCTTCGCCGATCAATATTCCATCGGCGTTTTTTACGATCACTTTCGCGGCGCATTCGCCGACTCGGCTGCGGTTGACTGAAACGACCTTAGTAATTGAATTTCCCGCGAAGTGGCTGTCCTGGTTAACGCTCCATTCATATTTGAGCGGGATTTTTGTCGCTTCGGGGCTGATTTTCACTTCGAGTCTTATATTTTGAAAAACGGCGTATTCGTTTTCGACTTCGACGAGCTTTCCTTCCTTCCAGATCCTGGGTTTGGGGCCATCGGTTCCGATGAGCGAAACTGAGGTCTTGAAAAGGGACGCGCTGATGTTCGCTTCCGCGTTTCCCAGCGGTTCGCCCGATACGGGAGCGCGGCCTGAAACTTTAATGGCGGCGGGCTTGTCGTCGATAACGTTAAATGAAATACTGGTTTTATCCTTCGATTCTTCGATCAATTTTACATTTGAAGGCAATTCCCATCTGAAATCTATGTCTTTTAGATTCTGAGGTTCGACGGCCACGACGGCTTTAGCCGGTTCGCCGACCATCACGCGGGCCGGGTTGACCGATATCTTCAACGACGGCTCCAAAACCTCGATCTCGATCTGTCCAGACGTCCCTATTGTTTTAAGAGCTCCGTCCTTGCTTTCAAGGGCCTCGACCCATATTTTAAATTTTCCGGGCTTGTCGAATTTAGCGGTCGTTGATTTCGAAGCGCCTTCGAAAGGATTGAACGCCACTTCCGGGTGAGGCTGCCAGCGGAAAATAATTTTATCGCTGTCGCCGGCGACCTTCGCGGAGAACGAGGCGGACGAACCGGCGGCTAAAGTGTTGTTGCCGGGAGAAGTTTTTATTATTTCAACTGTTCCTTTTTTTTCTTCTTCCTTCTTTCCGTCACCTTTCACAAAATAACTGATCTTAGCGTATCCGCAGGCGGGTGCGCCTTCGCTTTTATAGGCTGAAACTTCGATGTCCCAGCTTACGTTCTTATCGAGTTTCATTTTGCAGGGATTTGATTTGACGGTAAGCGAAGGCTTATCTTCTTTAAAAAAATTCATGCGCGTCCATTCGAATATCTTAGGCTCTTCGCCGGCCGGAAAACCGGCGCATTCGGCCAAAAATTCAAATTCATCGCCCGCGTCTGCCTTTTTTTGGGGAATTATCCTGACTGATCCGAGTATCGGATAGTCGTCTACGGGCTTCTTGTACCCGGGGCCGAACGCCGGGCCGCTGTAAGGGAATTTTGTTATTTTGGCGACATTCGAGATCGCCATGGACGCTATCATTGCCTTTATTTCAGAACGCGCGGCGTTTTTGTGGTTTTCTATGAACTGCTTTCCTTCGTCCAGACCCATTTTGCCGCGCAAGCCCCACGTTATCTTATAGTTTAAGAAGATGGCGCTTTTCTGGTCGGGACTCGCTAAAACGGCAAACGCTTTTTCGGAACCGGACTCGTTAGTGATCAATAGTTTTCCCTTGAAATCTCCGATTGATATGGGATCGCCATTTTCTTTCACGCCGGTATTCGTGCCCACGTACATATGCATTTCCGCGTTAACGCTGAATTCTCCGGCCTCGGCCGGTTCCGGGTCGTCTTTTTCCTCTCCGCCCGTATCGTAAATTATTTTGTTCTTGCCGTCATTCTTATTATTGCCGGCACCCTTTTTTTCAGGCGTTTTCGGAGCTTCCTTTTTCAAGTCTTCGATGCGCAGGGCGGCGACATGCCTTTCAAGATTCATATCGGCTTCGCATTTCACATCGGTCGATACCCGGAATATCTTCCAGCAATCGGGTGCACTGATTTGAAACTTCATCCAGTGGGCGGATTCGGTGATATTCGTTGTTTCGGGGCCGCCCTGCTCAGCCGGGGCGTCCGGAACGGTCGGGACGGTTTCCGTTTCATTTATTTTTTCTTCGATTATGGGAGCGTCCGCGGTTTTATCTGAACCCGTATCGTCAGCCGTTTCAGGTTTTTTAATTACGTCTACGGTATGTTCGGCGTAAGCGAGCCGTTTCCCTTTGTCGTCGTATAATATTAAATTGTAATAATACTGGCCGGGTTCCTTAAGCATTATTAACAGTTCTTTTCCTTTTTCGATCGTTACACCTTTTTCCTGCCATTCGAATACCAGCGGCTGAGCGGCCGCGTCAGGAGTCGTTTTCGCGGTTAATTTCAGCGGCTCGCCGAAGAATATGCGTTTGTCGCCGGAAATTGAAACTTTGATCTCATTCGTATCGGCCGGGCGGATCTCGACTTCAAAGTCGATTTTCCGTCCGATCTTTTTCGAAATCGTTCCTGCGTAGCGTGAAAGATCATCGAGGGACGATGCGACCGTCAGCTCGAGTTCTAATTCGGTCCTCAGTTTATAAACGCCGGCATTGGCGAAAGGGAATTTGTTTTTGAAAAAAAACAGTTCTTTCCCGATATTTTTTTGAGTAGAGATAAGTTTATCGCCCCAGTACCACCGGCAGGTGGAGCTGGCGAGCAGGGCGGCGGCTTCTGGGGTCTTTCCGCCGAGCCATCTTAAGGTTTCTTCGAGTTTTTTGATATCAGCTTCGATATCCGCCCCGCGATTGACCGCGCTGAATAAAAATTCGACCGATGCATTGACGTTTTCCCCCGCTTCCTTAGTAAGTATTGGATTTTGTGGGTTTATCTCCACCGTGAAGAGCGCGAATTTTGTTTTTCTGTAAATATTGCGCGACATTTTCGCCGTCCGCGTGATCACTGTCTCTCGTTTGGCGCTCCAGCGTTCAAGGATGCATCCCACACATTTATTGTATAGCTTATCTTTCATGGCTTCGTCGACTTTTTTCGTCGCGTCGCCCAGTCCGCGCATCGTCGCGTTATAAGCCTGCGTTTCTACGATACGGCGAACGCTTTCTTCGCTGTCGGCCTCGAAAGCGAGCCGCTCCAGAGAAAATTCCGCTTTCGACTCCACGTCCTCCCTGCCCTTGACCTCGTAAAGTCCGGCGATCATGTCTTCGCAATCCTGCTGGCGAAGCGCTATGTCGTACCCGAATTCCTTCGCCGAATCAAGAAGCGACTGGACTATCATCTGCATCACCCCGACTCCGAGGCTCCCGGTAAATCCGGCGCTCACCAGCATGTCGGAAAAGGCCTTCTCGTAGTTTTCGCGGCCCGCCGAGCTCGCTATGTCGGCCGTCTGAATATACGCGAAAAGGCCCACGGCCGCCGGTATCAGGTATTTGAAAGGGATCTTTTCGGATAATTTTACGAGTTTCGTTTTAAAATTCGTATATTTCGTTTCGGCGCCTTCCATAAGTTTAATGATCGTAGAAATTTCTCGCGGATTGTCAGTCGCCGCGAAGGTCTTTAAAAGATGCGAGTCGATCTTCGCATTTTCGGCGCTTTCTTTTATTACTTTGATAAGCGAATTATCCCCGAAAACTTTCGAACCGTAAGCGTCCATATACGCGCTTTGAATCGCCGCGTCGCCGGTCAGCGCTTTCTTCATTTCACTGACCAGAAGGTTTCCCTTTCCTTCGCTGGAAAGTTTACCGTAATGCGAAAGGCCTTCGAGCTGTTTTATTATTCTGTCTTTGATTGGCGCGCAGGCTTCTTCGAGCGCCTCCCTTTCGCACTTTGCGAGTTTTTCCATAGTTTCGTCTAACGCCGAAGCGCCTGTATTGGCGCCCGCCAGGCTTTTCGATTTTACGATATCGTCTCTCATGCGTTCAAAGTATTTATTGACCGCTTTCGGGTTTTTTATTTCCAGGGCTTCGTCGAGTTTTCCGGCCCACTGCGCCGCGGTGTTCGCCGTGCCTTCGATAGTGTATACTCCCCGTCCTTCGGAAATGTGAGTCAGATCCAGGAAGCCTTCCCTGACCTTTCCATTGTCGCAATAGATCAATTTTCCCGAGCCTTTTTCATAGGCCTGCTGATATGTTTGCGCGCCTTTTCCATAAAGGCCTTCGGAAGCATTTTTCAATGCGTCTTCGCTGATCTTCTGGCCTGATTCATATCCGAGATTGGGAACCGAGCCTAAATTTTTGAATTTTTCGGCGGCCTGCTTCGGCCCCGAAACGCCCTCCATCAGTTCGTTGGGCGGATAAAGGTTGGTTTTTTTCAGGATCTCGTCCGCCTTCGAATGCCCGAATTCCTTTATAATTTCTTCGCGGATCTCGAACCTCGCCTTTTCCCAGGCGCGCTGAAGATTCGCATCGCCTTTGATATTGTCCGGCTTGATGAGCCGCATATCCTGATCTGAAACTCCTTCTATGTAAGATGAACTGAGCCAGGACCCGATTGTCGCCACGGAAAAACCTGAATTGCCCACGGCGCGTTTGACGGCCGTGAGGACTCGCAGATTGGTTTGGGCCGAGGCGTTGCCGGAAAAAATCAGGACCGATAAAAGGAAAATCGCGAAAGATGTGACAAGGCGTTTGAAAAATAAAAAGAAGGCGCTTTTTTTCATTATATTCCTCCGGCAAAGAACGATTGCGAATTTTAAAATTTGAGGCCATTATATATGTATCAGGAACGGAAGTCCACAGATTTTTCCGCGCAGGATATTTCTTTTTCATTTTAAGGCCAGCCGGATGCGTTCGAAATATAGCCGCAACCGAGCTGGCCTGAAAATCTGGAACCCTCCTCCTGCGCCATGGAATGAGGACGCCACGGCAAATATGAAACGGCCCGCGATTATTGTTCGCGAGCCGTTAGTTGAAATCGTACCTTTGTAAATTATATGTTAAAGTAATCTTATGACATGATCGTCAGGATTTTACCGTCGAGCATTTATTTGGAATTCTCCTTCAGAATTTTTTCGGCCATTTTGTTCCATTCTTCCATTTTTTGCGTTCTCGGCTTTTTATCGGCGCCGGTGATTTCGGATAACGTTCCGGCGTATTTCATCAGTTCGCTTTTTTTGCCGAGTTTTTCCATCGCCTCGATGAGGTACGCGTAAATCGAAGCTTCCGCGTCGTTGAAAAGAGCTCCGCTGACCATATCTGTCGGCCTTTGCATTTTTTTGAATTCCAGGGCCGCCTTTTCGAGTATTTCGACAGCCTTATCGTTTTTTCCGAGCGAAAGATAGGTATGACCCAGCCTCGGCAATATCACGGGACTGTTCGGGGAGAGCCCGTCGGCCTTGACGTAAAATTTCAGGGCTTCATCGTAATTTTTGATGTTGTAATAAAGATCGGCGAGATTGCCGATCGCGGCGAGATCTGCCGGCATAGCGTTTAAGGCCTTAGTGTAATTTTCGATCGCTTTTTTTATATGTTCGGCGGTTCTGACGGATTTCGGATCGGCGCTGTAATCGACGAGCACCTTGTAGCAAAAACCCATATGCAGGTAAATATCCGGTTTGCTATACCCGAATTCAATCGCTTTTTCGAAGGCCGCTATCGCGTCCAGATGTTTATCTTTAATATGTTTGAGCGCAAAGCCTTTTTTGTAATAAGCTATGTTGATCCGCGGGTTGATGGC
>Ga0079303_10000364_pt1 | contig 10843 bp, 8 predicted proteins | sample Methanogen_OWC_FD_77073 | JGI IMG/M metagenome (GOLD analysis project Ga0079303, IMG submission 77073) | Enriched soil microbial communities from Old Woman Creek wetland in Ohio, USA - Methanogen_OWC | ecosystem: Environmental > Terrestrial > Soil > Wetlands | place: USA: Ohio | collected...
TTGAACCTTCCCTTGGAAACCGTCGTTCGCGGCATCGAAGCCCTGAAGGCCATCCCGGGCAGATTGGAACGGGTGGCGAACCGAAGAGGGCTGACCCTGGTCGTGGACTATTCTCACACGCCGGACGCCCTTCTCAAGGCCATGACATCCCTCAAGCCGTATGTGAAAGGAAGGCTGATCACGGTGTTCGGGTGTGGAGGGGACAGGGACAGAGGCAAACGATACGACATGGGCCGACTTGCCGGTGAGCACAGCGACGTGGCGTTCATCACCTCGGACAACCCTCGAAGCGAGGACCCTCTTTCCATTGTGATGGAGATTGAAAAGGGCATGCTCGATTCGGGCCTCGGGAAAGGAGGAGGCAATGCCCATCCCGGAAGAGGATATTTTCTCGAAGTAGATCGCAGGGAGGCGATTCGAAAGGCGGTGGCCATGGCCGAGGAGACTGATGTGGTGCTCATTGCGGGCAAGGGCCACGAGGACTATCAGATCATCGGTTCTGAAAGGAGACCTTTCAGCGATCAGGAAGAAGCGGCCCGGGCGGTTTCGGAGGGCGTGTGAATGCAGGAGAACCGGGTTCACATGACCGCCGGAAAAGTCCTTTCTCCCATCAAGGGAGAACTGCTCAGGGGATCGCGGGACCGATCGTTTACCGGGATCAGCACGGATTCTCGAACCGTCGGTAAGGGCCAGCTTTTCTGGGCTCTCCAAGGGGAGAACTTCGACGGCCACGACTTCGTGAAAGAGGCGATCAAGAAAGGCGCAGCCGGTGTGGTTGTGAACAAAGACCGGACCGCCGATCTTCCCGGGAACACCCGTGCGAGCGTTATCGGTGTGCAGGACACGCTGAAGGCCCTCGGCGATCTGGCAAGGTGGTGGAGACGCGGGTTCGAAGTTCGTGTGGCGGCCATTACCGGAAGTGGAGGAAAGACAACGACCAAGGAGATGACTTCAGCCATCCTTTCCCTCGAGGGATCAACCCTGAAGAACGAAGGGAACTTCAACAACCTGATAGGGCTGCCCCTCAGCCTGTTCCTGCTGGAGAAGAGTCATCGTTACGCGGTTCTTGAAATGGGCATGAATCGATCGGGTGAAATAGGCCGGCTCGCAGAGATCGCTGACCCCGACATAGGGCTCATCACCAATGTGGGACGAGCCCACCTCGAGGGCGTGGGGAGTATCGAGGGAGTGGCGAGGGCCAAGGTCGAACTCCTGGACAAGATGGCTCCGCGTGCTCTGGCCATTCTGAACGGGGATGACCGGATCCTGATGCAGGCCGCAGCGGCCTTTGGCAAGAAGCCCGTCACTTTTGGTCAGGGACTGCAGAATGGGGTTCGGGTCGAGAAAATTCGAAATCTGGGCCGGGAGGGATTCTCCTTCGCCATTCACTGGAAGGGGACGTCCTTTCCCGTGAGGCTGAGAGTGCCGGGGTATCACAATGTGTACAATGCGCTTGCGGCCGCTGCAATAGCCCTGTCCTTGGACGTTTCCACGGATCGGATCCAAGAAGGCCTGAGCCAATTTGAAGGGGTCAAGGGCCGTTTCAAGGTCATGCCCCTTGCAGACGGAAGTGTCCTCATCGATGACACCTACAACTCGAATCCTTCTTCACTCCGGTTGTCCCTGGAATCTCTCAAGGCCCTTGCGCCGCAGGGGAGGAAGGTGATCGTGGGGCTGGGGGAAATGCTGGAACTGGGAGGGGAGACCGAAGCAGGGCACGTGGAAGCAGGAGAAATGGTGGCAGAGGCGGGAGCAGACTGGTTGGTCGCCCTCGGGGAGCATGCGCCTGAGATGATTCGGGGAGCCCTGGACAAGGGTTTTCCACGAAAAAGAGCGATCCGCGTCGAAGATCACAAGGAAATGGGAACAAAGATCCTTGAACTCATGAAACCGGGAGACCTGGTATTTCTGAAGGCCTCCCGCAGGATAGGTCTCGAGCGGGTGGCCGAGACGCTCAGGGAGAAGGCATGAGGAGCGGGAAGAAGCGAGAGGGGATGAGAACCCATGCTTTATAAACTGATCTACCTCTTCCACACAGAGATTTCGTCGTTGAACGTTTTTCGCTACATCACGTTCAGGACGATTCTGGCGACTCTCTTTGCGCTCGTCATCCTGTTTGCTTCAGGCGATTGGGTGATCCGCAAACTCAGGGAAATGCAGGTGGGCCAGCACATCCGGGACGACGGTCCGGCAAACCACAAAGGGAAAGCGGGCACTCCCACCATGGGAGGTTGCCTCATCCTCCCGGTGGTCATCGTGAGCACCCTTCTCTGGGGAGAAATCAGCAGTCTTTATGTGTGGCTGGTGCTCTTTGTTCTTTGCGCTTTCGGTGCCATCGGCTTTGCAGACGATTACCTGAAAACCGTTCGCAAAAGCAGCAAGGGCTTGAGCGCGAAGACGAAGTTCACCCTGCAAATTCTTGCGGCCTTTGTGGTGGCGCTGAGCCTTTACCTTTCCGCGGGCTTTGACAGCCACTTGAATCTCCCCTTTTTCAAGAACATCGCCCCGGACCTGGGGGTTTTCTATGTCCTGCTGTCCGTTTTCATCATTGTGGGCGCCTCGAACGCCGTGAACCTCACGGACGGGCTTGACGGGCTTGCCATGGGGCCCATCATCATCGCCTTTGCGAGTTATCTCGTCTTTGCCTACCTGTCAGGGCACGTGAGAATTGCCAATTACCTCGGAATCCCCTATGTGGCCGGGACAGGGGAACTCTCGGTGCTCTGCGGAGCCGTGGTGGGCGCGGGGCTCGGTTTCTTGTGGTACAACGCGCACCCGGCCGATCTTTTCATGGGGGACGTGGGGTCCTTGCCGCTCGGGGCGGTGCTGGGAACCGTGGCGGTCATGACCAAACAGGAAATCGTGCTGATTCTGGTGGGGGGGATTTTTGTTGTGGAAACCCTCTCGGTCATTTTCCAGGTGGCCTACTTCAAGATGACCGGAGGCAAGAGGATTTTTCGAATGGCCCCTCTGCACCACCATTTCGAACTCAAGGGGTGGCCGGAAGCCAAGGTGACGGTTCGCTTCTGGATCATTGCGATTGTGCTGGCGCTCCTGTCCATCAGCACGCTGAAGCTAAGATAAAGAAGAGATGGAGTAATGGAGAAATGGAGTGTTGGAGTGATGGGAAAGAAGGACTGGAGAGACGGGTCTAAGGGTTTTGCAATACTCCAATACTCCATCACTCCAGTACTCCAGGTAAGGATTTTGGATCACGAAAGCCGGATGCTCTAAATGAGATTTGATCAGAAGAAAATTCTTGTCGTTGGTCTTGGTAAATCCGGCCTTGCCGTGGTCCGGTATCTGGTGCAGGAAGGTGCCATAGTCACGGTCAGCGAAGTGAAGAAGGAGGCGGACCTGGATCCCGGCGCGGTCAAAGAGATGAGGGCCATGGGCGTCACGCTGGAAACAGGCGGGCACAGCGTGGACACCTTCGTCCGTTCCGAGCGGATCATCGTGAGCCCCGGTGTGCCGTTGGATCTTGCGCCCCTTGCGGCTGCAAAAGAAAAAGGAATCCCCGTGACGGGAGAAATGGACCTGGCCGTCCAGGTCATGAACACACCGATCGTGGCGGTCACAGGTACGAACGGCAAGTCCACAGTCACAGCCTTTCTTGGGGCGCTGCTTCAGAGTGCGGGGCACAAGGTGTTTGTGGGTGGAAACCTGGGCACCCCCCTCATCGATTACGCGGCCTCCGGTTCAAAGGCGGATGTTGCCGTGGTGGAGGTGAGCAGCTTTCAGCTCGACACGATGGCGGGGTTCAGTCCGCTGGTTGCGCTTCTGCTCAATATCTCTCCGGACCATCTCGACCGATACCCGAATTACGAGGCGTACGTGCAATCCAAGCTGAAGATTTTCAAGAATCAGGGCGCAGGGGATTTCGCGATCCTGAACGATGACGACGACGCCCTGTCCTCTTTTGCGCCCCACAAGGACGTTTCCGTTTTGCGGTACGGTTTGAAGAAAAAAGATCTCCGCCATGCTTTTGGGGAGGGAAAAGGGATCAGAGCCGGTTTGCCAGGCAAGGAAAGCCATTTCTTTGATCTTCAGAAATGCCCTCTTCCGGGAAAGCACAATGTGGAGAACATGATGGCAGCAGCTCTCGCCGGTCTGGCGATGAATGTGGAACCAGCGGTGATTCAGCACACCATGGATCAGTTCCAGGGGCTTCCGCATCGTTTGGAGTTCTCCGGACGCGTCAGGGACGTGGAGTTCTACGATGACTCCAAGGCGACGAACGTGGATGCGGCCATCCGGTCCGTTGCCAGTTTTGACCGTCCCGTTATCCTGATCGCCGGCGGTCGTCACAAGGGGGGAGACTACGCGCCCCTGGTGAGAGTGGCCAAGGGAAGGGTGAAAAAAGCGTTTCTCCTGGGTGAGTCAAAGCAGCTCATGGCAGAAGCCTTTGAAGACAAGATTCCCTACGCCACAGCCGACAGCATGGAAGATGCCGTGGCCAAGGCTTTTTCCGTTGCAAAACCCCATGACGTGGTTCTTCTGGCGCCGGCCTGTTCCAGTTTTGACATGTTCACGGACTACGCTCACCGAGGCAGAGCGTTTAAAGAGGCGGTCGAAAGGCTGCAGCATGGATGAGGCGAAGAAAAAATATTTTGAATACGACTACCTGCTTCTGGTTCCAACGCTGCTTCTTCTCGGGTTAGGGCTTGTCGCCATTTACAGCGCCAGTTCCTTTCTCGCCGAGCACAGGATGGGGGACAGCTACTATTTTCTCAAGAGGCAGGGCATGTTTTGCCTTGTGGGTCTGTGTTTGATGATTTTTACGAAAAACATTCCGAGCACGATTTACCCTCGGCTGGTCTATCCTCTTCTCGGCATCAGCCTTTTTCTTTTGATGCTCCTCCTGGTGCCGGGAGTGGGGGCTAAGGTCGGCGGCGCCTCCCGCTGGTTCCGCGTCGCCGGGTTTTCCTTCCAGCCTTCTGAACTTGCCAAACTGGCTCTCGCCTTCTATGTAGCTTACTCCATCGCCAAGAAAGGCCCGGCCATGAGTTCCTTTTCAAACGGGCTGGTGCCGCACCTCTTGATTGCAGGGGCCTTCATGGGGCTTATCCTGCTCCAGCCGGATCTCGGGACGACGATCATCATCGGCTGCTGGTTGGTGATTGTCCTCTTTGTGGGGGGGGTCAACCTGCTTCACCTGGTGGGTTTGATGCTGCTGTCTTTGCCGGCGGTCCTGTGGCTGGTCCACAAAGCGGATTATCGGCTCAAACGGTGGTGGGCGTTCCTGAACCCGTGGGATGACCCGCAGGGGCTGGGGTTTCAAATCATTCACTCCTTTCTGGCCATCGGCTCGGGAGGAGTGCTGGGCGTGGGCCTTGGGAACAGCAAACAGAAACTTTTCTATCTTCCCGAACCCCACACGGATTTCATCCTCTCCATCGTGGCGGAAGAGTTGGGTCTCGTGGGCCTTGCCGTGATTGTGATCCTCTTCGGCCTTCTGGTGGTGCGGGGAATCCAGGTGGCCCTTCGGGCCCCGGATCTCTACAGCAGTTACCTCGCTCTCGGCGTCACCTCGTTCCTGGGCCTTGAGGTGATGATCAACATGGGCGTGGTCATGGGTCTTTTGCCGACCAAAGGTCTGACGCTCCCCTTCATCAGCTACGGAGGGTCTTCCCTGGTCATCAGTCTCGTGAGCGTCGGTATTCTACTCAACATCTCTTCGAGGAGATAGAGACTCTGGAGCAGGAGGCAAAAAAGGCGATTCGGATGATGGTGGCGGGAGGAGGCACGGGGGGCCATCTGTTTCCGGGGGTGGCTGTGGCCCAGGAGATCGGCAGGCGGTTTGAAGGGGCGGAGATCCTTTTTGTGACGGGCAGACGCAAGATGGAGTCCGAGGTGTTGAGAAAAGCAGGGTTTCGTCAGCGCTCCATCGCGGTTGAAGGGATGAAAGGGAGAGGCCTTTTGAAAGGGGCGTGGGTTGCCGTGAAGCTTCCCTGGAGCCTTCTGGAATCCCTGTGGATCATTCGGGGGTTTTCACCCCACTTGGTGCTGGGGGTGGGAGGATACTCTGCCGGTCCGGTGTGTCTTGCCGCCAGGGTGATGGGTGTCCCGTCGGCCATCCATGAGCAGAACTCCTTTCCCGGCGTGACGAACCGGCTGCTCTGCCGGGTGGTGGACCGGGTGTTCATTTCCTTTGAGGAAAGCCGGAAACACTTTTCCGGCGGCTCGATTTTCCTTACAGGAAACCCTATCCGGCCGGAGTTTGTGACGGCTGAAACGCGAACCGGCGAAAAGGGCGGGGTTTTTACCGTCGCGGTGGTGGGAGGGAGTCAGGGCGCCCGGGCCATCAATGAAGCCGTTGTGGAGGCCCTGGCCCTGCTGAAAGAAAGAAAAAGACCCTGCCGGGTCATTCACCAAACCGGAGATCTCGATTACGAGAAAACCGTCGCCCTTCACAGAGCGAAGGGCCTGGAGGCTCTTGTGATGCCGTTCATTCAGGACATGGCCGGGGTCTACAGGGAGGCGGACCTGGTGGTGAGCAGGGCAGGAGCAGGAGCTGTTTTCGAGATGGCCGCCATGGGAAAACCGTCTTTGCTGATTCCTTATCCGTTTGCGGCGAACCGGCATCAGGAGACCAATGCGCGGTTCCTTGTGGAGGCGGGCGCAGCGGAGATGATCTTGCAGGAAAACCTGACCGGAGAGGTTCTGGCCGATCGACTCGTGAAATGGATGGAGGGCAGGGCTGCTCTTGAAAAAATGGGTCAGGCGGCCAGGCGTGTTTCAAAACCTGATGCGGCCCAGAAAATTGCCGATCTGCTTCTGGAAATGGTTCGAGCATGAAGATCTTTGGAAAAACAAAACATATTCATTTCGTGGGCATCGGCGGCATCGGCATGAGCGGCATTGCCGAACTCCTTCTCAACCTGGGGTATGAGGTGAGCGGTTCGGATCTCAAAGCATCGCGGGTCACGGCCCGGCTGGCAGGGCTGGGCGGCAAGATCTTTGCGGGCCACAAGAGAGAGAACATCAAGGGTGCGGACGTGGTGGTCTACTCTTCTGCAGTGGCCACAGACAACCCGGAAATACTGGAGGCCAAGGAAAGGTACATTCCCGTGATCCCGAGGGCGGAGATGCTGGCGGAGCTTATGCGCCTGAAGTACGGCATATCCGTGGCAGGCGCTCACGGGAAAACCACGACCACCTCCATGATCGCATCGATCCTGACGTGCGGAAACCTGGACCCCACGGTGGTCATCGGCGGCAGGCTCGACATCTGGGGAGGGTCCAACGCAAAGCTCGGCCAGGGGGACATCCTGGTCGCCGAATCGGATGAGAGTGACGGGTCTTTCATGATCCTTTCGCCCACCATCGCGGTGGTGACCAACATCGACTGCGAGCACCTGGACCACTACGGGAGCATCGAGGCGATTCGGAAAGCCTTTGTGGACTTCATCAACAAGATCCCCTTTTACGGGCTGGCCGTGCTTTGCCTCGACAATGAGGAAATCCAGGGGGTCATTCCCCTTCTCAAGAAGAGACACCTCACCTACGGTATGAGCTCCCAGGCGGACTTGCGGGCCAGAGACGTAGTCCGGGGCGAGCTGGAGACCCGCTTCGAGGTTCTCTATCACAATGACTCCCTTGGGGAGGTGGTGGCGGGCAGGCCCGGGAATCACAATGTTCTCAACGCTCTTGCAGCCATAGGGGTAGGCCTCGAACTCGACGTATCCATGGAGGACATTCGGAAGGGTTTGCGTCATCTCGGCGGGCTGGCCAGGCGTTTTCAGATCAAGGGAGACCAGAAGGGAGTCCTGGTGCTGGACGACTACGGCCATCATCCCACGGAGATCACCGTCACCCTCCTGACGGCTAAAGAGTGCTGGCCGGACCGAAGGCTCGTGGTCGTGTTCCAGCCCCACCGCTACACGAGAACCCATTTGCTCTACGAGCGTTTCATGACGTGCTTCAATCAGGCGGATGTCCTGATCCTCGCGCCCCTCTATGCAGCGGGAGAAGAGCCGATTGAAGGGGTGGACAGCCACAAAATTCACCAGGGGGTCAAGGACCATGGCCACAGGGATGTGGTTCTCTGCCGCGATCAGGACGAAATCCTGCAGGTCCTCCTGGATCGCGTCCAAAAAGGGGATGTGGTGATGACGCTCGGGGCGGGGGACATCTATCACGTGGGAGAACGGCTGATCGAGAAACTGGGGAAAGGCTGAGCAAGGCTGACATCGTCACTCCCGCGCAGGCGGGAGTCCAGGAGAAACCGAAGATGCTGGATTCCCGCTTTCGCGGGAATGACAGAAAGGGCGTGTAAACGGTTTTCATTTTAAGGTCAGATGGCCGGCAAGGAAGAGACCGGTATTCACAGAGCGCATGGACGAGAGGCAGAAAAGAGAATTGGTCAGGCTTCTGGACAAAGACGTTCGCTTCAATTGCCCTGTGGGGCCGTACACCACCTTCCGGGTGGGAGGAAAGGCGGAGGCTCTCTGTGGGGTGAAAGACCTCCTGCAGCTCAAGGACTTGCTTTCCTTTGTGAGCAAAGAAAGCCTCCCTTTCCTGGTCGTGGGCAAGGGCAGCAACCTCCTGGTGAGAGATGGGGGTCTCAAAGGCATTGTGCTGCTTCTCGAGGGCGAGCTGGAAGGAGTTGAAGAAAAAGACGGCACGATTCACGCCGGTGGAGGTCTCGGCCTTTCAGAGCTGGTGCGTTTCAGCCACAAGAAGGAGTTGGCCGGCCTGGAATTCCTCGCCGGCATCCCCGGCACTGTGGGCGGGGCCGTGGCCATGAATGCGGGAGCCTGGGGAAGAAGCACAGGCGAAGCGGTGACGGCTGTAGAGATCCTTACGGCAACTGGAGAGAGGATCACCAAGAGCAGCGCAGAGCTCCAATTCGGCTACAGAAAGGCCCTTCTTCCCGCTGGATCCGTGTTGGTGAAGGCATGGTTCAAGGGGACACCGGATTCTCCGGCGGCCATAGGCGAAAGGATTCGGGACTACTTGGAGAGGCGGAAGGCCAACCAGCCACTGGAGTATCCGAGCGCCGGCTCTGTTTTCAAAAATCCTCCGGACGACTATGCAGGGAGGCTCATCGAAAACGCAGGCTTGAAGGGAAAAAGAATCGGAGGCGCCATGATCTCCGACAAGCATGCCAATGTCATCGTGAATGTGGGAGGAGCCAGCGCCCGGGACGTTCTTGCGCTCATGGAGACGGCGCGGCAAAAGGTGAGAGAGCAAACCGGCATTGAGCTGGAGCCTGAAATCAAGGTGGTCGGAGAATAGACGGTTGGGGAATCCATGAGGCGAAGAACCATCCTCAAACAGCAGCAAGTGAAGCGAAAGAACGGGGGCCGGTACTCGGAACTCTGGAGAAGAACCCGTTACGTGGGATCGTGGTGCTTGAAGATCTCGGCGCTCCTGACAGGCCTGGCAGGGATCAGCGTTCTCTTTGTGGTTCTGTACAGCTATCTCCTCTCTTCCCCCTACATTCGCCTGGAAGAGGTGGAGATCGTGGGTGCGGATGAGGCAATGACAAAAGAGCTCCAAGCGATGTCCGGTTTGAACTTCGATCTGAGTCTTCTCGCGATCAACGTGGACGAGGTGCAGGAGAAACTCGAAAAGCACCCTTGGGTCCGGGCGGTGGAGGTGGAGAAACAGTTTCCCCACGGCCTGCTGATCCGTGTGGAGAAGGAAGAGCCCCGGGCGCTTGTGGTTGCGGGAAAGCTCTCCTACGTGAACCGATTCGGAAAGGTGTTCAAAGAGGTGGGCCCGAACGAGGCCGTCGACTTCCCGGTCATCACGGGAGTCTCAGCGGACGATCTGGACAGGCAAAAGCAGATGGGCTTCGCCATGCAGGTTCTCCAGTTTCTGGAATCCCAGAGTGATCCCTGGTCCCCGAAACATCTCAGCGAAATCCATGTGAAGAAAGACGGGGATGTTTCCCTCTATTTCTCCTTTCTGCCTGCAGCGATCAAGCTGAGAGCGCAGGATCTGGGGTCCAAAATGCAGGAGCTCAAGAGGGTCGTGGAGCATCTGAACAGCACCGGCCGGACTCACACGGTGAAGGCCATTCATCTGAATTACGACCAAGGGGCCGTAGTGTCGTTCAAGAAGGGATAGAGATGCTGTGTTCAGTAAGGAGTAAGCAGTATGAAGTAGGCAGTAATGCTTTCTGCTTGGTGCTTACTGCCTACTGCTTACTGCATACCGATTCCAGGCGGGATGGGGGCAAAGCCCGGCGCCGGGTGTAAGGCAATGCGGTTAACGAGGATAAGAAAATGGCTGGTGAAATCATTGTAGGTCTCGATATCGGTACCACCAAGGTCTGCGCCGTGGTGGGTGAGCTACGGCATGACGGCATCGAGATTATCGGCATTGGAAGTCACCCCTCCGAGGGCCTTCGAAAGGGCGTGGTGGTGAACATCGAGAAGACGGTCAACTCCATCAAAGAGGCCATTGAAGAGGCGGAGACCATGGCCGGCTGCGAAATCAGCTCGGTGTATGCGGGGATTGCCGGCGGCCATATCAAAGGCTTCAACAGCCACGGCGTGATCGCGCTCAAAGAAAGGGAGGTGACCGCAAAGGACATTGACCGGGTGATCGAAGCGGCCAGTGCCGTAGCGATTCCGATGGACCGCGAGGTCATCCATGTGCTCACGCAGGAATTCATTGTGGATGAACAGGACGGCATCCTGGATCCGCTGGGCATGGCCGGCGTTCGCCTGGAAGCCAAGATCCACATCGTCACCGGCGCCGTGACGTCGGCCCAGAACATCATCAAGTGCGCCAACCGGGCCGGCCTGGACGTGTGCGACATCGTGCTCGAATCCCTGGCCTCCAATGAGGCGGTGCTTTCGGACGAGGAACGCAACCTGGGGGTTGCGCT
>Ga0079303_10000365_pt1 | contig 10807 bp, 8 predicted proteins | sample Methanogen_OWC_FD_77073 | JGI IMG/M metagenome (GOLD analysis project Ga0079303, IMG submission 77073) | Enriched soil microbial communities from Old Woman Creek wetland in Ohio, USA - Methanogen_OWC | ecosystem: Environmental > Terrestrial > Soil > Wetlands | place: USA: Ohio | collected...
TCCAGACCCGCCTTGGAGCGCCCTTTTCCTGCTCGCTGGGTCGAACCCCTTGAGCGGGCAGCCCTGCTCACGTCTCACTGAAATCCCTCCACCTGATGAGGGCTGGACCACGGGTTTCCCAGCAACGTGCTAGACAGCATGGCCACGTCGCGCGCTATTCCGAAACAGGTCACGAATCTGCTGCCGCAGTAGCCCTATGACCACGAGAGTGAGTAACCCGGGCACCCACCAAATCCCCGGCACAGTGGGGGCGACACCCGTTTCAACCCATGATTTCGCCGTGGCGCTCAGGTTATAGTAGAGGGCGTATATAATTACCCCGAAGACTATCTTGGCATATTTGCCTTGTCGCGGGGCGGTTCGGCTCAGGGGTACGGCGAGGAGTGCCAGGAGTACCGCGGAGAAGGGGGACGCCAGTCGCCATTGCCATTCGGCCACATCAGGGGGGCTGCCGGAGAGGGAGAGTCGCGCCGTGGTCGCGGCCCTCACCCGGTACTTCACCGGCGGCGTTTCTTTCCCCTCCAGGGAGACGGTGGACTCTCGGAACCCGAAGATGTGACCTCCCTGTCCCTCCTCGGGGAACTCGTAAAGGTAACCATCTAGGAACACCAACACTGGTTTGCCACTCCCGTCATTGTTCGGTTGATACAGTTCCTTTGCGGAGATCACCTGGACCATGCTACCCCGCTTCGCCTGGAGAAAGACGCCCCTCGCTCGATTCTGGTCGTGGTCTACCTCTTCGGCGAAGAAGATACGGTTCTCGAGGGGGATCTGATAAAAGCTCCCGCCTTCCATCTTTGAGAGATCAAACTGTGCCATGGCGAGATCCCTCAGGCGATAGAAGTCGGTGAATGCCCACGGACGGACATAGAGCGACAGACCCGCTACCAGCACGGCGACGACGAGGGAGAGGGAAAAGACCACCTTGATAATCCGGTTGAGGCTTACGCCGCAGGCGAACAGGGCGGTCATTTCCGTGTCGGCATAAAGGCGCCCGAGAGCAATCACCACAGAGAAGAAGAGGGTCGTAGGCAGAAGAAACTCCAGGCTGACGATGAGCTTGAGGGCGATGAGATAGGCGATGATCCGCCCCGGCAGGAGACCGCTCGCAGCGTCAGCGAGGAACTCGGCCGCGATGTAACTTACAAAAATGCTGAGCAGGAGGGCCGAGATGACCATCAGCGGTTTGACGATCTCTTGCATGAGGTAACGGTCGATGATGCGCATTGGATCTTTACGAGTCCAACAGGACCCCTCCCGTGGATAGGGCTGCCCTTCTCCCTTTGTTACGGGGAATCCTCTTCAACGTCAGGGGGGCTCAGCCTGGCCATTTCGTTCCCGCCTTTCCTTCCGCCTTTGCTTTTGGGCGAAGAACTCCGCATAGAGCTCGGGGTAGTGTTTCTTCCATTTCCGGTGGTACCAGAACCATTGGTCCATGTGCTCCCGGATCGCTTGCTCTACGACATCGGTGATGAGTTGGGTGTTAACGGCGACGTCGGAACGGAGATCACCCGTGCGCTGCACGGGAACGGCAGGGCAGAACTGGACGGTCAGCCTGCCGTCGGCACCTCGAAAACAGAAGCCCGGAATCACCGGGCTGTTGCAGCGCAGGGCCACGAGCGCCGCCCCTGGAGTGGCTGTGGCCTTGTGGCCGAAGAAGTTCACATCCACGCCGTCTTGCCGCCGGCTCATGTCAACGAGCAGGATGACTACCCCGCCGTTCCTGACCGTTTTCGCCATCTCGGCAAAGGCGCCTTCCTTGAAGACGACACGAGTGCCCAGGCGGGTTCGAAGGTTGGTGAGCCAGCGGTCGAGGGGTTTGAAGCGCATGCGCTTGACCACAGTGAGGACCGGAACCGGGAAGTAGCAGGCAGCGAACTGCAGGGCCATCTCCCAGTTGCCGAGGTGCGCCGAGATGAAGACGACGCCTCCGGGTCCATTCATGGCATCGCGGAGGTCCTGCTCACCGACAACGCGAACGCGGGAGAGGACGTCCTCTCGAGAAAAGAACCCCATCTGGGAGATCTCGAGGAGGGTAGTTCCGAGGTGTTGAAAGATGCGCCGGGTCAGGCTGCGGATCTCGGCCCGAGACAGATGGGGCTGGGCAAACTCCAGGTTGCGAACCACCGTGCGGCGGCGTGGGACGTCCACGAGCCGCCACAGATCTCCCAAGAGTCTCCCGAGGCGGAGAATGTAGCTCTGCGGCATGGTAACGATGAGCCGTCGAAGCCCCTCTTTGAGCTGCTGCCTGGCCATGACGATGTTATCCCCCCGGCGGATCTCCCCTCCTCGGGACGCACCGGAAAGGAGGGTTGCCGGTATGCACTGGCCGGTCTTGTCCGTTTAATTTGATGGAGTCTACCGGGCCAGCCGTGCCTCTACCAGCTTCCAGTCGCGGACGGTATCCACATCCACCGCCGCCTCCGGAAAGGGCATGAGAACAGCGGCCGCCCTCAGCCCGAGGCGACGGGAGATCCGCTCCAATCCCTGTTTCAGAGAGAGCAGTCGGAGGAGGTAGAGAATCACTGACCACCATCCGAAGGCCCCAATCACCCTTAGCGGTTTTTTGCGTTCCCGCTCTACGCTCCGCCAGAAGTCCGCCACCGACCGGGATCGCGGCGTGAGAAAGGCGAAGAGGTTGCAGGTACAGTAGCCCCCTTCTCGCATCTGGATCACTGTCCTCCTGGTCTCGGGGAAGGCGGCCTGTACCACGCGCTGGGCCGCCAGTCCCACGACGATGTCAGCACCGGTCGAACGAGCCTCGGAACAGAAAAGGTCCACCATGGGTGCAGTCAAGAGAGCGTGATCGGCGGTTGTCACCAGCACGGGGTTCGCGTCGGGGAGAGCACGGAGCACGTGCGAGGTGCTCGAGCTCGGGCTCTCCCGGTTCCCTACCCAGGTCACCCTCCCCGAGGCAATACGCGCGGCAAGCGCGGCCGTCCCCTCCACAACGGCTCGCTGAGGGCCGCAGAGAATCACGGCCCCCACCTCCTGGGCCTCCTCAAGGGCGTCGAGCACCCGGAGGACCATGGGTTTTCCGCCGGCAGGAACCAGGCACTTGCTCGACACGCCCGCCGCCTTGGCCAGGGGATCGCCGGAGAACCGGTCGGCGGCAAGAACGACGGCGGTGTAGGAGGTCCTATCCATGGAGATCCGCGCACTTGCTCGGACAAGCACTGGGTGCCCTGCTAGTTCAACAGGGTCTGGTCATCCCAGGTCCTTGCCGTAAATACGGTAACGTTTATACACGGTCCCGCCAAGAGACTCGATGATGTTTCGGGTGCCCGTGTTGTCCTCGAGGATCCAGGAGAGTTCCACCTCCCGCACGCCCCGTCTCACTCCGAACTTCTGGAGCGTAGCGATGACCAGCAGGGCGAGGGCGGCTCCCAGCATGCTGTTCTGGTACTGCTTCCGTACCCCCATGAGGGGAACTCGGGCCGTCCTGGGATGGCGCACCTTGAGACGCCAGAGGAGCTTCAGCCACCCGAACGGGAAAAGCCGTCCATTGAGATCCTGAATGGCCTCGTTCACGTTGGGGAAGGCGACAATCATGGCTGCCGGCTCCCCGTCCACTTCCGCAATCTGCACAAGGTCGTCGGGCACCAGGAGGCGTAACATCTGACCCACATGCTGAAATTCCCGTTCCGTGAAGGGGATGAAGCCCCAATTGTTCGACCAGGCATCCTCGAAGATATCCTGAAGAATCCGAAGTTCCTCGGGAAAACGGTCACGCCGAAGGCACCGAACCTGCACCCGCTTCGCCACCCGTGCCAGAAGCGATTCCATAACCGGCGACAGGGTGAAGTCGGCGCTGATCCGGTAGGCGAGGAGGTCCTTCGCCTTCCCGTATCCCTGTTCTTCGAGTCTCGCGGCATAGTAGGGTCGGGCGTGGCCCATCATTACCATGGGAGGGGTATCGAAGCCCTCCACCAGCAACCCGCACTCCTGGTTGATGGAAAGATTAAAAGGACCCAGCATGCGACGCATACCTTGACTCCGCAGCCAGGTCTCGGCTGTGTGAAGCAGTGCCCGTGAGACCTCCGGATCGTCCTCCATCTCCAGCAGCCCGAAGAACCCTGTGGCATCCTGATAGCGTTCCAGGTGGAGCCGGTCGATTTGCGCACTGATTCGACCCACCGGTTTTTCATCCCGATAGGCAAGCCAGGCACGGTACCGGGCATGGTCGAAAAACGGATTGCGGGAGGAGATATGTTCACGGCGCTCCAGAATCAAGGGTGGAACCCAGGCCGGATCTCCGGGGTAGAGGCTCCACGGCAGCCGCAGAAACTGGCGGAGAACCTGTCGCCCTTCCACCGCCTTGATACAGAGCGGTGCCTCGGGTGATACCTTGCACGCGAGCAGATGGCTACCGGGCGACTTCATGATCACACCTCCTTCGGGATGGGAGCCGCGGATCCCTGTGATTGTTTTCTCAGGCCCGTAGCCCCGACCGTGAAGGTAAGCGATTATATCCGATTTGACGCACTCGCCAAAGACCAAATCCGGGTCGTCCTCGATCCGAGAAGTCCGACCTTCAGTTCCGAACCGGAGCAACCAAGTGCCTTTGTCGCCAACACACGCCCTCGGTCAAACTCCCTCTGTCCAATTTTCCCCGCCGTGTCTAGATAGTTGCAGAAATGCCATAGTCGAGGACTGTTCTGTCCCTTTTTCGCAACACTCCCTTACCCTTATCTAAGCCTGCCGCAGTCACGGTGACCGGCACGTGGTGCTAATTCTCGTCGATATGATCATATTTGTTTCTCGATTTCATTGGCTTAGAAGGTGGGTGGAAGTTTGTTTGAAAGTAGTAAATTTTTTCCAAAGATTGGCATGCTTGTTGCCTAACACCAAATGGGTTATTATCGAGGCCGCATGAGAGCCGTGGGGCGGTGGGGTTCAGTCGCGGGGTTCCCGATGAGCTGCTGGAGCGAAGAACCCAAAGGTGCGGACCTGGGACCATCGGTACGTAGGAAGGCTGGACAGGGCCCTTGAGCGAAACACGAAGGGTATTCCTGAGGATTGCGTTCCGAAAGATTTGACAAGAAGAAACAAATAGGGTAGAAGCGGGTTAACTTTCGTGGTTGTGAGTGGGGGAACTCGGCAGTAGCCGCCTGCGGGTGACGTATATCTTGTGAGATTTTAGGGGCTTGGTGAAGCAAGCGGCGGGCAAGCCGCTGGGTCCGAAATGGCCGATCGGATGGGGCCACATCCAGTCGGCCTAAGCTAAGGTGAAAAGAGTCGAAGAGTAAAGAAGGCACGGTTGTTTCTGCGCAACGAGCTCTTCGTTCGACAGATGGAGGCTATCGGGGTTATGGAGGTTACGCCAAGCGACAACAGACTGCCGTTGCGTCTCGGTGATTTCGCCACCCTTACCGAAGCACTGGAGTATGCGGCCCAGGGCGATACCGGATTCAACTTCTACACCGGCACCGGCAAGCTGTATGCCGTCCTGCCTTACGCGAGGCTTAAAGAGGAAGCGCAAACCTTGGCGCGGCGACTGCTCGGCCTCGAGCTGGAGCGGGGTGCACGGGTTGCGATGGTGGCGGAAACCACACCCGACTTCCACCGTTTCTTTTTCGCTTGCCAGTATGCAGGCCTGGTACCGGTTCCCCTCCCTGCGGCCATTCACCTCGGGGGACATCAGGCCTATGTAGCACAGCTTCGGCGACTCCTGACCATCTGCGAGGCGCAGGCAGCCATGGCACCGGTCGGGTTTCTCCCCTTCCTCACCGAGGCCGCTGGAGGTCTCGACCTTCGTATGGTTGGGAGCCCAGAAACCTTCGCTGAATTACCGGAATCGCCGGTGCGGCTCCAGCCTCTTGAGCCGCACGAGATCGCCTATCTGCAGTACACCTCGGGGAGCACCAGGTTTCCTCGGGGAGTCATGATCACCGAGAAGGCGGTGATGAGTAACCTGGCAGACATCGGGAGATACGGGGCTCAGATTCGGCCTGGGGACCGGATCGTGTCCTGGCTTCCCTACTACCATGACATGGGCTTGGTGGGCAAGGTTCTGGTACCGGTAGCCTCGCAGCTTTCCGTCGACTATTTGGGGACGCGGGACTTCGCCATGCGGCCTCGCCAGTGGCTGAACCTCATGAGTAAGAACCGCGCCACCATCTCTTTTAGCCCTCCATTTGGCTACGAGCTTTGCGTCCGTCGGTTGCGGGAGGAGGAGGCGGACAAGTTCGACCTGAGCGCGTGGCGTGTGGCGGGCGTGGGAGCGGAAACGATCCGCCCCGGCCCCCTTGAAGATTTCGCGAAACTCCTGGCACCCAGCGGATTCTCGAGTCGCGCCTTTCTCGCCTGTTACGGTATGGCTGAGTGCTCCCTGGCGGTGAGTTTCGCACCCCTCGACCAGGGGCTGCAAATCGACTGTGTCGATGGCGATCATCTCGCCGAATACCGGGAGGCGGTGCCCGTGGGGTGCGTGCTGGGAAAGATTTCTGGTCGGGTCAGTACCCACGTGAACTGCGGGATACCGTTGCCCGGTTATGGAGTCGAAGTACGCGACGAGCACGGCCGAGTGTTGCCTGAGCGCCAGTGTGGAACGCTTTTCGTCCAGGGCCCGAGCGTCATGTCGGGCTACTTCAATGATCCTGAGGTAACCCAGGAGACCCTCTTGCCTGGCGGCTGGCTCAATACAGGAGACCTGGGATACCGGATCGGCGACAGTTTGGTGATCACCGGACGAGCGAAAGATCTCATCATCATCAACGGTCGGAACATTTGGCCTCAGGATCTGGAGTACCTTGCTGAGCAGCAACCGGAAGTGAAAACAGGGGATGCCTCGGCCTTCTCCGTGCCCGGAGCGGACGGCGAGGAGAAGGCCGTTTTGGTAATTCAATGCCGCGAGTCCGATGTGATCAAGCGCGCCGACCTCATAGACCGCCTCCACTGCCTGATCCGCGAGGAGTTGGGCATCGACTGCTTTTTGGAGTTGGTGCCGCCCCATACGCTTCCCCGCACCTCATCCGGGAAGCTATCCCGCTCCGGTGCGCGCCGCGACTTTTTGACGCGTATGGGCAGTGAGCGACTCGTCCAGCCCCAGACGGTGTGTCTCAGGACAGCAGCCGGTGACCGGGCCGTCTGAGCCGCAACGTACCCTCGGGTCCAATCCTTTCGCCGCGATTGAGTATCTTGAGGTTTGCCCTCGAGTGCGGGTGGCGAGGTCTGTTGCAGATGGCCACGCCGTGTTGCGGCTGGCGCGTGCCGGACAACAAACATGTCCCGAGTAGTGGCGGTAACGGGGGCGACGGGGTTCATAGGCGGTGCTTTGACGCAGCGCCTGGCGACGGCAGGATGGCGAATCCGGGTATTGGTTCGTCTGAGCTCTTCCCGGGGTCGTTTGGCCGGAGTTGCTGCCGACTTGGTGGTGGGCGATCTTGGGGATCTTGACAGCCTGCGTCGCTTCGTATATCAGGCAGAAGCGGTGGTGCATTGCGCGGGTGCTGTCCGCGGTGCCTCGAAGGCGTATTTCGATCGTGTGAATGTTGAGGGCGTGGCGCGACTGGTGCACGCAGCCGTAGGCGAGCACCCGGTGCCACGTTTTTTGTTGATATCGTCGCTTGCTGCCCGTGAGCCCACACTCTCGGCTTACGCCGCCAGTAAGCGGCGCGGCGAGGAGGTTCTGGCTGTCGGCGGCGGCACGATGCCGTGGGCGGTGCTGCGACCGCCGGCTGTATATGGACCAGGCGACAGGGAGTTGCTCCCCCTCTTTCGCTGGATGGCGAGAGGTATTGCCCCCGTGCTGGGCTCCGGGAACGCCCGCTTCTCCTTGCTCTACGTGGAGGACCTTGCGGAGGCCGTAGTCCGGTGGCTGTCAGGCGGTACGGCAGTGCAACGCACCTTTGAACTTGACGACGGCCGCCCCGGGGGATACACCTGGAGCGACGTCGTGGATATCGTGACGTCTCTCCGCTCTCGGCGTGTGATTCCGGTCCGGGTACCGGCCTTTTTTCTTGAGGTGCTCGCCGCCCTGAATCTGGCCGCGGCGCGGATGATCGGCTATAAACCCATGCTGACGCCCGGGAAGGTTCGGGAGCTGCGGCATCTCAACTGGGTGTGCGACAGCGCCGCCTTTATGGAAGCGACGGGTTGGAGCCCGGAGGTTTCCCTTGAGGACGGCCTCCGCCGGACGTTGCTGGGTGGACGCCGTTCGTGAGAAGGTGGACATTTCTGTCCCGGTCTCGAGAAGGGGTTATGACAGGGTACGAAGAAATTCTGAGAGAGCTTCTGGCTATTTTGAAGACATTTGCAAAACCTGGACAAACTCTTCAAGAGGAGACGGATCTGGTGGCCGATCTCGGGCTCGATTCACTGCGAGTTATGAAGCTTGTGGTGGAGGTCGAGGATCGCTTCGATATCTCGATCCCCATCAATACTCTGCCCAATATACGGACCATCAGGGACTTTGCGGTACAACTTGAACAGTTATTGGGAGAAGGACACTAATGGGCATTTTCGATAAGCTTCAGCCCCTGGCAGCGGCCCGGCGGGCTTTGGCGGAGAAGGGTGTGAAGTCCATCAATGTGACCATGGAGGAGGTTCTTTCGCCTACCGAAGCGGTCATCAACGGTCGCCGCACCATCCTTGTGGGTACGAATAACTACCTCGGGCTCACCTTCGATGCCGGGTGCATACAGGCGGCGTGCAAGGCCCTCCAGGAGCAGGGCACTGGAACCACCGGCTCACGCATGGCAAACGGGACGTTCGCCGGTCACGTGGCATTGGAGCGCGAGCTGGCGGAGTTCTTCGGCTGCCGAGGCGCCATCGTCTTCTCCACTGGCTACGTTGCCAACTTGGGGATGCTCTCCGCCCTCGCCCAACCCGGCGATGTGATCCTCCTCGATGCGGATTGCCATGCAAGCATCTACGACGGCTGCCGCCTGGGCGGAGCGGAGGTGATCCGGTTTCGCCATAACGACGTGAGCGACTTGGAAAAGCGGCTGCGACGCCTCGGCGATCGCGCCGCAAACGCGCTCATCCTGGTGGAGGGTATCTACAGCATGCTGGGCGACCGAGCACCCCTCAAAGAGATTGCTGCGGTAAAGCGGCAGTACGGTGCCTGCCTGCTTGTGGATGAGGCTCACTCCGTGGGCGTCCTGGGCAATCGGGGTCGCGGGCTCGCCGAAGAGGTCGGCGTGGAGGAGAGCGTGGACTTCATCGTCGGTACCTTTAGCAAGAGCCTGGGTGCCATCGGCGGCTTTGCCGTAAGCAACCACCCGGAGCTCGAGCTCATCCGCTACGCCAGCCGACCCTATATCTTCACCGCGTCACCCTCCCCCTCGACGATCGCTTCCACCCGAACCGCCCTACAGATTCTGCGCACGCGCTCCGAATTGCGAACCCGTCTCTGGGAGAACGCCAGGAGGCTCTACCAGCGGTTGAGCGAACTGAACTTCCGCCTTGGTCCGGAGGTGAGCCCTATCGTCGCCGTGCGCCTGCCCAACCCGGAAGAGGCGATTTTTCTGTGGAACGGGCTCCTCGAACGGGGAGTGTATGTAAACCTCGTCCTGCCTCCGGCGACCCCCGACGGCGGGGCCTTGCTGCGATGCAGCGTCAGCGCCGGGCACACGCCGGAGCAGGTGGACCGAATATGTGAGGCATTCACCTCGCTCCGGGAAACTGCCCAGACCGCGCAGACGATCGGAACAGTGACGTCCCCGCCGGCTCGAGGAGGTTCGGTCTAGCCGAACTCGCTCATCGATATGCGCATCCTGATAACCTTCGCTCGTGCTTACCCCTGGCAGACCCTTATTATGGTCGTCGCCATCCTCGTTTCGGGAGTGGTCGAGGGGTTCGGCCTGACCGCCCTGCTTCCGCTGGTTGCTCTCGCCGGTGCCGAGGATATTATGGGCAGCAAGGGTGCCGCAGTGAAGCGGGTGGTCAACGAGGTCCTATACAGCCTCGGCCTTTCCCCGAGCATCGGCTTGCTCCTGAGTATCGTGCTCGGCGGGATCGTGCTGAAGAGCTGCTTGCTGATGTTTGCCAACCGGCGGGTTGGTTACATGGTGGCCCGGATAACGACCGACCTTCGTCTGCAATTGCTCCGGGCTCTTCTCGCGACCCGCTGGGAATACTTCGTTGGGCAGCGTATAGGGAAACTCGCAAGTGCATTTGGAAACGAGGCGGGACGAGCGTCCACGGCCTTTCTCGGCGGCGCCAGGATGGCGGCTCTTGCCGTTCAGGCGGTGGTCTATGCGGGCGTGGCGCTCCTCGTATCCTGGAAGGCGACCCTAGTTGCACTCAGTGGTGGTGTGCTGATCCTTTTTACGCTCAGGCGCCTCGTGCAGCGGGCACGGGATGCTGGCAAACGTCAAACTCAGGCCACGAAAGCTCTCGTCTCCAGGCTTACCGATAGCTTTCTCTCGATCAAACCGCTTAAATCCATGGCCCGTGAATACCTGGCGGATGCAGTGCTGGTGAGGGAGACGACTCGCCTCAACCGGGCGCTGAAGAAGCAGATCTTCGCCAAAGAGGCTCTTAGGGGATTTCAGGAACCGGTGCTGACCGCCTTCGTCTTGCTTGGTTTGTACGTGCTCCTTGTGTGGTGGCAGATGCCCATCGCTGACTTGCTGGTGCTTACCGTACTCCTAGGCAGAGTTGTCAACCAGCTTGGCAAGATCCAGCTCCAGTATCAGGAGATGGGAACCTCCGAAAGCGCTTATTGGTCATTGCAGCAGACTATTGAGGGTGCCGAGGCCGAGAAGGAAACGACGCTCGGGAGCAAGGTTCCATCGCTCATTCGAGGGATACGCCTGGATCGGGTAACCTTCGCTTACGGAGATCGTACGGTGCTACGGGA
>Ga0079303_10000366_pt1 | contig 10792 bp, 15 predicted proteins | sample Methanogen_OWC_FD_77073 | JGI IMG/M metagenome (GOLD analysis project Ga0079303, IMG submission 77073) | Enriched soil microbial communities from Old Woman Creek wetland in Ohio, USA - Methanogen_OWC | ecosystem: Environmental > Terrestrial > Soil > Wetlands | place: USA: Ohio | collected...
CGGGAGTTCCGCTACGAGTATGCCGCGGTCAGCCCCTGGGATGGCTGTCTGGATTTCATGACCTCCGAGAAGATGAACACCGAGAACATGTCAGCCTTTCTTGCGCAAATTAGCCAAGCCCACCGGGATGAGTATATCATCATGGTGCTGGATGGGGCCTCCTCCCATAGAAGCAAAGATCTCAAGCTGCCAAAGAACGTCTCGCTCGTACCGCTGCCGGCTTACTCACCAGAGCTCAATCCCGCCGAGCAGATATGGAACGCACTTCGTCGAGACTACTTTGCCAACCGTGTGTTCGGCTCTCTTGATGCGGCAACCACACAAGCCGAAAAAGGTCTGACTGAAATGGCTGCCAATAAGCAAGCAATCTGTAGCTTAACCAACTGGCCCTGGATTAATGCCATCTTGAAAGCTTAATCGAATTAGAGCAGATACCATGGTCAATTTTGACCGAGTAGTCCGCATTACCTGAAAGCTCTATTAGGTCTTCTCATCCGACGTATCGCTCAAAAGTTAGCTCTGTTATACTCTACGAAAGCGAACAATATGCGTCTGCGATCGATACTGCCGCCTATTGGTCTGCTTATTGCGACCTTCCAGAAAAAAATGGATTGGTTTCCATTGATCTTAAAGTAGACTTTCTTGCGCCGGTTATTCATGGAAAGGTCATTATCAACGGACAAAAAAGCCGTCGGCCCAAAGCAAATCTGCAATTTTCCAAACCGGCAACTTTGATCTGTTAATCTCAAATTCCTTCAGCCCAGATTAAGATTCGTACGCAGCCAAGCTCGGCATTATCGATATCGACCTCTGGAAGGACTAGCCGAATTACCCCTCAAGGGTCCTTTTATTTCCCGCCTCTGCCGGAAAAAGTCCCGGTCCTGAGCATTTCCCTTATTGAAATAAGGCTTCTACTCTATGGACAACTATTTAAAATTATATGAAAAAGAACCAAATCCGATTGAAAGGAGGCCTTCATGCCTGAAACCCACAATGATGTCATTCGCGAAAAACACCTGCCAAGGGTCGGTCAGTCCGTGCGCAGTAAAAAGTACCGAACCGTGTGGCGGGTCATCGAGAAAAAAGAGGTCTGGCTCAATACCAGCGACGATCCCGAGACGGGGGATTACCGCACGATGCCGGCCATCTATCTATGCTACTGTCGCGTTCAGGAAGGCAAACCGCCCGGCTCCGGTAAGCTGCTCGGCTATGCCTATTCCCTGCACGACAACACCTTCGACGCGAACTGGGAGATCATCAATTGAGCCGGTGTCTTCCGCCGATCCAAGGAACTGGCGGAAACGTACCTGGCGGCGATTGAAAAAGAGGCCCAGGAAGCGGGACTTGCCGGTGACGTCGTTTACGAGAGGAACGATTCTCCTTACGAGGCCATCATCCAGGCGGCCGTACAAAAAGGCTGCGACCTCATCATGATGGCCTCTCACGGCAGGAGAGGTGTCGGAGCGCTCTTGATCGGCAGCGAAACCCCAACAGTGCTAACTCACTCCAAAATTCCGGTGGTGGTGTACCGATGAACGGATTCGAAAACCAAAAGGAGGTGCATATGTTCAAGCACATTCTACTTCCGACGGATGGCTCGCCATTATCCGAGACTGCGGTCGAGAAAGGCATTGATTTCGCAAAGAGCATCCATGCCAGGATCACCGGCCTTTGCGTGGTGCCGAAAGAGTACCCTTCGTATTACGACGCAGAGATCCCGGGAATTTTCAAGGACCAGGCCGAAGCAGAATGCAAGGAGAATGCGAAGATTCACCTCACTGCGCTGACAAAAGTGGCGCAGGGCGCAGGAGTGGCCTGCGACGTTGTTTTAGAGACGACCGACCAGCCGTACGAAGCCATCATCGACGTGGCTGAGCAGAAGGGCTGCGATCTCATCATGATGGCCTCCCACGGGCGAAGAGGCGTCGGGGCGCTCCTGATCGGCAGCGAGACTCAAAAAGTGCTGACCCACTCCAAGATCCCCGTGCTGGTGTACCGGTGAGCGGATTCGAAACCGAAAAGAGGTGAACATGTTCAAGCACATCCTATTGCCGACGGACGGTTCTAATCTATCGCAGGTCGCAATTCAAAAAGGTGTTCAGCTTGCCAAAAGCATGAAGGCTAAAATTACGGGAATCAGCGTGATGCCAGCGCAGAAATACTATTTGTACCAGACCGATATCATTGTGCAGGTAAAAGAGGAGACCGTCAAGCAGCATAAAATACAGGCCAATCGGAATCTTTCCTTTATCGAAAAAGCAGCTAAAGAGGCTGGGGTTCCCTGCGAGACTTTCTGCGAAAGCAGCGATCATCCTTATGAAGCTATTATTCGAGTTGCTGAAAAAATGGGGTGCGACCTGATCATGATGGCATCCCACGGTCAAAGGGGCGTAAAAGGCCTGCTGCTCGGAAGCGAAACCCAGAAAGTCCTAACCCATTCCAAGATTCCCGTGTTGGTGTGCCATTGAGCGGAGGAGAAGCGCGTTCGGTTTCGTGTCTTCAGAATCTGGTCGCAGAGGTTCAGCAAGTATGACGCTGGGACCGAGATCAGTGTACGAGCCTACCGGTGCGTTGAGGATGGAGGTGCTGTCATGAAAAAGAGGGAGTTGGAATGCTTCCGGAGAATGTTGAAACTGCAGCTTGAAGAACTGACACAAAAATCCGATGCGGCCATTGCCGGATTATTGAATTCAACCGTTACTTCAGCTGATCCTCTTGATCGGACATCACTTGAACTGGAGAGGGACTTTACACTTCGCTTGCTGGATCGAGAGAATAAATTGATTGTGAAGATCAAAAAGGCTTTGGAAAAAATCGAAGACCAGACCTTTGGAATTTGCGAAATTTGCTGCGAGGAAATTGATATTGAGCGGCTTAAATTGAGACCGGTTACAGAACTTTGCATCGGCTGTAAAACCCATCAAGAAAGGCTTGAAAAGCTTACGTGTGAGTAAAACTTGAGATAACGGTTTGCCTGATAAAGGAGGAGGTCCCGAGCCAGATCTAATGCCAGCCTCAGATCATAGGCGTCATGTTCGTTGGCCGAGGAAAAGTGGTTTTTTGCCAATTAGAATTAGGAAAGGATAAATGATGCTGACTGAAAGGAGGCATCCCGATGTATGCATCGATCATGGTAGCCTTGGATGGGTCTGAGCAAAGCTTGCTTGCCCTAAAACACGCCCGTGCTATCGCGGAATGCTTTGGATCCAAGCTCATTCTGGTGCATGCCTTCCCCCACACTTCCGACCTGAGAGACTCCATAGAATACAATAATCTCGTCGCGCTGCGGACTAATGAGGGGCAAGCGATAATCGAGACGGCGCGGAAACAGCTCGGGCGGGCTTCAATCGAGGTGGAGGAGGATTTGCTTGAGGGCCCACCTGCAGAGGCCATCCTTTCAGCGGCTGCCATTCGTAATTCCGATTTGATCGTTATGGGCTCGCGGGGTATGGGGTCACTTAAGGGAATGGTATTCGGCAGCGTCAGCACCAAGATCTCCCATTACGCTCCCTGTCCGGTGATGGTGGTTCGATAGCTGCCGGCAGTTTTCCGCTCTTTGAGCAGTCTTAGCAGGATGGCATTTGCATCGTCGACGATCCCGAGGGCCACCACCGTCAAGACGGTCAAGAGAACGGTGTTAGGGTCAAGACCGTCTGGCAGCTATAGAAGAACCTCAAACCAGGCGGGAATTGAGACAGTAAAAAGGACGGCCCCGTCGAAGCCCGCCTCCTAATTGAATTCCACCATGCGATCCCGAATTTTCATTTTGGGTTTCCGATCTCCGAGTCGCGGTATCCGAAACACCCAATCTGTAATAATTGGCTAATCGGCAAGATGCTTCAGGACTCCCGCTTCATACCCGATGTAAGTGAAAATGGTCCCGGTCTCACCAAGGTTTTCAATCACTGTTTCGGCAAATTCGGACTTTGGATCTTTGTCCTCCATGCACAAGTATTCCCGGTGGTCAATCGATCGATCCTCGAGCATAATGTGATCCGACCACTGGAATGGGATGGTCTCAGTACCTGGAAAATTCTTACAGCCGCCTCCATAAAACAATTTTCTTGACATAAATCATATAGAAACAGTAAGTTGCGCCGATTACAAGCTCCACTCCAACTAACCAACCCCTTTCATTGGAACCTTTGAGCCATGACCCTCACCAAAGACCACCTAATCAGCTCCGTGGCAGAAGCAAACGGATATCCTCGAAATAAGTCGGCTGAGCTTATCGAAACCCTCCTCGAACTCATCAAATCCAAGCTCGTTTCAGGGGAGGATGTCCTGATCAGCGGCTTCGGAAAATTCTGTGTCAAGGAGAAGCGTGAGAGAAGGGGCAGGAACCCGGCGACCGGCGAGGAGATGATGCTCGAGGCCAGGAGGGTGGTGACTTTCAAATGTTCGGGGCAGTTGAGGGATAAGGTTAATCAACAAGAGGATATTTGATGGATTCGGCTGGCTTTAAAACCCCAGTAGAGGACCGTTATTTCGAGGATTATGTACCTGGATCGGTTCATGAATTTGGAAGAATCACAATCGAGGAGGATAGCATCGTTGTTTTTGGCAAGCAATTCGACCCTCAGCTATTTCACACCGACCCCGAAGGCGCCAAATCAACCATATACGGCGGCCTGATTGCCTCTGGCTGGCATACCGCAAGTCTCATGATGCGTGAATGTGTGCGGCATTATTTACCCAGAGCTGCAAGCCTTGGTTCACCGGGTGTCGAAGAATTGCGTTGGAACCTGCCTGTTCGGCCTGGCGATACGTTGAGTGTAAGAGTGACCATTTTAGAAGCCACCAGATCGCGCTCCAAACCAGACCGTGGAATTGTCGTGTCTCATTTTGAAGTATTGAATCAAGACAGGAACGTTGTCATGAGCGCAAAGGGAGTGAATTTTATCTCTTGCAGGTCGCCCCAGCCGAGCGAAACGGTTTCCTAATTGTTATGTCGTTCTTTAATCCTATAACCCGTCGCGACAAAAAGCTCGGAAGGACAATTGTCCATCTCAGCATGATCGAGCGCCAAGTGATTCCGGACCTGTTCAAGGCGCTTGTCCATAGCGTGGTGGCACAGCAGATATCCAGGGCGGTAGCCGATACGGTGTGGAGCAGGCTATGTGAAAGACTTTCGGACATTACACCCCACAATGTTGCTATCACCGAGGTTGCCGAAATTTAAAAATGCGGCCTGTCGATGCGCCAATATCCTTCACCGGTTCCATGCATTCCTTCGAGTTGTTTTCCACCCGATTGACCCGTTTGGACACAGGATAGAGTTTCAGTTCCTTCACGTACTTGGTCCTCAGGAGCTCCTCGATTTTGGCAGGCTCCTTATTGCCAGGATCAAGCCATTCATCATAGGCCTCCGGTTTTAGGATCAGCGGCATCCTAGTGTGAACGTCTTTGACCGAGTCGCTGGCATCCGTGGTGATGATCGTGCAGGACTTGTAGGGGCCAGCCTCTGGGGGCGCTTCCTTGTCCTCCCAAATCTCATACAGACCAGCAAAAGCGAATGGTTCACCGGAGGGCAGGCAGAAATAAAAGGGTTGTTTGTTCCCTGCTTTTCCCGACCACTCATAAAAGCCATCTGCGGGGATCAGGCACCGACGATGCCTTAGGGCGCCTTTGAAGGCGGGTTTCGAGGTTACGGTTTCCACGCGGGCGTTGATCATCCTCGAACCAATCGAAATATCCTTGGCCCAGAAAGGCACCAATCCCCAGTGGCGTTTCTTGATATGTCTGTCTTCCTCGTGCTGGATGATGACGGGTATTTCCTGAGTCGGCGCCACGTTGTAGTTGGGAAGGATCTCGAAGGAGGGTGGGTGGGCATTAAAGTAGCTCTCAAGCTCACGTGATAGACTGTATCGGGCAAAACGTCCGCACATTAAATAGCCCTCTAACCGAAGGGGCAAAAAAGAGGTGGCCTGCTAAAAGGAGGGGAAACAGGCCACCCCGGATCACAAGATAGTCGTGATGCCGAAAGCGGATAGTGGGTGACTCTCGGCATCTGCAACCATCTTTTCAATCCAGTGGAAAGATGGGTCTTAGCGGGATTGGTGTCAACTGTCTGGGTTTCCGGTTCCACATCACTCGGCAAATGGGCATGCGCGTCGATGATCAGGATGGCGAGTGTCGGCAGCAGTTCCTGGGCGAACAACCGCTCCACCGGCAAGGCATTCATAGCCGCCGCGGATAGCGCGTTTCAACAGTGGCTCATAACCGGGTTGGTGGCAGAACTGCAAAAAGGATCATGCCTTAAAATCCGGAATAGAATTTTGGATCATCCCCCTAAATGCGGCTATTAGCAAGATCTGTGCAGACCCGGTGCTTAACGGTTAAAACTAAATTATTTCCAACTGCTATGATGATGTTCTAAATTATTTGGCTTCGAATTGGCAATTGAATAGAATTAAATTGAGTACTATTATTCCCAATCAAGGACCCGATCATATGGTTTGTGTTTGGCAATAAGGGGCTAATTTTCACCCTGACGCCTGAGGGGTCGAAGTTGAGCAAAATGAAGAAGTGATCAGCAAGACCGATGCATCTTTTGCTGTGTGTGAATTCGTGTGTGAAAAACTTTGCAAGATATGCTAAATTGGATCTCAAAACATGCCCCTTAAGAGAAAGGAGGTCCCATGAACGAGAGCACCATTAAAATTAGACTCATGAAGGCTGACGATTTTGACGCTGTGGTTGGGATTGACGAGAAAGTACTCAAGACTTCCCGTCCGGAGTACTATATAATGAAGTTTGAAAAGCTTATTAAATCCAAAGATTATTTGCCCGTGTCGCTCGTGGCGGAGAAAGAAGATGGAACGGTGGTGGGGTTTGTAATGGGGGAAATCTTTATGGGAGAATATGGTATTTTCCAGGAAGAAGCAACCCTGGATACCATCGGCGTTGATCCCTCTTACCAGCATAAGGGGATCGGTGAGCAGTTGCTGAATGAATTTGTGGATCATTTGAGAAAAGTCGGCGTTCAAAAAATAAACACCTTGGTCGACTGGAATGATTCCAAACTGATACATTTCTTTAGCGCCAACCAATTTAGCCCCTCCAAAACCATTAATCTGGAACGAAGCCTTTGATGTCGGTGACTGTCCAATTTTTATTTTCATTTTTTACGATATAATATTATATGAGGATCGGCTGCAACAAATGCAGCGCGCGGCAATCGAGATAGAGGGAATCTTCCATCGATACACGCGTGGAAGATCCCGGAGGAAAAAGGCAGTCTGGTAAATGATCAGGGTCTTCCACAGAACAGACAGCCTTTGGCAAAGCGACTCCTGGAACAAACCGGAGCTTCCCTCCCGGAATGTATGGATCGATCTGATTTCCCCCAGTGCCGATGAGATCCTCCAGGTCCAGAAATTTCTGTCGATTGAAATCCCCACCCGTGCCGAGATGCAGGAAATAGAAGCCAGCAGCCGCCTTTACCAGGAAAACGGCGCCTACTTCATGACGGCCACGGTGGTCGCCAATCCTTACATCGACAGCATGGAAGCTTCGGCCATCACGTTCATCCTGTCCAGGTCCTTCCTGGTGACCGTTCGTTACCTGAATCCAAAACCTTTCGAAACCTTTGCGGCCAGAATCCAGAAGGTAGGCAGCGCCTGCCTGAGCAGCACGGACTTGATGATCGGCCTGCTGGAAAGCATCATTGACCGCATGGCGGACATTCTGGAGTTGCACAGTGCCGAGGTGGAGCGCATATCCAAAGCCATCTTCGGGGCCAACGGCCATAAGGAAGCGCCCCCGATCAACCTTCAGGAAACCATCAAGGACATCGGCAAAGAGGGTAACCATGTATCGATCCTGCGGGAAAGCCTGGTCAGCGTCAGCCGCATGGCCCTATATCTGAACCAGGCTGTGGCGCAGCATCCGCAGGTCAGCGAAATCCGTGAGACGTTGAAGGAGATCAGCCGGGACCTGGCATCCTTGGCCGACCACGCCTCGTTCATGTCCAACAAAATCAATTTCATTCTCGACGCTATATTGGGCATGATCAACATCGAGCAGAACAAGATCATCAAGCTATTCTCGGTGGCCGCCGTCGTGTTTCTGCCGCCGACCCTTATCGCCAGCATCTACGGCATGAACTTCCAGTTCATGCCCGAGCTTTCCTGGGGTCACGGCTATCCCCTGGCGATCCTGCTGATGATTGTCTCCGCGATTCTGCCTTATGCCTATTTCAAGCGCAAGGGCTGGCTGTAAGTGCTGCCGTCCTCAGCAGGTCAGGATCGCCAGGAAGGAAAAACCTTTTTCAAAAGTCTTTGAGGTGCATTCCCCAGAAATAAGGAACTCTTCGGATGATCGATCCCTGGGCGAAACGTGCCGTGGTGTTTATCTTTCTATCGTTTCCGGCGATGGTTGCCGGGCAGAGCCTCCCAACCGCCAAGCCTTATAACGACTGCATTGTCCGGTATGCCGGCCAAGCACCGTCGCCGCAGGCCGCGGCCATTCTGCAGCGGGCCTGTTTCTACAAATACCGATACGGCAAGGGCGATGTCGCTGATTCGGGAGTGGATACCCAGCACCGAAAACTGGCCAAGATCTACACCCCGGCCGTCTGCGACTGCCTCTTCACTAAAATGCCTGAAGCCCATCCCGGTGTGCCGGCCACGCAGGTCCTGGACGACTGCATCACAAATTCCAAAAAACCGAGCGAACCCAGCGCCAGGTGAACCCCGCTTTGCCTGAAATCTGCTCTGCTGCGCGTGCTCTTGAAAATCCTCGCTTAGGAATGCTATGGCTGCGGGTCAGAGGCGTTTCGCTTCCTTGATCCACTAGAACCCTTCTTTTGCAGGAGTTGCACATGCCGTTACAGAACTTTGGGAGCATATTGAATTTTGCCGAAGAGCTCGAGAGGCAGGAGCAGCAGTTTTATGCGGCCGTGGTGGACAACCCGGCCTGCGCCGCCTACACCCAGCTTTTTTCCGAGCTGGAGGCCGATGCGGCCCGCAATATCAAGGAGGTGCAGCGCATCCGGCGCGAGAACGTGACCGAGATGATCCTGGAATCGGTGACGGATTTCACGCGGGGGTCGTTTTGCGAAGCCTGCGAGGGAGCGTTCGTGATGAGCGCTGCCGAGGCGCTGGAGACTGCCACCCGCTTGGAGGCGCGGGCGGAACGCTATTACACCGAGGCTGCCGAGAAGATCAAGACCCTGACGGAAGTCTCGCGGGCGCTCAAAACCATCGGGAAAAACCGCAAAGCCCACATTGTCAAACTGATGAATGCCAAGCGCTGATCCCCATCTATCCCAACCGCGGCCACGAGAACCTGGAGGTAACCCGATGAAGAACAAAACCATCCCGAAATGGCCCATGGGGGCTCATCCCTGCATTGCTTTTGCGCTGCCGGATCAAATGGACGCGCTGGCCATTTTCAGGGACCAGTACGGCCCCCCCAACCGGTTTCTGAGACTGGCGAATGTACCCGCTCCCCGCCTTCATCCTGAAGACGCCGGACGGGTGCTGGTAGCCATTTTGGCCAGCGGGCCGAATTTCAACACCAATTTCGCCAGCCTGGGGCTGCCGGTGCCGGTTTTCGGCCGGGGCGACAGCAGCACGCTGCACATACCGGGGAGCGATGCGCTCGGGATCGTCGTCGATGCCGGTGCGGCCGTGAAGGCCCTGCGGGTGGGTCAGGCGGTCATTTTGGATTCGTGGACCGGCCGGAACATCATCCGCGGATATGAAACTCACGACGGATTCAACGCCCAGCTGGCCCTCGTCGATGAAGAACGTGCCATCCCGGTTCCCCACGAGTTGAAAACCCACGCGCCCGAAAGGCTGGCGGCCATGCTGCTGACCTACGGCACCGCCTACCGGGCGCTCGTGGAACGCTTGGTGGTGGCGCCGGGCGATGCCGTACTGCTGATGGGCGGGGGCAAGGGAACCAGTTTCGCCGGTGCCCAAATCGCCAAGGCTTTAGGCGCCCGGGTCATTCTGATGGGCTCCAATGCCGTCCTCGGCCAACGGCTGATTGATCGTAAGATCGCCGACGCGTTCATCGATCGGCGCCGGATCCCGGCAAACGTCTTCGGTGGGATCCCGGCGGAGCTTCCGGCCGAGCAGTGGTTTGCGCGCACCGAGCCTTTCCGCGAGGCGGTCTATGCGGCCAACGAGGGGCGGCCGGTGGACAAAATCTTCGAACACACCGGCGGCCGCAACTTCCCGCTGCTGATGTCGGTGCTCGCCGAAAACGGCCGGCTGGCGTTTTTCGGCGCTACGGGGCAGGGAGTGAAAGGCGAATACAAAGAGACCTTTTACTACGCCAAACGCCGGTTCGTGCTGGACGCCCGCTGGGTGTGGATGCGGCAGAAACAGGTGCTCTTCCGCAATCGGGCGCCCCGAGACATTTTTTCCGAGATTCACCTTCCGTCCGGCCGGCGGGGATTGATCTGGGGGGCGGATGACGAGGCGTGTGAATTTGTGAAGGCCGCGTTGGAGCGCCGGGCGGAGATCGCCATCATCGCCTCCCGCTTGCAAGACGCAGAGGGCCTGCGAAAACTTCAGGGGCTGGGAGTCTCCGAGGCGCGCATCATCGATCGCGACCGTTTCCGGCTGTCCGATGACATGCCGGACCCGCTGACGGAGGACGGACAACCGAATCCGGCCTATGCCCGGGATTACATGTCCGTCGCGCGGTCCTTGGGGAAATCCGTGTGGGAGGTGTTCGGCCCCCGCGTGAGCCCGGATTTCATCGTCGAAAGGATCGATCAAAGCACCCTGCATTTCAGCACCTTCCTGCTGCGCGACTTCAACGAGCCAGACGACAT
>Ga0079303_10000367_pt1 | contig 10767 bp, 10 predicted proteins | sample Methanogen_OWC_FD_77073 | JGI IMG/M metagenome (GOLD analysis project Ga0079303, IMG submission 77073) | Enriched soil microbial communities from Old Woman Creek wetland in Ohio, USA - Methanogen_OWC | ecosystem: Environmental > Terrestrial > Soil > Wetlands | place: USA: Ohio | collected...
GAGATGCCCTTGTGCTGCATGGCGATGTTGTGGATCATCTCCATCATGATGACGGTCTTACCCACGCCGGCACCGCCGAACATCCCCATCTTGCCGCCACGGGGGAAGGGTACGAGAAGGTCGATGACCTTGACGCCCGTCTCGAGCACGCGGACCGAGGTGTCCTGCTCGGTGAAGGTAGGAGCCGACCGGTGAATGGGGGAGAACTTGTCAGCCTTCACCGGGCCGAGACCGTCCACCGGTCTCCCGACCACGTTGAGCACCCGGCCCAGACTTGGCTTACCCACCGGCATCTGAATGGGCGCCCCGGTATCCTTGGCCGCCATGCCTCGCACGAGGCCGTCCGTGGTATCCATGGCCACGCAGCGCACCACATTGTCCCCCAGGTGTTGGGCCACCTCGACGATGAGGTTGCCTTCTTGGTCGCTGATGCTGGGGTTACTGATGGCGATGGCCGTAAGAATCTCCGGCAGTTTCCCCTCGGCGAACTCTACGTCCAACACATTGCCGATGACCTGAACGATTTTTCCCATATTCATTGGCTACCCATCCTCCTCCACGGGTGCACCGCGCACCTCTACTTTTTCAGGGCCTCGACGCCGCCCACGATATCCATGAGCTCCTTGGTAATGGCGGCCTGCCTGGCCTTGTTGTAAATGAGGGTAAGACTCCGCACCATCTCCTTGCAGTTGCTCACCGCATTATCCATGGCGGTCATCCGGGCCGCATGCTCGCTCACCGCCGTCTGGAAAAAGGCCTCGAGGAGCTGCACATGGATGTAACGGGGCAGCAGGTCGTTGAGCACCTCCCGCCGCGACGGCTCGAAGAGGTACTCGATCTGCTCTTTCTCCGCCCCGGCAGCGGCATCCGAGGCGATCGGCAAGAGCTTCTTGATCACCGGCCTCTGGGTGGCCATGTTGATGAAGCGGGCGTAACAGAGGTAGACCTCATCCACCTCGTGGCTCAAAAACAGATCCATCACCTTCTGCCCGACCGTTCGGGCGTCCCCGAGGTTGGGACGGTTGAGCAGGCCGATGTACTGATCCCGCTTGGTCACCTTGCGCCGCCGGAAGTAATCCCTCCCCTTGCGGCCGATGGTAGTGAGGGAAACCTCGAGCCCCTGCTGCGCCTTCTCCTTGAGGAACCGCTCAACCGCAGCGATGAGGTTGGTGTTGAAACTACCGCACAGGCCTCGGTCCGCGGTGATGGAGATGAGTTCCACCCTGTGAACCTCCTCGTGGGCCATGAGGAGAGGGAACCCCTCGGGTTCGACGCCGGCTGCCACCCGCCCCATGATCTCGGTGAGTTTGGCAGCAAAGGGCATGAACTGGGTCAGCAGTTGCTGGGTCGTCCTCAGCCTGGAAGCGGCCACCATGTTCATGGCCCGGGTGATCTGCTGGGTCTTCTTGACCGCAGAGATCTTTCTCTTGACATCACGGAGCGTTGCCATAGGTCACTACTCTCGCTCTATCGTCAATACATCACGGTTAGGCGGCCTGGAATACCGTGTCGAACTCGGTGAGGGCCTTCTTCATCTTGGCATCCAGCTCGTCACCGATCAGTTTCTTCTCCCGAATCTCCTGGAAGATTTCGGGGTACTTCTGCCCGACGAACTCCAACATCTTCTGCTCGTAGGACATCACCTTGTCTACCGGGTACTTGTCCAGGAAGCCGCGAGTGCCTGCGTAAATGGCCGTAACCTGCTTCTCCACCGGCATTGGCTGATACTGGGGCTGTTTGAGAAGCTCCACCAGCCGGATACCGCGGTTGAGCTGGGCCTGGGTGGACTTGTCCAGGTCGCTACCGAACTTCGCAAAGGCCTCGAGCTCGCGGTACTGGGCGAGATCCATGCGGAGACGGCCGGCCACCTGCTTCATTGCCTTGACCTGGGCGGCACCACCGACGCGGGATACCGAGAGACCCACGTTGATCGCAGGGCGCACGCCGGAAAAGAAGAGGCCGGGCTCCAGGTAGATCTGGCCGTCGGTGATGGAGATCACGTTGGTCGGAATGTAGGCGGAGACGTCACCCGCCTGGGTTTCGATGATCGGCAGTGCTGTCAGCGACCCGGCCCCCGCCTTGTACCTGGGATCCAACTGGGGCGCGTTGTCCGCCAGTTTTGCGGCCCTCTCCAGCAGCCGCGAATGATTGAAGAAGATGTCCCCGGGGAAGGCCTCACGAGCCGGCGGCCGGCGAAGCAGGAGGGATATCTGCCGGTAGGCAACCGCCTGTTTGGACAGATCGTCGTAGATGATGAGAGCGTGTCGGCCGCGATCCCGGTAATATTCGCCCATGGCGCAACCCGCATAGGGCGCGATGTACTGCAGGGATGCGGGGTCGCTGGCGCAGGCGGAGACGACGACGGTGTAGTCCATGGCGCCGTGACGGCGCAGGGTCTCCACCACCTGGGCCACCGTGGATTTCTTCTGACCGATGGCGACGTAGATGCAGATAACATCCTGGCCCTTCTGGTTGATGATGGCATCCACGCCAATGGCGGTCTTGCCGATCTGGCGATCGCCGATGATGAGCTCCCGTTGACCGCGGCCGACCGGGGTCATGGCGTCGATGGCCTTAAGCCCGGTATACATGGGCTCGTGCACCGGTTTCCGGTGGATAACCCCAGGCGCGATGCGCTCGATGAGGGCGAACTCTTTCGCCTCAATGGGGCCTTTCCCATCGAGCGGCTGTCCCACCGGGTCAACGATCCGACCAATGACCGCGTCTCCCACCGGCACCTGGGCGATCCGGCCGGTCCGCTTGACGACACTACCCTCCTTGATGTGAAAATCCTCGCCCATGATGGCGCAGCCCACGTTGTCCTCTTCCAGGTTGAGGGCAAGCCCGAAGACTGTGCCGTGATGCGTTGGGAACTCCAGGAGTTCCATGGACATGCATTTTTCCACGCCGTAGACGCGAGCAATTCCGTCACCAACGGAGAGGACGGTGCCCGTCTCGCTCAGATCAACTTTCTTGTCATAGTCCTTGATCTGCTCCCTGATAATCTGACTGATTTCTTCGGCCCTGATTTCCATCGGCTCGTCCTACCCCTTCACTAGAGTTTCTTTGATGCTCGCCAGCTGAGTTCTGACGCTGCCGTCCAGAACAAGATCCCCTACCCGAGCCACCACTCCTCCGATGAGCCCGGGATCTACCCGCGTTTCCACGATGACCGTCCCACCGGTCACCTTCTCCAGCGCCACCTTGATGGCCGCGATCTCCTCTTCGGCCAGAGTCGTGGCGCTGGCAACCTCGGCCCTGCTGATGTTCGCCATCTCATCCAAGAGCTTCCGGTAATAGGCGCGAACATCAGGTACGATGCGCAGGCGGTTCTTCTCGATCATGAGGTTGAGGAGGCTCCTGAACACCTGCGACAACTCTAGCTTCGCCGCCACCGCCTGACAGATGACCTTGCGGTTATCTTTCACGTAGAGCGGATTGGAAACAGCATCGACAAATTCAGGCTGCTGCTCCCAGAAGGCCACGAATTTGTTGAGCTCCTCTCCGTACTGCTGGTAGTTCCCGTCTTCACGCCCCAGGGTAAGCAAGGCTTTGGCATACCGTTTGGCAAGAATCTGATTGGTCACTTGGCCTCCACCACCTTTGTCGTAAAGTCTTTAACAAGTCGCTGATGATCTTCTTTCCCGATCCTTTCCTTGAGCACCTTCTCCGCGGCCGCCACCGAGAGTTCGGCAACTTCGCGCTTCAGCGCCAAGGTCGCACCCGCGATCTCCTGCTGAATGGCGCGATCCGCCTGCGCTCGGATCTCGGCGGCACTCTTCTCGGCCGCGGCGATGATTTTTGCCTTCTCGGCCTCACCCTGCGCTCGGTACTCGTCTAAGATGCGAGCCGTCTCCTTGTCCAACTCGGCCAACCTTTGCTTGTACCCCTGGTAGGTCTTCTCGGCTTCCTTCTTCTTGGCTTCGAGTTCGGTGAGTGTGGTGGCGATCGTCTGGGTTCGCTTGGCGAAAAATTCCCGAATGGGTTTACGGGCGACAAAAACAAGGATGCCTGCCATGAGGACAAAATTCAGCACTCGATACCAGAAATCCGGCCACTTCGAGGCTCCCCCCTCCGAGGCCCACACCATACCGGCCCAGAGGAGCACCAAAAGACCACCCGCGCCAAGTGCGCCCGTCACCCCGCGCAACCCTTTGCCACGTGTCCTCTTCATGAAATGCTCCTCCCCAGGATCTTCTCGGCCACCGCAAGGGAGAAGGCCTGCACCTGAGCCTGCAGTTTGTCTCGAGTCTCCTGGATCTCCGACTGCAACTGCTTCCGAACCTGGCTGATCCTCGCCTGAGCTTCCTGATTTTTCTCCGCGATGACCTTCGACTCCGCCTCGTGCGCCTCATCCTTCAGCATCTGAACACTTGCCGCGCCCTGCACCCTGGCCTCTCGGATCTTTTGGGCGAAGGTGTTCATCGCCTCCTGGGCGCTCTTGGTCATTGAGTCGATGGTCGTCGTAAAATCATCAACAACCTGATTGCGCTTCTGGATGATCCTGCGGATGGGCCGGTACAGGACGAGATTCAGGAGAAAGAGTAGAATCAGGAAGTTGGCCATCTGGACGAGAAGGGTAACGTTGATGTCGATCATTGTTCTTCCCCCAAGACCTCTCGGTGTTTTGCGATGGGCGGGGAACCCATGCCCAACTTGACGTACAGAGATTCGCCTCGCCGCCGACTGGTTCTGGAGAGGGTATTCAAAGCCTCCGACGGTGCCGTTCTAGCCCCAGTTCTTGTGGTGAAAAGTCGATGAACAATGTCTGCAAACGCGCAAGGGTCTTGTGTCGGTGCGTCAGGCAAGAGGGCAAGAGCGCAGTATCCCTTTAGCTACGGGTGCTCTTAATAGCACACTACATTTCCCATTGCAAGGGGAAAAATGGAGAGGGCGGCGTCTTTCGGGGGCTGCTACGCCTCCTCAGTTCTGGAAGATGAACTTCCGCATGTGGACGTTCAGCAGGACGCCGACACAACCAAGGGTGACGAGGAGAGACGATCCCCCATAGCTCACCAGCGGCAGGGTGACACCTACCACCGGCGCCATACCCAGCACCATGGCGGTGTTGATGGCCAGTTGCCAGAAAAGGATGGCGGCAATCTGGACGCAGAGGAGCATCCCAAAGCGATCCCTCGACCGACGGGCTATCTGGAGAGCCCGGAGAAGCAAACAGAGGAACAGACCGAGGATCAGAAGGCAGCCCACAAAACCCCATTCCTCGGCGAGCACCGAGAAGATGAAATCGGTATGATGCTCAGGAATAAATCGTAGCTGGCCCTGTGTGCCTTGGAGAAAACCTTTGCCCCAGATCTGGCCTGAGCCAACGGCGATCTTGGACTGAATGATATGGTAGCCGGCGCCGAGAGGATCCTTGTCCGGGTCGAAGAGGGTGAGGATCCGTTGGCGCTGGTATGGCTTCATGATCAGCCAGAGGAGCGGGATACAGCCAAGACCTACACCCCCGACGAGAAAGAGGGAGGAGAGCTTCACCCCCACGAAGAGGACGACCGAGGCCCCTATGAGGATTAGCAGGCCGGCGGTGCCGAGGTCGGGTTCAAGGAGCACCAGGGCCGCAGGGACCAAGATGATGCCCGCCGGCACCAGCAAATCCCGGAGCCGGTAGCTTGTGCCCCTCCCCTCCTGGGAGAAATAGCGAGCCAGGGCGATCATCAGGAGCGGCTTCATGATTTCCGACGGCTGGAACACAATGAATCCGAGATCCAGCCACCGCCTCGAGCCCGAAACGCTCCTCCCCATCACCAGTACCGCCACCAAAGGCAGAAGCCCTGCCAGGTACGCCGGATAGGCGAATCGCTCGAGCCACCGGTAGTCGACGCTGAAGGCGAGAACCATCACCACCAGCCCAAGGCCCAGCCAATACATCTGTCGCATCACGATGGCGGGATGAGCCTTGCCACCGGAGGACGTGGCACTGTAGAGGGTCAGAAGCCCCACGGCGCTGATCGCGAAGGTCAGAAGAAGAAGGTACCAATCAAAATTCTGAATCAGCCGACGATCTATCATTTATAGAGCACCTGGGCGCTCCCCGGCTGCCGCCGGGTTGCAGCGCATGGTTCAATCAATCCTCTTGCGTTTCACCCGTTTCGGTTGCTGGTTTCTTTTGGCCCACCGCGGTGGGCGGCTTGATCTGGAAGAATTCCTCCAAAACCTGCCGAGCCAGCGGCGCCGACGCCGAACCGCCGTGACCGCCGTGTTCCACTAGAACAGCGACCACGATCCGGGGCGCCTCGACGGGGGCAAAGCAGACAAACCAGGCGTGGTCCCGATACTCATACGGGACGCTCTTGAGATCCCTATTCCTCGGTTCGTTATCTGCCATCCGCACGACCTGGGCGGTTCCCGTCTTCCCCCCGACGAGGATTCCCGGCAGCCGTGCCGCCTTCCCCGTACCCCCCGGATCCTGCACGACCCCGGCCATGGCCCGGCGCATGAACTCCAGCGTCGTCGGTTTGAGTTTCGCCTCTCCCAGAACCTGGGGTTGGACTTCTTCAAGAACCGCGCCCTCCGGACTCTCCACGCGCTGAACGATACGAGGCTGAACGATCTTACCGCCGTTCACGAGGGTGGCATAACCCACCGCCTGCTGGAGAGGCGTCACCAGGAGAAAACCCTGGCCGATGGAGATGCTCAGGTCTTCACCCTTCTGCCAGGGAATGCCGAAGCGCTTCAGCTTCCATTGCGAGTTCGGCACGAGGCCGCGAGATTCGTTGCTCAGTCCGATAAGAGTCCGGGACCCGTAACCTAAGCGTCGGGCGTACTCTGCCATGCGATCCACGCCCAGTTTCAGGCCGAGCTGATAGTGATACACGTCGCAGGAGCGGACCAGCCCCTGGTAGAGATCGATCCGCCCATGGCCCCTCTTCTCCCAGCAGCGGTAGAACCGATTTCCGAAATACATCTGCCCCTGGCATCCCAGGGTGGTCCCGGGCTCGGCTACCCCCTCCTCCAGGGCAGCGGTGTCCACCACCGGTTTGAAGGTGGAGCCGGGCGGGTACGCACCCTGGATGGCCTTGTTGTTCAGCGGGTGCAGCGGGTCGTCGATGAGGTCTTGCCAATCCTTGGTGGAGAGCCCGCGAACAAATCGGTTCTGGTCGAAGGCCGGACTGCTCGCCATGGCAAGAATGTCCCCGTTGTTGGGGTCCAAGGCCACGATGGCGCCCGCCTTCCCGCTCAAGGCTTCCTCCGCCCGGCGCTGGAGGTTGGCATCGAGGGTGAGAACGAGATTCTGGCCCGGGAGCGCGGGCACCTCCCGCAACACCCGAAGCTGACGTCCCGCCGAGTCGACCTCCACCTGGCGGCCACCCCGCTGGCCGTTCAGCACTCGCTCCCACTGTTGCTCCACTCCGTACTTGCCCAGATAATCGCCCTGGCGGTAGCCGACGTAGCGGCTGTCCTTCAGTTGTCTCTCGTCGATTTCGCCGACGTAACCGATGAGGTGAGCTGCGAAGGCCGGCCATTCGTAGCTTCGCCTCGGTTCGATCTGAACCACCACCCCGGGCAGGTAGAACCTGTGGCTTTCCACCGCCGCAAGCTGGTCCCGGGTCATGTCCCGAATGAGGACAATGGGTCGAAATGGCGGCTCCAATTCAGCCATCTCAACCCGTTCCTCGAGGACGCTCTTATCGTATCCGAGGACCTGACTCAAGGCGGTGAGGGTCTCATCCATGTCCTTTATGTCTTCAGGGATGATCGCCAGACTGAAACCGGGGCGGATATCCACCAGGACCGTACCGTGACGGTCGAAGATAGTTCCGCGGGGTGGAGGGAGGTTCTCGACGCGGATACGGTTGGTCTCCGAAAGTGTCCGGTAGTATTCCCCACGGATCAGCTGCAGGTACCAGAGGCGCAAGGCCAGGATGATAAAGGCCACCATAACGACGGTTACAACCACCTGGAACCGTCGCCGTTCCGCCTCCAGATCGGGCATCTCCAGGTGTTTCAGCGCACTCATCCTTGTTGATACTCCTCAGGATAGGGGGAAGTCTTCAACGCCCTTTCCACTCGCATCAGCCCTGAGAGTAACAAAGGTCCGAAAACAGCCACAACGAGTATTCGCCATACCAAAATTCGTGCCATCTCGGCCATCCCTGCCGACTCGGTGTTATGGGTCATGAGGATAAGGCCCAGTCCCCACCCCTGCAACAGGGTGCACAACCCGAGAAAGATGGCCTGATACCGCCGACTCTGGAGATTGAGATTTTGCCAAAGCACGGAGGCGAGCAGGACCACCACCAGATAGAACAGGGGCCCGAAACCAACGCCGGGCGGCAATCCAAGATCGCTAAGAACCCCGACGATGATGGCCAGGGCGTATGCTCGCGGTGCACCATGGGTGAAGGTGGCGTGCACCACAAGAATCATAAAGAGGTCCACATGGAGGCCGGGCGGCACGAGAAACGGCCACAGGACCGTCTCACATACGCACGCCGTGAGGACCAGGAGAAAATAAATGAGCACCGTCCGCATCAGCTCCGCCCCGCCCGGCGTCCCGTCTGCTCTTCAGGATATTCGGGCGCTGGTCTCACTACGACCAGCACCTCTTCCATTCGGCTGAAATCCACGACCGGCGTCACATCCACCGTTTGAAAGAGGCTCGCATCCCCCCGCTGGACCTTCTCAACCTGGCCCAGGAGGATCCCTTTGGGAAACACACCTCCCATGCCTGAGGTAATCACCTGGTCTCCTACCTGGATGTCGTCGTTGCGCTGCACGTATCTAAGCGAGCAGCGCCCATCGCCGAGACCGACCAGGATGCCCCGAGAACGTGATCGTTGCACGAGAGCATCAACCGAGCTGTTCCGGTCGAGGATCAGGAGCACCTTAGCGTAATGGCTCGTAACACCAATCAGCCGACCCACAACCCCGGCAGCGCTCACCACTGCCATGTCTCGCGCCAGACCGTCTCGTTTTCCCTTGTCAATGAGGACTGTCTTAAACCATCCGGAGGGATCGAAGGCTACCACCTCGGCCGGGAGCAGCGGCACGCTTGCCTCAGATTCTCTGAAATTGAGCAGGTCTCGAAGCCGTTGGTTGGCATGGGCCGCCTCACGGTAAAGGTTCAACTCCCGTCGGAGCTCTTGGATCTCCTCTTTGAGCTGCTGGTTTTCCCGCTGCACTCCCACCAGGCGAAAATACCCGCGCCACACGTCGCCTACGGTGTTCACCACCAGACGAACGCCTTTCCCCACCGGGGCTGTCAGCTCCACCATCATGGCTTCGACGAAGCTCAGCCCCTCTTGGGCATGGAGTTTGGCAGAAATGAGGCTGAGGGCGACGAGAAAGAACAAGATACAAACGAGGATGTTACGAAGCTGTCTGCTCACCGGCACCTTGATTCCCTGTGGCAGGGTTAAACCGCGCCCCCTCGCCACACCTGGCTCCCAGGACTCCTCACGCCTTGAACGAGTGTCGAGGCGCGGTCGGAGTTGGCTAAATCATGACCTCTCTCAAGATATCTATATTGTCGAGAGCCTTTCCGGATCCCAACACAACCGTTGACAGGGGATCCTCGGTGATCGTGATGGGGAGCCCCGTCTCCTCACGCAAAAGATTGTCGAGACCTTTGAGGAGTGCACCGCCCCCGGTCAGCACGATGCCGCGGTCAACGATGTCGGCCGCCAACTCCGGCGGGGTCTGCTCAAGAGCGATCTTGACCGTCTCGACAATAGTGTCAATCTGCTCGCGAATAGACTCCCGCACCTCATCCGAGTCGATCTCGATGATCTTGGGAATCCCGGACACAAGGTCGCGGCCCTTTATCTGCATGCGTTCCACCACCTCTCCCGGGTAGGCATTACCGATGGTAGTCTTGATCAACTCCGCGGTCCGTTCACCGATAAGGAGATTGTACTTGCGCTTAATGTGCTGGAGGATGGCCTCATCCATCTTGTCTCCGGCAACCCGCACCGACTTGCTATACACGATGCCCGCAAGAGAAATGACCGCCACCTCGGTGGTGCCGCCGCCGATGTCCACCACCATATTGCTGGTTGGCTCGGTAATCGGAAGTCCAGCCCCGATGGCTGCAGCCATGGGCTCTTCGATAAGGTATACCTCCCGGGCGCCAGCGGATTCCGCCGATTCGCGCACCGCTCGCTTTTCCACCTGGGTAATTCCAGAGGGAACACTGACGATAATACGAGGTCGGATGAGAGTCCGACGGTTGTGCACCTTTCGGATAAAATGGCGCAGCATCGCCTCGGTGATCTCGAAATCAGCGATCACCCCATCCTTCATGGGTCGGATGGCCACGATGTTGCCGGGAGTGCGGCCCAGCATCATCTTGGCCTCTTTTCCCACCGCCAGCACCTTGTTGGGCCCCCGGCCGTCGGCGCGGACTGCGACCACCGAAGGTTCGCTGAGTACAATACCCTTGCCCTTGACATAGACCAGGGTATTTGCCGTACCCAGGTCGATGGCGAGATCGTTAGAAAACCACCCCAGAATGGGATCAAGAATCATGAATACCTATCTCCCTGTTTTTAGGCCTGTGGGCCGCCTGGAAACCGAGGGATACTTACCACGAGAGCTACGATTTGGCAATCATTATCTTTTCTCGTCTAGACGGCTGACGGCGCTCCTGGCGGGCTTCCGCACCGATGCCTCCAGCCCTACGCCCCGGCCGTGAGTTCCCACCCTTCGGCAGGGGTTGTCGCTCCTGTACCCCACCACGCCCGCAAGAACGGTGCCGCATGAGCCAGGAATTTTCTGGTACGCGAGTCGCGAGAGAATGGCGATAACCGC
>Ga0079303_10000368_pt1 | contig 10744 bp, 13 predicted proteins | sample Methanogen_OWC_FD_77073 | JGI IMG/M metagenome (GOLD analysis project Ga0079303, IMG submission 77073) | Enriched soil microbial communities from Old Woman Creek wetland in Ohio, USA - Methanogen_OWC | ecosystem: Environmental > Terrestrial > Soil > Wetlands | place: USA: Ohio | collected...
ATGGTTTTCAGCCTGACTTTGGAAGGGCTTGACGAGCGGGTTCGTCAGTCTCTCGATTAAACCAGCTGGATCAGCACTCTCGAAAGGCCTTCGATCAGAAACAGCGCCAGCATAGGCCCCAGATCGAGATATGCCGGGCCCATCGGAATCGCCACGGAAAAAGGTTTCAACAGACGGTCCATCGGGTCGGTAAACCGTCTGAAAGCCCGTGCCGCCGAAGGGTCAGGCGCGATCCAGGTAAGCATTACGCGTAGAAAAATCGCCAGCTGCAGCAGCCGCAAAGCCCAGAGCGCCAGCCCGATCAGCATCATTGTCACGCCTCTCCTTGCGGATATCCGGCAGCATCATCGAAAAGCGCCGTGCCGATGCGCACCATGGTGGCCCCTTCCTCGATCGCGATCGGATAATCATCCGACATGCCCATCGACAGCTCGACGGCCTTGTAGGCAGGCCCTTCAAGCGCCCGGCTTTCTTTGAGAAGCCCGGAAAGCAGCCGAAATGAAGACCTGATCTTTTCATCGTCTTCAACATACGGTGCCATGCCCATCAGGCCGCGAATGTCCAGGTCCGGCCGGTTGCGCAGGCGTTCGATGAGCTTCAAGACATGCTTCGGATCGAGCCCCTGCTTGGTCGGCTCCGGAGAAATGTGAACTTCGAGCAGGAACGGGGTTCTGCGGCCGGTTTTCTGCGCCCAGCGGCCGAATTCTTCAATCAGATCCTCACGATCGATCGAGTGAACCATCTCCGCGATCGGATAAACATACTTCACCTTGTTTGCCTGGAGCGGGCCGATGAAATGCCATCTGATGGGCTTCCCCGCTAGCATATTGGCGCGATCGCGCAGGGCCTGCGGACGGCTTTCCGCCATCAGATCCTGGCCGGCCTGGAAGAGAGAGGCGATCGTTTCGATACCGACACTCTTCGTCACGGCGACAAGCTTTACATCTCCGGAATTGCGACCACAGCCATCCGCCGCGGCCCGAATGCGGGCACGGATCACTTCGAGGTTTTTGACCAGATCCATTTCTGTGTGTTCCTTCGCTGCGTGTTTCAGACCTGGATGACAACCGGCGCATCTTAACTCATATTGCCGTCGATGCCAAGGATTCTTTCACCAGGAGTCAGTTCAGGCGTACAGTTTTCAGTTTCAAAAGATTCGCGCTCAGCGGCTGCATCGGAAGCCGTTCGATCAGACCAGGATTCCATTTGATCTGGATGCCGTTCGGAACGGCATGATCGATCCAGCGTTTCAGATTGCCTTCAAGACATGCGCCTTCGATTGTCACAGAAAACACCCGCCCACCCAGAATGCCGACCGGTCTTACTTCCGCGCCACTGGCGGCACCCTGCGACCAGGAACCGTACCAACCTGCGCCGGGTTTGAACAGAACGGCCCGGATATGCCATTTGACCGCAGCATTGATGAAGCTCTGCGAAGAGTTTTTCTCTGTAACATAAGCTTCAAGATCACTGGCGGAAAGGGCAACTCCTTCACCGGCGACCAGGAACAGGCTATACGGGCCTTCGTCATTCGTCGAGCCCGTGAGAAAGATGTGTTTGGGCGTGACAACCATCACATCGCCACCGATCTCGCCCCTGATGAAGACTGAACGTTCCGAGAACAGGAGGCGGGCTCCTCTCAGGGCGGTTGAATCAAGATTATTGCGCTCGCCGTACCGGGCTGCCGTCGAGAGGACAACATATCCTTCCTCGACCTCATCCTGTTCAAGTTTCACGGAAGTCGCCTCCGTGTAAGTCTCCGAGAAAGCATGATGAGTTCCGGGGTGATAATCGGTGTCGACCGGGTCGCCGCGATAAAATCCCTTCCCATCCGCATCGATATATAATCCTGTGCGTTTCGCCGCAGTCCTGAGAGCCGCGAAATCCGGCTTCCACGGAGCGATGAACGAGGAATTCGGCTGCGTATCCTGATCGATGAATGCGCCAGGCGGCATTTCCCCTTCGAGATTATCTGTTGCAAGCTGCACGCGCCGGCTCGAAGTCAATGCCACAACGGTCTTTCCGTCATCAATGACGGGCTTTGCCGCGCCTCTCCGGAAGGCCCAGCCGGCCGTCTGAACCGGCCCGAAAAACTTGTGCGTATCGACGATGATCGGCGTCTGGCAGTATAGAGGCCCATGGCATGGGGAATCCCCTTCGCGAGCATACATCTGGCCATACGAGCCACCGATCGGCGCGGTACCGGAAGGCAACGCAAACGGTTCCTCCCCATTCAGGAGATACACCCGCGCCAGAAGCCTGGAATCGAAAATCAGCCCACGCGGAGACAGTATCCCCCTGCAAAACAGGTCCTCGTTCGCCGTCATGAAACGGTCGAGACTTTCCGAGCGCTGTATCCAGGGCTGGAGGGGCGAGCCATAGTAATACATATTCAAGCTATTGACCACTCCGAATCTGCGGATCAGATCTGTCAGGAGAATGACACCGGTCGATTTGGCCAGATACCGGCCGCATCTGCCTTCCGAAGTGACCCGGAACTGGGTGCTCTCGTCGACGAGAGGCGTATCACGCTTGTCGGGAGCCTGAATCCGGTGTATTTCGGTGATACGGAACCAGGCTTCCGTCTGGCCGCCAATCCTGCGCCACCGATCCAGCTGGATGGCGGCTTCGAAAGCCTGCGGAACCTCGGTCCCGGGGAGAATAGCCGGATCCGGCTGGACGAGGGCATACCGCATTCTCGCAAGGGCAAAATTCACTCCCGACTCAGCAGCGAGAATCGCCTGCTGTTCCCGGACACGGTCCAGCGCCAGATCACGGTCAGCGAGGTATACCCTGGCCGCGAGGACGAGAAAAAGCAGGCCGGTAAAGCCCGTCATGATCAGAACCGGAAATGTCGCGAGACGTTCGGCCGATCGTTTCAAACTCATCGTCGTTCCCTCACCGGCTTCTCAGGCAGATACGCCGTTCAAAGATCTGCGCCTCTCCGGTCGTTCCGGGTGGCTGAACCGTGACCGATACGACGAGAAGATTCGAAGAGCGCCGTTCAAAACTCGCCTTTTTGACATTCCGGAGAAGCGGGTTCTCAAATCCCTGGAAAGCCCTTGTTTTGCTGGTTCCGGATGCCATACGGGTCACGTATTCGAGCATCCCGTCGCCAAGGATGAGCCCCTGCTGATTCAGCGAGGGTTCGAGCGCTCCGCCGACGGCCGGGCGTCTGTACCAGCACTCCTTCGACTCGCCTTCGAACGGATGGTCGACCTGGGCCGCATAGGCAAGTTCCCCGGCAACACGGTCCAGCACGGAATTCACCTGGAGGGACCAGACGTAATCGCTCTGGGCGCTTTTCACATCGCGCGACGAGAGGAAAAAGAAGAACACCGATGCGCCGCCCGCGATGGCGAGAAACATCAGAAACAGCACCAGTTCACGCGAATACCATCCGACGCGTCTCATCCGTTATTCTTCCGCGCCGATCACGGCCGTATGCGTGCCATCGCCGTTTCGAGCGTCAGCACCTTCCTGAAAAGCACGAAGCCCCATCGCACCTGAACACGTACCAGGACCATCTCGGAAAAATCAGGGTGAGGCATGATTTCGGTCTTGCCTTCCAGCCCGATCGCTTCGAAGCCCGGCAGGGGCTCGAAGGACGAGGTCGGGAAATAGTCTCTCTGCGGCTTCGCCAGTGCTTCCTCCATCAGGTTCACCAGCGTTGAAGCAGCTTTCTGCTGCGCTTCGGATTCGATCAGCGGAACCGCCTGCACCGTCCAGAGCTGCATGAATGGCCAAAGGAAGCTGGTGGCAATGCCAAGTATCAGCAGCCACTCGATTGTGCTTCTGCCAGCCATGTTCATGCCGCTCCCCTCAGCGATTCAGCGATGCAAACTCTTCCAGTTCCTTGACATACCGCTCGGCCATGGCGATTTTTTCCTCATCCTTCGTTGCCTGCATGAACTTGCGCCAGGACGCGATCGCATCCTGATGCTGCCCCAGTCGCTCATAGATGATCGCAAGGTTGTAAATCGCCTTGTCGAGGAATGGATCGTCGCGCAGTGCTGCCTGGTAGGCATCGATGGCCTCGTCATAGCGCCGTTCCATGTCGAGCAGGCAGGCCAGGTTATACAATGCCTGCGTGTTTCGCGGATAAATATTCAGAATGTCCTGATACCCTCTGATGGCCCCATCGACATCGCCTTCCTTGAAGGTCGAGTAGGCACCGGTCAGCTTCTGATTGAGAGCCGACTGAAGCGCCGGAATCGACCGGACCACGCGGGTCTGCTCGCGTGCACCAACCGGCAGACCGGCCCGGAACTGGCGATAATAGTGATTCACTTTCGTGACGTAGTTGCGGGTCTCGCGGAACGGAGGAATGCCATTGCACTGTTCGACACGCCCCGGACCTGAATTGTAACCGGCAAGCGCATAATCGAGGATGCCATTGAACCGGTCAAGCATCATGCGCAGATAGCGTGTGCCCCCCATGATGTTTTCACGCGGACTGAACGAGTTGCTGCAACCGACGAGTCTGGCGGTCGATGGAATCAGCTGCATAAGGCCGCCGGCGCCTTTTGAGGACATCGCATTCGGATCGAAATCCGATTCGACCTTGATGACGGCCTTGACGAGATATGGATCGACGCCGTGGCGGCGAGCCGCTTCATTGATGATCTCGCTGAAGGTCTCGTCGTTCGGAAGCAGGATCTTCTGAGGCGCCATCGCCGACATCACCTGCGCCGGTGCGACGGCACCGGGCAGATCGGGACCGGCACGGTCTTTTTGCGTCGTGACGACGATTTTATAACTCTTGTTCGGCGGATTGTCCGTGAGGAAAAGCCGCCCTTTTTCGTCGCGATACGAGTAGATGGCAGCCGATGCGCCGGACACGGCGAAAAGGCTTAATAAGGCGGCAAGCAGGGCCGGTTTGCGTCCCAAGCAGATCCTCCTCGACAGGATGTCGCGTTGACAGGTTCATCTTCCAGTATCGGCCGTAGGCGCGCGTTCATTTAGCCTGGACGAGAAAATCCTTTCAGAAATGAATCAGGACATCTTCAGCCAGGCCCCGGAACACGCCAACACCAGGCCGATGCCAAACAGCAGCCAGCCGATATTGCGCAGGGGGGGCACCTCCCTGACAAGCCTGCATTGATGAATCCCGGCCGGCAGATGCGCCCGCATCGTGCCACAGGGCCCGTCCAGCTTCAACTCCACCGGAACAGAACCAGCCACAAGCCGCCAGTCCGTATCGAAATGCGTGCAAATAGAAATATTCGCACCCTCGGAAGCGCGCACCGAAGCAGTAAACCGTGACCATTCAAAGCCGGCTTCCGCGTTTCCGATTACGCCGGAAACCGATGCAATGTGCGTCTGGTGCGGCAGGCCGCTCTTTCCTGGAAGCCGTTCAGGCATGGAACAGCTCAAAGGCGCAAACTCCCAGGAAACCCCATAGCCTTCCCGGATGATGCGAAAGCCATCTTCGTCAAAACTTCGGGTCAGACTGTGCAGAAAGAGCGAACCGCAAAGAGCCGCGAGAATGACCGTCACTCCGAGAATCCGCGACGATCGCCTTCCGCCAGAACCCATGAGCCCCGCAACCGCGGGAACGATCAGCGTGTGGACGGGCAGCAGCCACCTGTAGGGAAACTGCAGGGAATACCAGCCCGGCATCCATGGCCAGACCGGTGCACTCATGCGGAGAGTGAAAAGCAGAAGAATCGATCCGGTCATCAGAAATGGAACCGAGGCCCCGCCTGTTCCCGCAAAACCTGCAGCAAACGCCGAGCAGGCCAGCACCGCGAACGACAGAAAAAGCACGGGCCTCAATGTTTCCCACGGCAGCAGCTCATTCGGCCGATATGGATCTGCATCCGTCGTTTTCCCATCCGGCCGAGAGTAAGTATTACTTTTAATATTGTATTTGCATATATCCACAAGCTTTTTCACGGCCGACAGGCGGGAGCCGGCTTCGCCGTTTCCCGGCACAACCGGATCATCGACGAACTGGGTGTCTACCCCAATCTGCATTCCATTCATGGCCCGGCTCAGATGGGTATCACCGATGCTCGCAGCAAAGGGTAGAAGATGCGGAGCCGCCAGGAAAAGCGCGATGACGACCATGAGCAGCAGCCGCCTGTAGGGGGTCGACGAGCGTTTCCCGATTGCCTCGAAAAGAGCCAGTGCAGCGCAGACATACACGATCATCATCGCTGACTGAAGATGCGTCCAGCAGATGCCGCCGAAGCTCAGCACCAGCGTCGCAGGGCCACGGGCCAACTTTTCACGCGTTTCCGTCCAGCCAGCAAGCACAAGGGGGAACAAAAGCATCGCGCAGAAGTTCTGATAGAAAAAAAAGAAATCTGCATGCAGCGCGACGGGGGGCCCGGCCAGCCAGAGAAAAACGCCCCATCCCGCCGCGTCATCCAGCCCCAGCACGCGCATCCAGCGCCATACGCCCCACGCACCGAGCAGGGCATACACGAGCACGGTCAGCTTGATCGCGGCGAGAACGGACACTCCGATCGCCTGCCAGCAGACTGCGACCGCATAGGGCATGGGCGCGAGACACCTGAAAGCCATCGAGCCACGTCCGCCGTATGCCAGCGCATCCCAGTCGGGATACCCGGGCGAAGCCATGAACGCAGAAAAGAAATCTTTTGCGACCCGGATGTGGTGAGGGGCATCGATCGAGACACAGAAGGGATGCCCCAGAAACGCGGCGAAGGCGACCACCATTCCCGCCAGCAGGAAAAACCATGGGAATCTCCGCTCAGATGAGGTTCCCATCATTTCGCCAGAATATGCCGTCTCTGGAAAAGCCATACGTTCAGAGGAGGGAAACCGGCAGAAAGAAACCACGGCAGACGCTTATGCGCCCGCCGCGGCCGAATACGTTCGTAGACTGCGTCTCTTCAGGGTGTCTGAAGATTTGCCCAGCTGAGAACACAAGTTGCGAAGTGCCATTTATCGTCATCCGAGGCATCTTTTCCGGCTTCGATTGTGCTTGCGATCTTCGAGCAGAGCCAGCATTCACGGTTCTGGGTCTTGTATATGCCGAGAACGGAGGCTATGTCTTTCGTCGGATCTACATCCGCGGCCAGAACGGCTTTCGGGGCTGGAGCAGGCGGAGTGACGAGCGTCAAATGGGGCTTTTCAACGATCTTTTCAGCGGGAACTCCGGCAGGAGTTGCACTCGATACTGGTTCGACGACAGGAAGCGGGATGCTCATCATGACCTCTCTGGCTGTGGCTGGTGCAAAGTTGGGCTATTATAGGTCCGGTTCCCCAACTCCGCAAATCGACCAGCGACGATTTTTTTCTGGACTCATGCGGATGTAATCGCCCAGGATTCCATCTGATGTTGTCGTCAGGCCAAACCGCACTTTTTTTTCGTGCCCTGCGACATTTTTTTCTGGACTCATGGATCAGACGATCTGATCAGGAGTTGCGGGTGTCACTTCGCTGTAAAACTTCTCCAGGGCGGAAACGAGCTGCTGCTGAAGGTGCTGCCTGATACTCCCGCGCGACTGCGAGAGAAGCTGGTTCCGGCTTGGAACGACCCTGCCCGGTGCCGTGGTTTCCTCGTCCGAATCAGACATCTGCCGGCGAAGAGCCAGATATTCCTTTAAATCGATCATGTGTACCCCCTGCGGAATGGTTGAACAAACAGCAGAGGGTATATCGGCTCGAAACGGAAAAAACCTTCACATTATTCGCGGCAAAAGATACTCGTTAAAACGGCCACTCCCGACGAACGAATTCCAGCAGCCGGCCATGGAGAGAGAGATCAGAGGATGCGAGAAGCCCGTATCTGTGCCGGTAATCCGCCACATCATACCGGAACGGGTCACCCCGCAGATCGGTGACGATGCCGCCTGCTTCGGTGAAAAGAATTTCCGGCGCGGCAATATCCCAGGCCTTCGTCGAGTTCGAGTCGTTCAGGTAATAATGCGCAGCTCCGGCTGCGATGGCCATCAGCTTGAGCCCGACTCCGCCGCATTCCAGCTGTTGCCCGGCTCTCATGGCTTTGGCCGCCCGGACGGCCAGCATACTCGGGCGGGAACGACTGATCGCAAGCACGACAGGTTTTTCGCCTCTTTCGGGAATGACGATGCGTGACCAGCCCGTCCCAGCAAGGGAGTGAAAACACCCCTCGCCTCGTGCCGCCATCCAGACGTCGCCCGTAGCCGGCTGCAGCACGATGCCCAGTTCCAGAGCGCCGTCAACCGACATGCCGATCTGAACCGAGAATTCGCCATTGCGCTTGATGAACTCCTTCGTTCCGTCGACCGGATCGATGAACCAGACGCGACGACCCGCACGGCCTGCATCCTGAAGGCCATTTTCCTCGCTCAAAATCGCATCGCCGGGAAACCGCGCGGCAAGCGCTCGCACGATCAGCTCATCCGCAGCTCTGTCGGCCTGTGTGACCGGTTCCACACCGCCTTTCATATCGACCGAGAACCCGCCGGAATAGATGCGCATGATTTCTCGCGCAGCAGTTTCGGCCGTCTCCAGGAGGAAGCCGGCGTCGTTGTGACGCAAAGGAAAAACGCCGGTCATGATCGCCCTCTTTTCGAGGTGAGGATCATGCCGGCGCTCGGAATCATCGAATCAGAGGTCAGACGGCGCAAGCCGCCTTTTCCTGCGGCATTTCGATCTTGTGGATCCATTTGAAGGGATCTTCAATATCGCCGTATTGGACGCCCATAAGCATGTCATACAGCTTCTGGCTGATCGGGCCAACCTTGCGGTTCATGACGACGTAGTCGCGATCCTTGTATTTCAGGCTGCCCACGGGCGAAATACTCGCCGCAGTGCCGCTGCCGAAAATTTCGCTGATCGAACCGGTCGTGATGCCGCCAATGACCTCGTCGATCGAAATCGTCCGTTCTTCCGTCTTGAGGCCCATGTGGCGGGCGAGCTGAAGCACGCTGTCGCGTGTGACGCCGGGCAGAATGCTGCCGTTGAGCTTCGGTGTCACGAGCTTGTCATCGAGCACGAAGAAGATATTCATCGCGCCGACTTCCTCGATGAACCGGTGTTCGGCCGCATCGAGCCAGAGAACCTGCGCACACCCCTTCTCGCGGGCCACACGGCCGGCCAGAAGGCTTGCGGCATAATTCGCGCCGGTTTTGGCCTCGCCGAGACCGCCCTTGGCCGCACGCACCAGCTCATCGGTCACATACAGGCTGACCGGGTTGAAACCCTCCTGGTAATACGGGCCGACCGGGCTCAGAATGACGCAGAAGGTGTAATTCGAGGATGCGCGCACACCGAGCGTGGTATCGGTCGAGAACATAAACGGTCGAATATATAAAGCTGCACCACGACCTTGCGGCACCCACTCCTGCTCCAGTCTGACAAGCGCCTCGATGCTTTCGATGAAATCATTTTCCGGAACCGAAGGCATGCAGAGCCGTGCGGCAGAGCGATTTAGCCGCTTGGCATTCATGTCGGGCCGGAATAGCTGAATCTGATTTCTCGGCGTGCGATACGCCTTGAGACCTTCAAAAATCTCCTGGGCATAATGCAGCACAAGAGTCGAAGGCTCCATCTGGAACGGCTGGAGTTTTTTGATCTCCGCATTGTGCCAGCCGTCGACTTCGGAATACTGCATCACGAACATCTGATCCGTGAAATACTTGCAGAATCCAAGTTTCTTATTGTCCGTAATGTGAGGTTTGCGCTCACTGTCCCTGATGGGATGAACCGAAATTTTCATCCGCGTTCCCTTTCCTTGGTTCCTCCGGCTTTTTAGCCTGAATTGTGGAACACTACCAATTCAGGGATTATACTCCCGTGCTTCCCGGCCATGCAAGCGGGCTCGATCTTTCTTTGCCCGTGACGCTCCATTCACAGGCTGGAACACACCGAACGTCGTGCCGATAGATCGTTCATGTGAGGTGCAAAAATGATTGGTGTCACCCCCCTTGGAATTCTTACGGACAAACCCGGACCCAGCCGGGAGTTTTACAGGCAGGTTCTCGGCATAGAACGCGTTCAGACCTGCCCGGAACTGCGTTCTTTGGAAGCCCGAGGCACGCTGATGCGCCTGGAAAGCCCTCAGGTCGAAGTTTTTGCGACGGAAACACGGCTGCTCGAACGCACGGAAAAAACCTTGATCAGTTCGGAACACAGACTGATCATGAGACCCCGGAACCCTCAGTCGCTGGTCGAACGGCTGACGGTGGCCGGGATCGATATCACCCTGACAGCCAGGGGGTTTGCCTCGTTCGAGGATATGAACGGTATCAGCTGGGAAATTCGCGGCCTAACGTGACCGGCGGCCTCAGCTCCACAGCATCTTCAGGCCGATCAGCATGAGCACGGTCCCGAAGATGCGCTTGAGCGCGATCTCGCTGAACGCATGCGCCAGGCCTGCGCCGAAATACCCGCCGATGAAAAATCCGGCAGCGCCCAGAACGGCAATAGGCACAACGATATTTCCCTCATTATAGTATCGGATTGCCGCCATCAGGCCGATCGGCGGCACCATCATCGCGATCGACGTCCCCTGCGCCTGAAGCTGAGTAAGGCCGAACAGAAATACCAGGGTCGGCACGATGAGAATGCCGCCACCAATGCCGATCACCCCGCTGAAAACACCGATGAGCCCGCCCCACAGGGCATAGATGAGATACATCATCGAAACAACCTCCAGAGAATTCGTATGTCCTCACGGCAGACGGATTGCGCGATGCGTCATCGTATGCGGCCAGGGCCTGGCCCGCAAGCCGGATTGCCGTGCAGAAGTTACCGGGTGAGGGGAAGAAGTCATCGTGGAAGGAGG
>Ga0079303_10000369_pt1 | contig 10734 bp, 14 predicted proteins | sample Methanogen_OWC_FD_77073 | JGI IMG/M metagenome (GOLD analysis project Ga0079303, IMG submission 77073) | Enriched soil microbial communities from Old Woman Creek wetland in Ohio, USA - Methanogen_OWC | ecosystem: Environmental > Terrestrial > Soil > Wetlands | place: USA: Ohio | collected...
TCACCAACGACCTGATCGAACTGCGCAATCTGGTATTGTCGGCCGACCTCATCGTGCGCAGCGCGCAGCGCCGACGCGAGAGCCGGGGCCTGCACTTCAGCCGCGACTACCCGCAACTGCTGCCGCAAGCGCGCAACACGATCCTGCGCCCTCCTCTCAGGACGCGCCGCGGCTGACCGAGGACCGCCAGCGCAGCCACACCCGCAGGTGCCGGAACGCCTGCGCTTCCATCGAGTCGGGCAGCACCAGCACCGAGCGCACGCGCCGCGCTCCCTGCCCGCGCAACAGCACCACCGCGGCAAAGGAATAGACCGTGGTGTCGGGCAGGACTTCCGCCTCGATCTCCTCGCCGTCGCGCAGGACGTACCGCATCATGCCATCGTCCTTGGGCGCGAGGGCGACGATCGAGTCGCCCGCTGCCAGCAGCGCCGAGCGGCGCAACGTGAACACCAGCGAGAGCAGCAGAGCCAGAACGCCCGTTGCCTTGAGCCAGAGAGGGGACGCGAGCGGCGCCAGGCAGGCCAGCGCCCCCACATGGAGCGCCGTGAGTGCGGCCGCCAATTGCCGCGACGGACGCAGCGGCATCATGCCGGATGAGTGCATCGGCCGCCGCTCGGGCAGCCGCCGTCAGAGCCGCCGGAAAACGATGGTGGAGTTGGTGCCGCCGAAGCCGAAGGCGTTCGACAGGGCAGCTCGGATCTGCATCGGGCGTGCTTCGTTCGGCACGTAGTCCAGGTCGCACTGCGGGTCCTGATCCACCAGATTGATCGTCGGCGGAGCGATCTGGTTCTGCACCGCCAGCGTGGTGAACACGGCCTCGATCCCGGCAGCGGCCCCCAGCAGGTGGCCCGTCATGGACTTGGTGGAGCTGACGCACAGCCGCTTCGCGTGCTCACCGAAGCAGCGTTTTACCGCCATGGTTTCGGCGATGTCGCCGAGCGGCGTCGAAGTGCCATGGGCATTGATGTAATCGATCTCGTCGAGGCTGGTGCGGCCATTGCGCAGGGCGTTGGTCATGCTGCGCGCCGCGCCCTCGCCGTCCTCCGCCGGCGCCGTGATGTGGAAGGCGTCGGAGCTCATGCCGTAGCCCGCGACCTCGCAGTAGATCCTGGCGCCGCGCGCCCTGGCGTGCTCGTATTCCTCCAGTATCAGCACTCCGGCGCCCTCGCCCAGGACGAAGCCGTCGCGCCCGGTGTCCCAGGGGCGGCTCGCCGCGGCGGGGTCGTCGTTGCGCGTGGACATGGCCTTGGCGGCACAGAAGCCACCGACCCCGAGCGGACTCACGGTTGACTCGGCACCGCCCGCCACCATGATGTCCGCGTCGCCGTACTCGATCAGCCGCTGCGCCTCGCCGATGGCGTGATTCGCCGTCGCACAGGCGCTGACGGTGGCGAAATTCGGCCCCTTGAAGCCGTAGTTGATCGAGAGGATGCCGGAGACCATGTTGATGATCGATCCGGGCACGAAGAACGGCGAGATCTTGCGCGGCCCGCCGGCCTGCACCGCGGTACTGGTCTCTTCGATCAGCGGCAGGCCGCCGATGCCGGAACCGATGCACACGCCGATGCGTTCGGCATTTGCCGGCTGCATGCCGATGCCCGCATCCTTGAGGGCGTCCATCGCAGCGGCGAGGCCGAAATGGATGAAGGTATCGTAGCGGCGCGCCTCCTTGGTCGAGAGATAGGCGGCCACGTCGAAGCCCTTGACCTCGCCCGCGATCTGGGTCGGGAAGGGGGCGGCATCGAAACGCGTGATGCGGTTGATGCCGGAACGGCCGTTGATGATGCCGTCCCAGGCCGCGGCAACGGTGTTTCCGACCGGCGAAATGATGCCCAGGCCGGTGATGACTACCCTACGGCGCGCCACCCGCATTCTCCCTTCGCTGATCGGCGCTCAGGCCTTCTTGACGTGAGCGTTGACGTAATCGATCGCCTGCTGGACGGTGGTGATCTTCTCCGCCTCCTCGTCGGGAATCTCGCACTCGAATTCCTCCTCGAGCGCCATCACCAGTTCGACCGTATCGAGCGAATCGGCGCCGAGGTCGTCCACGAACGACGACTCGATCTTGATCTCGGATTCGTTCACGCCGAGCTGCTCGGCCACGATCTTCTTGACGCGTTGTTCGATGTTCTCCACGTAAAGCTCCTTCCCTTAGTGTCCCGTGATCAGGGGGTGGTAAGTCAAAAACCCGCGCAGTTTACCAGATCGGCGCAGGTCGTCCAAAGGCGACGATGTGCTTCGGCGCCGCTACGACATATACATTCCGCCATTGACGTGCAGTGTCGTGCCGGTGACGTAGCCGGCCTGGGGCGAGGCGAGAAAGACCACGGCGGCGGCGATTTCCTCGGCGCGGCCGAGACGCCCCAGCGGGATCTGCGTCACCAACGCTTCGCGCTGGGCATCGCCGAGGGCGCGCGTCATGTCGGTATCGATGAAGCCGGGGGCGACGCAATTGACCGTGATATTGCGGCTGCCCAGTTCGCGCGCCAGCGCGCGCGTCATGCCGGCGACGCCGGCCTTGGCGGCGGCATAGTTGGCCTGGCCCGGATTGCCGGCGCTGGCCACGACGGAAGTGATGTTGATGATGCGGCCGTGGCGCGCCTTCATCATGCCGCGCATGACGGCGCGGGAGAGGCGAAACACGGCCTTGAGATTGGTGTCCATCACCGCGTCCCATTCGTCGTCCTTCATGCGCAGGGCGATGTTGTCGCGGGTGATGCCGGCGTTGTTGACGAGAACGGAGACGGCGCCGTACTTCTTCTCGATGCTGCCCATCAGCGCGTCGCACGACGCCGCGTCCGTGACGTTCAGCACCGCGCCCATGCCCGGGATGCCGGCCGCGTCCAGCGCCTGCTGGATGCCCGCCGCGCCGGCCTCGCCGGTCGCGGTGCCGATCACCGTCGCACCGTGGGCGCCGAGTTCCAGCGCGACGGCGCGGCCGATGCCGCGGCTCGCCCCGGTCACCAGCGCCACCTGTCCTTTGAGCAATGTGGTCATTGCACTCCCGCCAAAGCCTGCTCCAGCGACGCCGCGTCAGCCAATGCCGCCCCCTGCAGGGACCCCTCGATGCGCTTGGTGAGGCCGGCCAGAACCTTGCCCGGCCCCGCCTCGAACACGTGGGTGACACCCTGTGCCGCCATGTAGCGGATGATCTCGACCCAGCGCACCGGCGAATCGGCCTGCCGCACCAGCGCGTCCCGGATCTTATCCGGATCGTCGTAGCAGGCCACGTCCACGTTGTTCACCACCGGAATCTGCGGCCGGCGCAGGGCAACCGTCGCCAGCTTCGTCCGCAGCGCCTCGGCCGCCGGCTTCATGAGCGAGCAATGGAACGGCGCGCTGACCGGCAGGATGACGGCACGCTTCGCGCCCCTGGCCTTGGCCGCCTCGGCCGCGCGTGCGACTGCCGCGGCATGACCGGCGATCACGGTCTGGCCGGGGCCGTTGAAATTGACCGCCTGCACCACCTGCCCCTGCGCCGCTTCGCCGCATGCGGCGCGGATCAGTTCGTCGTCCAGTCCGAGGATCGCAGCCATGGCGCCCTCGCCCGCGGGCACCGCATCCTGCATCGCCTGGGCGCGGAACTGCAGCAGCGGAACGGCATCGCCGAAGTCGAGCACCCCCGCGGCCACCAGCGCCGTGTACTCGCCCAGGCTGTGCCCGGCGACCAGCGCCGGCTTCGGGCCGCCCTTCTCCAGCCAGGCGCGATAGACGGCGATGCCCGCAGTCATCATCACCGGCTGCGTATTGACCGTCCGGCTCAGCGCTTCGGCCGGGCCTTCGCTCACCAGTTGCCACAGGTCGCGCCCGAGGGCGGCGGACGCCTCGTCGAAGGTGCTGCGGATCACGGGGAGATTGCCGTAGGCCTGCATCATGCCGACCGCCTGGGAGCCCTGTCCGGGAAAAACCAACGCCAGTTTCATGGTACCGTGAGATCAGAAGTCGAGCACAACCGCGCCCCAGGTGAAGCCGCCGCCGACGCCCTCCAGCAGCAGGCGCTGGCCGCGCCGGATGCGGCCGTCGCGCACTGCCGCATCCAGTGCCAGCGGAATCGACGCGGCGGACGTGTTGCCGTGGTCGGCCACGGTGACCACCACCTTCTCCATCGGCAGTCCGAGCTTGCGCGCCGTCGCCTGCAGGATGCGCACGTTCGCCTGGTGGGGAATCAGCCAGTCCACCGCCGCCGCCTCGACCTTCGCCGTCGCCAGCACCTCGTTCGCCACCTCCGCCAGCACCTTGACGGCGAATTTGAAAACGGCCTGTCCGTCCATCTGCAGGAAAGGGGAACCGATCACCTTGCCACCGCAGACGTTGCCGGGAACGGACAGGATGTCGGCGTAGCTGCCGTCGGCGTGCAGGGCGCTGGCGAGGATGCCCGGCTGCGGCGCCGCCTCGACGATGACCGCGCCGGCGCCGTCGCCGAACAGCACGCAGGTGCCGCGGTCGTTCCAGTCGAGTATGCGGGAGAACACTTCCGTGCCGACGACCAGCGCGCAGCGGTGGCTACCGGAGCGGATGAACTTGTCGGCCATGGCCAGGCCGTACACGAAGCCGCTGCACACGGCCTGCACGTCGAATGCCGCGCCGCCGTTGCGGATGCCGAGTTTCGCCTGGAGCAGCGCCGCCGTGCTGGGAAAGATGTAGTCGGGGGTGGACGTGGCGACGATGATGAGGTCGATGCTGCCCGGCGCGATGCCGGCATCGGCGATGGCCGCCCGGCTTGCCTCCAGCGCCAGGTCGCTGGCGGTCTGATTCTCCGCGGCGAGGTGGCGCTTGCGGATCCCGGTACGCTCGACGATCCACTGATCCGAGGTATTGACGCCGCGCGCCACGAGGTCGTCGTTGGTCACGGCCTGGCCCGGAAGATGGCTGCCGACACCCGAGATGCGGGAATAGATCATGCCGCCACCGCCTGACGGACGCGCTCGCCGATGCGCTCGATGAGCTTGTTGCGCACCTCTTCCGCCGCCCGGTGGAGCGCCATCTCGAACGCGTAGTTGTCGGCCGAGCCGTGACTCTTGACCACGATGCCTTTCAATCCGAGCAGGCTGGCGCCGTTGTAGCGGCGCGGGTCCACCCTGCGCTTGAAGGATTTCAGCGCCGACATGGCGATCAGACCCGCCAGCTTGGTGAGCAGGTTGCGACTGAATTCCTCGCGCAGGAAGGTGGCGAGCATCTGCGCCAATCCTTCCGACGTCTTCAGCGTGATATTGCCGACGAAGCCGTCGCACACGACGACGTCCGCCGCACCTTTGTAGATGCCGTCGCCTTCGACGTTGCCGATGAAATTGAGGCCGCTGGTGCGCAGCAACTCTCCCGCCTGCTTCACCACGTCGTTGCCCTTGATTTCCTCTTCACCGATATTGAGCAGGCCCACCGTCGGTCGCTCCTTGTGATCGACCAGCGCCACCAGCATGCTTCCCATGATACCGAACTGCAGCAGATGCTCGGGGGCGCATTCGGCGTTGGCGCCCAGATCCAGCACCAGAGTCTCGCCTTTCAGGGTCGGCAGCGACGTGGCGATCGCGGGCCGGTCGATGCCCGGGAGCGTGCCGAGCACGATGGTGGAGATCGCCATCAGGGCGCCGGTATTGCCGGCCGAAACGGCGGCCTGGGCCGTGCCATTCTTCACCAGGTCTATGGCCACCCGCATCGACGAATTGCGCTTGCCGCGCAGGGCGGCGCGGGGCTTCTCGTCCATGGCGACGACCTCGGTCGCATGGTGTGCGCGCAGGCGCTCGCCGAACTGCCGGCCGTCGTGGGCAATGGCCGCATCCACCACCTCGGGCAGGCCGACCAGGATCACCGCTGCATCGGCTTCATGTCGCAGAAACTCCAGCGCCGCGGCAATCGTCACCGACGGGCCGTGATCGCCGCCCATGCAGTCTATGGCTATGGTGACATCCATCAATGCGCAGGCCCGCAGGCTGGATCCGGATATGCAACGGCCGCCGAAACGGCGGCCGTTGCGGGCGTGGTTCGTCGGCTTACTCGCCCCTGGCCTTGACCACCTTCTTGCCGCGGTAATAGCCGCTCGGGCTGATATGGTGGCGCAAATGGACTTCGCCGGTCGTCGGCTCGACGGCGAGCGGCGGATTGCTCAGAAAGTCGTGGGCGCGATGCATGCCGCGCTTCGAGGGCGATTTCTTGTTCTGCTGGACTGCCATGGCTTGCTCCTGTAATTCCCGGATGTTCCGTATTCGAGGTCGTGAATAAATCCACTGCGCGGCCCGACTGCTGCGCTGCGCTCGCTCCTCGCCTGTCTATCTGATATGTCTCGTCGCGGCGCTCCGTGCGCCTTGCCCACGGGCCGCTCGCTACGATTTCTTCACAACCTCTCAGTGCGCATCGCGCTTCAGCGCCGCCAGGGCGGCGAAGGCCGACACCTTTTCCTTGTCGTCGGCCGGCCCCGGCAACGCGCATTGATCGTGCCGCGGCGCCAACGGTATCGCCAGCATCACTTCCTGCTCGATCAGCGCAACCAGATCCTGCTCGTGTTCCGCGGCGATGGCATCGAAGCGGTCGTCGGTCAGTTCGTCCTCCGGCCAGGCAGCACCGGGCGGCACGAGGAGAAAACGGCTGCGCAGGACGACGGGAAACTCCAGCTGCGCCAGACAGCGCTGACAGCGCAGGCTCAGCGTTCCGTCCGTTTCCAGATCCAGGTACAGCTTCCCTTCCGGGCCGGTTTCGCCGCGTGCCGAGAACCGCAGCCTGCCCTGCTCTCCGGCCAGTGAATCGGCCAGGCGGGGCAGCGTCCGAACTTCGATTTCGCCATCGATGTGCCGGCCCTCGCGGGCGAATGCGGCGCTGTCGATGACATAGCCTGGTTGCGGCATAAGCGCGCGATGGTATTATTTTTGGCCCTGCGTGTCAAAAGACGCGAGCTTGCAAGCCGCATCCCGCCTATGTCTTCGTCCCCGCCGCTGGTTCTCGCTTCGACCTCGCCGTACCGGCGCGAACTGCTGCAACGGCTCGGCATCCGGTTCGAGACCGCCAGCCCCGGCGTCGACGAATCCGCGCTGCCCGGCGAAACGCCGGTCGCCACTTCGGAGCGCCTCGCCCTGGCCAAGGCGCGGGCCGTGGCGCACGACTTCCCGGACGCACTGATCATCGGCAGCGACCAGGTGGCGTATGCGGATGGGCGGGTTTTCGGCAAACCCGGCGTCCGCGACCGGGCGGTCGAGCAGCTGCGGACCCTGCGCGGCCGCAGCGTCCTGTTCCACACCGCCCTGTGCCTGCTCAACAGCCGCACCGACCACGTGCAACTGGAAGGGGTGCCGATCGAAGTGCGTTTCCGCGACCTCTCGGATGACGAGATCGAGCGCTACCTGGACCGGGAATCGGCCCTGAACTGCGCCGGCAGCGCGCGGTGCGAGGGTCTCGGCATCAGCCTCCTGGAGTACATCCGCGGCGACGATCCAAATGCCCTGATCGGCCTGCCGTTGATCGCGCTGTGCCGCATGCTGCGCTGTGAAGGCCTGGCGGTGCCCTGAGCGCCTTGCGCAGGGCCATAGCCGCGTAGTCCCTTACGGGTGCAATCGTGACAATTCTGGCGCCGAATCCCCCCGACGGCGGGGCTGGGGGATCTACAAAGGGGCATGCCCCCTTGCTCCTTCCTGGGGGACATACAGGGGGAATCTCCCCTTGTTCCTGCATGGCGGGTTTTCCGGCCCGTTGGACCGAGCGAACCTGTTTGGTCGCGGCCGGGCCGACATGAGATGAAAGCCGGTACGCTGTATCTGATCCCGGCCGGACTCGGAGATCCGGCCTGGCAGTCCACCCTGCCGGTCCATGCCCGCGATATGGTCTGCGGACTGGACTGTTTCATCGTCGAGAACGCCAAGACGGCCCGAGCCGAACTGCGGCGCCTCGGCTATCCGCGCCCGCTCCAGGGAGTCGACATGCGTGTCCTGCCGGAGCACGGCACGGCCCAGGATGTCGCGGCGGCCCATCAGGCCCTGCTGCAACCGCTGCTGGAGGGCCGTTCGGTGGGGCTGTTATCCGAGGCGGGATGTCCTGCGGTAGCCGATCCGGGCGCCGCCATCGTCCGGCTCGCCCATGGGCGGGGCATTCGCGTCGTGCCGCTGGTGGGGGCTTCGGCCATTCTCCTCGCCCTCATGGCCTCGGGGCTGAACGGCCAGCGCTTCGCCTTCCACGGCTATCTGCCGGTGGCGGCGGTCGAGCGGCGCACCGCACTGCGCGAACTGGAGGACGAATCACGCCGGCGCGGGCAGACCCAGATCTTCATCGAGACGCCCTATCGCAATGCCGCCCTCTACCAAAGCCTGCTGCTGGACTGCGACCCGCGCACCCTGCTCTGCGTGGCGACCAATCTGACGCTGACGAGCGAAGCCATCTCGACGCGAAGCATCGGCGTCTGGCGCCGCAGCGAAGCTCCTATGCTGGCGAAACAGCCGACCGTCTTCCTCCTGCTGGCGGAATGATCAGCGCAGGCGCAAGCGTGCGAAAGCCCCGGCCATGCTCTCCGCCACATCCGCACCGAACTGGCGCGCCAGGCGGTCGGCCAGAGACTGCTTGACGGTGAAATCCTTGATGTCTTCGGCCTTGATGACTTCCCGTGCCACGTACTCCACGCTGCCGAAACCATCCGCCAGCCCCAACTGTACCGCCTGGTCACCCGTCCACATCAGGCCGCTGAACAGTTCCGGAGTTTCCTTGAGACGCTTGCCGCGGCCCTTGCGCACCACTTCGATGAACTGCTTGTGCACATCCTCCAGCAAGACCTTGGCGTGCTCGAGCTGCTTCGCGTCCTGCGGCGAGAACGGGTCGAGGAAGCCCTTGTTTTCTCCGGCCGTGAGCAGGCGTCGTTCGACGCCCAGCTTGTCCATGGTGCCGGTAAAGCCGAAGCCGTCCATCAGGACGCCGATGGAGCCGACGATGCTCGCCTTGTCCACATAGATCTGGTCCGCCGCGGCGGCGACGTAATAGCCGCCTGACGCACACATGTCTTCCACCACGACATAGAGCGGGATGCTCGGATATTTGGCGCGCAGCCGGCCGATCTCGTCATTGATGCGGCCTGACTGCACCGGGCTGCCGCCGGGGCTGTTGATGCGCAGCACCACGCCCTGGGTCGTCTTGTCCTTGAACGCCTTCTGCAGCGCTTCGGTGATGTTCTCCGCACTCGCCTGCGTGTCCGGCGAGATCACACCGTCGAGTTCCACCACGGCCGTGTGCTTCTTGCCGTCCGCCAGCTTGTCCGTCGAATCGCCCCAATCGACGAGCAGCAGCAGCACCAGCGTGAGGTAGGCGAACCCCAGCAGTTTGAAGAAGATGCCCCAGCGCCGCCGGCTCTTCTGTTCCGCCAGGGCGGCGGAGGCGAGGCGCTCGAGCACCTTGCGTTCCCATTGCGGTTCGTTGCTGTCAGCCATGTGACTCCGATCTCAGATAGACGCGTCCGTTCAGTTCCAGAATGTCGATTGCCGTCAGGCTTTCGCCCCTGCACGGGCCGTAGATGCAGCGCCCGGTGGCCGGCTCGTAGGTCGCGCCGTGGGTGGCGCAAACCAAGTATAAACCCGATTCGTCGAAGAACTCACCCGGCATCCAGTCGAGTTCGACTCCGACATGGGCGCAGCGATTGAGGTAGGCCAGCACGCGGCCGCGGTGGCGTACCGCAAACGCCGGCAGCCGCTCGCCGCCGCGCTCGATCTCGAAGCGCAGTCCCTTGCCGGCTTCCTGAAGTTCGTCGCTGCGGCAGATCAACCGTGGCTCTGCAGCCATGCTTCCAGTTCCGAGAAATCCCCCACGCATGCCAGCGGCTGTTCCGCCAGCAGTTCCCGGCGCGGATGGGCGCCGAAAGCTACGGCCACCGCCCCGATGCCGGCATTGCGCGCCATCTGCAGATCGTGGGTGGTATCGCCGATCATCACTGTCCGCTCGCGATCGACCCCGAGACTGGACATGATCTCGATCAGCATGGCCGGATGCGGCTTGGAGAAACACTCGTCGGCGCAACGCGTGATGTGGAAGTACGACTCCAGGCCGCTCGCGGCCAGCGACCGGTTGAGGCCGAGCCGGCTCTTGCCGGTCGCCACCCCGAGCCGGCGACCGGTGGCGTGGAGATCGCTGATGAGTTCGAACGCGCCCGCGAACAGTTCCAGATCTTCGTCCCGCGACAAATAGTGGTGGCGGTAGCGCTCGGCAAGCCTGCCATAGTGGACGGGATCGAGTTCGGGCAGCGCCGTGCGCAGGGCATCGTGCAGACCGAGGCCGATGACGTGGCGCGCCAAGCGTTCGCTGGGAGGTTCGATGCCCAGGTCGCGGCAGGCGGCCATGATCGCCGCGACGATGGCCGCGGCCGAGTCCATCAGGGTTCCGTCCCAGTCGAAGACGATCAGGTCAAATCGCTGCGCCATAGTCACGGAATTCGTTCTGCTCCACCCGCCCGACAAATCTTGCCAATTCGTCCGGCAGAGGCGCCTCGAGTTCCACCGTTGCGCCGGTCAGCGGATGGACGAACGCCAAACGCGCGGCATGGAGGAACATGCGCTTCAACCCGACTCGCGCCAGCTCCCGGTTGAGGGCGAAGTCGCCGTACTTGTCGTCGCCGCAAAGCGGATAACCCAGGTGGGACAGGTGGACCCGGATCTGATGGGTACGGCCGGTCTTGAGATCCACTTCGACCAGGCTGAAATTCTGCCAGCGCGCCCTCAGCCGAACCAGGCTGTGGGCGGCCTTGCCCGATTCGGAGACGTGGACGCGGCGCTCCCCTTC
>Ga0079303_10000370_pt1 | contig 10728 bp, 8 predicted proteins | sample Methanogen_OWC_FD_77073 | JGI IMG/M metagenome (GOLD analysis project Ga0079303, IMG submission 77073) | Enriched soil microbial communities from Old Woman Creek wetland in Ohio, USA - Methanogen_OWC | ecosystem: Environmental > Terrestrial > Soil > Wetlands | place: USA: Ohio | collected...
TCAAGCCGTACGGAAACGCATCCATCTCATCGTTCTCCTGCCGGGAGGCGGAACTTGGCCTGCCCCGGACACTGCAGTCTTGGCGCCGCCGACGGGATCGGCTTGGGTCGGGGGAATTGCCGGGGAGGCTTTCCCTCGCCGTCGGGCGGAGATCGCCGTCCCGGTTTGACCACGCCCCCAATCTACAGCCAACGCCTCGCGCTCGCTGTGATCGTTGCAACGGCACGAAAGCGTTCAGCAGACGGATGCGGCAGACTTCACGGCGCGGTGCGCGCCGGCGTTCATCAGACCGCGTGGGAATCCTTCAGTCGCCCCGATTCCTGCTGCTCCTTCATGGCAGCGAGCAGCATGATCTCGTGCAAAGCCGGCAATGGGAAGCCGGCGCGCCTGCCGTCCCGGTTGTCCCGGATCAGACGGTTCAGGTAGGGCAGCGCGTCCGGGCTGTTCCAGGCGCGAATCAGGCTTGCCACGATGTGCGGATAGCCTTCGAGGGACTCGGCGAAGCGTCGCGACGCATCCGACTCCCAGGGTGTCACCTCGACGTTGAAAGTCTGGTTGAGGCGCCGCGCCAAGGTGTCGAATTCGGCCTTCATGCCGGCGTTGCGATAGACGTCGAGGAGTTTCAGCCACGGACGCACCGCCTGCTTGGGATTGGATTCGATATAGTCCGCCAGCGTTTGTGCCGCGCCCTGCACCCGGCCGAACGACAACATGATCTCGGCCAGTTCCAGGGCGGATTCGTGTTCGGACACGTCGATCGCATGCTCATCGGGTCGGCCCGGTGCCTGGAAGTCGGATCGACGCTGCGGCCGCGGCGGCGGCAGGGGCGCATCGACGGCGAGCGGTATATCCACCGCCATTGCGCGGGGGCGCTGCGGTGCAGCGGTGGCAGGGTCCGGCTGCGGGTGAGGGCGCCGCGAGCGGGCGCGCAGCAGCAGCACAACGCCGAGCACCGCCGTCGCCAGCAGGACGAACGGCAGCCAGTCCCGCAACGCAAAGCGGTCGCGCACCTCGGCCGCTCGCGGCGCTGGCGTAGCGACCGGCACCGGCGCGACGGCCGCCGCCGGCAGGCCGGCGGCTTCGGGGCGCGGCGCACCCGATGCCACCTGTATCTTCTGATCGATCTCCCTCAGTTGGGTGTGGAGGCCGGCCAGCGTCTCCTCCAGTTGCCGGATCCTTTCGGCCAAGGCGAGTTGCATTACCACCTGGTCTTCCACGGTCGCCAGCAGCTGTTCTTCCTGGCGCAGCGAGTCGCGCTGTGCGTCCGTGGAGCCGCCGCCGCGGGTCGGATCGAGCTTCGGTGCGAGCGCCGGAGCGGTGTCGGAGGTCTGGTCGCGTGCGATGCTGAGACGGTCCTGCGACTTGGGCTGCACCGCGGTGCGCGGCGGTGCCTGCTTGCGTGGTGCGGGGGCCGTTTCCCCTTCCGACGCGGTCTCCGGCGGCGGCGTCACCGCGATGCGACGCAGGTCGGGCACCGCCAGCGTCGTTCCCGCGGGAAGTCTGGCCGACGCCGGACGCGCCTCGTCGCGGAACAGTTCGGAATTGACGTTCACCGTGGCGCGGATGAAGCGTCGCTGCATGCTGCGGTTGCGCGGATAGAGTGCCTCGGCGATGTTTTGCAGGGTCTCGCCTTCCACGATCTGCCATGCGCTGGTGGCGATGACGTGCGTGCGTCGATCAGGGCGGCGTGCCGGTGGCGCGGCGGCGGACGGCGCTGCGCTTTCCGGCGCGGCTACGGCCGTGGCCACGGCGGGTGCCGGCGCCAGCAGGAGGGCATATTCGCGCGTCAGGCCGAAGCTGCAGCCGGCCTTGATTCCGACCATCAGGATCGGGTGACTGACCGGCTCGGAAGTGGTGACCAGCAGGCGGGCCGGCCGGCTGCGGGAATCGACCGCGAACCTGGCGCGGGTCAGCCACGGGATGTCGTCGCCGGCGACCGGATTCGGCGCAAGCTCGAAGCAGCTTGCTTCGATGCGTTCTCCCGCAGCGTCGATCAGTGGAATTTCCGCCCGCAGCGGCTCGCCGAGAACCGAGCGGGCGCCGAGTTCGCCCAAGCCCAGCGCGGCACACGGCCCGGGGCCGAGCGCCAGTGCCAGTGCGGCAGCCACACCGAGGTGCCGCGTGCGGGCACTGTCCGCCGTGCGGTCTCGTGCTCGCACTCGGAATGCGCCGGGAGGGGGGGCTTTTGGCAGATTCACCGCACCTGCTCTGGATTGCCGTTCGAATTATCGTCTGGCGCCGGATGCGCCTTTGCCGGCCATATTATCCCAGGACGCCGCCGCCGTTTGCGACCTATGCAACAGTGGTGCATAGGTACCAAGCCGCGCGCGATGTCCGGGGGAAAGGGCGGCAGATCCCCCCCGCGCAAAGCCGCCGATGGCACTGCCCCTGGATTTGGTCTATCTTTGCCGTCGCGCCGTGGCCGTACCCATGCCCCGAAAACTCCGAGAAAGCGAATGAACTATCTGTTTCCGCCGACCGTTTCCCCGGGCCGGATCGCCGGCGGCGCCATGCCCGATCCGGCGCTGACGGACAACCTGCGGCACGACGTGGCCGCGACCGTCACTGCCGACGCGGCCGGACAGCGGGCGTGATGAGGCCGGCTCGATGCCCGGGCCGAGCGGTGTCCCGCCCTTTCCGAACTGCACCAGTGCGGACGTAGTGCAGATGACCCGGCATCGCGCACCGCTATTGGTGGCGCTGGTTCTGGTCGTGACCGCGGCCCTGGTGATTTCGGGCATCGCCCCCTACGACCGCCCGACCTGGCTGCTCGAAGTGTTCCCGGCCTTGATCGCCCTGCCATTGCTCGCGGTCACCTATCGCCGCTTCGGACTGACGACGCTGGCCTATTGCCTGGTGGCGGTGCATGCGCTGATCCTGATCTATGGCGGCGCTTACACCTACGCCCGGGTCCCGCTGGGGTTCATGCTGCAGGAGTGGTTCGAACTGGCGCGCAATCCCTACGATCGCATCGGTCATTTCGCCCAGGGTTTCGTGCCGGCCATCCTGGCGCGCGAGATCCTGCTGCGCACCTCGCCCCTGCGCCGCGGCAAATGGCTGAACTTCCTCGTCGTCTGCGTCTGCCTCGCCATCAGCGCCAGCTACGAACTGTTCGAGTGGGCGGCGGCCGTCGTTCTGGGTCAGGGCGCCGACGAGTTTCTCGGCACCCAGGGCGATCCCTGGGATACACAGTCCGACATGGGTATGGCATTGATCGGCGCGATTGCTGCCGTCGCCCTGCTGTCGCGCTGGCACGACCGCCAGCTTGCGGTACTGGGGAAAGGGTAGCGTCCGCCGCGGCGCGCCGCCACGCTCAGCCGAGCGTGAAGTAGAACGTCGCCCCGCTGCCCGGTCTGCCTTCGGCCCAGATGCGGCCGCCGTGGCGGGTGACGATGCGTTTTGCCGTCGCCAGGCCGACACCGCTGCCGGGGTAGTCCTCCATGCCGTGCAGCCGCTCGAACGGCTGGAACAGCTTGTGGGCAAATGCGCTGTCGAAGCCGACGCCGTTGTCGCGCATGAAGAACACGCGCTGGGCCTGCCGGCCATCGATGGCGAATTCGATCCTCGCTGCGCCGCTGCGCGCCGTGAACTTCCAGGCGTTGCCGAGCAGATTCTCGACCAGGATGCGCAGCAGGTTCGGGTCGCCTTCCACCGTCATGTCCGCCGCGACCGCCAGATCGACCGTGCGCTCCGGTTCGATCTGGCGCAACTCGGCCGCGACCTCCTGCGCCAGCAGCCCGAGGTCCACATCGCAGGCGTGGAGTTCGGAGCGCGAGATCCGCGCCAGGGTCAGGAGATCGTCGATCAGGTCGCCCATGCGCTGGCTGGCGGCGCAGATGCGGCGCAGATAGTCGTGGCCGTTGTCGTCGAGCCGGCTGCCATAGTCTTCCAGCAGCAGGTGGCTGAAGCCGTTGATGCCGCGCAGGGGTGTGCGCAGGTCGTGGGACACCGAATAACTGAAGCTCTCCAACTCCCGCAGCGACGCTTCGAGGGCCGCCGTGCGCTGGGCGACGCGGCTTTCCAGTACCGCGTTGAGTTCCCGCACTTCCTGTTCGGCGCGCTTGCGGTCCGTGACGTCCTCGCTGATTCCGGCATGGAGATAGACCTTGCCGGCCCCGTCGCGCAGGGCGATGACGCGGTTGTGCAGCCAGCGCACGGCACCGTCGGCGCGCACGATGCGGAAGTCCTCCTGTTGAGCGCCGCGCACGTGGGTCAGATCCCGTACCTCCGGTACGCGATGGCGGTCATCCGGGTGAATCGCCTTGCGCCACTCCAGCGGGTCGGCCAACAGGGCTTCCCGAGGCCGGCCGAAGACGGTCTCGTAGGCGGCGTTCACGAACAATACACGCCGGTTGTCGGGCGTCGCCATCCACACGATGAACGGGACGTGTTCGGCGAACTGACGCAGTCTTGCGTCGTTCTCGCGCAATACCTGCTCCGCGCGCCGCCGCTCGGTGATGTCGTGAGACAGACCGGTGGTGCCGATGAGATTGGCGCTGCGGTCGTACACGGGCGACCTGAAGGTTTCGAACCAGCGCGGTTCCTCGCCCGCAGGGATGACCTCCTGGATAGTCTGCTGATGCCCGGTCTCCATCACCGTCCGATCCTCGGCCTGGCATTTCTCGGCGAACTCGCGGTTCCACAGGTCGAAGTCAGTGCTGCCGACAACGCGTGCCGGTGACTCGCAGCCGCAGGCGCGGGCGAACGCCCAATTCGCGGCAAGGAAGCGGCCAGCGGGATCCTTCAGCCACACCAGGTGCGGAATGTTGTCGATGATGGAACGCAGCACGGTCTCGCTGTTGCGCAGCGCAAGTTCCATGTGCTTGCGCTCGCTGATGTCGCGCACAACCGTCAGCAGGCTGGGGCGGCCGTCGATGTTGATCGCGCTGGCGGCGATCAAGGTGTCGAGGACGGTACCGGATCGGCACCGAATGCGTGCCTCGAAACGGGTCGTCGTGCCCTGGGTCAGCACGTGGTGGACCAGGCGTGCGCGTTCCTGCGGGTCGACCCAGAACTCGAGCTCGATCGTGCTGCGCCCGATGGCCTCGTAGCGCTCGTAGCCGAGGATGCGTTCGAACGCTGGATTGACTTCAACAATGGCGCCATTCTCGATGGTGGAGATGAGGATCATGTCCGGCGACGAGGCGAAGACGCTGTAGAACTTCTGTTCCGAGGCGCGCTGGTCGCGCTCGATGCCCTGACGCTGGATGGCACTGGCGATGATGTCGACGGCGGTACGCAGCAGGCCGGCATCCTCGTCCGACCAGCGCTGCTCGGTGCGCACGCGATCCAGACCGAGGCAGCCCGCGACCCTGCCGTCGAGGAACAGGGGAACCAGGACCAGCGAACGGATCTGCTGCATCTCGAGGAGGACGCGCAGCGGCTGCGCCTCCACCGGCAGCGCGGCGACGCTCGGCACGTGCAGCACGTCGCCGCGCGACAGGTCGTGCCAGGCCCGGCCGAACTCCTCCAGGGAAAGATCCTGCAGCGCATGGATCTGCGATGAAACCTCAGGAGCGCACCACTCGTGGGTATTGCTTACGCGCCGCCCGTCGGCCGAAACAAGGAACAGGTAACTGCGATCGGCAGCCACGAATTCGCCCAGAGCGGCAAGGGCCGAGTCGATCTCGGTGTCGAGCTGTTCCGGGTTGTAGCGCAGGAAACGCTGCGACATGCGCGCGATCAGGTGCTCCCGCTCGATGCGGCGCGCGATTTCGCGCTCGGCATGGTGCTGCTGCGTGATGTCGCGCACGGTGACGACGAGTTCGTCGGCGCCGCTGCGACCGACGCGGGCCTCGTAATGGCGTTCCCCCGCAGCGCTCGGTAGGGCATAGCGGAACGCCTGCGTCTCCCCGCTGGCGAGCGCCTGCGCCACCGCTTCATCCTTCAGCCTGCGCGCCGCGGGCGTGAACGGCAGATCGTCCACGTTGGCGCCGATGATGCCCTCGGGCGCCAGGAAGTTGCTGCGTTCGGGAGCGGAGAAATCCAGGAACGTGCCGTCGCGCGCCATGCGGAAAACCATGTCGGGCAGCGCATCCAGCAGGGCGCGCTGTCGCAGCGCAGCGGTGTGCAGGCCTGCCTGGGCCGCCGACAGCTCGCGCTCGCGGGATTCCAGTTCGGATACGCGTCGGCGCAGGCGCTCCATCTCCTGCGCCGACGCCGATTCGTCGGTTCCTGCGGCGGACATGCCCGGCGGCACGGCGGCCATTCAGTGCGGCCGCTTGTCGATCACCCGCTTCGCCTTGCCGACGAAGCGCTCGATGGCACCGTTATCCACGATGTCCACCCGCGTCATGATGCCGATGTAGGACTTGATGTGGTGCTGCAGTTCGTGTGCCGCCGCGCGTCGCTCGGCGTCGGCGGCCGCGGCGAACTCGGGCTTCATTTCCACGCGCACGGCGAGATCGTCGAGCGGGCCGTTGCGCGTGATCTCCATCAGGAAGTGAGATGAGAGTTGCGGCTGGCGCAGGATCAGCTCCTCGATCTGGGTCGGGAAGAGGTTGACGCCGCGGATGATCAGCATGTCGTCGGAGCGGCCGGTGATCTTGTCGATGCGCCGGAAGGCGCGTGCCGTGGGCGGCAGCAACCGCGTCAGGTCGCGCGTGCGGTAGCGGATCATCGGCAGCGCCTGCTTGGTGAGCGAGGTGAGCACCAGTTCGCCCGCTGCGCCGTCGGGCAGCACGCGCCCCGTGTCGGGATCGATGATCTCGGGATAGAAATGATCCTCCCACACCACCGGACCGTCCTTGGCCTCGATGCATTCGCAGGCCACACCCGGACCGATGACCTCCGACAGGCCGTACAGGTCCATGGCGTCGATGCCGAAGCGCGTCTCGAGTTCGGCGCGCATCTGCTGCCCCCACGGCTCGGCGCCGAAGATGCCGCGCTTCAGGCTCGACGCGGCGGCATCCAGCCCCTGGCGCTCGAATTCGTCGGCAATGTTGAGGCCGTAGGACGGCGTGGCGACGATGAAGCTGGGACGGAAATCCTGGATCAGTTGCACCTGGCGTTCGGTCTGGCCGGTGCTGATCGGAACGACGGCCATGCCGATCCGTTCCGCGCCGTAGTGCACACCCAGTCCGCCGGTGAACAGGCCGTAGCCGTGGGTGATGTGGATGATGTCGCGGCGCGTGCCGCCGGCGGCACGCAGCGAGCGAGCGATGATGCCGGCCCAGGTGTCGATGTCCTGCGCCGTATACCCGACCACGGTCGGCTTGCCGGTGGTGCCGCTTGAGGCGTGGATGCGCACCACGTCGTCCATGGGCACGGCGAACATGCCGAACGGGTAGGTGTCGCGCAGGTCCTGCTTGGTGGTGAAGGGCAGTTTGGCGATGTCATCGAGCGCGATGATGTCGTCGGGGTGCACGCCGCTGGCGTCGAGCTTGGCGCGGTAATGCGGCACGTTGCGGTAGGCATGGGCGACCGTCCACTTGAGACGTTCTAGCTGCCGCGCGCCGATTTCGTCGCGGCTGGCGCGCTCGATCGGCTCCACCTCCGAGGGCTCGGGGGTTTCCCGCATCTCGATCACTCCCTAAGCCGACGCGCCAGCGCGACGCGCAGATCGTAGGGCGGGCCGCGCCCGCCGATGCCAAGGACCGGCGGGCTCGGCCCGCCCTACAAGCTTGCAGTGTCCAGGTCTCATGCCTTCGGCCGCTTGTCGATCACTCGCTTGGCCTTGCCGACGGAGCGCTCGATGCTGCCGACATCGACCACCTTCACCTCCGTGCTGACGCCGATGTAGGATTTGATGTGATGCTGCAGGGCGTGGGCCATTTCCTGCCTTGCCGCCTTGCTCGCCGCGGAGAGTTCCGGCTTCAGCTCGGCCATTACCGTAAGTTCGTCCAGGTGCCCCTCGCGGCTGACCTCCAGCACGTAGTGAGGCGAAAGGCCCGGCTGCTTGAGCAGCAGCTCCTCGACCTGCGACGGAAAGACGTTCACGCCGCGGATGATGAGCATGTCGTCGGAACGACCGGTGATCTTGTCCATGCGACGGAACGAGCGCGCCGTCGGCGGCAGCAGCCGCGTCAGGTCGCGCGTACGGTAGCGGATCACCGGCAGCGCCTCCTTGGTCAGCGAGGTGAATACCAGTTCGCCGTGGGAGCCGTCGGGCAAAACCTCGCCGCTCTCCGGATCGACGATTTCAGGATAGAAGTGATCCTCCCAGACCACCGGACCATCCTTCGATTCGATGCATTCATTGGCCACGCCCGGCCCGATCACTTCCGACAGACCGTAGATGTCGATGGCGTCGATGCCCATACGGCCTTCGATTTCTTCGCGCATCTGGTTGGTCCATGGCTCCGCGCCCAGGATGCCGATGCGCAGGCTGCACTCCTGGGGGTTGTGGCCCTGGCGCACGAACTCGTCGGCAATGTTGAGCAGGTAGGACGGCGTCACCATGATCAGGTCGGGCTCGAAATCGAGAATGAGCTGCACCTGGCGCTCGGTCTGTCCGCCGCCGAACGGGATCACGGTACAGCCCAGCCGCTCGGCGCCGTAATGGGCGCCGAGGCCGCCGGTGAATAGGCCGTAGCCGTAGGCCACGTGCACCTTGTCGCCGGGCCGGCCGCCCGAGGCGCGGATCGAGCGCGCCATGAGATCGGCCCAGGTTTCGATGTCTGCCCGGGTGTAGCCCACCACCGTGGACTTGCCGGTGGTACCGCTCGAGGCGTGGATGCGCACCACGCGCTCGCGCGGCACGGCGAACATGCCGAAGGGGTAGGTGGCGCGCAGATCCTGCTTGGTGGTGAAGGGGAACTTCCGCAGGTCCTCCAGGGTGTGCAGGTCGTCGGGATGGACGCCGGCCTCGTCGAACTTGCGCTTGTACTGGGGGACGCTGCTGTAGGCGTGGGTCAGCGACCAGCGCAGGCGCTTCAACTGCAGCGCGGTGATCTCGTCGCGGCTGGCCCTCTCGATCGGGTCCAGTTCATGGTCCAGCGGCCCGTCGGCGAACATCTCTCATCTCCTCGAATTCTTCGGCAATCGTCGCAGCAAGCGCAGCCCGGATTGTAAGGCCATCGCGGCAGTTGAGGTTTCCTGGGGCGTCGCCGCCTGTCCCCGGGGTGGCAGTGCGATCACACCTCGTCGCCGTCCAGCGCTGCCACCACTTCGCCCTTGATGCGATAGGACTTGCCGCGGAAGAGGGCGACTGCCTTGCCTTGCTCGTTCTTCACTTCGATGTCGTAGACTCCCGTTCGTCCGGAGAGCGCCCGCTCCTCCGCCGTTGCCGTCAGCGTTTCTCCCGAATGGGCCGGCGCCACGAAATCGATGGCACAGGCCGACGCCACGGTGTTGTGGTTGTAGCTGTTGCAGGCGTAGGCGAACGCGGTGTCGGCAAGCGTGAAGATGATGCCGCCGTGGCAGATGTTGTGGCCGTTGGTCATCTCCGGCCGTACCTTCAGATGCATGCGGGCGTAGCCGGGGCGTATCTCGTCCAACTGGATGCCGAGAAAGTGGGAGTTGCGGTCGCGGGCATACATTTCGCGGCCGACAGCATCGGCGAGGGTTTGCGGATCGGAGCTCATCGTGGCAGGTAGGCGTTCAGGGCGTGGAGTTTACCCGGAACGCCCTGTCCGTTTCGGAAATTCCGGCGGCTATCGGCCCTTGAATTCCGGGACGCGCTTTTCCACGAACGCAGCGACGCCTTCGCGATAGTCGTCGCTGCGGCCAAGTTCGCGCTGGAAGTCCCGTTCCATGTCGAGCTGGGCTGCGAGGTCATTGGCGGCGGAAGCGTGGATCGCCTGTTTGGTGCGTGCCAGGCCGAGGGTGGGGCCGCCGGCGAAGTGCCGCACGATCTGCTCGGCCTCGGCCGCCAGCCTGTCGTCGTCCACACATTTCCAGATCATGCCCCAGGCTTGCGCCTGTTCCGCCGACAGGGTCTCGCCGAGCAGTGCCAGCCCCATGGCGCGGGCGGTGCCGACCAAACGCGGCAGCAGGTAGGTGCCGCCCGCGTCGGGCACGAGGCCGATGCGGCAGAAGGCCTGGATGAAGCGCGCCGAACGCGCCGCGAGCACGATGTCGCAGGCCAGCGCCAAATTCGCTCCGGCACCGGCGGCGACGCCATTGACGGCGCATACCACGGGCATCGGCAGGCGGCGGAGGGCAAGGACCAGGGGCTTGTAGAAATTCTCGATGGAGGATCCGAGGTCCGGCGGCTCGGCGCCGGGCGCGACGGCGCGGTCGGACAGATCCTGGCCGGCGCAGAAGGCACGGCCGGCGCCGGTCAGCAGCAGCACCCGTGCCGCGCCGTCGCCGGTCCTGGCGAGGGCATCGCGCAGTTCGCCGTGCATGGCGCTGTTGAAGCTGTTGAGTTTGTCCGGACGATGCAGGGTGACGCGGGCGATGCCGTCGGCCAGATCGAAGCGGATGTTTTCGTAGGACACGGGATCGGTCCGAGCGTCGGGCGGGATCACGCCGGCACGGCCAGTCCGAGACGCGACAGCGCGGCCGCAGCCTGTTCCTGCCAGTCGGCGAGCATGGCACGGTTGGTGCGGCGGCGCAGGCCGTATTCGATGTAGCGCTCCGCATGCTCGGAGTCGGTGCGGCCGAAAGTGTCGGCGACGCGGCGGTGCCAATAATCGACTGAAGCCTGGGCGGCGTTGCGGCTGCCGCTGCGCTCGATGGCCTGCCGCACTCCGGATTCGCCGAGGGCAGCATGTTCCCTTTCACGGGGCAGGATTTCGACCATCGCCGCCTCCAGGGGAGCATAGGAGCAGCCGCTGAATTCGC
>Ga0079303_10000371_pt1 | contig 10727 bp, 7 predicted proteins | sample Methanogen_OWC_FD_77073 | JGI IMG/M metagenome (GOLD analysis project Ga0079303, IMG submission 77073) | Enriched soil microbial communities from Old Woman Creek wetland in Ohio, USA - Methanogen_OWC | ecosystem: Environmental > Terrestrial > Soil > Wetlands | place: USA: Ohio | collected...
TGCGGAGAAATATGCTCTTCGGCCGAAGCCGAAAGGCTTTACGATTCAATCGGGGCGGCGGGGAATTTCGACGGCGTCGTCGCCCTGGGCGGCGGCACGGTTATGGATATCGCCAAGCTGGTCGCCTTCAACATGAGAAGGCCGCTGGTGACGATACCGACATCGGCGGCTACATGCGCGGCTTTTACCGCTCTCGCCGTTATATACGACGACGACGGAAGGTTCGTTAAATACGATTATCTGTCGAAAAATCCCGACATGTGCCTGATCGATCCGTCCCTGCTGATGACGGCAGGCGACCGGCTTCTCGCCTCGGGTATCGCCGATACGATGGCGAAATACATCGAGGGTGTCTGGTCGTACGATGGAAAGATCACGGATTATTATTCCGACCTGGGTCTTAATATCGCGTTCAAGATTTATAACGAGGTTCTTTCGAATGGGCGCAGGGCTCTTTCGGATTGCCGCGAAGGCGTCTTAAGCCGCGAGGTTTTCGAGATTTTTTCCTACAACGTCATTGCTTCCGGTCTTTCCTCGGGAATTTCCGGAATGAAGATTTATCCGAATGTCGCCCATTCCGTAGCCAACGGGCTTACACAGATAATCAACGGCCCCGGTCTGGTAAATAAACTTTACCACGGAGAAGGCGTGGCGTTCGGCATGGCCGTCGGAATGGCGCTCATGGAGAGCAATCAGTCCAGAGTCGCTTCCTTTAACGATACCCTGAAATCCTTTGGGCTGCCAGTCACGTTCGACGATATCCTTGGAATTTCTTTCGGAAGGGCATTTTCAGGTGCGGAAAAGGAGAAGCTGGCTGCCAGTGTCGTTGAAAAGGCAATGCAACCGGTCGAATCCATTCACGATCTTCCTCTTATTACCCCCGAATTGCTTTTCAAATCGATATTATGCGCCGGCGAGTGCGCACAAATGTAATACAAGAACTAAAATAGTACGCAGTTTTGCGGATAGCAAAACTGCCATACAACACGCCGAAGGCGTGTTGTCGCACATGACGCTCGGCCTTCGGCCGGTGCCTTGGGAGGTTCGAGTGCGCACAAATGTAATACAAGAACTAAAATAGTACGCAACATGCCGAAGGCGTGTTGTCGCACATGACGCTCGGCCTTCGGCCGGTGCCTCGGAAAGCCAGGACGCTCGCAAACGCGTCGGGTGACGACGAAGATGAAAACTTCGTTCCGGTGTAAAAACCGTTCGGCTTTTACACTGGATAGGAGCGTGACATGCCAGCATCAGCCGGGACGTTGATTTGACATTCGGCTTGACATTATGGTAAAATCTATCTTCGTATTCTCACTATATAATACAGTATAAAAACAATATAAGGAACTTATGCAGCAAGAAGTCAAAACAAGCTGGTTTCCCGGCCATATGGCCCGTGGATTTTCAGTACTCAAAGCGGAAATAAAAAAAGCGCAGGCATTGATAGAGGTTCTCGACGCCAGAATTCCGGTTTCCAGCCGAAACCGCGAAATCAACGCTCTCGCCTCCGGCAAGCGCCGAATCGTAATTTTGAATAAATCCGACCTGGCTCCCCGGTCTCAGCTTTCCGTGTGGGAAAAAAAACTTTCGGGCGAGGAGGGAGCCGTCGTTATTACCGCCAACCTTTCGCGCGACATGTCGGCGGTCAAAAAGATAGTTTCAATGCTTGAAAAAATCCACGCATCTTCGGCCAAAAAATCCCATGCGGGTTATAATATTTCATTCTTGCGAATCGTCGTTCTCGGCATTCCGAACGTCGGGAAATCCACTCTGATTAACAGGCTTATCGGAAAGACGCGGGCGAAGGTCGGAAAATCCCCCGGAATAACGCTCGGGAAACAGTGGATATCGTTCGGAGAGAATTTCGAGCTTCTGGACATGCCGGGAATCCTCGAGCCGAATCTCGATGATCCGGCGGTCGCCGATAAATTGTCCATGACATACGCCGTGACGGACAAGGTCATCGATCCGTTTCTCGTAGCGTCCAGACTGGTGATGCTTATTAAACGCATAATGCCGGCGAATGAGCCGAATTTGAAATATCCTCTCTACTCGATTATCGGAAATTGCGCGAATGGCGACGAAGCCATTGATGGGCTGGCGGCTAACTTTAATTTCATGACGAAGGACGGGGTGCCCGATCATTATCGGACCGCATGCAAAATATTGAATGACTTCCGTGAAGGCCTTCTCGGCAAGTTCGTTCTCGACGATATCGAAGCCGCGCCCCGTGACGGCCGTAATGCGAGGCAAAGGCGCGCGGCAAAAAAGACGGAGACTAAATAATTAATATTATGTAAACCGGAATTCGATCTGGTTTACATCATTCAAAGGGAAAAAATGCTCAAGAGATTTAATAAGTTGTTTTCGAACCTTTTTTCGAATATAAAACAAAGAAGCGAAATCGTCAAAGGACAGACAAAACTTCCCGGTTCCGATTCATCGAGCGTTTTTGGAATGAACGCGCTTCGCGTCGTAAAATGGTCGCTTTTTTTCGCCGTTCTGGTCATTCTGCTCGCCCTCAAGACAAGCAAACCTAATTTCCTTCCCAAACTCAACGAGGTCGCAAAATTCGACATCATCGCGCCTTACACCATAAAAGTCATCGACGAGAAGAAGACCGACGAAATGAAAGACGAGCTCATCAGGTCGGTCCGGGACAAATACAAGTTCGACAAGACCGTGGTCAACGAAGTGCTGAAGAGCGTCGACGAAATTTTCACGCTGGTGAAAACGATCAGAAGCGACAATAAGAAATCGCAACTCACCGACGACGAAGTCGAAAAACGCATATCGGCCTATAAAATTTCATTCAAGTCGGTCAGGACGATGATGACGATGACGGACGAGGCGCTCGAGAAAACGAGAAAGAGCCTCAATAAATTGTTCGAGACGTTAATGAGCGTGGAGATCCCGGCCGAGAACCTCACGATAGCCAAAAGCGAGGCGTCGCTCAAGCTCAAGGGAATGTCTTTCGACGACGAAACCCAGAAGACGATCCTCGACCTTTTCGATCAGAACGTCAGGCCGAATTACGTTTACGATAAGGAAACGACCCAGAAGATGCGCGACAATCTCGTCGCCAACGCCGTCGCCATCGAAAGGCACATCGCCGAAGGCGAGATCATAATCCGCCACGGTGAAATCGTGAAGGCCGACCATCTGGAAATATTCAAGAAATACAACCTGTACGAATCCAGCACCAAGCCCTGGCTGATTTACGTGAGCGCGGCCCTGATCGTGTTTTTCGCAGGGATCGTCGTCATCATCTACCTGCTGCAGAACAAGGGCGAGATATTCAAGCAGGAGAGCCTTCTGACGATGATGGCGCTCATCATTCTATCCATACTGGTAATCGCCAAGATCGTCGACTTCATGGCGGCGGACCGCAACGTGCTGTCGGCGGCGACCTCCAACGATAATTCATTTTATTCCCCTTACATCGTGCCCATCCCGGCTGCCGCCATCCTCATAGCGCTTCTCATCGACATGAAGCTTGCGATAATAATCAACCTCATTCTTACGATATTCGTCGAAATGATCCTGGGGCACAGCAATCTCAATTTCCTGATCGTCAACATCATGAGCGGAACCGTCGCGGTGCTCAACGTCAAGAACGTCAACCAGAGGACCGACCTGACCAAGGCCGGAATCATGGTGAGCTTCACCAATGTTTTTCTGATAACCGCATACGCTCTTCTCGAATATAACGTCATCAATTCCAGCTATTATTCCAACCTCATGAAAAACGTCGTCTGGGGGTTTTTCAACGGATTCATTTCGGCGATATTCGCCATCGGAATGCTCCCCTATCTCGAAAGCATTTTCAAGGTTTCAACGTCGATGCGCATGCTCGAACTCTCCGATCTTAATCAGGCGCTTCTGCGCCGGCTCCTGCTCGAGGCGCCGGGCACGTACCACCATTCGATAATAGTCGGCAACCTGGCGGAGGCCGCTGCCAAGGACATCGGCGCGGACGCCCTCCTGTGCCGCGTCGGTTCCTATTATCACGATATCGGGAAACTCAAAAGGCCGATGTTTTTCGTCGAAAACCAGAACCAGGGGCCGAACGTCCACGAAAACATCAAGCCGAATCTGTCCGCGAAGGTCATAATGTCGCACACCAAGGACGGTTACGAGATAGGCGTGGAATACCAGCTTCCCCAGGAGATCCTCGACATCATTTTGCAGCACCACGGAACGAACCTGATGAGCTATTTTTACCTAAAGGCGATAAGCGCCATGGACAGCGAAAAGAACTCGAAGGAAGAGCTCATAAAGGAAGAATACCGCTATCCGGGCCCGAAACCCCAGAGCAGGGAATCGGCCATCATCCTCCTGGCGGACGCCGTGGAGGCCTCGTTCAGGACACTCGCCAAACCTTCGATTTCGTCCATCGAGTCGCTCGTGAAAAAGATCAAGAACGACAGGTTCAACGATGCCCAGTTCGACGAATGCAACATTACCCTCAAAGACCTCGAAATGATCTCCAGCTCGTTCGTCAGGATAATTGCCGGTATGTACCATTCCAGGATCGAATATCCCGACGCCGATAAGGTCGCCGCCGGCAAGCAGAAATTCCCGGGGCAGCCAAGCGAAATAGAACAACAGGGCCCGGCCTGCCCCGTCCAGCCGCAGACGGCGTCCACGCAGATACCGGCATCCACGCAGCCGCCGACTTCCCCGACGCAGGCGCGAACGGTTCAGTTACAGCCTTCGGCGCTGATTGCCGAACCTAATGCCGCGGGGCGGCCGAATGCCGAGCCGGTTCACTCCGTGGAAGAAAGGACCGGGATGGCCGTGGAAAATATTTCGGCTTCAGGCGAAGCCGGCTCCGGAACGGGCGCCGGCGACGGGGCGGTTCGCGGCGGCAGCCTGCCTTCGGGCGGCAGCGGTTCTTCCGTTTCGGGCAACGTCAAGGAGAATCAGTGAGACTTGAAATAATCGAAAAAACCAGAAAGTATAGATATTCGAAAACTAAAATCGCAGGGCTTTTTCACGCTCTGGCATCTCATTTCGGCATTCCCGCCGATTTCGAGCTCGCCGTCTTTTTTACCGGGAAAACTTCCATCAGAAAGGCTAACCGTGATTTCCGCCGCAAGGATGCGCCTACCGACGTGCTTTCTTTTCCTCTGAACTCCGAAAAGGAGATCGGCGCTTTCAGACGCGGGAAAACAGCCGAAAGCCCCTTCCCGATGGGCGATATTCTGCTTTGCCCGGATTTCATTCTCGAAAGGAACGTCATCGGTTGCGAGCGGGACCTTAACGCGGAGGTCGTTTTCCTCCTCATTCACGGCTTCATGCATATCATAGGCTACGATCACGGCGAAGGCGATTTCGCCGGATCGAAAATGGAAAGGGATGCTTTGCGGTTCATGGGTTCTCATCTGCAAGAAGGCCTTTATAACGGCGTCATCAAGAGGCGATCGTAATTGCATACCCTTCCTGATTTGAACTTAGGGTTCTTCAATGAATCCGTCCTGATAGTAGTTCTTTTTATGATGTCAGGTTTTTTCTCCGGGACCGAGGCCGCCCTTTTCGCTCTCGGAAAAATGCGACTTAAAAAGCTTGAAGACATGGGTTATCGTTCCGCAAGATATATTACTTCTCTATTGAGTGATCCTGAAAAATTAATGATCACAATTATTTTCTCCAATCTTTTTGTTAACACGCTGATTTCTTCGATGACCACTATTTTTGCGATTCAAATAGCGAAATATTTTGGGGTTTCCGAGCCTAACTGCGTCACGCTCGGAACATTTATCATGTCCTATTTTCTCATTTTGATTGGCGAGGTAACTCCAATAAATCTGGCTTTATATTACTCTGAACCTTTTTCAAGGTTTGCTTCATATCCTGTCTATTTTTTGACTTACATTTTTTCAAGGATCATACCGATTATTCCAGTCTTCAAATTCATAACACGTCAATTTATGCCATTGTTCGGGCTTCAGGAGTCCTTGAACCTGATCACGGAACAGGAACTTCATTCGGCCATTTCCTTAGGAGAAAGAGAAGGAATGCTTGAACATCAGGAAAAACAGATGATTCACAGCATATTCGAATTTGGCGATACGATAGTCAAGGAAATAATGACGCCGAGAGTGGACATGGTTTGCGTGAAGGCTGATTCGACGATCGAAAGCGTAATCAAAACATTCAAGGAAGCTGGGTATTCAAGGCTTCCGGTTTACGAGAACAAGTTGGATAATATCGTCGGGATTGTCCATGCGAAGGACCTTCTTGGACAAACCAAAGAAGGTGGCGACCTTTCCGTTTCTGTAAGAACCCTATTGCGCAACGCCTATTTTGTTCCGGAGACAAAACAGATCGATTCTCTTTTGAAGGACTTTCAGCAGAAAAAAGTTCAGATGGCGATTGTGGTCGATGAATACGGCGGTACTGAGGGGCTCATTACGATGGAAGACATCATCGAGGAGATAGTCGGCGAGATTCTCGACGAACACGACGTCGACGAGAGCCTTTATGAAAAACTCGACATTTACACCTACAAGGTCGATCCGAAGATCCCTGTATCCGAATTCAATTCCCTGATGGGGGTCGAGATACCTGAAGAGCTTTTCGAGACTCTCGGCGGCCTTCTGTACGATCTTATAGGTCATATTCCACATATAGGCGAAGAGGTCGCTTTCGAGAACCTTCAGTTCAAGATTATTCACGTCGATGGAAAACGTATTAAGAAAGTATTCGTAAAAAAAATTCCGGAAGCGATACCTTCCATTATAGATCTAGAATCGGACCATAGCGACAAGGAAGAATGATCCGGCGAGGGGAAAAAGGAAAAAAAACATGGGAATTCTGATAATTTTTATATTCGGTATTGTTTCGATAGTAATGCTCGCTTTCTTCGCAGGAGCCGAGGTCGCAATGATTTCCGTTAACAAGGTCAGGATACAGCTTCTGGCTGAGGGCGGAGGCGGAATACAGAATGCACGGATTTTGAACGATCTGCTTAAAGAACACGAAATGGTGGTTTCGGCGATGCTGATAGGAGTCAATTTTGCTCTTATTTTTGGCACCGCCGTCATGACGTTTTTGTTAAATAGTTATGTTGGAAATTCTTACGCGATCATCATAACTACCGCCATAATGCCCCCACTTTTTCTGATTTTTGGCGAGCTGATTCCAAAAAAAATCAGCAGGATAAACGCTGATGCGGTTGCATTGAAATATGTCCGCGTGATAAGGTTTTTCTATAATAATTTTTATTATATAGTCAAGCATTTCACCTTTCTTCTAAGATTTCTAAAAAAGATCGTGAAATCCAAAGCGGTCAGAAATCCTGTCATGACGAAAGAAGAAATACAGTATCTTATAAAAATGAGTGAATCGGAAGGTGTAATCAAAAAATCCGAGGGACGGATGATCGATTCCGTTTTTGAATTCAATAAAATGCATCTCAACGATGTCATGACGCCGAGAAATGACGTTTTTGCAGTATCGATATCATCTTCGATCAGCGAAATACTTGAACACGTCGTTCGTGAAAAATTTTCCAGGATACCAGTATATGACCGCAATATCGATAATATACTCGGTTTCATATATGTTCCTGACCTTCTTTTGGCGGACAGGCTCGAAGGTAAAAAAGTTAAGGATTTTCTTCGCAATATTCTTTTCTCGCCCGAATCAAAAAAAATCGGACTGATGCTTCGCGAGATGCAGAAAACCAAGATCCATATGTCTATTGTCGTAGACGAATTCGGGCAGACGGCTGGTCTGTGCACGATGGAGGATCTTATCGAAGAGATAGTAGGAGAGATAAGGGACGAATACGATGTTGACGAACCGGAAATTATCAAGATTACTGAAAACTCATTCCTGGTAAATGCCATGATGGATATCGAGGATGTGGCCTCCGAGCTTGGAATGACGATAGAAAACGACGAGCCTGACGACGTGAAGACCATAGGCGGCCTTGTGATGAGCCTTCTTGGAAGGATACCGGCCCAGCGCGAAGAAGTGTCGATCGGAACGACGAGGTTCATCGTCGAAAAAGTCGATAAACAGAGGATCAAGCAGCTTAAAGTGATAAAAAAGGCGGCAAGCCAGACGGAGGAAACGAATGCCTGAAACGGCTCCAAATAACAAATTCAGATCGGGTTTCGTCGCGGTGCTCGGAATGTCCTCCGCGGGAAAATCGACTCTGATCAATTCGCTGGTCGGCGAAAAGATTGCGATCGTATCGTCCAAGCGTCAGAGCACGCGTTCCGCGCTTCGCGGAATATATACAGATGAAAATGCCCAGATAATTTTCGTCGACACTCCCGGTTTTTTCACGCCCAAGGACAAGTTAGAGGAATTCATGCTCAATTCCATGGTGAATTCGCTGGACGCGGCGGACATGATAGTCTTTCTCGCCGATATAAACGTGCCGGCCTCGGTGATTCCGAAAGAATTTCTCAATATGGTTATCAAGTCCAAGAAACCCAAGATACTGGCGGTTTCGAAAGTCGATAAATCGTCAGATTTCAAAATTTCAGAACACCTGGACCTTTTGAACATATCGACGTATTTCGACGAGACGGTTCCCGTTTCCGCCACGAATGGAATAAACATCGTCAAGCTCAAGGAAGCCATAATTAAATATCTTCCTTACGGCGATATGCTTTATCCCGAGGATGAGCTGACCGACGCCAGTTCGCGTTTTATCGTTTCGGAAATAGTCAGGGAGTCGATATGCGAAATTACGCATGATGAAATTCCTTATTCCGTTGCGGTCTTTTGCGAAGAATTCGAGCAGCGGGAAGGCGGAAAATATTTTATCGCCGCGACGATATACGTCGAACGTGATTCTCAGAAGGCGATAGTGATCGGAAAAAACGGTACCAATATAAAAAAAATAGGTACCAGGTCCCGGCAGCTTCTTGAAAAGGTTTTGAGCCTCGGGTCGTTTTTGGAGCTCAGGGTCAAGGTGGCGGAAAAATGGCGCAAGGATGACAGGATGCTGCGATTCCTCGGATATTATCCTCAGAAAAAAGGTTCTTAGACGATATGGACGAAACAGTCCTCATGGCCGACGAATGCGTCGTGCTTAAATCGATGAACTATCGCGAAAGTGACAGAATAGTTACGGTATTTTCCCGGACTTTCGGCAAAAAGAACCTTCTGGCCCGCGGCGCCTGCAAAGAAAATTCGAAACTTTCGGGATTCACCGATTCTCTTTCGATAATCCAGTATGTTCCGAAAAATACCAGGACATTTACTCTGCTGACCGAACCGGGAATAATATCGCCGCTTTTTCACATAAAAGAATTCGGCACATCCTGTTTCGCCGCGTTCGCTCTGGCGGAGCTTACCATGCGGTGCTCGGAATTCGAGTCGCCGATGCCCGGGATTTATGGGGCGCTCAAGGATTCGCTGGTGCTTCTCGATCTTCTGGATTTCTGCGACGATCGCGGCGCGTCCCTAATAGCGATCAGGTTCAAGCTCTTTTTTATCGAGCAGCTGGGTTTTTCGATTAATTTCGCGCATTGCATGTCCTGCGGGCGCGGGCTTTCAAAATTGATCTACGATACGCAGCGAGGAGGCAACATCTGCGAACGATGCGCGATCGGCGTATCCGAATTCATAGACGCCGAAACGGCTATGGGCGCCATACAAAGGATCTCCACCGAACCGGATATCAGGCGAATACTCGCATCGACTTTTGAAAAAGGCGACATCTTTAAAATGAAAGAGATATTAAAGGCTCACATAAAGGCGAATCTGCACGTGGCGCTGGCGTCTGAAAAAATATAGAGGACGGAGGTAATAATGCCTATCAGTAAAAGCGAGATATTCGAAAAAGTGGCACAGTTTTCTGATCAATCCTGGGTAAAGCGCCGTGAAGTGTCAGAATCCATCGTCGCCGGCGCTCTCGATCAGGCCGACGCCGCCCGCGAAGTGGCGTTCGCGGTTTCCGATAAACTCGAGCTTTCCCGCGAATCGTCTACTCCGGCCGATTTCAAGAATATCCTTTACTGGTCGGTCAAGACGCTTGGTTCTTTGACAGCGTCCGAAGAATGCCGTACCGTCCTCGTTTCGATCGTCAAGGACAGACAGCTGAAGGAAAAGTATCGTCAGATCGCCATGAGCGAACTGATGAAATATCCATACAGCGACAGATTCCGCGATGAATTGATGACGCTTCTTTGCGATCCTGATTGGAAAATCAGGCAACTGGCCGCGAAACAGCTCGAAACATTTCCAGCCGAACTCGTTTCACAGTATCTGATGAAGGATTTTTACAATATCACCAATGACGATGTAATATATTGGGTTCTTCAGATCATCGGACAGCAGATGGGGGACAACGCTCTCAAATTTTTCGAGGGAATTCTATATTCGTCTCCAACCAGCACGAAATTATACGTTATTCTGGCGCTGTCCTCGATCAAAACCGAAAGCTCCTTTAAACTTATCGTCGACTGCTTCGACGATCCTTCTTACATGATCCGCACGCAGGTCCACCAGATAGTTGAGAAAAATATCAAAATATGCGCCAAGTATGTTTATAATTTCGCTTTCTCGACGGACTTTCGCACGCGTTGCGAGGCTCTCAAATATCTCATCAAGTCGACTGAGCCGCAATATCAGAGCATGGTTACGAAAATGGTCACGCAGGGAACGGCCGAAACCAAGATACTGGGGCTTATATCGCTCGGCGAGGCCGGCGAGATGCTGGCGATCGATTTCGTCTACGACAGGTTTGCCGATGATTCCTG
>Ga0079303_10000372_pt1 | contig 10718 bp, 7 predicted proteins | sample Methanogen_OWC_FD_77073 | JGI IMG/M metagenome (GOLD analysis project Ga0079303, IMG submission 77073) | Enriched soil microbial communities from Old Woman Creek wetland in Ohio, USA - Methanogen_OWC | ecosystem: Environmental > Terrestrial > Soil > Wetlands | place: USA: Ohio | collected...
ATTGGTTTACCGCTGACCTATGTGGATATTCTCGGCGGAAAACTTGCCATGAGTCCTCTTGTGATGCCATTTTCGGAAGGGCCGGCTCGACTTGTCCGATTGAGCCAGGTGTCTCAAGACCCACCCGTCCTTCGTGTGACATTCTTTTTACGCGAACTCTCCATTCCTCGTCTTCGGACTCTTGGAGATACGCTTGAAGTCAGCTTCGACTCGACGGGTTCGAGCGGCGTCAGATCGAGTGGCCCGTCCTATGCACGCCGGACAGGACCACAGCCCTATTCACTGCTCGAGCCAGCCAGCAGTCGAGGCTCAAAACAACCAGAAGTGCCCATTCCGAGCGAAATTCCCACAAAACTGACAATCGTAACCCCGATCGATCTCAATCTGAAGGGTGTCGAAGCATCGAACCTGCTCAGAGAACTTGCCAAGCAGGCTGGCATGAATGTGCATTTCCGCGATGCGTTCGATTCCTATGTCGATGTGCAGGCGGTGGCATCCAGCCCTTTGGAGGCCATGTCGGCAGTTGTGACGAAACTGGGCGGAACCCTGTCCATTGAGGATGGCGAAATCTGGATCTCCCTGGCAGGAAACCCTCTTCTGGCCTTTTCGGACCAGGATCTGATCGAGGGTGCCGATCTGCGCGGCCTTGTGCTTGGCGATGTTCTGCGCGCGCTCGGCCAGATCGGCGATATAAACATCGTGCTCGACAAGTCTCTTGCGCAGGTGAAGGATCAGCCGGTTGATGTTCTTCTGCAGAAAATGACGTATCGCCGGGCTTTTGAAACTCTTCTGAGAATGCATGACCTGATGGTTCGGGCGATTGATTCTCATACGTTGCTTGTGCAGACGCAGAGCGCGGCGAGACTGGCTGCCGGAAATGCCGTCCGCGTTCTGCCCCTGCGAAATAACCTGGAAAAGATCAAGGGGCTGCTCGAAAAATCATTCACTCCGGCGATTCTCGAGCGGGTGAAACTCGACGAGGATCTTGGAAATCTTGTTGTCATCGGTGACCGCGAGGCTGTCGAGCAGGTGCAGAGCTACGTTGAAGCGCTCGAAGGCAAAATTTCGCGAGCCGGGGAAAGTCTGAAACGCGTTCTTTACAGGCCTGCGAATACGAAACCTGACGATCTGATGAAACTTGTCGCAGACTCACTCGGAGAAAAAGGCGCACCCAGGATGCAGCGCGACGAGAGAACGGATACCATCGTGCTGTCGGGTTCTTCCGATGCTGTTGAACGGGCGCAGACGCTGATGAAGGATCTGGACCGGCCTCCCACCAGACAGGCGATTATTGAAGTGCGCCTGCTCGAAGTAAAACGGCAGGATCTTTCAAAGCTTGGTCTGAAGCTCCAGAATGCATCCATCGGGGTGGCCGACGTCGCGAGATTGCCTTCACATATCGCGCTGCCGGCTGATTTTTCCGTTGATAATGACATCGTGAAGGCAAAGACCCTCGCGAACCCGACGCTTCGGTGCATGGATAAGGAAGAAGCGACAATAGATATCACCGAACAGATTCCGGTGAAAAATTCGGTCATCAATTATCTGCCTGTTGGCTCCGTCGGATCTTCCGGTTCACAGCTTGGCGTGCAGACAACCGACAACTGGACCACGTATGACATTGGCATCAAGCTGAATATCAAGCCGCATATCCATGTTGACGATGAGGTCACGCTCGATCTGAATGCCGATTTCACCGAACTCGTCAAAATGGTCGAAGGGCACCCCTGGACGGCAAAGCGAAATGTAAAAACTCGCGTTCGCGTCAAAAACCAGGAAACGGTTGTCATTGGTGGCTTGATTCGCCGTAAGCGGGGAGAAGAGCGCAAGCCGATTCCTCTTTTGAGCCGGATTCCGCTCCTGCGCAGACTGGTGAAGCCGGTTGAGTATCGTGACATCGAACTCGATGAAACGGAAATGGTTATCCTGCTGAGACCTCATGTTGTCGGTTCTTCTGCATACAAAGGCGATTCGGCCGATGTTTCTGCGGCACGCCGGGATGTTGAACCGTCGAGGGCCCGGGCTGGAAAGACCACCTTCGCCGCTGGCGGGGCCGCAAAATGATCCAGATGAGCGTGCAGGCTCTGAAAGCCCGTTCATGGGTCATCCTGGCGATTTTTCTTGCCGGCGCGCTTGTCGGATTCCTCGGGGAAGGCGGATCACTCGAATCAGCCAGCACCGTTACCAGAAGCGACATGCTCAACGAGTGGGCGCGCGTTCTCAGGATTCTCAAGCCGCTGCTGAATATCGAAGCGATCGAGGCACTGAGAATGCCGCCATATGTGGATATTGCGCCTGAACGGGATGATATGGCTGTTGCTGTTCTCGGGGCGGGGCTCATGCAGGGCTTTGCGGACGGCCGATTCCTTCCTGAACGCCAGATCAGCCGTGGGGAAGGCCTTCTTGGCGCCGGCCGCCTCGAAGAGTTTCTTCGAAGCAGCCTGCGACAACGGACCATACGTCGTGACCGGCGCCCGACATTTGCCGATGTCCCTGACGGGCATTGGCTCCTGGATTCCCTGGGTCGCCTGAGCGGGATCGGCGCAATGAGCGCATTCAGCAGTGAGCGATTGTTACCGGACCGTTTCCTGACGGGTGCGGAACTTCGTTCGATAGGGAATGATATTATTCAGTATTTCGGCCAGGATGTCGCGATCATCGAGTCGACCCAACAGGGACTTTCCATCACCCTGAAACCGGCCATCGGCGAGCTTTCTCTGCGAGATTTGCGATATTGCTGGGCTGGAGGAATCTGGCATATGATGCCCGACTCACTGATCATACCCTGGGAAGAGCGCAAAGCGGGCGGCCGTCTGCATATTGCCGCGGCGGAATGGATGGTTGCGCCGGCGGATGTCATTCCGGCAAAGGACCAGTCCTGGTTTCTCGCCATTCGACGAAACCCGGTCGCCGCCATCCAGGGGCGTCGCATTTGTGATCCAGCCTCCGCACCCGTATTCACCTACACGACGGCATCAGGCTCTGAAACTGCCCATGACCGTCTTGAAGCGCATCTTGATGCGTTGTATGCAAAAATGCGGCGCAATGCTCCCGAAACAGCTGCTCTGCGGGATGCCCCGACTGGTATCGCTTCGGAGCCGTTCGGCCCTCCAGGCCAGGCACAGGCTGCTCCACAGAAAACTATTCAGGAAGATATATATAAAGAAAACATATCAAAATCCGCGGACGGGATGTTGCCCGTTCTCGGATGCGTGCTTGACAGTCTGAGCCGCAGGCCCATCGGTGGCGCCACGATCCTTGTCGGGAACAGGGATTACACCTCGGAGAAAGATGGAACATTCAGATTCTCGGCTCCGAAAGATTCTCTTGCGGAAGTCACGGCATACGCCGAGGGATACGAGGCTCTCACGCTCAAGCACCGCGCCGGTTTCCGCGAAACACCGCTCATTATCCAGCTCAGGCCGGTTCAGGTCGTTTTTGAAGGAGTCGTCGTCGACTTGGAGTCCAGCCAGCAGATCAGCGGGGCGCGGGTGAAAATCGACGGTAAATCCGTAGTTTCAGGCAGTGATGGTGGATTCCGCATTCCCAGAGTGGCCGCGACGTATCATCAGTTGTCCTGCTCTGCTCCCGGATACATGGATACCGTCGAAATTGCCTATGCGGACGTATCCGGCAAGCCATACGAGATTCGCTTGAAGCCTCTCATTTCGGGGGTGACGAGTTCCGACGATGCTCTTCCACAGGACGAGCCGTATCCCGAATTCCCTGTTGATATACAAAATACCCAGGCAGCAAACGGATCAGAATGATTTTCGTTTGAGTCCATCGACCTGATACCGGTCCAGATGGGCAACCCGACTCGGCAGACTGTCGAACCGTGAAGATCAGTATCATGCCATGTCGCTCACCCATCGATCTCTTCGGGTGGTCGGATGAATGAATCCAAAGACCGTCAGGGTTGCATGCTTATACGAGGCGTTGATCCTGCTTTTGTCGTGTCGAAATGCGGGCTCTTCGAGGCCGGTCTGACAATGTGCGGAGTGATGAAAATGATCAGCTCGGTGCGTGTTTCTTTTGTGGATTTTCTCTGAAACATCTTCCCGATTCCCGGGAGATCACCGAAAAACGGCACTTTGGAAATGCTTTCACTCTTGTCTGTTTTGATCATGCCACCGATCACAATCGTGTGATTGTTTTTGACGATAACCTGGGTCTGAGCCGTTCGGTTACTGACATTCGGTGTCGAGTTGCCGCCCAGAGTGGTATAACCGAGGATACTCTTGATGGTAGGCGTGATATCGAGGAAAACCTCGTCGTTGCCCGTCACCGAAGGTGTGACTTCCAGTTTGATATCGGCATTTTCCTTGCCGATCGTGCTCGTTACCTGCCCGGTCTGAGCATTTACCGTAGAGGCTGATACAAAGGAAATCTCCTGGCCGACGGAAATATTCGCCTTGCGGTTGTTGAGCGTCGTTATGACGGGGTTGCTGAGAACCTTGGCGAATGAATGGGTTTTCAGCATCGCCAGCAGAGCTCTGAACTGGTTGACCGTCAGGCTGCCGAACCTGAATACGCCCGTTCCGCCAGCGGTGGCTTCTTCGGGGGAAATGGACATGTCGAATACATTTTCCGTCGTGCCCGGGATGGGGATCTGTTTTTGCCAGTTGATGCCGAGCCGCTCTTCTTCGTTCAAATCTATTTCATATATTTGTGCATCTATAGTAACCTGCATCGGGGCGATATCCAGCTTTTCGATGATTTCGTGGATCCGCTCGAGGTTGTTCGGCGAATCGGTGATGATCATCATGTCCATGCGGCCCGTGCTGGTTGAGCCGCCAGCCGCGCCCGCCTGCGATGCTTGACTCGAGCTGAAGGACTGGATCGTGGCGCCGGGCGCAACTGTCTGGATTGGCTGCTGAAGAACGGTGGCATCGATATAATCGAGATAAAAGACCTCGGTCACCGGTCTTGCCGTTATATCGACCGACGCTTCTCCAACATCGAGTTTTGGAATGAATGTTTCAAAATCCATGAGCTTGGCGGCGGTATCGGTTATGACAAGCGAGTTTGTTCTCATGTCCACTTCGCAGGTGCCTTTTGACGGCGTCAGCTTGCTGTCGATGACGGGCTTTACGGCGGAAGCATTGGTATTCCGGATATTGAAAATCTTGGTCAGAAGCGGGGCATTTTCAGTCTTGAAAATGCGGAGAATCGTGCCGTCCCAGGCAAAGGCAAGGTTGAAACTCCGAAGAAGTGTGTTGAAGGCCTCTTCGACCGTAACATCACTGAACAGCACTGTCACTTCCCCTGAAATGTCATTTGCGAGCATCAGGTTCAGATTTATCAATGTCGCGAGCGACCGAAGGGCATCCTTGATATCGGTCTGGCGGAAATCCAGCGACCTGATTGACAGATTCATTGAGGAGGAAAGCTTCAGCTCGGATGCAATTTCGGTTTCTGTTTTCGCTGAACCGCCGCCCGCAGGAGTCTGAGCCTGGGAAGCAGGCGGTACGAGTCCCTGGGGCTGCGCACCGGTTACAGGTGAAGGATTTCCGGGAGGCAAAGCCGTCGCGCCGCCGGCCTGGGGGAAGCCGGATCCGGCAGGCTGGGGCGTATCCGGCGATGCGGATGTCGCTGCCGCCGCCTGAAAAAGAGGAAACGCAGGATCACTGGGAGTTTCAGGGATCAGGGCGATCGCATCTGCTGATAACCGGTCAGGAGTTTGTGGCATTTTCATTCTGGCGCCGTTTCCCATATCGACCCAGCCAAGGCTTCGGGATGCCGGACGACTGGCCGGAGAAGGGATCGACAGAGCCGGCGCGGGCTGTCTCACGGTTGGAAATGTCGATTGAAGAGACGTTGCCAGTCCGCCGTTGGCAGCCGGTGATTTTATTGCCGGCCGGCGTGCGGATGACCTCGGAAGCGGTTGCCAGGAAGCTGCAGCGGCTGTGCCGGCTTCTGCAACGGGGCGGGGGCAGCCCTCGAGGAGCAGTGCGGCAAACAGCGCTGCGAACAGGATTTTCCGGCACCTGAGCAGGGTCAATTCAGAGTCTCCTCCAGCATCAGATATCGGCAACAGACGCGCTTTACGCGAGAGCCTTACTGCGGTTTGGACAGCTGGCAGTGAGCGTCTTTCACGATCTCGTTGCCGTTTACATCGTGGATTCTCAGTGAAGCCGTCACTCGCAGAGGTGCGATGTCGGACGGGGTATTGATAAGCAAATTCGCGACCTGGAGCGTATATACAGGAATAGAAACGGTCGTTTTCGTGCTTGGAGCCAGATACAGGTCAAGGGGCATGTCCTGGATGACGATCTCCGGAAGTGGTTCGCCGATTCTCGATTCATAGGTGACAGAGTAGCTGACAATCCGGGAAGGAACGCCTGTTTCCACGCTCAACTCAATGGAAAGTGGTGTCGTGGTGATGTCCAGCGTTCCGCTTGCATCCTGCGTGATGGTCGCCGTAACCGGATCGGGAGTTACCTTGGTAACGGTCATGACGACAGCCGGGCTGATGGTCTTTTCGATGCAGCCGCTCAGCATGATCAGGCTTGCAAAAGAGAGCCAGAAAAGAAATCGGTGGCGCCGTCCTGTGAAACTCATGATCTATCTATCGGCACAAGAGAACATCTCAAAGAACCGGAATTTTACTGGCCGCTGCGTTTCATGAAATCATCGACGACGGATACTGTATCGCTTGATATACTTATCGTGACTCCGGTTTTGGGAAGCAGATAGATCTTGTCATGATCGTCGAGCGTCACATGGGTTTTTTCGATTTTCCTGATGGTTTTCCCCGCAAAGGTCTCGCCGAGCCGGTACAGCTTGCGATCGATGATTGCGACCAGGGCTTCACGGGTTTCAATCGTTCCGGCGAATGGGGCATTGAGTATTTCAGTGGGCTTGGTTTTGCTGGCTTTCAACGGATCTGCCGCAATAGCGGCTGCCGCGGACGCCTGAGCCTGCTCGATCATCTTGGAAAAGGGCGACGGCTCAAAGGGGCTTCGGGAAAGATTCGCGAAGCCGAAAAGCACGGGATCTCCAATGGTGGCGGCTGATGTCGCACCGGTATCGGGAGTTGGGGTCTCCGTGCCTGATGCGGGTTCCCCGAGGGAAGAGGCCATTTCATCGGGCGTTCCGCTTGCAAGCCCTTCCGTCGATGAGGCATTTTCATCCTCGGCTGTTCCGGATGTGTTGTCGCCAGGCGTGCGAAGATCGAGGTCATCGAGATTGACGGACGCTGCCGGCCGCTTGGAAGGTTTGGGAACGGTCTTGGGCTTGTTTTTATAAAACTCCGCTCCCATGGCCAGCGACAAAATGATCAAGCTCAGGTAGAACAACCTCGTGCCCATTTCCTGTCCTCAGCCGCCTTCCGGAGTTGGAGCGGCAGCCGGTGCTTCCGGACGTTCGAGGAGCAGCACGGCGGTCGGCATGACATCGAACCTGAACGTGCCGCTTGCATCGGGTACCAGCTGTGGAAGAGTGACGGAAACGATCTTTTTGTGCTTTTCGAGAATCCGCAGAAATGTTCCGAGCTGTTTGAAATCGCCGGTGAATGAAATTTTGACCGGATACTCTTCGAACGAAACCGTTTCAAAAGTTCTGGAAACGGGTGGCTGTGGATTGATGCTTTTCAGCTCGAGTCCAGCTTGCTTTGCCAGTTTTCTGAGATCCTGAAGGAACTGGGGTGCTTCCATTTTCCTGTAGCAAAGTTCTTCTGCTTCGAGGCGGGCTTTTTTGAGGTCGGTTACTTCGATTTTTATTTCTTCGATGTTTGCGACAGCTGATTCAAGACCTTTGATCTGATCCTGGACCCCTTTGTTTTTTTTCTTTTCTTTTTCGAGAATGAGTTTCTGAGGAGAATAGAGAAACTTCCAGCTCAGAATGATGATTGCAAGAATGATAACCACTGGTGGAGCTGCCAGCTTGGGGTCTTCTTTCGCTTTAGCCAGCCATTCCTGCAGTTTGAATTCTTCACCCATCGCAGATCAGTTCCCTTCAGCAGGTTTTGCCTCTCCTGCAGGAGCTGGTTCGGGAACGGCCGGTTCGGGAACGGCCGGTTCGGGAATACTTATCTTTCCGGATATACCGAATTTGATGAAATACTGTTTCTCATCTATCGGCACTTCTTCCGTGGAATCGATCGAGGGGGTTTTGAGAAATGTCGTGTGCTCGAAAGATTTTATATAATCAAATACACGATCCGACGAGTCGGTTTGTCCGGAAATTTTAAATGTTGCCTGGTCGGCCTGGCGGGATATATTCATTTCCGTGACGAAGATCTGCTTGGGGGTTATGCTGGCTATTTCGAGCAGAATCTCAGAGTTCGGGAACCGGAGCTTTTTTACTTCATCGGGAAACCCGACTTCTTTCGCCAATGCTTCTTTCTCGCTGAGAAGCTGTGTAACCTCGTTTTGAGACGAATTCAATTCGGCGAGCTTTTCATTCAGTTTCGTATATTCACTCTTAACGGCTGAGACATCCTGGCGGATTTTAACGATTGGAATAAATACCAGCAGGAGAACCAATAAAATAAGAAGCACGGCAATAATGCGCAGCTTTTTCTCATCCATTTCGAGGCTGATGCCGAGTTTCTGAAGGAATCCCGCACCGAATTTCGAACTGACTTTTGAAAGGTCGAGCGACTGGGTATGCCTGTTCGGAAAGAGAATATCGATGAAATTGATTGTCTCAGGATTCCCGTTGTAAAGAGCCACTCCGACAGGTGCCGCGAATTGTGGTGCCTCGATGACCAGCTTGTCGGCCGGATAATTGATGTCGCTCGTTGAAAGTGTTTTAAAGGGGTTCGCAAGCTCGACCGGAATTTCCAGGCTTTCCTGGATGAATTCCTTAAAGTTTTTCATCGCGGCCGATCCACCTGAAAGAATCGCTTTGTCTATGCCGCTTTCACCGAGCTGAGAGATGTAAAAACTGATCGACAATTGTATATGCTGAAATATCTTTTCGACGGCGGAAAAGATCTGCTGGGCGGCGAATTTTTCGGCGCTCTTCAGATTCTGTATCTCATCCGGTGGTACGATGCCTATTCTATGCTTGAGATCGATCGCTTCGGCGAGCGTTTTGAACTCGATTTTTGCGCCATCCTGCTCGCCGCCGGCGAATATCGCTTCCGTAATCGTCTCGCCGCCCATGTTGATGTCACGGTAAAAATGGAGAATACCGTTCTTGTAGATCATCACGGAGGTTGTTTTGTGACCGCAATGGACGACTGCAACCTTGAGTTCTTTTCCGGGCGGGGGGGCCAGCTGGCTCTTCAGGGCTAGTTCGAGCGCCTGGGGAAGGGTGAGAATCCCCTCGTTCGTCATGCCGCCGCCCTTGAAATTATCCGTTATGAACTGGACGATATCTTTCTGGAGAGCTGCCACCATGACTTGAACGAGGGCTTTCTCGTCCTTGACCACTTCTCCGATTCTCGAAAAGCCAAGAACCGCATTTTCCATTGAGAACGGCATCTGTTTGGCCGCTTCGGCTTCGACGGAGAGTTTAAAAGCGTCCTTCTCGGGGGTTGGAGGAATCTCGAAATACCTGATCGTAACGGAACGGCCGGAAGCCAGTGCGATGGCGCGTTTTGTCTGGATCTGGTTGTCGTAAAGCAGTTCCGTGAGCTGCTTCGTGAGAAACTTCTGAAGCTTGAGAATCGCATCTTTCTCGATATCATCACGGCTCATCTTCTCTTTGTCTTCAGCCGTCAGAAGATGCGTAAACGACGGAAGCGGGAGATGTGCCACCGTTTTCAGGGTTGGCTTGCCGTCGGCATCCCGCTCAACATAAATGAATTTGAGCGAAAAAGCACCGATATCCACCGCCACGAAGGATTCGAATTTTGTCTCTTCAGCCATAGCGTTTCGCTGGGATATTTCTCCACGGAAATTCTACTGCCCGATTACGCAGAATGGGCAGAACGGGCGGGGAAAAAAACGGGGCGCACACTGTGCGCCCCGTCGGACTCATTGATCTTAGAATCTGACCCGGGCCACCGAGAGCAGGATGTCGTCCCCTTCGTAACCGGGTGCCGTAGCATCGACGGAATTATTGAAACCCTGGTCGGCGCCGGCCGCGTGTAGCCAGATACCTTTGTTGTAATGATAGTATCTTATCTTCGTGCCCCACGAGTCAAACATGAAATCCGAGGGATCTGAATCCATGTAAGGGCCTTTCCACTTTTTGTTGACATAGTTTGTGACACCGAAAAGCGCGTTGCCGTTGGCTGCTGCTCCAAAAGTGTTGGATGTCAGGACGTTGTTCTCTAGGGTATCTCCGAAGAGCTGATCTGAGTTATATAACGCGGAGGTTGTCGTCTGTGTCGGTGATCCGTTGAACGGATAGCGGCCGATATCACTGTTGTAGGCCATGATGGCGCTCTTGAGGGCGGAAAGCTTGGATTTCGTCGCCGATGAGCGGCCCTGGTCTGTGATGCTGCCGATCATTGGGCCGGCAACCGAAGCAAGCACGGCAATGACGATGATGACAACCATGATTTCCATCAGCGTGAAACCCTGGTTAAGCTTCGTATTCATGTGTCTCATATCCCCCCCAGTCTTCGCGTCGGATTCCCGACTGTTCTTGCGACTTGTTAGCAATATAGGGAAGGACATCGGCAAGGTCAAGGGAAAAGTTCAGGGCAAACGCAAACTTTCGTACCCACGCATAGCTGACTCCAGTCAGCGAAAGAGCTTTCGCCCTTGCGTACCTTGTTAGCTCGTGAAACCCGCATGAAAAAATTTGGAGTACATCGC
>Ga0079303_10000374_pt1 | contig 10715 bp, 6 predicted proteins | sample Methanogen_OWC_FD_77073 | JGI IMG/M metagenome (GOLD analysis project Ga0079303, IMG submission 77073) | Enriched soil microbial communities from Old Woman Creek wetland in Ohio, USA - Methanogen_OWC | ecosystem: Environmental > Terrestrial > Soil > Wetlands | place: USA: Ohio | collected...
CCTGCACGGCGAAGAACGATGTCTTTCGCTGTTCTTTTCAGATATCGAAGGATTTACAACGCTCTCCGAAGGTCTTTCACCGCTCGTGGTGGTCAACATTCTCAACGAGTATCTGACCGAGATGACCGACATCATCTTCAAGTATGACGGACTTCTCGACAAGTATGAGGGCGACGCCATCATGGCAGTTTTCGGGGCCCCGGTCGACCAGGCCGATCACGCGATCCGCTCCTGCCGGTGCGCGCTCGACAGTCAGAAAGCGCTGAAAAGGATGCGCGAACACTGGCGCCAGGAAGGCAAGCCCGAACTCTTCGTCAGGATAGGCATCAACACGGGGGTCGTCGTCGTCGGCAACATGGGATCGAGAATGCGGTTCGACTACACCTGCATCGGCGACAACGTCAATCTTGCCTCACGCCTGGAAACCGCCAACAAGATGTTCGGAACAGGTATCCTGATCAGCGGGAATACCGCCGATCTGGTCAAGACGGCGATTCTCTGCAGATTTCTCGGCATGATCCGGGTTGTCGGCCGCCAGCAGGCTGTGCCGGTCTACGAAGTGCTCGCAAAGCTCGACGACCAGGACAGCGACAACATCGAAATACAGCAGCACCGCAAAAAAACCTATGAAGAAGCGCTGCAGATGGCCCTGAGCAGAAACTTTTCCGGCTCCGTCACGGCCCTGTCGCAGTATCTGTCTTCCGGGGTCGAAGACCGGCCAGCGCAGCTGCTCCTCGAACGGTGCCAGGGATTCGTGGCGGCACCGCCCCCCCCGGAATGGGACGGCATCATGATCCAGGATCAGAAATAGGATGGCGGGTGTATTCGGGCTGGTGTATCATCGAAGCATGCGACGCCTGCTGACATGTCTGACACTTTTTGCCGCGCTCGGAATGAGCATGCCTGATCCTGCCGCCGCATGGCGGAAATGGGAGTATGTGCAGCCGCACGAGCTCGAAATAACCATCCAGCCGGAAGCACCCGAGATCGTTGCCGGCGAGGTTGCAACGTTCACCATCCGCGTGCGCAACCGGACCGATAAAACCGTTGATCTGCAGTTCGAAACCGGCCAGCGCTGGGATATGGCCTGTTTCCATGAAGGAACGCAGATCTGGCAGTGGTCAAACATGCTCCGGTGGGAGGAAGCCCCGCACAGCATCCCGATCCGGACCGACCAGCCTGAAACCACGACACTGAGCTGGCGCACCATCGATCGCACCGGCGCGCCGCTTCCGCAAGGCGTGTATAAAATGCAGGGGATGGTCATGTGCTCGCCACGCGCCTTGGTGAGCAATGCCGCCGAAATACGGCTGCTTCCGCCCGTCGAGCGCCGCCAGGATGTCGTGAAAGTCAAAATCGGCCGGAATTTCGAAGTCAAGGTGCCGCATTTTGTCGACAAACAGACGGTCACCTGGCAGATCGAATACGATTACAACGACAACCGGATCGATCCGGTCGACCGGCGCTGCGACGATACCGATGAAATCATCACCTTCATCGCCAAAAGAGTCGGTCATGTCACGGTCCATCTGTATGCACACCCAGAATTCAAGCATGTCGACAGTTCGCTCGAGCGACGCACCTTCCGCGTCGAAGTCGTCGAACACGACTGACGGTAACAGCCACCGGAGGCCCACATGAGCAATCCTCACTCCAGCAAACGATCGATTGACGAGTTGATGCTTGAAAAGCAGATTTTGTCTGCCGAACAGCTCGAAAAGGCCAAGAACATTCAGGCACAGACACTCGAACGGCTCGAAGATATCATCGTTCGCCTCGGATTCATGGCTGAAAAGGATGTTCTCGATCTGTGGGCGGAGTTTCTGGGCGTAACAGTCGTCGATCTGACCAACATCAAGGTCGATGCGAAAATTCTTTCGCTGATCCCCGAATACCAGGCCAAGCAGTACAAGGTCATTCCCTACAAGAAAAACAACAACCGCCTGACGGTCGTGATCGCCGACCCGTTCGATATCATGGCGCAGGATATGATCGCCTTCCTCACCCAGTGCAAGCTCGACGTGCTCATCGCCCCGAAAGCTCAAATAGAGCTAGCTATAAAACAATTATACTCATGGGAAGGGTTCTCCGTTGCGGGCGATGAAAGCATGGGGTCGGTATCAGCCGACGGGGAATCGGGTGTCGACGTCGTGCGGCGCACCTCGGAAGAAGGGCCGGTGGTTCAGTTTCTCAACGCGATCTTCAAACAGGCCATTCTGAAACGCGCATCCGACATTCACGTCGAGCCCCGCGAGGACATTCTGCTGGTAAGGTTCCGCATCGACGGCATTCTGCACGATGCGCTGACCGGCCCCAAAAGCCTGCTTGCACCGCTGATCAGCCGCATCAAGATTCTCTCGCACCTCGACATCGCCGAGCGCCGGCTGCCGCAGGATGGCCGTCTGAAAGTGAAGATGGAGAGCCGCGAGATTGATTTCCGCGTCAGCACGGTGCCCAGCCTGATCGGGGAAAAGGCCGTTCTGCGCATTCTGCAGCGCGAGGCGTCGTTCGATCTCGACAACATCGGTTTTTTGCCCGAAGACCTCGACCGGCTCAAATCCGTGATGGACGAACCCTACGGCATGCTGCTCGTCACCGGCCCCACGGGCGCCGGCAAGACGACCACGCTGTTCGGCATGCTCAAGTATTTCAACAGCTCTGAAATCAACATTTTCACGATCGAAAACCCGATCGAATACCGCATCGACGGCATCACGCAGGTCCAGACGAACGAAAAGATCAATCTCGACTTTGCGCATGGTCTCAGAGCCGCGCTTCGCCAGGATCCGGACGTCATCCTCGTCGGCGAGATCCGCGATCTCGAAACCGCTGAAATCGCTTTCCGCGCGTCGCTGACCGGCCACAAGGTTCTTTCGACGCTGCACACGAACAACGCGGCGGCATCGATCACCCGTCTCATCGACATGGGTGTACCCGCATACCTGGTGACGGCCGCCGTGCGCACGGTCATCGCCCAGAAGCTGCTGCACCGCATCTGTCCTCACTGCCGCACGGAATACCGGCCTTCTCCGAAGACGATCCAGCGGCTCAAGCTGCCGCCCAACAAGATCATGGGCTCGAAGTTCTACAAGGGAACGGGCTGCAAGCATTGCAACCAGAGCGGTGTTTACGGGCGCCAGGGCGTGTATGAGGTTTTCATGGTAACCCCCGCCATCCGCGACGTCATTCTCGACGGCGGCGGTCAGGAAGCGGCAATCAAGCGCGTAGCACGGCTCGGCGGCATGAAAACGCTGCGCGAGATCGCGATTATGCGCGCCCTCGAAGGCGCATGCACGCTCGAAGAGGTTCTGTATGTCACGCCAGCTGACGATGAAGCGCAGGGACTCGGCGCCGCCGGACTGGCTTCGGTGCTCGGCCGTGGTGCCGGAACGACTCTGGTGGTACCTGCCAATGCAGCCATGCCGGCCGGTGTCATGGAAGGCGGCGCCGCCGCCGGTTCTGCGGGACAGGCACAGCTCGACATGAATGATCCGGTCGTGCGCTCGCTGATGGCACGCATCGAGGAAGATTTTTTGTTTTTCAGCGATGAGGATATCGCAACAAAGCTCCAGATGAGCCTTCTTCAGGTCCAGGAAGCGCGCGGCTCGCTCGGGCTGACCCGTGACCGCGACGGATTCCAGAAGAGGTTCGGCCGGTATCCGGAAGAACTGGGCGAGGACGACGCGATGGGGCTTGTTGAAGACGTGCAGGAGCGGCAGGGTCGGTTACCGGGGTTCCTGTTCGAGGACGAGAAATCAGGCTCCCTGTTCGCGAAAATGATGACGAAGCAGTCATTGAAACTGCTTTCAGGGCGTGTTCCCGATGCGGAACTGATTCCGGCGGCATTCTCGAACGAGTTCTGCGCCGAATGCGGCCTCGACCAGGCCGTCGCCTGGGCCGGCGGAAGCCGGTTCAAGCTGGCCGAGATGGTCATGCCGGGCCGTTACAAGCCCTGGCAGTTCGGCCAGGCCGAGGAGTGGCTCGCGGCAGGCGATCTCGGGGACCACACCCGTGAAGCCATCGAATGGATGATCACCGTGAAACTCGGCTGCAGCCGCGGCGATCTGCCGCAGATGCTGACCGCCGAAGTCATGCGCGAGTGTGGTCTCGAGCCGCTGCTTCGCAGACATGGTAATTCCGTCTATAAAATGGTCCAGGGTATATATCCTGGAATATTCCAGCCGTGGCAGTTCATCGATGAAGAGGCGGTCATCTGGTTCCGCGAAGACAGATATGAAATCGCGCGAACGGCAACGCGCTGGCTTGTCGAGTCACGCCTGGCGATTCCTGTCGAGGAGATTCCGCGCAGGCTCACGCTGCGCGATTTCCACCAGAACAATCTTTCCAAGCTGCTCGACCTGTTCAATCAGAACCTGTTCCATGTCGTCGACAATGCCTACCCGAACAAGTTCAAAGCCTGGGAATACTCCGACCAGGGCGATCTGTGGCGGTCTGCTGATGGGCTCGAAAAGGCCCGGGAAGCAACGCTGTGGCTCATCGACGAGCGGCTCCAGTGGGAGAAGCCCAAAGCTCCTGCCCAGCTGACACGGCGTCATTTCCTGAACAACGGCCTGGGCTGGATGGTCGGAACGCTGTTCAATCATTCGCCGTTCCTGGCGCTCGAAAACTGTTTTGAAGAGCTGAAGAACAACGAGATTTTCCAGAAGGCGCTGTTCGCCTACGCACAGGAAGTCCGTGATATGAACACCCGCTGGCAGGCACTTGCGGAGAAGATCGCGCTGAATCATTTCGGCAAGGCCAAGTTCAAGGTAACGCTGCCGAATCTGAAGGTCGCACCGATCGTGCCCGAGACGGAAAGCATCTACTATAATGCCGCAAACCAGATCGAGTATGTGCCGCAAATCGTCGTTGCTAAACTCGGCTCTTACGACGACTTCAGCGACTTCTCGAACTGGGTGCCGTATTGCGACAGGCTTCTCTACTGGGTGCTGGCCGATGACCGCGCACCTGGCTACGCGCCGCCCTCGCACCCAAAAGTGAAACTGGTGTTCGTTGAAAGTCTGATCGGCGGCCTCCGGACGAAGGGGCTGCTCGATGTCGTCGAGAAGGTGAACTCTCTCAAAACAGCTTTCGACAGGCTTCTGGACCGGAAAGCCCCGTCGGGAATGTGATGATCAGGCGGCCGGCGGCTCATCGCCGGCCCGGTTGAGATGCACTTCCCCCCAGAGCCCGAACATGAACAGGCCCCACAGGGCGAAACTCCAGTCGCGACGGTGTTCTTCGAGCTCGCGAAAGCATTCCATAATCTGCGTCGTATCCGGGAACCACGTTCTGAACAACGGCGAGCGTATGGTCTGCAGGAATCCTTCGCGCAGCGGCCCGGTAAGCCAGTAGGGAACAGGGCTGTTGAAGCCGGACTTCGGCCGGCCGATCAGCTCATCGGGCAGGCTTCCGCGGAGGCTCCGCCGAAGAATTTTTTTCGTCGCGGTCAGATCGAACTTCTGCCGCCACGGAATCTTTGCACACCGTTCTACGAGCCTGGTATCGAGGAACGGGCTTCGCAGCTCGAGACCGTGCGCCATGGACGCCGTATCGCTTTTCACCAGGATATCGTCGGCAAGCCAGGTGCGGAGATCCACGTAGAAATGGCGGCGCGGTTCATCGAGGCCGTCACATCGCTCGTAGAGTGCGCGAAACCGGTCGAATGGCGTATAATCGCCAAGCTCACGTTTCAGATCGGGCGCGAGGATTGCACCGCGCTGTTTTCCATCAAACAGCGAACGCCATCCGAAATGGGCAAAAGATGCATCAGCACCGGCCCATCGGCAGAACTGCCTGATCTTGTAGTCGATCGACACTTTCCGATAATCCACGGGGAATCGCTCGCCAAGCTGATCAGCTATGTGCAGAAAAAACGCCCATCCGGGGATGAAGCGCCGGCCAAGCATGGCAAGCAGATCGGCCCGGCACGTCTCATACCCGCCGAACATCTCGTCACCACCATCCCCTGTCAAGGCGACTTTCACGCGCTGGGCGGCAAGTTCGCACACTTTGTAGGTCGGCCAGGCGGATGTGTCGGCAAATGGCTGGTCGAAAAACCACGCAAGGCGCTTCAGCTCAGCCATGGTCGGAGCAGCAATTCCGACGCCCTCGACCCCGACTCCGAGGGAGCGGCCGAACGTCTCAGCCTGGATACGCTCGTCATAATCAGCCTCGGCGAAGCCCGCCGAGAACGTTCTCATGTGCGGATACTGCGACACGGCCATGTGCAGTATGGCGGATGAATCGATGCCACCGCTCAGCAGGCAGCCGATCTCGACATCGGCAACCAGTCGGCGTTCGACGGCCTTTTCAAGCAGACCCCGGACTTCCTCTTCTCCGGCGGGACGGCAGGGTCCGGCGAGCATATCAGCAGCATCCCACCAGGTCCCGGTCTCCAGAGTCCCGGAATCGAGATCGAGACGCAGCAGGCAACCCGGCTCAAGGCGTCGGATACCGCGAAAGATGCTCTTGTCCCCGCCGATGTAACCGACCGCGAGAAAATCGCTTACAGCCCGCGCATCGAGCGCGTCGCCGCAATCGGGCAACGCGCGCAGGGCTTTGAGTTCCGATGCGAAGGCGAGTTTTCTATTGTTCCAAGTATAATACAGAGGTTTTATGCCTAGCCGGTCGCGGACAATTGTCAGGCTGCGGCTTTGCGAGTCCCAGACGGCGAAGGCGAACATGCCATGAACCCGCGCTAGGCCGGCAACGCCCCAGCGTTCCCAGGCACACAGAAGAACCTCGGTATCAGAGCGGCTTCGAAAGGGCATTTCCGATTCGAGTTCGGCCCTGAGTTCGCGGTGATTATAAATTTCGCCGTTGAAGACGATGTGCCGGCGGCCATCTGAAGAAGCGAACGGCTGCGCGGCCATATCGCTCAGATCGATGATCGCAAGCCTCTGATGCCCCAGCCACACATGCGGCAGCGAGATTTCGCCGCGCCCGTCGTCGCCGCGATGCCTGAGTCTTTTCAGCATTCTCCGGCCAGGCACCGCATCGACGTCACGGTTATTGCCGTCAACGATGCCGGCTATGCCGCACATGAGCCGTCAGCCCTTCCTGCGCCGCTGGACGAGCCAGCGGAACAGTGGGTATTCGAACAGCAGTCCGGAAGAACCACTTTTAAACCTGAATCTGGCAAAGGGCCTGTAAAGGGCGATCAACAGCCTGATAATTTTATAGTACCAGCTCTTTTCCGTCGACAGTAGTTCCGCCTTGTGGTCGATAAAGTAGGAAGTGACCTGCATCATTTCGATATCGCGACTGATGCGGGGTGTATACCAGGGTTCCGCCTTGTCGCCCTCGGCTTCTTCAGAAGCCCAATCCTCGAGAGTTGCCAGGGTTTTGTACCCGTGCCGCTCGGCAACGGCGGCCATGGGGGTCCCGGGCAGGGGGTGAAACTTGTTCGGCTGGAAGATGATCGCACGCGGATTCTCGTCGAGAATCCGCAGGATGAGCCGCCGCGTGGCCGCCATGTCTTCAGCCGTCTCGCCGGGCGTTCCGACGATCCAGTTGTAGGCAGCGATCAGCCCGCCATGCTTCGCCAAACGGCGGTTCGCTGCGATGGTATCCTCGATGGTGACACCCTTTTCATACAGGGCGAGAATTCGCGGTGAACCGGATTCCAGGCCGATATGCAGAACCTCCGTCCCGCTGGCGGCAAGAGCAGTCAAAAACGCATCATCCATGCGCAGGATCTCGTTGACGCGAGCCCCCCGAAAACTCATGGGAATCGCGATCCCACGGCGACGCAGCTCTTCGAGCACGCCCCTGATGTGGTCGGGGTTCACGAACGAGTCGTCATCGTAGAAATAGATCAGGCCAGCCCCATACCGGTCTTTGAGAAATGCGATATGGTCCGCCACATCCGATGCCGGCAGCGGCAGCCATTTCGGCTTGTAGTCTCTATACATAGCCTGGGATATACAAAAAGCGCACCGGTATGGACAGCCGAAAGCGCTGTAAATCGGAAACACCCGCCGGGATGTTCCGAAATGGGTATACACGCCGTAATCCCCAATCAAGTGGTAAGGCAACTCCCGGAACGGCACCGGTTCGAAACCGCAAAACGGCTTTCTGGCGACGATCTTCCCGTCATGTCGGGAATACAGCCCAGGAATGGGGTCCAGGTCCCTCGTCGCCGGGGATAATCCCGTGGACAACGCGCGGCTCAGCATCACCGCCGAAGAGACGCCGGACCCGTTTATCACGTAATCGATGGCAGGATTTTCAAGGACGGTATCGGGCGCAATCGTTGCCAGAGAACCACCCCACACAACGGGATACGTTCCGGCCGCCTTGATCGCGCGGCTTACGGCAAGGGCATTCGAAACAGGCGCACCACCCATGACCGTGAGGCCCACCCAGAGCACATCAGGCCCGAGGGCCCGGACGACGGTTTCCGGACCTGGGTCGCTGGAAACGCGAAGGTCGATGATGCTGACCTCGAAGCCTTCCTTGACAAGGCCCGATGCGACATACAGCAGACTCAGCGGTGGATGTCGGACGAACTCACCCGACACGCCCATAGAGGGCTGGACGAGGATGATTTTATGGGGCGACACGGAGTCTCTCGTATAACCGGCTCATGATATAAGCCTGAAATGCCGCCAGGACCGTCAGATGCAGGATGACCCAGGTGATACCGGCGGTCAAGCCCCAGAATCCCGGCCCAATCACGCCGATGAATGCCAGAACGGCACCGCCGAGAAGGAACAACATCGTCTGAGCAGCCATGCAACGGCCAGGCCGATGCATCAGCGCCATGCTGAGAATCAAGAAGAAGGTCCGCAGCGAGTCGCGCACGTGCCTCACCTTTGAAATGCCTGTTCGATCCCCATAGGTGATCGGCACATACTCGACGAACCGATTTGTCATGCATGAATACACCGTCAGTGATGTCGAAAACGAAAACTTGAGGCTGAAAAGGTCCCGGCCGCTGGTGACGATGCCACGCCTGAAGATCCGCATCCCGCTGTTCGGATCGGGCGACCAGTGTCCCGTAAAATAAATGATGATCGATCGCAGCAGAAGCCGAAGCGCCTTCACGAACACCGTCTGTTTCTCGATGTGACGGGCGCCTATGATCATGTCATACAGTTCGGTCAGCGGCAACATGGCGCGAAATTCGTTCGGATCGTATGTCCCGTCTGCGTCGATGATGGCGATCAGATCATGACTCGCGCGATCAATGCCGCTCAGAAGCGATCTTCCATAGCCGGCGTTTTTCGGATGGCGAACGAGGATCGCTTCGGGCGGCACCGCGGCAGCCGTTCCATCGGTGGAACCGTCGTCAACGACAATGACTTCCACCGGTCCCTGCGACTGCCCTGAAAAAGCATCGAAGACCGCCTTCACGACCACACCGACGGCTTTTTCCTCGTTGCATGCCGGAATGACGACCGAAATTCCCTGAGCTCCCATGCTTATCCTTTCCTGTCCGTTACGACGGGGGTTTTTCGAACTCGAAACAGATCTCTTCAAATCCTCCGGCCCAGTATGCCCAGATCCGGGAGCAAGCCGCCGGAGAAACGGCGGCACAGGTATCGAACACACGGCCCAGAAGGCTTCCGACCCGGTATTGGAACGGCGTCAGACAGGCTTTCTTCAGTTCCGGCTGGGCGAACCAGGCAAGTCTCATGGATACAAGCCTGAATTCCACTCCGGAGTATCCGCCCGGAAAACCGGGATCAAAATAAAGCGGGAACGATATATCAAAACCGGCCCTGTGTTTCGGATGCGCAAACCCCCGCGAAAAGTGGGGAACCCTGATGCTCAGCCTTCCACCGGGAACGAGCAGCCGCGACCACTCACGCATGGCCGCAAACGCGTCCGGAAGGTGTTCCAGCACGTGCGAGGCCGATATCTGTTCGAATCGCCCGCTCTCAAGGGGATACGGGAACACGGAAAGGTCAAAGCGCACATCGGCCGCCGATGCCGGATCAATATCGACATTGATATAATCTTTGAGGGGGTATCGCCCGCACCCAAGGTTGAGACGCCGCTTTTCCGCACTCGAACTCATGGCGCACATTATACATCGTTTTTTTTGCCGTCATACGGCCTTTTCATCACGTCCCAAAAAGAGAGATTTTCGCGTGATAATCACGGTCATTCCTGCAACCAGGAGAATCCAGCCGGGAATCCGGCCACGCGGAAAACGCTGTTCGAGATGCAGTTCATGCCAGCCTTCCGAAAGTTCGACGACCATGGTTCCGTCCCCGGGGTCGAATTTGACCGGAATCTCCCCGTGAGCGCCAGTGAGACGCCAGTCCTGGTCATAATGCGTCGCAATGCCGATTTCAGCACCACCGCTCGCGATATCGGCAGCAAAATGTTTCGATGTCAGGTCAATGTCTCCAGGTTCGATGCGGCCCGCACCCTGGCGGATGGAAAGCATGAACGGCACGCCGGCCATGGATGCCCGGGAAGCAGCCATTGGTGCGTGAATCGGCAGAAACATCGGCGCAACCGTCGAGGCCTCATTAATATACACATATATATTATCTCGCGTTAACGGAATGCTGACGATGGTGAAAACAGCGGAAATCACCATCGGAGCACCAAAAACAATCGCGATGATGAGCGGTGCGGCAAGGCCGTAAAGCCGCTTTCCGGCACCACGGGCAAGTTCCATGCCCCCGTCGGCGATCAGCGGGGTCAGCAGAACCTGCATCGGAAGCAGGAGACGCCAGGAAAACTCCAGAACGCCC